>Ga0172382_10012085_pt1 | contig 11315 bp, 6 predicted proteins | sample Leawel138RmetaG_FD_122245 | JGI IMG/M metagenome (GOLD analysis project Ga0172382, IMG submission 122245) | Leachate microbial communities from a municipal landfill in Southern Ontario, Canada - Leachate well 138R metaG | ecosystem: Engineered > Solid waste > Landfill > Unclassified | place...
TCTTTTCAGAAAAATATAACCATTATTTTCGTAAAGTACTTCCAGCTCCGGTTGTTTTTCGATATAATCCTCGTAATTATTCACCTTAGCAGAAAAATAGGCGTCTTTATCAATTTTGCCAAAGAGTAAATACTCTTCATATTCCCTTCCTGACATACTAAGATGGTATTTCGAGTTCTCATATTTCTTTTCCTGATAATAGAATGGAGCATAACTTTTATATCCTAAAGTATGCACATAGACCTCTTTTCCCGAAAGCGATTTAAAAAATTCAACAGCCGAATTCTGTGTATAATTTTCAATGACAGGTGCCATAAAAATCATGAAGAAATAGATAGAAAATGCCGTTGAAATGAATAATGCGGTAATACCTTTCACAAACTTCCGTTTCATCATGAAATATACAAACAGACAGATTCCTATTATCAATATAATACCGGACGAAATTTCCATACCTGTCCAGTTTATATCAGCTCTCAACAAAGCATTTGTCAGTTTATCTGTAATTTGTGGCAGAAATACATCAATATTCATAAGTATTATTGGGAAAGCCGTCAAAGCAATAGCAAGAATCAAACCTATCACCGATGTAGAAATTGTTACCGTTTTATGCTTTCTTTTTTCATCTTTTAATAATCTGTACATATAATCCGCTGCTAAAAATGTAACCGGAAAATAGGCAAGCGATGAATAATGCAATATTTTTGTTTTAACAATCGAAAATATTATCAAGACCACAAGTAAAAGAATTATGTTAAAATGCTTGAAAGCAATCTGAGACATGTTATCCGCCTCATTCTTTCTGAAAGAATTTAATGCAAATATTGAAGCAGGAAAACATCCGAAAAATACAACAACGAAATGATAATAAAAAGGTCCTTCATGTCCGGCATCTCCGGTAGTAAGAAGGCGTATCTGATAACTTATGAATTCATATATCAGACCTTCGCCCTGCTGCATAAATATTAAAAAATACCATACAAGTGCCGGAACAAATGAAATCAATACAAAAATCAATATTTCTTTCACCGGTAACTTGAATTTTCGGGTATTAAAAATCCAAAATACAGCCCAAGTCATGAAAACAAGCAAAAAACCTACAGGTCCTTTTGTTAAAAATGCAAGAGCGGTGAACAAACCGGCAAATATCACATCCTTAACTTTGTTTCTTCCTGTTATTATACTGTAAGCAGTAAAATTAAATAAATAATAAACACCCAAAAACATAAAGAGGTTAAATACGGGATCAATTATACTCGATTTAAAATAGAAAAAAGGCAGAATCGAACCAAAGTAAGCTAAAGCCCACAAGTAAGCGAATGTTTTATCGTAAACCTTTCTTCCTATATTAATCAGAACAAACAGCGTAATAATTCCGGCTATGGCATTGGGCAGCCTTGCCGCAAATTCACTAACACCAAACAATTTCATAGATATAAGCTGCATCCAAATAAACAAAGGAGGTTTTTCATGAAATGGTTCGTAGTCAATCCTTACATTCAGATAATCACCCGTAACCATCATTTCTCTTGCAGCTTCGGCAAAATTAATTTCATCCCAATCAAACAAATGAACATTGCCGTTGAACGATATATAAATAAATGCAATCACAGAGAAGAATATCAAGAGTAAAGGTGTATCAGCCTTAATACTTGAATTCTTGTCAAACAGCTTTAACATTGGGTATCTCCTCCCATCTCGTGGTATATTGCGGAGACTTCAGCTCGCGTTTCATAGACCAAGCTCGTTTAATTCCCGCTGTGGCAAAAACAACAGTACCCGAACCCATATCCCTATTAATTTTATCTACAGTTTCTGTCATTTTCTTCATTTTTTCTCTATCAACACCATCAAACAAAGAGGTCTGTTCATTAACTGCCGGCACAATACCTGAAATCATAACGCCTGCCTTCTGATACAAGTATCCGGGTCTATAAATCTGCTCTAAAGCCTTAATTCCATAATCAATCATCTCATTTGTAAAATCCGTAGGTACAGGCAGGTTAATACGACAGCCCTTATGATACTGCGGACTGTCTTTAAAAGGATTAGTCCTTAGGAAGACATAGAGCAAATTTGCTACAGAGCTCTGGGACCGCAATTTTTCAGCAGCTCTTGTAATATAAGTAGCGATAGCTTCTTCCAGCTCCTTCTTTTCCGTGATATATCTGCTGAATGACCTTGATGATATAATGGACTTCTTATCCGGCGGATTATAAACAGCACTTATACAAGAAATGTCGTTCAACTCAAATACGGTTCGCAATCCCTGTACTGTCATTTTTTTCTTAACCCACTTATGGTCAGCTCGTGATAAATCATAAGCTGAGTAGATTTTGTGGTTATTCAGCAATTTTGTATATTGCCTTCCCACGCCCCATACATCGCTGACCTCTACTGCTTTCAGATGATTATCAATATCCGGATTGTCTATCAGATTCAGTACTCCTTCATATTGCGGATTCTTCTTAGCCCTGCGATTAGCCAGCTTAGCGAGAGTTTTAGTGTAAGCAATACCTATTGAAACCGGAACTCCCACCCACTTTTTGATTGTATCTTTGATTTCTCTGCAATATTGATTAATATCCTTATTTTCAAATCCTTTCAGATAAACAAAGGCTTCATCAATTGAATACACTTCAACTTCGGGTGAGAAATTATCGAGAATACTCATAATCCTTGCAGATATATCACCGTATAAGGTATAATTAGACGAGAAAACAGCAACATGATGTTTTTCGATGATGTCTTTCACCTTAAACAGCGGAGAAAAGCTTTGTATTCCTAGTGCTTTAGCTTCATTAGACAGGGCTACTATCACACCGTCGTTATTTGACAGTACAACAACAGGCTTTCCCTGTAAAGAAGGATTAAAAATCCTTTCACAGGAAGCATAAAAATTGTTGCAGTCAACAATCGCTATCGGCACTTTTCTTTTCATTCTTCAACCAAGCTGTCTGTAATATCTAATAATTTTATTTATCAATCTGTTATGCGGTTCGCTTAATATATGCCGTCATCAATTCTATGTCGCCAGCCGTGTGGCAGCAGGTAATCATAGTCGAAACCATGCACATGCCCGATAAGCGGACCGGCATAGTTCAGGAAGTCTTCACTGACATCCTTTGCATAAGTACCGATAAAACTCTCCGGCATGGTACGGGTTTTACCTGCAATCCTTTCTAATTCAATAAAATCAGTTTCGATAGAGTATGTATGCAAATGACCGGTTCTCACGATAATCACACTGCCTGAACCTTTGTCATTCATAGAATATCTGACTGCCTCTTTGCCAACAAACTCGGCTTCTACTGCGTCCACTTTGGAAACATCCGGGTATGACCTTGCCACATATCCCAATACATCAGCACGTACTCTGACGTTTGGAAAAGCTGACTGTAATTTATTCGACAAATATCTTGCCATGACCGAGCTTCCGACACTGAGATTGATGCCACCAAGATTTTGCTCATTTTCTATGCTTTCTTGCATATCATCGGCTGCAATGTCTGCTATCAAGCGGGATTTTCTGGTTCCGTCTTCTTCATAATACTGTCTTATGCCCTCTGACACCACGATAAAAGCACGACTTGGATTGGAAGTCCGTGACAATACATCTTCTACATCGCGAAGGAAAAAACCAAGGTTAAATGAGCGTTCCGGCAGATAAACTAAATGTGGTCCGCCATCGCCGCGGAGTAGTGTCGAAGCGGCAGCAAGAAACCCGGCATCTCGTCCCATTATTATTTGTAAATGTATGCCGCCCTGTGACCTGTTTTCCTGGTCCAGACCAAACGCAACCTTTGCCACCGTGAGTGCCGAGCTACCGTATCCCGGGCAGTGGTCTGTTTCTACAAGATCGTTGTCAATAGTCTTGGGTATATGTATCACTTTCATCTCATGATTAATATCACCGGCTGCTTTTAATATTTTATTGGCAATAGTTGCCGTTGAATCTCCGCCTATCATGAAAAAATAGTTGGCACCGTAATCCTTAAGCTTTTGAGCTATTAAGGGAGCACTGTTCTCATTGACATTAAACTTTGATGTACCGAGGTATGCGCCGGGCTTTTTCCGTATCTGGTCTATTTTTAACTCGGAAAACTCACTCATTACCAGGAAATCATTCTTTAATACACCATCAATGCCGCGGATTGGACCCCATACTTCTATATCTTTCTTTCGCAACTCATTGGCAACTCCGAACAGAGTCCTGTTAATTACAGAGGTTGGACCTCCGAACTGTGCCACTATGGCGAGTTTCTTCCGTCTCCTTATGTCTGTTGTCATATATTCTAATCCGCCAACTTAATTTTTAAAATTGTAACAATATAATGACAGTTAGAAGAATTTGAATATAATTTGTTGCTTTAAAAAGGCTGTTTTTTTCTTTATTCGCTGATAATCATTTTGTGAAATTATACTTATCTTCAATAAGAAAATAAGTGTTAGGATTTTTTTTCTTGTTATTCTCGCATGAAACTGCTATTTTTAAATGATTTATTATTCATCAAATTCAGGATATCCTATGAAACTGCTATTTCCTGCAACCATGTTGTTATTCTTGATTACGTATAATATCAATCTGTTTTCACAAACAGTAAAAAAAGATAAGGGTGTATTTATTGAGAAGAAAAATGAAGCTTGGGAGCAAATCAAGAAGGAAATCGAGGAGTACGAAAAGGTTGATACTCCTCAAAAGAATGCTTTTGTACTGGATTTTGACAATTATGAAATCCCTGCAAATATCGAAGATTTTAAACCTGTATGGCATAATCCGCCTGTTATGCAGAGCTCAACGGGCACATGCTGGGCTTTTGCTTCTACCTCATTTCTCGAATCCGAAGTTTTCAGAATAAACAATATTAAGGTAAAAATGTCGGAGATGCATACGGTGTATTACGAATATCTCGAAAAAGTAAAAAGGTTTGTTGCCGAGCGTGGCGCCTCACTGGTTAGCGAAGGCTCGCAGACTGCCGCTACTATACGTATGTGGAAATCTTACGGAGCTGTTCCGGTTGATGTCTATAGCGGAAAGAAACCCAATCAAAAGCATCATTCTCATAGCAAAATGATTAATGAAATTAATAACTACCTTGACAACTGCAAAAAAAACAGTTTTTGGAATGAAGACGAAATTCTTGCAAATGTGAAATCCATTCTTAATTACTATATCAGCGAGCCACCCAAAAGGTTTGTTTATCAAGGTAAAGAATTTACTCCACATAGTTTTGTACAAGATTACCTTAAAATTAATGTTGACGATTATGTGGACATCTTCTCGTTACTGGAACCCGGATATTGGAAGAAAACAATTTACGATGTACCGGACAACTGGTGGAAAGCAGAGATATTCTATAATGTTCCGCTTGACGACTTCATGAATGCTTTGAACTCTGCTGTATCTAATGGATATTCAGTAGCACTCGGCGGAGATGTATCCGAATCAGGTTATTATTCTTATGCAGATGCAGCCATAGTACCGAGTTATGATATTCCTTCAGAGTATATTGATGAGTATGCAAGACAGTTCAGATTTTCGAACAATACGACAACTGATGACCATGCAATTCATTTAGTCGGAAAAACTAAAAATTCAAGCGGTGAATGGTTCTTGATAAAGGATTCGGGCTCCGGTGCAAGAAACGGTAAGCACGTTGGATATTACTTTTACCATAGTGATTACATAAAACTTAAAATGATGACGTTCATGGTGCATAAAGATGCTGTGAAGGACATTCTGGGTAAGTTTTCCGGTTGAATTGAAATATTAAAGGCAGCAGTATCCTTTATTTCGGATTTTTGCTGCCTTTAAATTAGCATAACTAACGACTTAAAAAGTCTTCAACTTTTCTGATTTTTACTGTAAGGTCGCTATTCTTGTCGGAATTGGAGCCGGTTATCACATTGATTCTTTCTTTTTCTCTTATCCAACACGCAATAATTTTCGACAGTTCAACTTTTCGCTTTTCTACAATATTTTTTTCGCCCGATACCAGAAAGTCAACATGGATACCTCGATTGAAACGCATGAGCATTTGCAACTCTTTTAGAGTGTTTTGAGCTTCAGGTTTTAGGTTTTGCTTACCCGATGCGAAAATATCACCGGTAAACACCTTTGAGCCTTCTTTCGGTTTAACGGCAGTCCATTCTGTTTTTTGTTCTTTATACTCACTTGCCTCATCAGTAGTAAAAGAAAATTCCTTTCTTAATATATCATCAGAATTCAGTATCACTATGAATTTTTCACCTGCCGGCAGTAGCTGTTCAAACGAACCGTCCAATAGGTTTGATTTAGTTTTAATTTTCTTCTTATCTTCTGTTCTGAACTCAATATCCACAGCTAAATATTCACCTGTTTCAGCCTCTTTGACAAATCCTTTTACCAAAATTTGAGCGTTCTTACCGCTTAAAAACTGTGCGGACATGTAATTAAACGACATAAACAATACAATAAACAAGAGCCATATAAAACGATGCATAATACGTATAATAATTTGAATTAAACAATATATCACTTTTAATAACGATTTTAATATGTATTTATTCAAAATGTGCGGTAAAATAATTTGAGATTGATAATCCTTACATTCATCTTTACTATCTTAATTGTTAAAGAGTCTAATTCACAAACTTTGGTAAAACTAAGGACGGAAATAACTCCGGAAACAGTCAAAGAATATGACGAATATATTCGTGAATTTGCACCATCAGACAGTGCTTTTCGTGTATTAACTCATTGGGCTAACAGGCATTATCATGCTAAGCGAGCTTCAGTCTCAATCTATTTACTCGAAGTTTACAAAAACCTTTTCCCCGGATTAATAAAAGCAATCAACAGCGATATTCTCAGACTCGAGCAGATTATGATTTCACAAACTCCGGAATTTAGCACTTTGCATCTTTATCATGATTTTGTCAAAAAGAACGCACCCTCCGATGATGCTTTCTTTGGCTTACAAAGGATTGCCGATTATTATATAAAAGACAAGAAATGGGATTCGTGTATTACTTTATTTAACCATTACTCTCCCGTTTTCCCCGAGAAAAATGAAATTATCAACGATATAATTGAAATCTTATCCGCTCCTGAGCAGGGATTGATAATTGAAAACCTGGGACCGAATATTAATACTCGTGGCAGTGAATGGGACCCTTCTCCTACACCGGACGGCAGATATTTATATTTCAGTGCAGATTACCGAAAAAGGGGCTATGGTGGTGCCGATATTTGGGTTTCTCAAAAAATTGAAGGTATCTGGCAACAAGCAGAGAATCTCAGCAAACCTATTAACGGCAATCGTGATGAAACCATTGATAATGTTACGGTAGATGGCACCACATTGATATTGTCGGGGAATTTTCATGGTTCTTACGGTGCTTATGATATTTATCTGGCTGAAAAAGATTCCGCAGATTGGATGGATTTAGTACATTTGCCATCACCGGTGAATAGCGAGTTCCATGATGAATCGGGTGCATTTTCTCCTGACGGAAATGCAATTTTTTTTACGAGCGACAGACCTGACGGAATTGGTCCATATATTCCTATGGGTCAAGTATATTACGGTGGTACCAATATGGGGAACATGGATATTTATGTTAGTATAGCCTCTGACGATGGTTGGTCCGAACCTGTTAACCTCGGCAGCACAATTAATACACCCTATGCTGAGAGAGCGGTATATATGCACCCCGATGGTAAAACCCTGTATTTCAGCTCTAACGGACACGGCGGTCTCGGAAGACTTGATGTTTTTAAGACTGTAAGATTAAGCGATACCTCATGGACAGAGTGGTCAAAACCTATAAATTTAGGAAAAGAAATTAATTCAATAAATGATGACTGGGGATATGTTGTTGATTTGGAGGGGAAAGTAGCATATTTTGCTAAGGAAAATGCTGATAGTGGTTACGGTGGCTGGGATATTTATTCCATTACTCTGCCTGATGTTGCCAAACCTCAACCTTTTGCCATAATTACCGGGAATGTTACCGATGTCAATGGTAAAGCTCTTGCAAGCAATATTGTCTGGGAGGATTTAAGTACCGGAGAAAAAGTCGGTCATCTTAAAAGTGACCCTCGGGACGGTTCTTACTTTATCGTATTACCATTAGGAAAAAAATACGGCTATTACGCTGAACGTAGAGGATTCTATCCAATTTCTAAAAATATTGATTTGACAGATTCTACTGATAAGATTACTGTCGAGGAAGACATCACATTGGTTTCTGTCACAGATATGCAAGATAAAGGCTTTAGCATACGTGTAAATAACGTGTTTTTTGATTTCGATGAGGATATCATCAAATCGGAATCTATACCTGAGCTTGAAAGATTATATTCATTTTTAAAAAAATTGCATAGTTATTCCATTATTATCAGCGGTCATACAGATGACACCGGTAATGAAAAACATAATAGAGACTTATCAAAAAGAAGAGCTCAATCTGTCGCGAATTTCTTGATTGATAAAGGTATCGAAAAAGACAGGATTAATATCAAGGGGTTCGGCTCCGAAAAGCCAAAGGCACCAAATGATTCTGAATATAACCGTGCCTTGAATCGCAGAGTTGAAATTAAACTCGAGCGATGACAAAATAATCTGAAAATTTTTTAATATTTGATTTTTGCTTATTTTTAAGTTTTAGCTTTATTAAGTTTTTCAAATTGATATGATGAAATTATATATTAATATAAACATAATCTTATTTTTATTCTTCACATGTGAATCAATTTCTTTAACAAATATCTATGTCTTTGATGATGATACAAAAGAACCAGTACCCTTTGTCAGAATTACAGCTTGGAATCAGGTCAACGAAATTGACTCTTTAGTTTCGGTAATGACAAACAAATCAGGAAAGGCTGAAATCTTATTGAATACACCGTTCCATTTGTCAATCTCCCATGTTGGATATGATACTGTGACAATTCAATGCGTCAGTTATGATGATATGATGATACCCCTAAAAAGAAAGGTATTCATTCTGGACGAAGTTGTAACTACCGGACAGTTTACACCTCAAAGCAGTCAGAAATCGGTTTATAAAATTAACACTATTTCTGAAGAGCGAATCATATCTCAATCAGCTTTTAATTTGCGTGAACTCCTGATGACAGAAATGAATATTAGAGTTAGTCAAGACAATATATTAGGCAGTAGCATGAGTATAAACGGATTATCAGGGCAAAACGTGAAAATTATGATTGACGGTGTGCCTGTGATAGGCCGACTTAACGGTAATGTTGACCTAAGTCAAATTAATCTGAATAATGCTCGCAGGGTGGAAATTGTTGAAGGACCTATGTCTGCAATTTATGGTACAGACGCCCTCGGCGGAGTTGTAAACATCATTACCAAAGATGAAGTAGAAGAAGATTACTTTCTTAATGCAAATTCTTATGTGGAATCGGTAGGGATTTACAACTTCGACGGTAGTGTTGGTTTAAATCTGTCTGATTATAATTTAATGCTCTCAGGCGGCAGAAATTTTTTTGCCGGTTTTTCCGAAGTTGATACTTCAAGATTCAAACGTTGGAAACCAAAGGAACAGTATTTCGGCGACCTACAACTTAATCACTTCGCGGATTGGTACAGTCTGAGATATATGGGGCAATTCATGTACGAACATATCATGAATCGCGGATTACCACGTCCACCCTATCGCGAGACCGCATTTGATGACCATTACAAGACTAATAGGCTTGCCAACACATTAAGTTTCAAGGGTGAAATCGCTCATAGCAGATTCTTTGAAGTTATTGCAAATTATTCAACTTATACCAGAATAAAAAATACATATTTTAAAGATTTATTGACATTAAACGAGCGTCTGACATCTGAGCAGTCCGATCAAGACACGAACAAATTCGATAACTTCATGTTAAGAGCTGTTTATAGCCATGATAATATTTTGAATAGCGTGAGTTACCGCACTGGACTTGATTTTAATTTCAGTAAAGCCGACGGCAGAAGAATTGATGAATCAGGAAGAGAAATCGGCGATTATGCTGTTTTCGGTTCTGTTCAATTGAATTTCCCCGAGGATATGACCCTCCAATCATCTCTGCGATATATAAAAAATACTAAGTATGACGCTCCACTTATTCCATCAATTAATTTAAAATATGACATTAATGATGTTTTGTCTCTCAGAGCCTCTTATGCAAAAGGATTTCGAGCACCTTCGCTTCAAGAGTTGCATTTCCTCTTTGTTGATATAAATCATAATATCATCGGAAATACCAATCTTAATGCAGAACGCTCTGACAGCTATATTTTAGGTCTTAATTTTCATCAGGTATCTGAAAGTTATTCCTTTAAAATTGAAAGCAGTATTTTTTATAATAATGTACAAGACCTGATATCACTTGCCAATATTGAAAATGATGTTTATACATATATGAATATAGGTGAGTATAACACAAGCGGAATAAACGCATCATTGAGTTATATACGTCCCGATTTGAATTCAAGATTAGGTTTTTCACTAACCGGTCGTCAATATAAATCCACAGGACTAATTGACGCTACCGACTTCATTTTTACTCCTGAAGTGATGCTGAACTTGATTTATTCCTTACCTTTGTACGACATCAATCTAAATTTATTCTATAAGTACTCCGGTAAATTAATCGGATTTTATGCAGTAAGCGATGTTGAATACGACAAATTTGAAATTGGAGATTATCATACAATGGATATATCCTTATCAAAAGAATTGGGTGATAAGTTTGTGACGCTTGTAGCAGGTATCAAAAATTTATTTGATGTGACCGAAATCAGCAGGATTGGCTCCGATGGTAATTTCCACAGCGACGCTTCGACATCTAATCCAGTTGCTTGGGGAAGAACAGTAAATGTTAGTATTAGATTTAATTTAAAGTAAAGAAATGAATTCAAACAAACAAAATAAATATTCCGTTTTATTGCATAAATTAGTAACGATTTTGATTTTTGCCCCTTTATTATTGTGTGCCTGTTTTGAAGCAGAAACACCTGTTAAACCTTATCCGAGAGGTGATGCAAAAGTGAAAGTAATTGAAATGGGACCTGATTATGAAGAGCAATATTTCTTCAGGTTCGAGACAAATTCAATCATTAGTCAAAGCTCCAGAGATAAATGGGATTTAGCTTTCCAAAGCTATGGTGATGATCATTTTATTATTCTCAACGGTGCTAAAGTCATGGAAGCTGCTGACATGGGAAATCTCGATTTCGAGTCAGTAAAAGATCGCTCACAAGCTGTTTTTAAGTATGATTCCACAAATGGTAATTACGAGGATTATGCCATAGGTAAATGGTGGGAAA
>Ga0172382_10012089_pt1 | contig 11313 bp, 10 predicted proteins | sample Leawel138RmetaG_FD_122245 | JGI IMG/M metagenome (GOLD analysis project Ga0172382, IMG submission 122245) | Leachate microbial communities from a municipal landfill in Southern Ontario, Canada - Leachate well 138R metaG | ecosystem: Engineered > Solid waste > Landfill > Unclassified | place...
CACCTTCTTCATCAGCCGGTTTTTCTTCAGAGGCTTTTATTGCCTCAACACTTTTACCAAACAATCTATCAACATTGTCAAAAATACCAGTATGTGTGATAACATCACCAGTTTTATCAAATTCAATCGCAGCAGCTTTTTCAAGCCTTTGTTGTTCAAGATCTAGTTTAATTTCATCTTCACTATCGCCAAAAACTTCTTTTTTGGCTCTGGTCATTGACATTATTCCAAACCCATTACCAGCATCACCAACAAGATCTTTATATAACATTGCTTTTTCCTTCATTGCCTCAATTCTCATCATATCGGCTTGTCTCGAAGGGTTATTTAATGTTAGTGTAAAATTATCGATCTCATCTTCAAAACCAAGAATAAATAAATGTATAATTGCAATTTTATTTAATTCTTGAATCATTGCTTGTTGAATTCGATTAACAGTTCTAGCGAATCTAATATCTTGCAATGCCAAGTTTTTACCATCTCCAGTGGTTTCTTCAAAACCAATAAACGCTTTTGGTGTTCTAAGTGCCGCAAATAATTTTTTTTGTATATACTCAACATCAGCAATTTCAGCTAAATTTTGAGCCCCCGGAAGAGTATCAATTGGGTTTGGTGTATTAGGGTCTCTAACTGGGATGAAAAAATCTTGATCAACAGCTAATTGATTATATCTAGTATCAACTTGTCCGGTTGTTTTATCAACGATTGGTGATCTTTTAAATTTATTAGCAACTTGTTGAACATAAGCTTCAACATCTTGATCGTTCATATTACCAACAAAAACCTTAAAAACCCTTCGTTCTGGTGCTCTTGTTGTTCGATAAACTAACATAGCATCTTCAGCTAATAATAATTGTTTCCAAATACGTCTAGCTTTTTCTAAAATCGATGTACCATATGGTAATCTTCTATCATCACCTAATAATCTAAAATGTGCAATCTCCCATGATTGATATGTTGCTGATTTATTTTTCCAATGAAATTGAACACCAACTTTTTTATTTTGTTCTATATCATTATTAGCAACAGATTCTGGGTGAAACTCTTTTCTTTCAATTTCAACATTTGGTAATTGATTACAACCAACAATTCCTTTTTCTCGATCAACTTTTAAATAAATAAAATTATCACCAAATTTACATGTATTTCTGGTCCAAGATGGTAAATTTGTTGGTATATCTAAAATATTATAAAATAAATTTTCTAAAACATTTTTTATTCGTTTACTTTCAGAATAAACATTTAATGTTTTACCATAATCACCCGGAGTTGTAGTTTCTTCAGAAAAAATATCTAATGCTGTTGAAATTTCTGGAGTATACTCCATCGCTTCGAAATCATAATATGATGCAACTCTTGTTGTTTCATAATATATTGCTTGTTGGTATAATTCAGATTCAACTTTAGACCATTGATCAATTAAATATAATTGTTGCTGTCTTTCTAATTTTTCTTTCTGATATTCAGCTTCATTATCGGTTTTTAATATAAATTTTTTATCTGAAATTGGCGAATTATAATTATATGTTGCTTTTTTCGGTTCAGTAAAAGTTCTTGGGTCACTAGGTGCTGTTGTCTTTGGTGACCCCATACCAAAAGCAGTACTTAATTTTTGAAATATCGTTTGGTTTCTATCACCCATAATTCCTTTTTTTTTTAAAATATTGTTAAACTTAAATAAATCAATAGTTATTGTATTATAAATATCTATTGTAAGCCAGAAAATAACCACATATGATCGCTGACATTATGTCTTTTTTGGTTTGGTGTTTGAGGAATACTATTCTGAGTATTGTTAACACTAACCCAAGCATTAATCATAGCTTTTGTTCGTGCTTCAGCTGCTTTTAATTTAGTAAAAGAATTTTGTGCAATATATAATGCTATAGCCAAAGATTGAATGATATCATCATGATGATTACGCATATGATCCGGTTTACCGTTAATATAAACAAATGTTCTAAGTTCCGAAATTAATCGTTTAGAACGTATTTTAAATTGACCCCTAACTTGTTCTTCTAATGCTTGTATTATTTGTGCTCTTTTTGAATTATAATTAATTCCGGGAACTTTATCATCATAGATACCATATTTCCATTTCATTTCATCTTTAACATTATCATAATATAATAAATCATTTGGGTATTGTAATTCTTTTAATTTTTGCGATGTCGCAACCCCCATACCACCGGTAATATCAATAACAATAAAAGCATTATATCGTTTTCCCCATTTATACACAATTTCGGCAAAAATATCCGGAGGAAGTTTAGTGTGGTATTCAACAACTTGTTCTAACTCATCAAAATCAATAATTACAAAAGCACTTGAATCTTCTGAATCACCACGAGAAATATCTGCACCTAAAATATATTTATGACCTTTAATTGGTTCCTTCCAAACCCATAATTTTCTTTCTAATTCTTTTGATATCGGTTCAATAACGTTTTCATTTTCTTGTTTTTTTAGTATTCTTCCATCAATTACATTATCACCAGAACCTAAAAATGACGATTCTAATTCTTGGGCAATCATTCGTTTATCAAAATTTAATTCTTTACACATCTCTTCAAACCAAGAAGAAACAGGGTACCAACCATTTTGAAAATATTCGTCCCACTTTTCTCTAGGTAAATCAATTAAAATATTTTCTAATTTTTCATATGAATTTTTAGTTTCAACTTCACTCATCCAATCAACAATATTACCGTCATATTTAACAAAATATAAATTTTTATTAAATCTGGGATCATCGTACCATTTTAACTCAAAAATGTTAAAACTATTAACACCTTTTAGGGATTCGGCATATAATCGATAATATAAATCGTCTAAACCGTTTGGTGTTGAAATAACAATACTCTTACCTCCGGTCCCTAAAGAGGCTAAACAAGCAGCCCAAAATTGTTGACCACCCTCAATATATGCTGCTTCATCAAGTATTAATAAAGTTGGGGTGTAACCCCTTAAAGCATCAAGAGATGTTGCCACAGCTTTTACTTCACCAACAACCTTATGTTCACGATTATGTATTATTATATGACCGGCAGCCTCTTTTTGAAAATATAATGCGCCATCAACAGTATTATCTTTTCGTTTTTTTCCAATACCACACCATTTTGGGTACTGCATAATAAAAGATTTAATTTTACGTAAAACTTCAACGGAAGTATCTTGTTTATTTGCAATAATTAATATTTTTTCTGGATTATCTGAATCACTAAATATTATTTTTTTAGCACAATAACCAGCAGTAACTGTTGAGATACCCGCTTGACGGTATTTTAAAACTAAATTAAATCTATATTTGTCATAATTACTAATTAATTTTGCTTGTTCTGGAAACAATTTAAATGGCACATAGCCATTTTTAGTTTTATCAAAAGTTTCATTATATGTAACCAGAGCATATGCTGTATCTTTATAACATTTAATATATTCAACTAATTGTGTTTGAACGTTAGACATTTTTTAAATTTTTTAACATATTGATTAGTGGTGGGTACGGAAAAACATCTGATTTATCTTCACGATAATTAGTATGATAATAAATACCCGGTTTACCGCTCAATGCATCTTTAGAAATATCCCATGTCTCAGAATAAGTTAATGGTATTTGATATTTTTCATTAAAATAAACAATTAAATTCCTAACAGATTCAATTTGTTTTTCAGTATATTTTTCAAAAAAGCGAAAACCTCTAAATGGTTTATCTAGAGTATATACAATATCTTCAGAAACTTCTCGACCATAAGCATGATAATATTTACCTTCTTTTTTACTTAAACCGCCCCACGAATCAATTTCAATTGCAATAGTGTTCATATCGTGTCTTTGATAGTTTAAACCTAATTTATGAAAAGTACTAGTAACTTCACCTAAATGATATCCCCAGTATTTTGATGAATAATTTTGATAAATTGTACCATCCCAATTAATTATAAAATGTGTGGCAATTCTTTTAGGGTCTTTCAACCACCAATTAATATCACCTTCAACACCTTTACCAGACACAGTATGATGTAACACAATTTGTGTTTTTTTTGTTTCTTCTCGAACATATTGATTTGCTGGAAAGTTTACAAATTTGATCTCACTTAAATTTAATTTTTCTTTTTCCATATTTAACGCATTTAATTATAAATATTTCAATAAATAAAAAAATCCCCAACGTTTTCGTTGAGGATTTTTAATTAAATATTTAGTTTAAATTATGCGTTACCGTATAAAAATGCCCGTTCTTCTGGAGTTAACGAATCAATACCTTCGGCACTTATTTTATCTAAAATAGCATCCATATCAAATTGCTGTTGTTGGGGTTCAAGTTCCGGCTCTGTTTCTTCATACCCAGTAACTATAGTATCGTCTTCGTCATAATCTTCATCATCATATTGACCAATTGCCGTTTCATATTCTTCATGACTTAATTCTTTAATTAAATCATCAACAATCCGCTCCAATCTTCGTTTACCAATATTACTACCAGACATAATTTGATTTGCTAATTCTAAAAATTCATTTGCTGGTAATTGTGCAATTTCTGAAATGAAGAAAGATTGTATTCTTCTTTTATCTTCATCATATAGACGTTCGGGATATGCTGCTCTAAATTTTTCCCAAATTATTGGTCCTAATCTTAAATCCCATTTTTCTTTTGACAATGTATCTTCTTCACGCATAACAGCACTTGCTAATTCCGGGTCTTCTGGTAAACCTGTAGCAGTAACAGTTTCAATAACACCTTTAGTTAATTCATGTACTAATGTTGGGAAATTAATACCTCTCGCAATTATTAATGTTTTATTAGATCTTTCACCATCATCACCATCTTCTTCATCTGGAGATTTAATTTGAACAGTACCAGCACCTTTACCCTGAGCTGCTAATTCTTCAATTATATTATCTGGAAGTAACCAATATTGTAAGTCATTAACTGACATCATTAAACCATATAAATTTAATAGTTCTGGACTAATATCATTTAATCTTTCACCAACAAGATGATAAGCGGTATTTGCTTTTTGTGCTGATCCTTGTATTAAAGCATTTAAAAATCTTCTTTTTTGTTTTTCTTCTTCAAAATTTTCAAAAGTTCTAATTACTTCTTCGGCTGCTTGTTCTTGTTCCTCTTCTGGCATTTGTTGCATTTCTTCAGCTTGTTGATTCATTTGTTGTATTGATTGTTTCATTTCTTCAGCTTGTCCCGAATCGGTTAAATCTAAAATTTTAACGTCAAATTCAAAATCATCTTCATGTAATCCAAATTCTTGTTTAACTAAATCAACCGCTAATTGTTCAAGTTCTTCTCTATTTCCAGCTTCTAATTCGAAAATTCTTTCAACACTATTCATCAACATACCTTGAAATTGCATTATTCCGTTTGTACCATTTGGTACACTTCTAACACCAGTATAATGTTTAACAGAATCAATCACATCTTTAAACCGTTTTGAAGCTAAAATTTCAGCAAAATTGTTTTCACCTTGATCTTCTGGAAACGCTGGATGTCTTTCACCATACGGTGTTGAACCACTAGCTAAATCACGTTCAATACCCGGATCCATTCTTTCCTCATAATCGCCATAATCAATTGGAGCTTCATTTATGTTATTTTGTTCTTCCCAAATACGCCTTAAACGCTCATTTATAATTTTTCTAATTCTTTCTGACATAATTCTTTTATTTTAAATTAATTACTTACGTTTATTTTTTTTACTTTCAGTCATAGCCGTAGCTTTTGGTCTTGGATCATGTTTTGGTCTAAACGGAGTTTTAGGTGTTTTTGGTCTTTGTTTTTCACCGGGTTTAGTTCTTGTTGGTGTTTTAACTGGTGCTGGGTTATTTGCACCAATACCTAAAGCGTTAGCACTTAACCAAGTTGGTAATTTATCACCAACAGCTTTTGGCCTTGGACTGTGTTTTGGTCTAAATGGTGTTTTAGGCTTACCATGACCCGGTTTAGTTTTTTCTCCCGGTTTAATTTTTGGTTTAACTGGGGACGGAGCTTCCGCTTCATAAACACCAATAGATTCAAGAAGTTCTTTTTTACTCATAAAAAATTCTTTTTTTATTTTCGATTCTGTTTTTTTTACTTCATTTTTTTTATCTTTATTTTTTGATTTTTCAGTTTTAACATCTTTAACTTCACCACCATCCATTGGTTGTTCTTCACTTAATTCTGGGAATAAGTCTAACATTGTGTCACCTTCATCGATGTTTACTTGTTTACCATCAACTTCAACATCAAATCCACTTTGTTTTAATTTTTCAGCAGTATTTAAACTTGTTTCCGGATTTAAATTTATTTTATTTTCGTCAGCCATTACTCTTTAAATTTTAAAATTATATCTCGTTCATAGAGTTTATCAACGACAATATTTTCCATTTCACCGAAATGAAAAACAAGCCGTTTTTCTGGTATTAAGTCATCATCTTCATATTCATCAAAATTTTCCCAAGCCAAAGCTATTATATTATCTTTAGCGTCATTAACAGTTAAAAAATCATTATTTTGTATTACGTCAAATTTAATTTCTGTTTCCTCAACAATACCAACTTTATCAATGAAGTTAGTATCTGGCGCTGTACCTTTTGTACATAAATCCCAATCTTCACCATCAGCGTCTTCTTTATTTTGACCAAATACAAATTCGTAAATATAGTTTCCTTTGTAATTAGGACCCATTTCATTTACAAAAAGCAAATATAGTGATTTATTTTCCAATTGCCAAAAATTTTTGATAATCTTTTTTATCTGTCATACGAAATTTTTCTTTTTTCGGCGAATTCAGTTCTCTCATAACGCCATAAGTGGTACCATTTGATTCAATAAAAATTGATTTTTTATAACCTTTACCACCTAAATCAATATTCTGATCCATTTCAACAATAACTCGACTACCAATTTTTTTTACTTTTTTTGTTGGATCATAACCTAAAACAGCGCCAATAGCAAATTCTTGATCAACCGTTTTAGCTAATTTTTTAGCTTCAGTTATTAGATTATTTCTTTCCAACGCTTCAAATATTACATTTTGAACTTCTTCATCTTGTTCTTCTTTTGTTTTCTCAAAGTATTTTGATATTATTTTATGTACTTTAGACTCTTTTATTTTAGTTAGTTTACTATTAAATGGAGCGTCTTTACCTTTAATATTTATATTATCTTTAAATGGTGAATCTTTACTTTCGCCCAATTCTTCTTCAAAATCATCGGTTGATTTATTTTCGATATCTTCACTATCATCATTATTAAGGTCTAAATCTTCGTCATCATTGTCTTCATCGCCTTTTATTTTTTTCTTAACTTTTTTAATTAATTCTTTTTTATTTTCTGGATCAAGGTCTTCTAATTCAAGAGCTGAAATAATTGAGTTAAAAACATATTTTATTGTTTCATCATCTTGTTCTTCCATATCTCTTAATTTTTGACCAAGTTCACCAGTTGTTTGTTGTATTTCTTCTGGAGCACCACCCTCATTATCACCAAGGTCGTTCATACCATCATTATCACCAAGGTCGTCCATACCATCTTCATCACCGAGATTATTCATACCCATTTTAGAAAAATCTGGATCTTCTGTTTTAACTGGAGCGGGAGTTGGTTCTTTATCTTTAAGTTTAAGTACCGTTTTTTCGTCAACTTCAGTTTCAGTTTCATCGACTTCGTGTTCCACTCCACAATTTTCCATAAGATAAAGATTTAAGAATTTAACAGCGTCACTAAAATTATTATATGATTGTTTTGAGCTATTTAGAATACCATTTAAATATTGGAAATCTTCAGTCAGAGGTTCTTTTTTATCTGTACTTTTAATAATAAATTTACGGTTTTCACGGACAATACCATAATATTTACCGTCATTACCTTTTACTTTATATTCAAGGTTTGATAATTGTTTTTTACCTTCAGTAACAATATTTTTCTTTGTATTATTGTACATTAGGTAATTCATTCTCTCAATTTGTTTTTTACCTTTTACTAAATCCATAATTTATTCGTTTTTTATTATATTATTTTTAATTAAAATAACCAGTTTGACTGTTTATTCCAGAACCTTGTCCCAGATTTCCATAATAATAATCTGTGGTGGTATTAGCTGATACTGTTATTGTTGGTTTATTTGGTCCTAAATATGGTTTTAAATCACCCAGTAAAAATAAACCATCACCACCACTAATTTTTATCGGTTTAGAACTTACCATTAAATTAAGTTCTAAACCAGTATTACCACTAATAATGTTGTTATTAATTTCATAAATACCATTTTCAGAAAAATAAATACGATTGTAATAATATTTTGTAAAATCAGCAACATCATACTTATGTATTATTTTTGGTGAGTAACTTGTATCTGACATAATTTATATTTTATTTATAAATAGTTTTATTTTATTAATTATTCAGGTAAACTTAAATTTTTATCAATTAAATCGTGTTTAACATCACTGAGTTTATCTAAATATTCCATTCGTCTTAAAATTTTAAAAACCATATTTTCTTCTGAAAATTCACCACAACGTTCTAAACCACTTTGTCTATATTTTTTTATCTTATTTTTCATTTTATCAATTAATTGTATTTTTTTTTCTTCATTATCATCTAAATTAATTATATCATCGATAATTTTCATGAAATATTTTGATTTTTTAACTAATTTATTACTTTCTAATTTATATTTTTCCGGTTTTGGTTTAACAACCCACTCATTATTTAATATTGAATATACACCTGTTGAATGATGAGGTTCTTTAGCGTTTTGACCATATAATTCAACATCATAACCATATATTTTAATATCATGATCTTGATTCCATAATGATTTTTTAGCCATAAAAAACTCGGTCACTAAATCTTCATTTTCATCAACATCGTCAAAATTAAAAATAACATGAAGATCAACATCTGAATACAGATTCCAATTATAATTAGCTAAACTACCCGTTATTGTTATATCTTCAAAATCAATATCACTGATACCAAGAAAATCAATAAATTCATCAGCAATTTTTATTAATTGTTTTCGAACGTTTGGTTTTATTTTATCACCATCAAAAAAATCTGGATTTAAACTATCATGTTGTGTAAACCCTTTTTTAATTTTTTCTTTTATTTTACTTATATTAATTGACATATATGATTTTTATAATAAATATCTATAAAACATAAAAAAAGGTCTAGTTTTTACTAGACCCATATAATTACAAAACATCAAAAATCTTAACCATTAATTTCTTATAACATTGATGATATATTAATGTCATCAAGCCTTGTTGTTGTTAAATGTTTAATATACTGATTAAAATATTTTCCGTTACTATCAGCTTTTTCGAATCCAGAATAAATTTCTTTCATAACACCAGTATATTTATATCTTCTTCCATTTTTAAATGTTAATGTTAATTCTTTTGAATTTGAATCATAAATAGATTCAAGAATGTTCGATGATTTAATAATACACCTTGTTTTATTTCCATCAATAATGTCTTTTTTAACAATACTCATAATTTAATATTTATTTAAATGTAATTTATTACATTCAATATACAATATTAATGTGTTAATGTCAAGATTTATTCTATTTTAATCTCAATCGCTTTAGATTTTTCTTTTGGTAATATTATTTTTAAAATACCGTTTTTAACTTCAGCTGAAATTTTATTTTCCTTAACACCTGTTGGTAGGGAATAAACTTTTCTAATCTTAATAGCGTAATCTTCATCATTTTCACCTTCAATAATTAATTTATTATCTTCGATTTTTACAGAAATATCTTCTTTTCCTAGTCCGGGGACTTGAAATATTAAAGAATAATCATTATCTTTGTTAATGAATTCACTTTTGTTGTGAAATTTAAAATCGTCAGTAAAAAAATCATCAAGTAATGATTTAGCTAATAAATGATTTCCAGCAAATAATGTTTTCATAATTTTTTTCTCCTTTTTTTTGTTTTTATTATTTATTATTATTATATTTGTCAAATGTTTTAACGAAAAATATACCAGAATTAAAAAAATGACAAAATGTCAATTAAATTTGATAAACTTTAATTGAAACCTAATTTGTTTTATTTAAAATGAAAAAAAACGTATGAGTAATTTAGATTTTGAACAGGTTGGTAACCAACCACAAAAACAAAAACAAAGTAAAACACCATTATTAGACAATTTTAGTGTGGATCTTTGTGAAGCAGCACGTAATAATGAGATAGATCCAATTGTTGGTCGTAAAATTGAAATTCAAAGACTCGCTCAAATATTAGCTAGGCGTAGAAAAAATAACCCCGTATTAATTGGTGAACCCGGGGTTGGTAAATCAGCAATAGTTGAGGGATTAGCAAAACAAATTGTTGAAGGTAAATGCCCAAGAATATTGTTTGAAAAGAGGGTTGTTGCATTATCTTTAACATCTCTTGTTGCTGGTACAAAATACCGTGGACAATTTGAAGAACGGATTAAAGCTCTTATTGATGAAATTAAATCTCAAGAAGATCTTATTGTATTTATTGATGAAATACATACAATTATTGGTGCTGGTAATAATGCTGGTGGTATGGATGCAGCGAATATTCTTAAACCAGCACTAGCGAGAGGTGAAATTCAATGTATTGGTGCAACAACTATGGATGAATATCGTGAATCAATCGAAAATGATGGGGCACTTGAAAGACGTTTTCAAAAAATCATTGTTGATCCACCGTCAGCAGCCGAAACATTAGAAATTTTAAAGACATTAGCACCAATATATGGTAATTACCATAATGTTAGTTATTCGAATGACGCTATTGTATTAGCGGTTAAATTATCAGATAGGTTTATATCTGATCGTTTTTTTCCGGATAAAGCTATTGATATTTTAGATGAAGCTGGAGCAAAAACACAAGTAATGGCTGATGTTCCAGAACAAATTGTCGAAATAGAGGAAAAAATAATAGAATTAAATGAGAAAAAACGAGAAAAAGTTCAAACACAAGATTTCGAAGGCGCTGCGGTATATAGAGATCAAGAAAAAGAATTGAAAGCTAAATTGGAAAAAGAAAAAGAGATTTGGCGAAGCCAACAAAAATATAATCGTATTGAAGTTGGCGAAAATAAAATACGTGAAGTTGTTGCAATGATGACTGGTATTCCAGTTGAAAAATGTTCTATAAATGATGCGAAAAAATATCTTGAACTGGAAAAAACAATGCAAAATAGGGTTGTAGGTCAAGATGATGTATTATCTAAAGTAGCAAAATCATTAAGACGAAACAAAACAGCAATTGCCAATCAGAAGAAGCCTATTGGATCTTTCTTATTTCTTGGTTCAACCG
>Ga0172382_10012093_pt1 | contig 11308 bp, 8 predicted proteins | sample Leawel138RmetaG_FD_122245 | JGI IMG/M metagenome (GOLD analysis project Ga0172382, IMG submission 122245) | Leachate microbial communities from a municipal landfill in Southern Ontario, Canada - Leachate well 138R metaG | ecosystem: Engineered > Solid waste > Landfill > Unclassified | place...
AAAGTTCAGCGAGGAAGAGTGAACTGTCGCACCTTTCTGCGAAACTGCGCGAGGTGCGACAAATCTGACCTCTAAGCTTTTGATTTATAAGGTAAAAATAAAGGCAATGGTGCCCAGGGGCGGAGAACCGGCGAGAGCTATCTATCTGATCGGATTCACGTTTTTGGGAAGACGTGTTTTTCAGGCCAGCGCGCGTACCAGCATTTTCCTGCGCCTTGACGTGTGCATATGTTTAGTGGCGGGAGCTTATATTGGGCGATGAGCTTCGTTGGGGTGCTGTGTCATGCTGCGTTTGCACAGAGCCGCCCGAGCCTATCACCTTCTTGAGGCTCACACTTGTCGCTGGGTCGATGATATGGAGCGTCGTCGCGCTCGCGGCTACCTGCCGGACACAAGTATGCTCGTCATTGCAGTAGAAAAGGATGCTCACCGTACCGCGTGTGATCGTCGCGACCTTAGAGTCCTTCGGCAAGCGACCAATGACAGTCCAAACGTGACTTGAGGGTCATGCTCTCGACTGCTTTCGTCAAATCTGAAGTTGAGTCCGAAGATGACTTACGGTGCTGTCGTTGCGAGCGATGAGATTCATCCCTGTGTCATCACCTAAGCCTATAACGCACTGCGTTTCTATCATCCAAGTATCAACTGCAGGATCCCCCCCGTCCATTTCACACTGCCTTCGAAAAACCTGTCGGGGCATCCCTTGACGGTTTTGCAGGTGGAGTTACACGTGCAATGGCTTTTTGCGACGCCTTAATAAATGCCTACGACAAGGAGAACTTGGATGCAGGCGGCGAGAAGAGCGGAAGCCAACCTCTCAAGGTACCGGCCTGTCGGCGACGTCGAGAACTGAACAGAGGAATATGTCGTGCGTTTCACTGGGAAGTACTCTCAAAACTCGGCATTTAAAACTCGCTACAGGTTCAGAGTAAAAAAAATCAATGCTGTCGGTGTTCTTCGGTATCTCGCTCGAGGAAGCAATTCTCCGCCCTGTTTCTTTCAACGTGGCGAAAGATTCTCCTGGATCCATAGTGCATTCGCCGAACAATAAGCTGACGGTGAGATTTTCTCCGGGCGAGAGAGCGGCGCCCATTCCCACGCTTTTGCACACATGCATCAACAAATAAGGCCGGTTGACCGTCACCGCGCATCCTGCCGTCATAGCGGAGAACGCGAGATCCCCCCCGATCTGCTCCCCTTGCAGCAGAATGGCAGTTCGCGCGCTCGCCAATCGACGCATCCGGCTTCGAAAAGCCGCGGGATCCATCGCAATATCTTGCATGGCATTTCCCTCTCATATCTACCGATCTCCCGTCGGCTCGTGAGGGAGAGTGCAAGCGGCAAGCCACATCGGGCGCGGCTGGATACGCACGCGACCGCAAAGCCAAAAAAGCACTGAGATAAGAGGTTTTCTGCGCTTTCAACGAACATTTGCCACGCATTGTTGCGTTGCTTGCGTTTGAAGAGATTTCATAAACTTCACGAAATTATGTAAGATGACTTCATAAATCTATGAAATGCACAGGACGGAACAATGCCCAGAGGCAACAAGCGTCCGGAGCCCGGGCTCGAGGGAACAGCGCCCATCTCCAGCGCGAATTTTCTTACCAACCCGCCGCTGCCGGAAATGCTGGACCTCGTCGAGCAGCTTCGTTTCTCTCCCCAGGAAGGTCGCATCTGGTTGAGCGACCAGCGGATGATACTCGTGCACAACGAGGTTTTCGGTGCGCTCCGCCATGAGTTGATCGAGACCATCGGAATTGAAGCTGCCCGGGGCCTCATAACCCGCATGGGGTATCTCGCAGGCGCACGAGACGCGGCTCTCGCCCGAACCATGCGGCCTACGCATTCGCCTTTCGATACCTTCATGGTCGGACCGCAACTTCACGCGCTCGAAGGCTTCGTCGTCGCCGACATCCTCGAATTCGCGATGGATAGCGAAACAGGTCTCCATTACAGCGAATTTATCTGGAAAGACTCAGCGGAGGCAGATGCACATATCGCCATTCACGGTATCGGTTCGGTTCCCGCTTGCTGGAGAGAGGTAGGATACGCTTCGGGTTATGCGAGTTCTTTCATGGGAAAACGCATTCTGGTGCGGGAGGTCGAGTGCCGCGCCATGGGACATACACACTGCCGCGGTTTCGCAAAATCCGCTGAAGATTGGGACAATCCGGAACTCGACCTCAAATATCTGACCGCTCAGCCGGTTGAAAGGCGATTATCGAGCTTCGCCGCAAGCATTCCGCGCGTGAGGCCGACTGGTCAACAAACAAAAATCGACAGGAATATCGGCCAGGTCGATGCCGACAAACCCGTAGGCGCCTCGGTCGCGTTCAACACAACGCTGCACAAGATCAATCGCGTCGCATCCACCCGCGCGAGCGTCCTCCTTCTGGGAGAAAGTGGCGTCGGAAAGAGCTTGCTCGCCCAAGAGGTTCACAAACGCAGCCCGCGCTCTCAAAAACCCTTCATACAGATCAACTGCGCGGCAATTCCCGAACAACTGATCGAAGCTGAATTGTTCGGCGTCGAGCGCGGTGCCTATACCGGCGCCTCGGAAACAAGGTTTGGACGGTTCGAAGTGGCCGATGGCGGTACGCTCTTCCTCGACGAAGTGGCCGCGCTCACGCCTATCGCCCAGGGAAAACTGCTTCGCGTGTTGCAGACAGGCGAAATGGAACATCTCGGCAGCAACAAGACCCGCACGGTCGATGTGCGCATTCTCGCCGCCACCAACGAAAATTTGAGTGATGCCATCAGGCAGGGACGTTTCCGCGAGGATCTCTTTTATCGCTTGAATGTATTTCCAATCGTTATTCCGCCGCTCCGGGAAAGACAGGACGATATCCCCGTCCTACTCGAGTACAGCCTGCATAAGTTCTCGAAGCGTCACGGCCGCGCTGTCGTTGGCGTCACGGACCGGGCGCTTCAGGCAATTCTCAACCACCCGTGGCCCGGCAATATCCGCGAGCTGGAAAATGTCATCGAGCGTGGTCTTATTCTCGCCGAGGAAGGACAGCCGCTGGACGTCTTTCACTTGTTCACCATCCACGACGACTTCAAAACCGAAAATGCAATCACATCCAATGCTCAAGGATTGGCAATGCTGAAATCCGAGCCGCTGGACGCAAGCGAGCTTTTTGCCGACAATGTAGACATCGACGGCTGGGCTGCGCGAATGCTGCGAGACGGCGTTGCACTTTTCGATGTCGAAAATGCGCTGGTGCGAGCGGCCGTTGAGAAAACCGGTGGCAATGTCTCCAGAGCTGCTTCTCTACTTGGAATCACACGCTCGCAACTTGATTATCGGATCAAGAAGCTTAACGATTGAGGTTTGCGCTTCGAAGGGCTTCTCCCGGCTTCAGAAATTCGAATCGCTCTATCCACCTGCTCAATCCGCGTATTTGACGTTCAATCTCAGCTTTTTGCTTTATCAACTCATTCGATTTCTTTCGGCATTCCTGTAAGACAACAGATAGCCGTTCATGCTTGGCCGACCGTTCACAGAGATCTAGAAGCGTCCTTATCTCATTCAGAAGAAAACCCGCCTCTTTGGCGTGAAGCGCGAAGCGAAGGCGCTGCAGGCTATTTCCGTCGTAGTAGCGTCTTCCCCCATGCTTTTCTCCACCGATTATTCCCTTTTCCTCATAAAAACGGACTGTTCTTTCCGTCTTTCCGACGGCAAGCGCCATTTCCCGCACGGTGAAAGAGTTTTGGCTGTTCGGAAGCATTACAGGTCCTCGGATTTACGCCGCTGAGGTGGCAGATCGGTACATATGCCTTCATAGGCCTCTGCTGCCATACCGATCGTTTCACCCAGAGTTGGATGAGGATGTACGGTTTTACCTATGTCGATTGCGTCGGCGCCCATCTCTATCGCCAGAACAATTTCACCCAGCATGTCGCCGGCATGGGGTCCGACGATGCCTCCACCGACCAGACGTCCGCTCTCCTTGCCGAAAATCAGCTTGGTGACCCCGTCATCACAACCGTTCACAATCGCCCGGCCTGATGCGGCCCAAGGGAACCTGCCGACGTCAATCGCGATGTTTTGCTTCATCGCATCATCTTCGGTCAGCCCCACCCATGCTAATTCAGGATCTGTGTAAGCGACGCTCGGGATTGCGCGGGTGTCGAAGAAACTCTCGCGGCCAGCTGCCACTTCAGCGGCAACATGCGCTTGATGCACGGCCTTATGGGCGAGCATCGGCGTATCAGCGACATCGCCCACCGCGAAAATGTGCGGAACATTGGTGCGCATCTGCCTATCCACCGGGATGAAGCCCTTGTCCGATAAGACCACTCCTGCTTTGTCTGCACCGATCCGGTCGCCATTTGGAACGCGGCCCATAGATTCCAGAACGAGGTCATATCGCTCAGCCTCGGTTGGTGCCGCGTCACCCGCAAAGCTCACCCAGATGCCATCCGGCTTCGCCGTCGCCGAGATAGCTTTCGTTCGAAGCATGATCCGATCGAAACGATGGGTGTTTCTCTTCTCCCATATCTTCACGAGATCCCTGTCGGGCCCTTGCATCAAGCCGTCAAGCGCCTCGACAACGTCGATGCGGGCGCCGAGAGCTGAATAGATGGTCGCCATTTCGAGACCGACAATGCCGCCACCGATCACCAGCATGCGCGCTGGCACTTCACGCAAAGCCAGCGCGCCCGTCGAGGAAACGATGCGGGGATCATCCGGCAGGAAAGGCAGCCGCACCGCTCGCGACCCGACGGCAATTATGCAATGCTTGAAACATACCGTTATTTTCTCGGCCACTTCCGCAGCTCGGTCACCAGCGGTCAGCGCAACCTCCAGATGATAAGCATCGACAAAGACGCCGACGCCACGCACAACATCGACTTTGCGCGAGCGGGCCATGCCGGCAAGGCCACCGGTGAGTTTTCCGACAACCTTGTCCCTCCAATTTCGAAGCTTGCCAAGATCAACCTGCGGCCTTCCAAATGCAAAGCCGTGTGACGCAAGCGCTGTGGTTCCTTCGGCGACGGCGGCGACATGCAGCAAGGCCTTGGACGGAATGCAACCGACGTTCAGGCAAACACCGCCCAGCGTCGAATAGCGCTCGACCAGAACCACCCTCAATCCGAGGTCAGCGGCGCGGAAGGCAGCCGAATAGCCGCCGGGACCAGCGCCGAGTACAACCAGATCGCATTCCATATCGCTCATAACCTGCGCGCTCACAGAAGAATGCGGCGGAAATCGCCGAGCAAGCCAACGAGGTGATGAAGGAAGCGCCCTGCTGCGGCGCCATCAACCACGCGATGATCCCAGGACAGGCTCAATGGAAGAACGAGCCGAGGATGGAACTCGGTGCCGTTCCAGAGAGGCTTCATCTCCGCCTTGGCAACGCCGAGAATTGCCACCTCCGGCGCGTTGACAATGGGGGTGAAGCCCGTTCCGCCAATGCCGCCCAACGAAGAGATGGAAAAGCAACCGCCTTGCATATCGGTGGCCTTCAGTTTCCCGTCGCGCGCGCCACGCGCCAGCGCTGCCATTTCGGACGCGATTTCGAGAACACCTTTTTTATCCGCATCTCTGATCACCGGCACGACGAGACCGTTAGGCGTATCCGCCGCAAAACCCATGTGGTAATAGCGCTTGAGCACAAGTTCCTCGCCTTCAAGCGAAGAGTTAAACTCGGGAAATGCATTGAGCGTCGACACGGCTGCTTTGATCAGGAAGGCCAGCATCGTGACCTTGATCCCGGCGTCGGCATTCTCCTTGTTGACCGTCAGACGGAATGTCTCGAGATCGGTGACATCCGCTTCATCAAAGTTTGTCACATGCGGGATCATCACCCAGTTGCGGGCGAGATTTGGGCCGGAAATCTTGCGCAGACGGGACAGAGGCATACGTTCGACGTCGCCGAATTTCGCGAAGTCGATCTGCGGCCAAGGCAAAAGGTCGAGGCCTGTCCCCCCGCCGGCTTCAGTGTCGTGCCGCATGTGCTGTTTGACATGGACCAACACGTCTTCGCGTTGAATGCGTCCCTTTGGACCTGTGCCGATAACCCGGTCGATATCGACGCCGAGTTCACGGGCAAAACGGCGCAGGGAGGGACTTGCATGGGCCGGTAGATGTATTTCAGGCGGCGGCGCTGGTGTGGGCACGGGGGCCGGAGCTGAAAGAACTTGCGATGTCGCTGGAGACAAGAGTGGAGGCTCCGCAATCACTTTCTCGACCGTGACGACCGGTGTGGCCTCATCTATCTCCTCGACTATCGCAATGAGTGTTCCCTCGCTGACCTTTGCGCCAATAGCGACCATTAGCTCTTTCACCGTGCCAGCGAACGGCGCAGGTACTTCCATCGTCGCCTTGTCGCTTTCAAGCGTCATCAAGGGGTCGTCAACTTTCACGACATCGCCGGGCTTCACCAGAATTTCGATCACCGGGATGTTCTTGAAATCGCCGACATCTGGAACCGTCACCTCTCTTGTCGTGCTCATCTTGCAATTCCATTCAGCAGACACCGGATATTCACTATGGCTTCCAGATCAAACTGTCCATGGCGCGGGAGAATCGGGATCGATTCCGTAACGCCGGATGGCTGTGGCTAGTGCTTTCTGCGGAAGTGTGCCTTCCTGCACCAGCGCTTGCAGGGCGGCCAGCACCACGTGATGGCGATCCACTTCAAAAAAGCCCCGCAAGGCAGTGCGCGTGTCGCTGCGCCCAAAGCCGTCGGTGCCGAGCGTCACGTAGCGCCCCTCGAGATAGGTGGCGACAAGCTGGGGATAGGCGCGAATGTAATCTGTCGCAGCCACAACCGGCGCTTCGCCTGCGAGGCATGTTTCGAGATGGCTACGATGCGGCTTGTCATTCGGATGCAGCCGGTTCCAGCGTTCGGAGTCGCGCGCGTCACGGGCAAGCTCGCTGAAGCTTGTCACGCTCCAGATCTCGCTTTCGATCTGCCAGTCCTCCGCAAGCAGCTCCGCTGCTGCGATCACTTCCATCAGTATGGCGCCGGACCCAAGCAGACGCACCTTGGCCTTTGACTGGGGTACCTTCCGACCGCCGAAGCGATACATACCTTTTATGATGTCGCTCGCGACGCCCTCAGGCAGCGAGGGCTGAGCATAGTTCTCGTTCATCAAGGTGACGTAGTAGAAAACGTCTTCTTGCCCCTCCAACATTTGCCTCATGCCGTGGTCCATGATGACGGCGAGTTCGCAGGCGAAAGCCGGGTCATAGGCGCGGCAGTTAGGAATACCCGCGGCCGCCATATGGCTGTGACCATCCTGATGCTGAAGACCTTCGCCACTCAGCGTCGTGCGTCCAGCGGTGGCACCAAACAGGAAGCCGCGCGCTCGTTGATCCGCTGCCGCCCAGATCAGATCGCCGACACGCTGAAATCCGAACATCGAATAATAGATATAGAAGGGCAGCATTGGCAGACCATGCACGCTGTAGGAAGTCGCGGCAGCCACCCATGACGAGATGGCGCCAGCCTCGGTAATGCCCTCTTCCAGAATCTGACCGTCTTTCGCCTCCCTGTAGTAGAGCATCGAGCCAGCATCTTCCGGCTCATAGAGCTGGCCGACTGGCGAATAGATACCGACCTGACGGAAGAGGTTCGCCATGCCGAAGGTGCGCGCTTCGTCGGCGACGATCGGTACGACGCGCGGGCCCAGTACCCTGTCTTTCAACAGACCGCCAAGCATGCGCACGGCCGCCATCGTGGTCGACATTTCCTTCCCGTCAGCCTGCAATGCAAATTGCGCGTAGTCGGAGAGGGGTGGCACCGGCAGCGGTTCCGCCTTGCGACGTCGTACGGGCAAATTGCCGCCAAGCACGGAACGGCGGCGGCGCAGATAGATAAGTTCTGGACTGTCCTCGGCAGGTTTGTAGAAACGCAAATGCGCGAGGTCGTCATCGCTTAGCGGTAGACGGAAGCGATCACGGAAAATTTTCAATCCGTCGATATCGAGCTTCTTCGTCTGATGCGCGGTCATGCGTGATTCGCCAGCACCCCCCATGCCGTAACCTTTTTTGGTCTTGGCGAGAATGACCGTCGGCCCACCGCGATGATCGCGCGCGGCGGCGAAGGCCGCATACAACTTGCGCATGTCGTGGCCGCCGCGTTTTAACGCATCCACTTCCGCATCCGTCATATGCGCGGCGAGCGCGCGCAGTTCCGGATCTTCATTGAAGAAATTCTTCAGGTTATAAGCACCGTCTTTCGCGCCAAGGGTCTGGTACTTGCCGTCCACGGTCGACGCAAAGCGGCGCAACAAGGCGTTGCTGGCATCGCGCGAGAAGAGCGCGTCCCAGTCCGATCCCCATAACACCTTGATTACATTCCAGCCCGCACCTGTGAACAGGGATTCGAGTTCCTGGATGATCTGTCCGTTGCCTCGCACGGGGCCGTCGAGGCGCTGAAGATTGCAGTTGATAATGAAGGTAAGGTTATCGAGTTTCTCTCGTGCGGCAAGCGTCAGCGCACCAATCGATTCCGGTTCGTCCATCTCACCATCACCGAATGTTCCCCAAACGTGACGCCGGTCCGTGGCAGTGAGATTTCTGTCTTCCAGATAACGCATGAAGCGCGCCTGATAGATGGCGCTGATCGGACCGAGGCCCATCGATCCCGTAGGAAATTGCCAAAAATCCGACATCAGCCATGGATGCGGATAAGAAGCAAGACCTTCGCCACGCGTTTCCCGCCGGTAGTTGGCGAGAAGCTCTTCGCTCAAGCGGCCTTCCAGAAAGGCGCGGGCGTAGATGCCCGGCGCCGAATGAGGCTGGAAATAGACGAGGTCCGCTCCCTGCTCTGCCTCATCTCCGCGAAAGAAATGGTTGAAACCCACTTCGAATATTTCGGCAGCCGACGCATAGCTCGCAATATGACCGCCGAGTTCGCCATAGGCCTGGTTCGCCCGAGCCACCATGGCAAGTGCGTTCCAGCGAATGATGCCGATGATGCGCTCTTCCAGATCGAGGTCACCCGGATAAGAGCCCTGTTTACTCAGTGGAATGGTGTTCCGATAGGCCGAGTAAGGCTGCCCGTAGCCCGCGATGCCGAGATTACGCGCTTCATCTTCGAGCTGCTGCAGCAAGAAACGCCCTCGCTCTTCGCCGCCGGCGCGGATAACGGCTTGCAGCGCCTCCCGCCACTCCTTTGTTTCCAAAGGATCTGCATCGGGCACCGTCGTATAGACGGTGGGGAAGACAGATTTCTCACCCATGCTGCATTCTCACCACTACCCGTTCAGTTGTGTAAGTTCGGCGAGGATTGCGTCGCCCATCTGTACGGTGCCTACCTTTGTCATGCCCGCCTGCATGATGTCGCCGGTGCGCAGACCCTTTGCCAGCGTTGCGTCGACGGCCTTTTCCAGAAGATCGGCGCATTGACCACGCTCAAATGTGTAGCGCAAGGCCATTGCAAAGGAGAGGATCGAGGCAATTGGGTTCGCTATCCCTTTTCCCGCTATGTCGGGGGCGGTTCCATGCACCGGCTCATACATCGCCCTCGCCCTGCCGCTCGAGTCCTTCGCACCGAGAGAGGCCGACGGCAGCATGCCGAGTGAGCCCGTCAGCATCGATGCGACGTCGGACAGCATGTCGCCAAAAAGATTGTCGGTGACGATGACGTCGAATTGCTTGGGGTCGCGGACAAGCTGCATACAGCAATTGTCGGCGAGCATGTGTTCGAGCTTGACATCCGGATAGCGCTCGGCACGCAGTCTGGAAACGTCCTCATACCAAAGTACGCCCGTCCGCATTACATTGCGTTTTTCGACCGAAGTAACGTGACCACTACGCTTTCGAGCGAGTTCGAAAGCAACCTCGGCGATGCGGCGGATTTCACTGGTCGTATAGACCTGCGTGTCAACACCGCGACGCTCGCCGTTCCCTATGTCTTCGATCATTTTCGGCTCACCGAAATAAACGCCGCCTGTAAGCTCCCTCACAATCATGATGTCTAGACCTTCAACCAGCTCGCGCTTCAACGATGAGGCGTCGGCGAGCGCCGCAAAACAAAGTGCGGGGCGCAGGTTTGCGAAGAGTTCGAGATCCTTACGCAGACGGAGAAGAGCTGCTTCCGGGCGCACTTCATAGGGAACATGATCCCATTGAGGCCCACCGACCGCGCCAAGGAACACGGCATCGGCATTCATAGCCTTTTCCATCGTCGTATCAGTTATGGCGACGCCATGTACGTCGTAGCAGCAGCCTCCGGCGAGCTCGTGTTCCAGGCTCACGGAGAAATCACGGTGCTTGGCAAACCAGCCAATAACGCGCTCAACCTGGCCCATCACTTCCGGACCAATACCGTCGCCGGCGACAATCAAGATTTTCTTTGTGCTCATTTTCTCTTCTTCGGTTCACCGTCCTCCGAGACACCGTTTCGCGGCTCCCCCGGATGAGGACTTCAGCAGAATTGTCTCATGCTGCGGAGCGCGAGCTTGTCACGCGTCTCAAAAGCACGAACTCAAAGCCAGGGCTGTTCCATCTTGTGGCGGAACTCATAGTCGGAAATCTTGTCTTTCTTCTTCAGCGTCAAACCCACGCCGTCCAAGCCTTCGAGCAAGCAATGCTTGCGGAAGGGATCAATGTCGAAGGCGATGACGCCACCATCCGGCCTGCGAATTTCCTGGGCTGAAAGGTCGATGGCGACGATGGCGTTCTGACCACGCTCGGCATCGTCCATCAGCTTGTCGACTTCCGACTGTGGCAACATGATCGGCAGAATGCCGTTCTGGAAACAGTTGTTATAGAAGATGTCGGCAAAGCTCGGTGCGATGACGCAGCGAATGCCGAAATCGAGCAGCGCCCAGGGCGCATGTTCGCGCGACGAGCCACATCCGAAGTTGTCACCGGTGACGAGAATTTTCGCATGACGATAAGCGGGCTTGTTCAATACGAAATCCGGCTTCTCCTTGCCCTTGTCGTCGTAACGCATATCGAGAAACAGGCTTTTCCCGAGGCCCGTGCGCTTGATCGTTTTCATGAATTGCTTCGGAATGAGCATGTCGGTATCGACATTGATCATTGGCAGCGGCGCCGCAACCCCCATCAGCTTGTTGAACCTGTCCATCGTTTCAATCCATCTCCCTGACGTCGATGAAATGACCTTCGATCGCCGCCGCGGCCGCCATGGCGGGTGAGACGAGATGCGTGCGGCCACCGCGGCCCTGACGACCTTCGAAATTGCGGTTCGAGGTCGATGCGCAGCGTTCGCCAGGCTCGAGCTTGTCGGCATTCATCGCCAGACACATGGAACAACCGGGCTCGCGCCATTCAAAGCCTGCTTCGAGGAAGATCTTGTCGAGACCTTCCTTTTCCGCCTGC
>Ga0172382_10012094_pt1 | contig 11308 bp, 8 predicted proteins | sample Leawel138RmetaG_FD_122245 | JGI IMG/M metagenome (GOLD analysis project Ga0172382, IMG submission 122245) | Leachate microbial communities from a municipal landfill in Southern Ontario, Canada - Leachate well 138R metaG | ecosystem: Engineered > Solid waste > Landfill > Unclassified | place...
ATCCCTGAAGGCGGAACTCATCTGGCGGCAGAGCTGGCCGACACGGCCGCAGGCAGAAGCCGCCATCTTTCAATACATCAACGGGTTCTATAACACCCGCCGCCGACATTCATATCTGGGCGGCATCAGCCCGCTCGCCTTCGAAGCCAAGGTGGCTTAATGAAATAGGTGACCGGCACAAAACCGGTACAAGTCCAGTTTCCGACTCAGACCCCGTCGTTCTGAGCTGCGCCTGTCAACGTCCGGTCTTGCCGACAGCGGTCGATCCGGCTGTTCATGGTACGCCTTTTTGCCATTGATGAGCTCAATACGAGACCCCGAAATCACGGCCTTTCTTGGGCAGTAACAAACTAAAAACCGTATAAGCGGACCGATGGCTTGAGAGCGTTCCGCCATGGGCATGAGCGATCTGGCGAGCAAGGCTGAGACCGATCCCTGTGCCCTCAGGCTTCGTCGTGTGGAAGGCCCGGAACACAAGCGCTTCATGACCGGATCTAATGCCATTGCCGTTATCGCGGACTTCGAAGGCCAGGCTTTGATCGCGAGAGAAAACGGCTATCTCGATCCGGGCATCGGCACCGCGATCGGCGCTCGCCGCTTCCGCCGCGTTCTGGATCAGCGCCCACAGGGCCTGGCTGATCTGATCGCGGTCCATCGGCCAGGAAAGACCTTCGCCGACGTCGACCGAAATCGCGACCTGCGGCCAACGACCAGCGAAAAGGCGCATGAGATCTGCGATGAGCTGCTCGACCGGGATAAGACGGGGCTGAGGTGCAGGCAGACGCGCCAAAGTTCGATAGGCTTCCACGAACCGCTGAAGCCCTTCCGCTTGCCGGGTCAGGGTGCCGAATATCTCGCGAAGCAGCGGCATGTCGGGACGGGAATGGTCGATTGCAACCAGCCCGCTATCCGCCAATGAGACGATCGGTGCCAGTCCATTCAACAGTTCGTGGCCGAGCACCTGGATCATTTCGGCAGTAGCCCGCGCTTCAGCCGCGCGTTCTTCCTGCTCGATATCGATCAGAGTGATCACGGCGCGGTTTTCGGCCGCGAGCTGCACCCGATCGATCCGCCAGCTACGCCCTTCATGGCGAAAATGGCTCACATCGCCCTCGGCCAGCGCGGTCGGCATAGGCAGCACTCTGTCGTCGGTCGCGAAAAGCTGCCGCGCCGCCCGGTTCAGCGCCCGCGCACTGCCACCCTCAATGGCGAGCATCGGCGTGGGTGCGCCATCGAGCAGCAGACGATGCGAATCGATTTGTCCAGCCAGAGCAGGAGCTGCCTTGCTTGCAGGCGCGCTTTCCAGGCCGGAACGCCAAGCATGGAGCAGTACGATCCAGGCTGCGGCCAGCCCCGCCCCGGTCATCGTGCCCCACATACCGCGATGCCAGGCCTCGTTTGCCACCAATCCGCTGAACGCAAGCGCGATCCCGGTCAGAACCGCCCGCAGCCTAGAGCCCATAGCGTGCCATGCGGCGATAGAGCGCCCCCCGGCTGAGACCCAGAGCGGTGGCAGCCTGCGTCACGTTATGGCGATGTTCGCGCAAGGCGGCCTCGATCATCGCCTTCTCGGCATCGGTAAGGTCGAAGCTGGCTTCCACCGTTCCCACGGCGACCTGCGGCGCCGGCAATGCCAGCGCCGCCGCATCGATCGTGCCGTCTTCCGCCAGCAGCACGGCGCGCTCGATCGCGAGAGCAAGACCGCGCACTTCATCGTCCCACACGGTCGCGCGAATCGCCTCTTCGGCAGCGGCCGTCAGTCGGGGCGTCGGACGAGCGAAGCGCTCCGCCGCCATGCGTGCGAAGTGCCGGGCGAGCAGGATACCATCGCCCTCCCGCCGAGCGAGCGGCGGCACCGCGATTTCGACGGTCGCGATCCGCCGTCGCAAGGCCGGCGCCAAGGCGGCAAGGTCGTCGGCAATCGCGATACAGCGGACGGCGGGCGACAGGCGATCCAGCAAACGCGCCTGCGCCACTTCGCTCAGCTTGTCAGGATGACGCAGGATCACCGTGCCGGAGCTGTCCTGCAAGCGCCCCCATGCGGTCTCATCGCGCAGATCGATCCTCGGCGGCTCGCCCTCACCCCGCGCCGAAGCGGCATGAACCGCCATCGCCGTCAGCATACGTCCGCTGCCGGAGGCCCCGGTCACCGTCACTCCGGCAGGCGTCGGCGCAACCCGGCGGACAAGCTCGCGCAGGGCCTGCATCGCCGCGCTTTCACCCAGCAAGCGGACAGGTTCCGCATCGACTGCGGCGGAAGCCGGAACCGGGCCAACCGGCACCTCGCGCGCAATGGCAGCCTCCACTTTGGCGACGAGTTCGCCGTTACGCCATGGCTTCATCGCAAAATCCCGCGCTCCGGCCTGCATGGCTGCTACCGCGATCCGGATGCCGCTGTGCGCGGTGATGACGACAACGCAGGCTGCCGGATCGTCCGCGATAATGCGCGAGAGCAAGGCCAGTCCCTCCTCCCCGCTCGACTGGCCGGGGGAAAAATTCATGTCGAGCAGGATCGCATCGAACCTTCGACTGGCCAGACGCGAGAGCGCCTCTTCCGGCCCACTGGCAGTATCGAGCCGGCGTCCCGCCATACGGAAAGCGATTTCCATGGCCCCGGCAACGGCGGGGTTGTCATCGACCAGCAGGATCGCGCCACCGCTTGACAGGCTATCCGACTGTCCATTTGCGGACACAGTGTCCACCGCCGGACGGTCACCGGAACCGGTATCTTCAAAAACTCCAGCATTCATCGACGTTTAGGCTTTCCGGCGGAGATGAGTGATACTGTCCCCATGATGACCGAACAGCCCGTACATGCAACCGTTTCCTCCGGCGCGGAGATGGATCGCAAAGTCGAACGCCGCCGCGCGCCGCTATGGCGTCAGCCTGCGGTTCTGGCGATTGCCGGGGGGGCGGTGGCTGCCGTCCTGCTCTGGCGCCTGCTGCCCGCCAGCGGATCGACCGATATTGCAGCTGCCCAGATCGAAACCGGCACGGTCAGCCGCGCGCCTTTTGCCGATTATCTGCCGGTGCGCGCGACGGTCGCGCCGAAAGTCACCACGCTGGTCGGTGTGCTCTCGGGCGGGCAGGTCGAGAAACTGCTCGTGCAGGACGGCGTCATGGTTTCCGAAGGCCAGCCGCTGGCCACGCTGGCCAACCCAGAGCTGCGGCTCGACGTACTCACCCGCGAGGCGCAGATCGCCAGCCAGCTTGGCAGCGTGGCGGGCGAGAACCTCGGCATCGAGCGCAACAGCATCGACCGTGCCGGACAAGTCGCGCAGGCCAATTACGATCTCATCAAGGCGCGCCGCGAACTGGCGATCCGCCAGCAGCTCTACGATCAGGGCTATCTCTCCGATGCCGGGGTGCGCAGCTATGCCGAAGAGGCGGCTTACCAGCAGAAACGGCTTGCCCAGCTGCAATCGGGCAGCGCGCGGGAGGCGGGCATTACCGCCACGCAGGGCGCCCGGCTCAACGACACGCGCGGCAGGCTGGAAAGCAATCTCGCCGCCGTGCGCGCCAGCCTCGATGCACTGACGATCCGCGCGCCGATGGGCGGCCGCCTCACCAATTTCACGATCCAGCCCGGACAGGCGCTGAAGCCGGGCGATCCGGCCGGGCAAGTCGACAGCGAAGGTTCGTGGAAACTCACCGCCGATGTCGACGAATACTACCTGCGCCGCGTTGCCGTGGGCCAAAAGGCCGCCGTGGACGGCGCCGGCCTGACCGTTTCGAAAGTCCTGCCCGCCGTGAAGGACGGCCGTTTCCGCGCGGAGCTGGACTTCGCGGGGGCGCCGCCCGCCGGACTCAATCGCGGGCAGACGCTCGACATCCGCATCACTCTGGGCAGTACCGCGCCTGCGCTGGTCGTCCCAGTCGGCGGCTGGCTGGAAGCGGGCGGCGGCACCTCGGTCTTCGTGCTCGATGCCGATGGCGCCCATGCCCGCCGCCGCGTCGTGAAGACCGGCCGCCGCAACCCCGAACAGGTCGAAATCCTCTCCGGCCTTCAGCCGGGCGAACGCATCGTCACCTCCAATACATCGTCGGTCACCGGCGACATCCTCAATCTCCGCTAACAGGGAACCATGCTCATGATCCGTCTGGAAAATATCCAGCGCCGCTACGTCTCCGACGAAGTGGAGACGACCGCGCTTCGCGATATCGACCTTGAAGTGGCCGCTGGCGAATTCCTCGCCATCATGGGGCCTTCGGGCTGCGGCAAGTCCACCCTGCTCAACACGCTGGGCACGGTCGACCGACCCACCGGCGGCCGCTATATGTTCGGCGATCAGGACCTGGCCGCGATGGGCGAGAAGGACCTTGCGAAGTTTCGCGGCTCCACGCTCGGCTTCGTGTTCCAGAGCTTCAACCTGATCGACGAACTGACCATCGAGGAAAACGTCGCCCTGGGCCTCGCCTACCGCGCCAATGGCGGAGACCGCCGCGCGCGGGTTTCGGCGGCGATGGACAAAGTCGGCATCGCCCATCGCGCGCGCCATTTCCCGCACCAGCTTTCCGGCGGCCAGCAGCAGCGCGCGGCGATCGCCCGCGCCATCGTCGGCGATCCCAAGCTGATCCTCGCGGACGAACCGACCGGCAACCTCGATACCGCCAATGGCGAGCAGGTGATGAACATCCTCCAGGCCCTCAACGACGAAGGCGCGACCATCGTCATGGTCACCCACTCGCCCAGCCATGCCGACATGGCCAGGCGCCGCATCGACATGCTCGACGGGCGCATCGTCGCCTCGGCCATGCGGTCGATCTGAGGGGGCCAAGGATGAACCGCTTCGCCCTGCTTTCGCTTTACCGTTCGCTCACTCGCCACAAGCTCTATGCCGCGCTCAATGTCGGCGGACTCGCGGTGGGGATCGCGGTGTTTCTCGTCCTCGGCCTCTATGCCCGGTTCGAGACCAGCTACGAGAAATGGCTGCCCCGGCATGACCGCATCTATGTGGTGCAGACGGCATGGAATCTGCCGGAAAGCCCGTTCAACGGGGCCTATCCCTATACGATGGGCGGCCTGCTCGATCAGATGCGCGAGGACTTTCCCGGTACCGTCGGCACCCGCATAAGGGGCGGCAAGAACGGCGGCGCCGTCATTCGCGGCGGCGTTGCCGCACCGGCCGATGTCGCGCAAGTAGACCCGCAATTCTTCGATGTCTTCGACCTGCCGATGGTGCGCGGCAGCGGCATGGCGCTGCGCCAGCCCGCCAATGTGCTCATCAGCAAGACGCTTGCGCGCCAGTATTTCGGGACAAGCGATCCGATCGGCCAGACGCTGACCATCGCGATGGACAAGACCGCCAATTACCGGGTCGCCGGAATTTTCCGCGATCTGCCCAAGAACAGCGATTACAACATTTCGCTGCTAGTGCCAATGCCTGCCACACCTCCATCGGAGCAGTGGTTCCATTGGGGAAGCACCTCGCTCCAGACGTTCCTGCGGTTCGATACGCCAGAGGCTGCGCGCGCATTCGAGCAGAAGCTGCCGTCCTTCGTCGACCGGCGCGCCCTTGCCGATATGGGCAAGGATGCTTCCAAGATTCACCAGCTCAAGCTGCTCCCGCTCACCCGAATGCATCTCGAACCGGCCGGTTCGGCCAGCGCCAGCGCGAAGATCACGGTTATCACGCTCGGGATCGTCGGATTGCTGACGCTGCTGGTGGCGATCGTGAACTACGTCAATCTCGCGACGGCGCGGGCCAACTTGCGCGCCCGAGAAGTCGCCATGCGCAAGGTCCTGGGCGCGGACCGGCTGGCACTGGTGCGTCAATTCCTGGGCGAAGCGATGTTCACGGTGGGCATCGCCGCCCTCATCGGACTCATTCTTGCCGAATTGAGCCTGCCGCTGGTCAATGCCGCTGGCGGCCTCTCGCTGACGATCCCTTATGCACTGGTGGTGCCCGCGCTGGTAGTACTCACACTGATCGTCGGTCTGCTGGCAGGTTTCTATCCCGCGCTGCTGCTGTCCCGCTTTCCGGCCGCCAGCGTACTTGCTTCTGCCCGTTCGCCCGGCGGCGGGCGCGTCGGCACCCGCGTTCGGGAAGGGCTGGTCGTGCTCCAGTTCGGCCTTGCTATCGCCTTCATGGTCGGCACCGGCGTGCTGGTCGCGCAGACCCGCCATGTCCGGCAATCCGACCTCGGCTTCCAGCGCGATGGGCTGATGGTGTTGCTCTCCACCCGCGACAGCCTCATCTCCAGCGCCCAGAACCGCGCGGTCGTTTCCGCCATCCGCGATTTGCCGTCCGTCCGTACCGTGGCGATCGCCAACAATGCCGTTGGCGGCAGCGGTGAGAACAATGCCGATAACGTGCCTTTGCCCGGTGTTGCCGGCGATGGTCCATCACTGCGCTGGATCGTCACCGGCCCCGACTTCTTCAAGGTTTACGGTACCCGCCTGCTTGCCGGCCGTGTGTTCGACGACAATCACCGAGACGACGATGCACTGTCTCGCCAGCTCGAACAGGGGCGCAATATCGTCATCAACCGCCGCGCGGTGTCGACACTCGGCTTCCGCTCGCCGGAGGATGCGGTGGGGAAGACCATCGGCGGTAATCGTCCGCGCACGATCATCGGCGTGGTCGAGGACATGCGCTTCTTCTCCCCGCGTGAACCCACCAGCGCCAGCTACTACATCTATTACCGTGAACCGGAAAGGGCGACCACTGCCGTCGCCTCGATCCGCTTCACCGGCAATCCCCGCGAAACGATGGATGCCGTCCGCGCGATCTGGCAGCGCGCCGTGCCGCAAGTGCCGTTCGAGGCGGAAACCGCCGACACCCAGCTCACCAAGTTCTACGAGGCGGACGACCGCGCCACGCGGCTCTTCGCCATCGGTGCAGGGCTGGCCGTGCTGATCGGCTGTGTCGGGCTGTGGGGGCTGGCCTCCTACAACACCCAGATGCGGATCAAGGAAATCGGCATCCGCAAGACTCTCGGTGCCTCCTCCCGCGATATCGCCAGGCTGCTGGTCGGTCAGTTCCTGCGCCCGGTGCTGCTGGCCAACCTGCTCGCCTGGCCGCTTGCCTTCGTGGCGATGCGGACCTGGCTGGCCGGGTTCGACGACCGCGTGGCGGTTTCGCCGCTCTTCTTCATCGGCGGCAGCCTGCTGGCGACGGTGATTGCAGTGCTGACGGTGCTCGGACAGTCGTTGCGCGCCAGCCGCGCGGCTCCGGCCTGGGCGCTCCGTCATGAATAGACGGGTCCTGAATAAGCGAGCGGCATGGATGGTCACCGCCCTGCTGCTGGCCTCTCCGGCCTCTGCCGAAACCCTCGGCGAGGCGATCGCGGCGGCTTACGAGAGCAACCCCCAGCTCGCCGCCGCCCGCGCACGGCAGGAAGCCCTCGCCGAAACGCCCGAGCAGGAGCGCGCGCTGGCACGGCCCACGCTCTCGGTCGACGGCAATGGCGGTTACGACCGCCTGGGCTATGGCAAGTCGGCATCGCTGACCGCGAACGTCGCCCTGCCGATCTGGACCGGCGGCCGGGTCTCCTCGGCCGTGCGCGCCGCCAATGGCGATGTCGCTGCCGGAGAGGAGGGGCTGCGCGACACCGAAGCAGCGATCCTGCAAGGTGTCGTCTCCGCTTACGCCGCGCTGCTCTACAACCAGCAGGCGGTGGAAGTGGCGCGGGTCGGCATCGAGCGGCTCGACACGCAAGTGGCGGAAACCCGCGCCCGCTACGATCTCGGGCAGGCGACCCGTACCGACGTGGCGCAACTCGAAGCGCAGCGCTCCACCGTCGTCGCCAACCTTGCCGATGCCGAAGGCGCGCTTGCCACGGCTGCGGCGACTTACCGGGCAACGGTAGGTCGTGATGCCGGTACGCTCACGGCCGAAGTCCCGCCGCCTGCCGCGCTTCCGGCAAGCCGGGACGAGGCGCGCCAGGCAGCGGAAACGGCCAATCCACTGCTGCTCCAGCAGCGTCTTGCCGTCGAAGCCTCGGACGCAAGGATCGACCGGGCGCGGGCCGAGGGTGCGCCTTCGCTCGACCTCGGCGGCGCCTATGGACGGGGCGAAAGGCTTTCGGGCGGAAACCTGCACGATTTCGCAGGCGCCGGATCGGTCAGGATGACCCTGCGCGTGCCCTTGCTAACCGGCGGCCTCGTCTCCTCGCGCGTCCGGCAGGCGGAAGCGAACAACCGTGCGGAGCGGTTCCTGGCCGATGCGGCCGAGCGCGATGCCTTGCGCGGTGCCGACACCGCATGGGCCATGCTGAACGCCGCCCGCAGCCGCCTGCGCGCCAATATCGAGGGACTTGCCGCCGCCGATCTCGCGCTCAAGGGCGTCAGGGCTGAATATGGCTTCGGCCTGCGTTCGACGGTCGACATTCTCGTTGCCGACCAGGGCTTCCGCGCTGCGGAGCTTGCCGTAGCGATAGCTCGGTCAGATCTCTTGGTCGCCCAAGCCGCCATGCTGCGCGCGACAGGCAGGCTGGACAGAAACACATACCGCTGAAAACAATGATGTCGATGATGATCCAAACTTCAAAAGCAATTGATATTTTTCACTTAGAACTGAAAATCATGATCGGCAGGTTCCGACCTGAAACCAGCCCTTCGTGACCGTTGGCTGGAACGGCAGCTTTGTCCCGAGGCTGTGTAAAAACGCCGGAATATGCTATGGTTTTCTCGCGTTTCGGGAGGCTTTGGAATGGGTCGTTTCATCCAAGGTGAAGACCGCCGGCAGGACTATTTGCTGCCAGCATCGCTCGATGATTACGTGTCGGAAGACAATCCGGTTCGTGCAATCGAGGCCTTCATCGGTGCGCTCGATTTGAACGCGCTGGAGTTCGCTGGAATGACGCCGGCTGAGACGGGCCGCCCCGCCTATCATCCAGCGACGATGCTCAAGATCTATCTCTACGGCTACCTGAACCGGGTCCAGTCGAGCCGACGCCTCGAGCGTGAAGCCCAGCGGAACATTGAGTTGATGTGGCTCACGAGACGATTGGCGCCCGACTTCAAGACAATCGCCAACTTCCGCCGGGCAAACGGCGCTGCGATCCGATCTGTGTGCAGCCAGTTCATCGTGCTGTGCCGGCAGTTGGGTCTGTTCACGCGTGCGGTCGTGGCGATAGACGGCAGCAAGATGAAGGCGGTCAACAACCGCGACAAGAACTACACCGCCGCGAAGGTCGCCTCGCGGATGAAGCAGGTGCAGGACAATATCGACCGGTATCTCGACGCGCTTGATCGTGCGGACCGCGAAGAAAGCGACATTGCCGAGCCGAAGGCGAAGCGCCTGACGGAGAAGATCGCTCGGTTGCGTGCACAACTGCGGGACCTGGCGTCGCGCGAAGAGGAAGTCCGGAATGCGCCGGACCAGCAGGTGTCGCTGACCGATCCGGACGCGCGCGCCATGGCAAGCGCGGGCCGCGGCACAAGTATCGTCGGCTACAATCTGCAGGCGGCCGTCGATGCCGAGCACCACCTGATTGTCGCGCACGAGCTTTTGAACACCGGCTATGATCGTGGACAACTCTCACCCATGGCGGCGAAAGCCAAGGATGCGATGGGCGTGGAGGCTTTGGATGCCATTGCCGACAAGGGCTACTTCAAGGGCGAGGATATCCGGGCCTGCGAGGGCATGGGCATCACCGCCTTTGTGCCCAGACCGCTTACCTCCGGTTCAAAGGCGCAAGGTCGCTTTGGCAAACCGGACTTCGTCTATCTGGAACAAGAGAACGTCTATCGATGCCCCGCCGGCGAAGACCTGATCTATCGCTACACGTCGGTCGAGGACGGGTTGACCATGCACAGCTACTGGAGCTCGAACTGCCAGACCTGCACGCTCCATGACCAATGCACGACCGGCAAGGAACGGCGGGTCAGACGATGGGAGTATGAGGCAGTCGTCGAGGCAATGGAGCGCCGCCTTGATCGTAGGCCAGAGGCGATGCGGATCCGCCGACAGACGGTCGAGCATCCGTTCGGCACGCTGAAATCCTGGATGGGCTCGACCCACTTCCAAATGAAGACGCTGAAACACGTCAGAACGGAAGCCAGTCTCCACATCCTGGCCTATAACTTCAAAAGGCTGATCGCCATCCTCGGCGTTCCAGCGATGATCGCCGCTATCCAGACCTGAGGGGCAACTGCAACCTTCCGCGCAAATCCGAAATCAGCGCCGTTCGTCTGCCAACGCGTTTTTACACGGCCTGTCCCAGATTCGGTCGGCCGCTGTACCGCGACAACCAGATGAACGAGGGGCGGGTTTCAACGAGCAGCTTCGGGCTGGCGAATGTCGCCTTTATTGGCGATTACCGACATTCAATCAGGAGGAAGGCAGCCGGAGTATCATGAAGGTGGACCTCGCCAAGTGGAAGAGGTAGATTAAGGCAATGGATATGCGGTTCAACCTGATCAAACGTGATCTGTTGCAGATAAAGGTAATGATGTCGGCGACAATCGTGCTGACCATGATAGCGTTACTGAATTCCTGACACTGCGCTATCTTGGCTTGGCAGGCTGCTCGTGCTTTGTACCCTACACCTCAGGTGCGGGTGCATATAGGAATGACAAGTCCAGCCCCGCATAGCTGATCTTTTCGACATATTCGGCATGATGGTCCGGGTTGCCGGGGGCACCATAATTATCACTCACTGCCTTTCCGGAAGGCGACCAGCCCGTCACCGCCAGCCAGCGTTTCGGCAGGCGCTTTCGCCCGGCGCAGGGCATCGCGGACATTATGCCGCAAGGAATAGAGCGACTGTCGTTCCTGTAACACCATCGTGGCAGGTAGGAACTGCTCGTTGAACCGTTTGACCGGATACCACGCAAGGTTGCCATTTTTATTCGGTTTCAGCGCGGGGAACAGGCGCGCGGATGCACCTTGCTGCTTCTGCCGGTCCACGAACTGCAGGAAACCGATCCGTATCAGTTCGGGGTGGATGGGAACCCTTCTGCGGCTGGCCTGGGTCTTGAGGCTGTTTCCGTCCTTCTCGTCGGTCAGGGACATATACCATACACCTATCGGCGTCCGGGCAATATCATCGACATGAAGCTGGCATATCTCATTGGGCCGGGCACCGCTGAACAGCATCAACAGCGGTAACCAAAAACGCCAGTCGCGGTCTTTTCCGGTATAGGGCTTCGCGAACCCGGGTGCACAGGAGCGATAGAAGCTGCTGCCCATGAAGAACTCGCGCAGTTGCTGGTCCGTCCACGGCCTGCGCTTCTCGGCGGCGGTCACGCCGTCTTTCTTCAGCGGCTTGACCTCCTCGGCGGGATTGGACGGCAGATATTTCTTTCGCACCGCCACTTTCAGCATATCCCGCAGGATTTCGAGATAATGGGCCTGTGTGG
>Ga0172382_10012097_pt1 | contig 11307 bp, 9 predicted proteins | sample Leawel138RmetaG_FD_122245 | JGI IMG/M metagenome (GOLD analysis project Ga0172382, IMG submission 122245) | Leachate microbial communities from a municipal landfill in Southern Ontario, Canada - Leachate well 138R metaG | ecosystem: Engineered > Solid waste > Landfill > Unclassified | place...
TCGGTTTTACCCTCGACCTTTCCTTCAATCTTTCCTTCGATTTTCCCTTCTTCGCGCTCGCGCTTCAGGCGCACGCGCTCGATACTGGTAACGTAGCTCATGCCGGTTTCCTCTTCTATTTGCTGGATGGCGTCTTCGAAGGCGGGTTCCAGGGCTTCGGGCAGCGCCATCATGGCATCGATGATGCGAAGCAGTCTGATCACATTATCACGTTCGTAGCCCCAATGGTACAGCCGCCGTGCCAGCTCGGTTTTACGCAACAGCCGCTGTCCATCGGGGCGCGTGGCATTGGCTTCCAGCTGGGCCAACATCACCACCGCGAACGGGTTGACTGGCGCCAGTTCAATCAATTCATTCATGCGCGTACGCCAGCTTTCCAGATGCACCACGGGAAACGTGAAGCGCAGACTGCAATTCCAGAATTCGGCATGGTGTGACAGGCTGTCCGTCACACCGCGGGCCGGCGCATCGCTCAACACCGCCAGGCTGACGATAGCTTCCCTGGGGTATTTTTCGTGCAAACGCACATAGTAGGTATACATGCGATGAGGGAAATCCGGCTGGCTCCCGGCCTGGACCTCGATATGGATCAGCAGCAGCGTACTCTCGCCGTTGCGCAGACGCACCGATACCAGTTTGTCGACATGACGCCGGCCGCGTCTGGCGCTGCGCAGCAGCGCCTGCAATTCCTTGTCCAGGAAAACCGGCGGATGCCGCCAGTCGATCCTGGCATGCAGGGCCGGCCACAGCAGTGACATGAATTCAGGCAGATAGCTTTCCAGCGCATCCTTCCAGGCACTGTCGTATTCGGCATCGGTCGGCATGGCGCGCATCAACGGCGAAGTGGCGGAACGGCCACTATAGACAGCGCCGGCTGACATGCGGCGGGCGAGTGAATGGTTCCATCCAACGGAAAAGCCGGGGTGGCCATGCCAGACCTGGCCTGAACCGCTAAGACCCTTTGTTTGATTCAAAACCTATCTGGCACAGAATACCAATGCCGCCGTGCAAGCCGGGCCGACCGCCTTCCACCGAACACCTCCTGCTATAGGGTCAGTAGGAAGGTCGCCATTCTGTCGATTGTGCTTTACAGCGGCACCACCCGCTGGCATGCGCCGCTGCAACTGTGCGAACTGCTGGCCCGACAACACGAAACCCTCCGCCGCCCGGCACACCCTTTTTCACCCCATGATCAAGGGTTTCCCCCATTGGAATGGCACTGGTATACCAATAATATTCCAGTATGAATGAAGCACCTAAACGCGAGAGCGAATCCGCTTACGAAAAGCTGGTCGAACTGCTGCTGGACGGCACCATCACTGAAAACCAGGCTTTGTCTGAAAGAAATCTTTCCGAGCGGCTGGGATTTGGCCGCACCCCCATCCGGGAAGCTGTCCGCGACCTGGTGCGCGAAGGCGTGCTTGAAAGCCATCCCACCCGTGGGACGCTGCTGCGGCCGCTGACCTTGTCCGACCTGCACGATTTATACGAACTGCGGTTCGCCATAGAAGGCATGGCGGCATCGCTAGCGGCCCAGCGGGGCCCTGTGGAAGAACTCGCGCCTTTTGAAGAAGCCTTCGAACGCACGCTGGAACACTCTGATTTCGACGTCCTGCGCGTTCATGATCATGGCGTGGAATTTCACAAGGAGGTAATGCGCCTATCCGGAAACAAACGGCTGATAGAAATGTACGCGCCCTTCCGTCTGCGGTTTCGCATCCCGTTCGGCATTGTGCGAAACCGGACACCCGAACGCGTGCGTGCCTCAGTACGCGAACACCTGGGAATTCTGCAGGCACTCATGCAACGAGACGCCGACCTGGCTCGCCAGTTGATGTGCGATCACCTGAAAGTCGGCCTTGAGTTCCGTACGGAAATGCTTCTGCATAGACAACGCTACGGAATCTAAGAAAACAAAAAGGAGACAAAATGAGGAAATTTGGATATGCGGCCGCCCTGCTCGCAGCGGCGTTCACCGCCTCGCCGGCCGCCGCGGCGAAACCCGGCCCTACGCTTACCAGCGTCACGGATCGCGGCAAGGTCATTTGCGGCGCGAACGGCGGCCGCCCGGGTTTTTCCGGCCTGGACAGCAAGGGGCGGTGGCAGGGCATTGACGTCGAGGTCTGCCGCGCAATCGCCGCCGCGACGCTGGGCGACGCGACGAAAACAGAACTCGTCAAAGTAACGAGCCAGACACGGTTCACCGCGCTCCAGACATCCGAAGTGGATGTGCTGACCGCCAATGTCACCTGGACCTTCAGCCGCGACAATAATCTGGGGCTTGATTTCGTGACCCCGATCTTCTACGACGGCCAGGCCTTTATGGTCAGCAAGGAACTTGGTGTGGAAAAGGTGGATGACCTCGATGGCGCGACCATCTGCATCGAGCCGGGTTCCACCTCGGAAAAAATCGTGGCCGATATCTTCCGTGCCAGGGGCATGTCCTACAACCCGGTCGTCATCGAAGACCGGAAGGAACTCAACAGCGCCTTCTTCGGCGGCCGCTGCGACGCGCATGTGCAATCCACTTCGGGACTGAGTTCAGGGCGCGCCACCATGGCCTCGAATCCGGACGACTACATTATTCTTCCCCAGATTTTCGGAAAGGATCCGATGGGCCCGGTCGTCAGGCAGGGGGACGCCCAGTGGCGCGATATCGTGAACTGGGTGGTGTTCGCGCTGATCGCCGCCGAAGAGTACGGAATCACGTCCCAGAATGTAGACGAGATGAAGTCGTCGGACAACGCTGATATCGCCCGGCTGCTCGGTACGCAAGACAATCTGGGCAAGCAACTGAGCCTGAATGCCGATTGGGCCTATCAGATCATCAAGCAGGTGGGCAACTACGGCGAAGTATACGAACGGACAGTCGGGCTGAATTCACCGCTCAAGCTGGAACGCGGGCTGAACCGCCAGTGGACCGACGGCGGCCTGCTCTACGCTCCCCCCTTCAATTGAGCCGTTGTCCATGCAAACGACCACATCGCCTCGGGCGCCCGGGAAGCGCCCTTCCGGGGAGCCGCGCCTGTCCTGGAGCCGGGCCTGGCATAACAGTCACCTGCGAGGCTGGATCTACCAAGCCGGTGTACTGATCAGTGTCATCGCCCTGGGCGCCTACCTCATTGGAAACGCCCAGCAGTCGCTCAGCCAACAAGGCATATCGACGGGTTTCGGCTTCCTTACGGGGTCGGCTGGCTTCGAGATCGGCGAAAAGCTGATTGAGTACGGGTCCTCGGATTCATTTCTAAGGGCCTATGGGGTCGCCTTGCTGAATACATTGAAGGTCGCGGTGGCGAGCATTGTGCTCGCCACCGTGCTGGGCGTCGTCGCGGGCCTGGGCCGGCTTTCCAGGAATCTCCTGGTACAAAGAATCTCGTCGGTCTACATCGAGGTTTTCCGCAATACACCGCAGCTGGTGCAGCTGATTTTCTGGTACACGATCATTACCCGGCTGCCCGGCCCGCGCCAGGCGATCTCCATCGATGATTGGGCATTCCTGAGCAACCGCGGCCTGTCCATACCGTGGTGGGTCAACGACGCCGCACCGTGGCTGCTGCTCCTGAGCATCCTCGCGGCAATCGCCCTGTTATTGCCCGCATTGCGCTGGGCGTACAGACGCCGCAGGCTCACAGGCCGCGCACAACCACTGGCCTATGCCGCCGCCTTGGCTTTCGCCGCCCTGCCTCTGCTGATCCTCGGCCTGTTCGGCCCCAGCCATGATATCTCCGTGCCCGCGCTCAAGGGCCTGAACTTCCGGGGCGGCCTGACGGTCTCGCCCGAATTCCTGGCGCTGATGCTCGGTCTTTCGCTGTATATCGGCGCATTCATCGCCGAAATCGTGCGCACCGGCGTGCTGTCGATCAGTTCCGGGCAGATCGAGGCCGCGCAATCGGTCGGGCTCAGGCCCTTCAATATTTACCGGCGCGTCGTGTTTCCCCAGGCATTGCGGGTGATGGTACCCCCCGCGGCGGGCCAGTACGTCAGCATCGTGAAGAACAGCTCGCTGGGCGTGGCCGTCGGCTATCCGGAGCTTTTCAATGTCACCAACACCATTGTCACGTTGAGCGGCCACACGGTTGAAGCCATCGCCATCATGATGTCGATCTATCTCGGCATTTCATTCGCGATTGCGCTCATCATGAATATTTACAATCATCATGTGCAAATAAAGGAGCGCTGAGACATGTCATCCCGTCCCTGCGTTTCCCATGCAATCGTCAAATCCTCACCGGCGCGTCCCGCCCCCGCGCGGGAAAGCACCTTTCAGAACTGGCTGCGGCTGAATTTCTTCAGCAGCTGGTTCAACACGCTCATGACGGCCCTGGCGCTATGGGCGCTCATCATCACCTTGCCGCAGTTCATTCGGTGGGCGGTTATGGATGCCGTGTGGTACACGCCGGACGCAGAGCTCTGCAAGGCCGCCGCCGGCGCCTGCTGGGCCGTCATACCTGAAAAATACCGGGTCATGCTCTTCGGCACCTTTCCCTACGAAGAGCAATGGAGAGGCATGGCGGCCATCGCGATCATCCTGATGCTCGCCGCCGTTTCGGCGCTCAGGATCCTGTCGGCGAAGGCGCTTGCCCTCTCATGGGTGGCGGCCATGGTGATTGTCTTCGTCCTGATGCTGGGCGGCGTGTTCGGCCTGGCGCCGGTCCCCACACACCGCTGGGGCGGTTTGCCGCTCACTCTGATCATGTTCGTCGGCACCGTCATCGGTGGCATTCCGGCCGGAGTGCTGCTCGCCCTGGGACGCCGCTCGCAGATGCCGGCAATCAAGGCGCTCTGCATTGGCTTCATTGAAATCGTGCGCGGCCTGCCGCTGGTGACCGTCCTGTTCATGGCGTCGCTGATGATCCCCCTTTTCCTGCCCGAAGGGTTGACCATCGACAAGTTCCTGAGGGCGCAACTGGCCATGACCCTGTTTTTCGCGGCCTATGCGGCGGAAGTCGTGCGCGGCGGCCTGCAGGCAATAGGCCGGGGGCAATACGAAGCCGCCGATACGGTCGGCCTGACTTATCGGCAGAAAATGACGCGGGTCATCCTGCCGCAAACCGCCCGCATCGTGCTGCCCTCGATGATGAACGAGATCATCCGGGCGTTCAAGAATACGACCTTCATCGGCATCATCGGGCTGTTCGATATTCTGCGCGCCACATCCACCGCCATGCAGGACCCCGTGTGGGTCCGCTACAGCATCGAAGCCTATCTGTTCATTTCTCTTCTGTACTTCGTCATGTGCTATGCCATGTCCAAATACAGCCAGGGAATCGAGAAAAAACTGAGAGTCGGACGTTGAGGACATGATGAAACCACAGCAAGCAGCAACCGAACCCGCCGTGCAGCTTCAGGACGTCAACAAATGGTATGGCGACTTCCACGTGCTCCGTGACGTCAACCTGACCGTCGGCAAAGGGGAAAAAGTCGTCATCTGCGGCCCCTCCGGGTCCGGCAAGTCCACCTCCATACGTTGCGTGAACCGGCTGGAAGAGCACCAGGAGGGCACGATCATCGTCGACGGCATTGAAGTCAATTCCGATATGCGGCAGATCGAAGCCGTCCGGAAGAGGGTCGGGATGGTCTTCCAGAGCTTCAACCTTTTTCCCCACCTGACGGTCATGGACAACCTCACACTGGGCCCCATGCTGTCGCAGGGCGTGCCCCAGGACGAGGCGCGGGACCGCGCGCAGCAGTTGCTCCGGCGTGTGCGTATTCCGGAACAGGCGCACAAATATCCCGGGCAGCTGTCAGGCGGACAGCAGCAGCGCGTGGCCATTGCCCGGGCACTGATGCTGCAGCCGCAGGTCATGCTGTTCGACGAACCCACCTCAGCGCTTGATCCCGAGATGATCCACGAGGTGCTCGATGTCATGACGGAACTCGCCGAGGCGGGCATGACCATGATCTGCGTCACGCACGAAATGAATTTCGCCCGCAAGGTGGCCGACCTCGTCGTCTTCATGGACGCGGGCGAGATCGTGGAAGCCGCCGCGCCCGAGGCTTTCTTCGAAGCGCCCCGCAATGAGCGCACCCGTCTGTTCCTGAGCCAGATTCTGCACTAGGACCTGATCACATCAGGCCCCAGGCATTCCTCTTTTACGAGTAGGATTCCCAAGATGACCCAAACCATTGTCGACGAACAGTTCCATCCCGGAACGGCACTGACATTTGAAGCATTCCGTAGCGGTTTTCCGGCATGTCGGAACCAGACCTATCTGTCCATATGCGACAAAATGATCCTGCATGACGACGTCCGTGCCTCGATCGACCAGTTCCTGGACCACCTGGCGCTTGCGTCGGCCAACCGGGTGCAGCACGAAGTGCGTGTCAAGACGGCACGCGAGAAGTTCGCCCGGCTCGTCCGCGTGGCCCCCGAAACCGTCGCCGCCGTTCGCAACGTGTCGGATGGCATCAACAGCATCGCCTGGGCGCTGGACTGGCGGCCCGGCGACAATGTCGTGCTCACGGCCGATTGCGAACACCCCAACAATATCTATCCGTGGCTGCGCCAGAAAGAGCGCGGCATGGAAATCCGCGTCATCGAGCCGCAGCCCGACGGCGCCATCGACGAAGATGCCCTCATCGGGGCGATCGACGGCCGGACCCGGGTCATGGCGGTGGCGTCGGCAACCTTTGCGCCGGGGCACCGCAGCAACCTCGCCAAGCTGGGCGAAGCCTGCCGCAAACGCGATGTCTTCCTGCTGGTCGATGGAGTGCAGACCGCCGGCATCATGGATCACGACCTGGACGCTGAACAGGTCGATGGCTTCGCCACCTCTACGTCCAAGGGCCTGCTGGGCCTCTACGGCTTCGGTTTTCTGTATGTATCCCCGAAGTGGATAGACCGGCTCAAGCCCGCCTACCTGTCGCGCCCCGCCATAGTCCAGAAGACCGACGACCACTCCACCATGGGCGCCTTCGACTACGAATACCAGCCGGACAGCCGGCGCTTTGAGGTAGGCAGCTTCAACCTTGCGGGCGCCTACGCCACCGACGCCTCGCTCGACATGCTGCTGCGGCTCGGCAGCGAAGCCATCCAGCAGCGCGTGCTGCGCCTTGCCGGCGAATTCCATGCGGGGCTCTGCGACCTGGGCATCACCCCCGCCGTACCGGGCAGCGGGCCGCGGCAATCGCATATCATCACTCTGGGCGCCATCAATGCAGGTGGCCACGGGTTTTCCACCGACCCGCTCATACAACCGCTTTCTGAACATCTGTCGCAGTGCAAGGTCGCGCACACCATTCGACGCGGCCAGATGCGCTTCGGCCTGCATGCCTACAATAATCAGGCCGACATCAAGACCGCGCTGGATGCGATCGGCCAGGGCGTGAAGAAACTGAAACGGACTTAGGAGCCGCCGCGTGACGACCGCAACAGAGATCCTTGTCGATCTGGTCAGCGATACAGCGACGCGGCCGACGCCGGCCATGCGGCAGGCCATGTGCCATGCGCCGGTGGGTGACGAACAGCGCGGCGAAGATCCCACCGTCAACGCACTGACGCGGCAGGTGGCTGCGCTGCTGGGCAAGGAAGCGGCCATTCTGCTGCCTTCGGGCACCATGTGCAACCAGATTGCCCTGGCGGTCCACTGCCAGATGGGCGACGAGATCATATGCGCCGCCAACAGCCATATTCTGTCTTCCGAGGGGGCGGGCGCCGCCGTATTCGCCCATAGCACGGTACGCGGCATCGGGTCGCCCAGCGGCCTGTTCGACCAGGATGAACTCGCCGAGGCCATCCGGCCATCCAATACCAAAGCCCCCCGCTCACGGCTCGTGTGCGTCGAACAGACCTGCAATCGCGGGGGCGGCACCGTCTGGCCGCTGGCCACGCTGCGCGCCATCGCAGAGACGGCGCAGGCAAACGGGTTGCGCCTGCACATGGATGGCGCGCGCTTGCTGAATGCCTGCGTGGCCAGCGGCGTCCCCGCCAGCCGCTACGCCCAGCCATGCGACAGTGTCTGGCTCGATTTGTCCAAGGGGCTCGGCTGTCCCGTCGGCGCCGTCCTGGCGGGCTCCAGGCATTTCATCGAGGAAGCCAACCGCTGGAAGCACAGGATGGGAGGCGCCATGCGTCAGGCTGGCATACTGGCGGCCGCCGGACTCTATGCGCTTGAGCATCACGTCGACCGGCTTGCCCATGACCATGCCAATGCCAGAAAATTCGCGGCCGCCATTGCCGGCCTTCCCGGCATCAGACTGCTGTTCGACGACACCCCCACCAACCTGGTCTTCTTCGATATTTCCGCCAGCGGCCTGAATACCCGCGAGCTCAGTCAGACGCTCATGAAGAAAGGCGTGCGCATTGGCGTGGAAAGCCCGCACGTCATGCGAGCCGTCTTCCACCTGGACATCGATGAACAAGGCACTGATCTTGCCATCGACACACTGCGCCTGGCGCTTCCGGCTGAAGCTGGCGGAATTCGTCAGTGATCATAAAGCCCGGATTGCCGAGGAACGGCGGGCGGGGCAAGCCCTGCTGGCAGGACTCGACGCTCAAGAGATCGAAGGCATACTCGAATTCGGGCTTTCTGGGCGCTTGACGTCCAGAACCAGCGGCCTATTTGAAGACGTCTTCAATGCGCTGGGCATCGAGTATCTGCTCGGCCCAGCGGTTCAGGGTGATGTCGTCGGCGGCAACCAGCCGCACTTTGGCCCAGTCGGGCAGCGTTCCGAACTTGCGAGCGATCTGGGTGGACAGCAACGCAGCGTAGCCTTCGGTTTTACCCTCGACCTTTCCTTCAATCTTTCCTTCGATTTTCCCTTCTTCGCGCTCGCGCTTCAGGCGCACGCGCTCGATGCTGGTGACGTAGCTCATGCCGGTTTCCTCTTCTATTTGCTGGATGGCGTCTTCGAAGGCGGGTTCCAGGGCCTCGGGCAGCGCCATCATGGCATCGATGATGCGAAGCAGCCTGACCACATTATCACGCTCGTAGCCCCAGTGATACAAGCCTCGCACCAATTCGGTTTTGCGCAAGAGGCGCCGCCCGTCGGGGCGGGTGGCATTGGCTTCCAACTGGGCCAGCATCACCACCGCAAACGGGTTGACCTGCGCCAAGCCGGCCAGTTCGTTCATGCGGGCACGCCAGCTTTCCAGCGCGTCCTTCCAGGCGCTGTCGTAATCTGAAGCGGTGGACATGGCGCGCACCAGCGGCAAAGTAGCAGAGTGGCCACTATAGGCAGCGCAGCGGACTTGGCGGCTATGCGTCATCATTCCCGCATGCTTCATTCACCTTTCAACTACGCCATGTCCGCTTCAATTGAACCACGACAGGCTATGCTTGGTCACGAACCGCCGCCAGCTCCCTGCGGAAATGGGCCATCAACATACTGGATGCTGAATGAATCGAAGACGTTTTCGGACGCTACCCCCATGGGAGCCGGGTTCAGGAAGCTCCCGGCTACTTGCAGACATCTTCAATATAGTCCTAATCCGCTGCGCGGCGTTCGATGCCAAGTTGGCCCAATGTGGAAGCAATATCCTCGGCTGAGGTTTCGGGGCGAATATCGGTATCGATTTTCAGAACCCTGCCGTCCCGGCCGATATAGATGGTTTGCCGTTTGGCAAACCCTTTCGGATGCAGGACGCCATAGGCCCTGGCGACAGACTTGTCTTCATCGCTCAGCAAAGGAAAATTGGCACCGGTTTCTGTTGCAAAACCAATATTGTCGACGAGCGGGTCGACACTGGCCATGAAATAGGCCGCGTTGAATTTCTGAATCAGATGGCCATTTTCCGACAACGACTTGCATTCGATAGTGCACCCTGAGGTATAGGCTTTGGGAAACCATGCCAGCACCACAACCTGCTTGTCTCGATAGTCTGACAACCGGTAAGTTTTATCGTCAGTTCCAGGTAATTCAAAATCGGGGGCAGGATCACCGACCTCGAGTGCATTCACCGGGGCGGCAATCAATAGCAACCCACTTAAAAATAATGACTTCCAGAGCTTGAGCATGATTTCCCCGTGAAAAATACGCCAACAAAACGGATGCCTTCCGATGGGCGGCACTGCATTGTGTTGCCTCGTTCTGGATGTGCTCTCGCATACGAGCAGGTAGCGCCACCCGGAACAAAGCAAGAAAAGAGCCGACTATCCGAAACTGTACAAGCTGCGCGCCAGGCTGCGCAATGGCCCACTTCGCAGCCGCATTCTCACTACGATGCGTGTTGCATATCAGAAATGAAACACGAAATACCAGTGTGCAACTTCTTGCTGAGTTTGAGCGTCGCCGAAATGACGAGCTTGTCGTGATCACGCGGAAAAACAGGAATACAAATACGACGTTTTGATCGTTGGCGCATGGGGCCGCTGCCGACGAGAGCCCGATGAAAAGGGGGAAGCATGGCGGACCTCTGGCTTGGGAGCGGCGGGATTCGATACGGAAACGGCCGCAAATGTCAAACCGCTACGTCGCGCAAGACACTGACACCATCTGATGCAAGAACGACTCAAATACGTCACGAACGTTCCCTAACATCGTTCAACGCCATGTTCATAAATCAGGTTCCCCTTATGTCCGGGGTCTCCCCGGAGTAGCAAAGCTCGGATTTATCCATGCAAATTCAACATGTTAGCGTTGATTTCAATAGATAACCCACATACATTGCCGCGCAATCAAGGGTAAACATGGTTGAGTTGAGAGTCCGAAAGGACATTTTCGTCCGAATGCATATGCAATCAATTGTCACACTCAATTGCATATGCATTAAGTGTCACTAGCATCAAATCAGCATCCAAAATCAGGAGAATTCCATGGCAGACACCCAATCCCTGGGCTTATTCGACCCAGATTGGTACATAGCCCAGAATCCGGACGTCGCTGCTGCGGTCCAGGCAGGGTTGATCACCGCTCAAGCACACTTTGAGCTGTACGGCAACGCCGAAGGCCGCGCCCCAGGCCCTCTCTTTAACCCGGAAGCTTATCTGGCCGACAACCCCGATGTTGCTTCCGCGGTGGAAGCCGGGCATATGACGGCTTATGATCACTTCGTCAATCACGGTGTCAAGGAAGACCGTTCACCTCTGAAGAGCTTTGATTCCGAGTTCTACCTGCAACAGAATCCCGATGTGGCTGCCGCCGTGGCGGCAGGCGAAATCAGCGCCGTAGAGCACTTTCTGCTTTACGGTCAAAGCGAGCCGCGCAACGTTACCCCGGCGTTCAATCTGGCCGCCTACCTGGTGGCCAACCCCGATGTCGCAGAAGCAGTGCAAAACGGACAGACGACTGTCTTGGCACATCTGCTGCAATTCGGCATCGCGGAAGGCCGCGACCTCGGTAATGGTGTAAATCTCAGCATCTTCCAGA
>Ga0172382_10012098_pt1 | contig 11307 bp, 16 predicted proteins | sample Leawel138RmetaG_FD_122245 | JGI IMG/M metagenome (GOLD analysis project Ga0172382, IMG submission 122245) | Leachate microbial communities from a municipal landfill in Southern Ontario, Canada - Leachate well 138R metaG | ecosystem: Engineered > Solid waste > Landfill > Unclassified | place...
GACCATGTTCTCGGTGACCAGCACGGGGACATGCTGACGACTGTTGTGCACCGCAATGGTCAGACCGACCATGTCGGGAAGCACCATCGAACGCCGGGACCAGGTCTTGATGGGCCGCCTGCTGTTCTCGGCAACCGCCTGATCCACCTTCTTCATCAGGTGCAGATCGACGAACGGTCCCTTCTTGACTGAACGTGGCATCTCTCAACCTCTCACTTACTTCGCCTTGCGCCGGCGCACGATCATGCTGCCAGTACGCTTGTTGTTGCGCGTCTTGTGCCCCTTGGTCGGCTTGCCCCACGGGCTCACCGGATGCCGCCCACCGGAGGTACGTCCTTCGCCACCACCGTGCGGATGATCGACCGGGTTCATGGCCACGCCTCGCACCGTCGGGCGGACACCGAGCCAGCGCTTCGCACCTGCCTTGCCGAGCGAGCGCAGGCCATGCTCGGAGTTGCCGACCTCGCCGAGCGTCGCACGGCAATCGACCAGAATCCGGCGCATCTCGCCCGAACGCAGGCGGACGATGGCGTAGCGACCTTCGCGGGCTACCAGCTGGGCCGAGGCGCCAGCGCTGCGCGCGATCTGAGCCCCTTTACCCGGCTTCAGCTCGATGCAATGAATCTCGCTTCCGACCGGAATATTACGAATGGGGAGGCAGTTTCCCCGACGAATCGGCGCTTCGCTGCCCGAAACCAGTTCGTCTCCCGCGCTCACGCCCTTGGGCGCGATGATGTAGCGCCGCTCTCCATCCGCATACAACAGCAGGGCAATATTGGCGCTGCGGTTGGGATCGTACTCCAGTCTTTCGACACGCGCAGGAATGGTGTCCTTGTCGCGCTTGAAGTCGATGATCCGATAGTTCTGCTTGTGCCCGCCGCCGACGTGACGAACGGTCACGCGGCCGTTGTTGTTACGACCACCCTTGCGCGTCTTGCTTTCGACGAGCGCTGCGTGCGGGGCCCCCTTGTGCAACTCGGGGTTGACCACCTTCACCAGGAAGCGCCGCCCTGCGGACGTCGGTTTTGTCTTTACGATCGCCATTTTTCAGCCAATCCGTTCCGGGCCGCTCGCTTACTGCGACCCCATGAAATCGATGTCGAAGCCCGGCTTGAGGGCGACGTACGCCTTCTTGTAGCCCGAACGCCGGCCGTGGATGGCGCCGACGCGCCGCGCCTTACCAGGCGTATTGACCACCTGTACGCTGTCCACTTCCACCGCAAACAGGTGCTCGACCGCCTTCCTGATCTCCTGCTTGTTGGCATCGGGTACCACGCGGAACACGAACTGCTTGTTCCGGTCGGCAGCCGTCGTTGCCTTCTCCGACACATGCGGAGCGAGCAGGATCTTCATCAAACGCTCTTCGTTCATGCCAGCCGCTCCTCGACCTTGCGCAGCGCAGCCGCATCCATCACGACCCGGTCGAAGCGCACCAGGCTCACGGGATCGACGGACGCCGTATCGATCACCTCGATTCCGTACAGATTACGGGCCGCCAGATAGACCGCTTCGCTGATCTCGTCGACCACCAGCAGCACGCGTCCTTCGACGCCGAGTTCCCCCAGCCGGGCAACCATCGCCTTGGTCTTCGGCTCCTTGATGCCGATATCCTCGACCACCAGCAGACGCTCCTGACGCAGCAGCTCGGACAGGATCGAGCGCATCGCCGCACGATACATCTTGCGGTTGACCTTCTGCGAATAATTGGCGGGCACCGCGGCAAACGTCGTGCCGCCTCCACGCCACAGAGGGCTGCGGATACTGCCGGCACGCGCACGCCCGCTGCCCTTCTGCCGCCAAGGCTTGATGCCGCCGCCCCGGACTTCGGCGCGCGTCAGCTGCGCGCGCGTTCCCGAGCGTCCGCCCGCCATGTAGGCGGTGACGACCTGATGCACCAGTGCCTCGTTGAACGGGCAACCGAAGTTGGCGTCGGAAACGGTGACGCTGCCCGAAGAACCCACCATGCGAATATCCATGTGCCTCATCCCTCCCGACGCGCCTTGACCGAGGGACGGATGATCACGTCGCCGCCCGGCGCACCAGGAACCGCACCCCTCACCAGGACCAGATTGCGCTCGGCGTCGACCCGGACGACCTCCAGGTTCTGCGCACTGCGCGGCACGGCGCCCATATGACCCGCCATCTTCTTGCCCTTGAACACGCGACCCGGCGTCTGGTTCTGACCGATCGAGCCCGGCACGCGATGCGACAGCGAGTTGCCATGGCTGCGATCCTGGCCAGCGAAGTGGTGACGCTTGATGGTACCGGCGAAGCCCTTGCCTCGCGTGATACCGCTTACGTCCACCCGCTGTCCTTCAGTGAAAATGCCCGCACCGATTTCGGAACCGACCTCGATGCCTTCGCCCTCACCATCCCCCAGACGGAACTCCCACAGACCACGACCGGCTGCGGTACCCGCCTTGGCGAAATGTCCCGCCATCGGCTTGGTTACACGCGACGCCCGACGCGTACCCGTGGTGATCTGAAGGGCGCGATAGCCATCGCCCTCTTCCGTCTTCACCTGAGTGACACGGTTCGGTTCGACCTCGATCACCGTCACAGGCACGGAGACGCCTTCTTCGGTGAAGAGACGGGTCATACCATGTTTGCGACCAACTACACCTATAGTCATTGCTGAACTCCCTCGACCAATCCGCCCAGGCGTCAGTGCAGTTTGATCTGAACGTCGACGCCGGCGGCCAGATCAAGCTTCATCAGGGCATCGACGGTCTTGTCGGTCGGATCGATGATATCGAGCAGACGCTTGTGCGTCCGGATCTCGTACTGGTCACGCGCGTCCTTGTTGACGTGCGGAGAGATCAGGACCGTAAAGCGCTCCTTGCGGGTCGGCAGCGGAATCGGCCCTTTCACGTGAGCCCCCGTACGCCTCGCCGTCTCCACGATCTCGCGCGCGGACTGGTCGATCAGGCGATGATCGAACGCCTTCAGGCGGATCCGGATCCTTTGACTCGTTGTTGCCATAATCGTTTTTTACTCTGTCAATTAAGCTGCGACGGAAAGCGCAAAGAGCGAAGGATTTCGAGTAGAGCCCGACGAGCGCGCCACGAGCGCGTCCATCACTTTCCTCTTTATTCTTCTCCCTTTCCTCTCTTCCCTTACTTGATCACCTTCGACACCACACCCGCGCCGACGGTGCGGCCGCCTTCGCGGATCGCGAAGCGCAGACCTTCTTCCATCGCGATCGGGTTGATCAGCGTTACCGTCATCTTCACGTTGTCACCCGGCATCACCATCTCGATACCCTCGGGAAGATCGCACGCGCCCGTCACGTCCGTCGTACGGAAGTAGAACTGCGGACGGTAGCCGTTGAAAAACGGCGTGTGGCGTCCGCCCTCTTCCTTGTTCAGAACATACACCTCACACTCGAAATTCGTGTGCGGCGTGATCGAGCCCGGCTTGCACAGCACCTGGCCGCGCTCGACATCCTCGCGCTTCGTGCCGCGCAGCAGAATGCCCACGTTGTCTCCCGCCTCGCCCTGATCCAGCAGCTTGCGGAACATCTCAACGCCCGTGCAGGTCGTCTTCGTCGTCGGACGAATGCCAACGATCTCGATTTCCTCGCCAACCTTGACCATGCCGCGCTCGACGCGACCCGTCACCACCGTGCCACGGCCCGAAATCGAGAACACGTCCTCGATCGGCATCAGGAACGGACGATCCTTCGGGCGCTCAGGCTGCGGAATGTAGCGATCCATCTCATCGATCAGCTTCAGAATCGCAGGAACACCAATCTCGCTCTGGTCGCCTTCCAGCGCCTTCAGCGCAGACCCACGAACAATCGGCGTGTCGTCGCCAGGAAACTGGTAGCTGCTCAGCAGCTCCCGAACTTCCATCTCCACCAGCTCCAGAAGCTCGGCGTCGTCAACCATGTCCGCCTTGTTCAGGAACACCACAATGTACGGAACACCCACCTGGCGGGCCAGCAGAATGTGCTCGCGCGTCTGCGGCATCGGGCCATCCGCCGCCGAACAAACCAGAATCGCGCCGTCCATCTGCGCCGCACCCGTGATCATGTTCTTCACGTAGTCAGCGTGCCCAGGGCAATCCACGTGCGCGTAGTGCCGGTTGTCCGACTCATACTCCACGTGACTCGTCGAAATCGTGATGCCGCGCGCCTTCTCTTCCGGCGCCTTGTCAATCTGGTCGTACGCCTTCACCTCGCCGCCATGCTTCTCGGCCATCACCTTCGTCAGCGCCGCCGTCAGCGTCGTCTTCCCGTGGTCCACGTGACCAATCGTGCCCACGTTCACATGCGGCTTCGTACGCTCAAACTTTCCCTTCGACATCGGACTGCTCCCCTAATGTAAGGCCATGAACCGCCAAGGCGTGGCGCCTGCCATCGCAAGTCGCTCACCGGCACCGTTCGTCGCTCGACCTACCGCCAGGCTCGCGCCTGACCATTCATCTCTCTGGAGCCCATAACCGGATTTGAACCGGTGACCTCTTCCTTACCAAGGAAGTGCTCTACCTGCTGAGCTATATGGGCGCGCCGGAACAACTCACAGGAGACGGAACGTCCGCGCTCCGTCTCCTGTGACCTGCCAGTGCCAGCATGGTACCAGCCTGGTACCAGCCTGCCCGCCTCCACGACGAGAAATTGGAGCGGGTGATGGGAATCGAACCCACGTTATCAGCTTGGAAGGCTGAAGTTCTACCATTGAACTACACCCGCGAACCGGAGAACCGTGGACCCGGCCTTGCGATCCCCGGGCGCCGCAGCGCCACGAACCAGCCTCGATCCCGTCCGCTGCAAACCGGGCGTCCAGGCGCTGAAATCGGGCGCCCCGCTCTGCTGCCTGGGCGGTGGAGGGGGGAGGATTCGAACCTCCGAAGGCTGAGCCGTCAGATTTACAGTCTGATCCCTTTGGCCGCTCGGGAACCCCTCCAAAAGCAAGCCGCTTATTGTGCGGAGCCATCGGGTCCATGTCAATACAGGCGATGAGCTCCGCTAATGGTCCCGTGCCGGCCGTCGAGGGCCTTCAGCCAGTATCGCCGCCCTCGAGCTCGCGCTTGGCGCGCTGCCACAGCGCCTCCTGCTCTTCCAGCGGGAAATCCGCCAGGCGCCGCCCGGTCGCTTCGGCAAGCGCCTCCATGCACGCGAAGCGGGACTCGAACCGCTCGTTGGCCCGGCGCAGCGCGCGCTCGGGGTCGACATCGATGTGACGCGCAACATTGGTGACGGCGAGAAGGATATCGCCGAGCTCGTGCTCGAGCCGTGCGTGGGCCCCGGACGGCAGTTCGGCCTGCAACTCCGCGATCTCCTCCTCGACCTTGTCCAGGACCGGCCCGAGTTCAGGCCAGTCGAATCCCACGCGCGCGGCGCGATCCTGCAGCCTGATCGATCGCGTAAGCGCCGGCAGGCCGCGCGCCACTCCTTCCAGCGCGCCCGGCTCCCGGCGCCCGTTCGCCGCCGCCCGCAAGCGCCGCTCCTCGGCCTTTTGCGTCTCCCAGTCAGAGGGCGCCTCCTCACCCGGGTCGTGCGCGCGCCCGAAGATCCGCGGATGCCGCCGTTCGAGTTTGTCGGCTGCCGCCGCGGCCACGTCGGCGAATCCGAACCGGCCGTCCTCGTCCGCGATCCGCGCGCACAGCATCATGACGAACAGGAGATCACCGAGCTCGACGCACAGCTCACCGGATTCACCGGCTTCCGCGAACTCCAGAGCTTCGTAGGCTTCCTCCACCAGACGCGGAGCGAGAGAGGCAAGCGTCTGGGCACGATCCCAGGAACATCCATCCTCGGACCGCAGGCGCGCGACGATCGCGAGCAGACGCTCAACCGCAGCGGACGTCATGCCCCCTTCTCCCCGATACGCTCCATCGCGACCAGCCTGCTGTCGGCGTCGCATGCCAGCTCGAAGGCGCCGGCGACGCCATCACGACCGATGAACCGGCGCAGGAGACGGGCCGGAAACTGGATGACGCTGCCGTCGCGCGCACGCGCGACCACGACGCTCGCTTCGCCGCTGTAATAGCGCATGCATTCCTCCGGCGGCAGCGCCAGGTCGACGATGAAGCAGCGCAACCCGGTCGGGCGGTTCATCGTTCCATCTCCCTCAATGCAGCCTCTATGCGCTCGATCGGCACGCGCTCCCCTCGGTCCATGCCTTCGCACCGCCTGGCCTCGCGCCGCCAAGCCTTGGCCGTCCGCACCAGCTCGGGCCAGAACGGATACGTGCGGCATTGCAGCGGACGCGCCCGGTAGGCGCCGCAAGTGCCGTCCGCCGCAAGCAGGATGCATGCGCCATCATCGCGCATGCGCAACACCAGATCGCCTTCCTCCGTGCGCATGAGGTAACGCCGCCGGAAGCTCGACGTACTCAGCTCGAGCTCCGCGGCCAGCGCCGGCACCTCATCGGGCTCCAGAAACACATGCTCGTCGGGGCCTCCGCTGCAGCAGGCGCCGCAGCGCGTGCATTCGAAATGCAGCGCCTGGCGCCTGAAAAAAGGCTTCCGGTAATCCACCGCCTTTGTCATCGCATCGTCCTCTCTCATGCGGCCTTGCCGGACGACGCGGAAAGACCGGTAAATATAGGCCGAACAGCTCCTATCCCGAGCCCAGAAAAGCCCCGATAAAATGCATTGCGCATTAAAAAATACGTTGCTATGCTGCGCATACCCTAGAATTTCAAGGTCCGACAGCTGGTTCCAACAACACAACCATAAGCCAGGAGAAGAAGAATGGTTGCACGAAAGAAGGCGGTAACCAAGAAGAAAGCGACGACCAAGAAAGCCTCCGCTGCTGCCGCTGCAAAGAAGCCGGCGGCCCGCGCCGCGAAGGCGATCAAGGAGCCGTACACCCGCTCCGAGATGCTGACCCATGTAGCCGAAGGCACCGGGCTGTCGAAGAAGCAGGTGAGCGCGGTGATCGACGAACTGAAGAACGTCATCGAAGGTCACGTTCGCAACGGCGGCGCACGTGTGTTCACCATGCCCGGCCTGTTCAAGATCAAGGTCGTTCGCAAGCCCGCCACCAAGGCGCGCAAGGGCGTCAATCCGTTCACCGGCCAGGAGATGGTCTTCAAGGCCAAGCCCGCCCGCAACGTCGTCAAGGTTCAGCCGCTCAAGTCCCTCAAGGATATGGCATCCTGATCCACTGCCTTGCCGCGGTGTACTTCGGTGCACCGCGGTATCGCCTGGATGTCTCTCGCCACACCCTCCTCTGTCACGCCCGCCGGCATGGGCGACGGTTCTACTTCCTCAAGCTGGTATGAATCTTTCATGTGCAGAGGCATGCGTCGCACATGGATCCTCCTGACCACCCTCTGCCTCGCCTTTCCGGCGCTTGCCAGAGCCGATATCGACGACGCGTCGGAGTTGCGGCGCATGCGCGCCGACTTCCTGGCAGCAGAACAGGCGCTGAAGCGGCGCGATGATGCGAGCTTCGCCAGCCTTTACGCGGCGCTCGAAGGCTACCCGCTGCGGCCCTATCTCGCTGCCGAGGAACTGGGACGAAGACTGAAGTCCGCCGATCCCGGGCATGTCGCTGCCTTCATCGCCGACCATCCCGGCACCCCATATGCGGATCGCCTCCAGCGGCAATGGCTGCGCGCGCTGGCGCAGCGCAAACACTGGAAGACGCTGATCGAGCACAGCCCCGTACCCGCGCCGAACACCGAACTCGAATGCCAGCGCCGCATCGCGCTGCGCGAGACCGGGCGAGAGACCGAAGCCTTTCACGAACTCCAGTCGGTCTGGCTGGCGCCACGCTCCCTCCCCGCCGCCTGTGATCCGCTGTTCGAGGCGTGGACCAGGCACGGCGGCATCGCGCCGGAGCTTGCCTGGCAGCGCTTCCGTCTGGCCATCGAAGCGAACCAGCCCACGCTGGCCCGTTACCTGTTGCGCTTTCTCGATGAGGATCGGGCCGACAGCGCGCGCATGTGGTTGCGTCTGCATGCCCGCCCCGAACTGCTGGAAAGTGAGAGCCCCCTTGAAGAGTCGGCAGAGGGGCAGGAGCTGTACACGCATGCCTTTCGCCGCCTGTTGACACGCGATACCGAGCGCGCACTGCTGGTCTGGGAACGACTGCCTGGCTCGACGTCACCCGCCGCTACCAAGCTGCGTCACCATCTCGAAGCGCGCCTGGCGACGATGCTCGCCCTTCGCCGGCATCCCGCGGCACCGCAGCGCCTGGAAGCGCTCGACGATGCCAACGCCGACGACAGTGCCCGCGAATGGCGGATTCGCGCCGCCCTGCATATGGAGGACTGGCGCGCCGTGGCGGAACACATCGCGCGGTTACCAGAAGCCCAGCGAACCGAATTGCGCTGGCGCTACTGGCTGGCGCGGGCCCTGGAAGCGGAAGGCGATCATGAGGGTTCCCGCGCGCTTCTGCTGGAGCTGGCGGGCAACCGCGACTATTACGGTTTTCTGGCCGCCGATCGGCTCGGCCTGCCCTACCGGCTCGGCCACATACCCCTGTCCGTCGAAGGCAGCGACGCGGCGGTATTCGCCGGACTGCCCGGGATGCAGCGTGCGCGCGAACTTTACCTCCTGGGCCGCCTCACTGAAGCCCGCCGGGAATGGCACTACGCCACACAGCGGCTGAACGAGGCGGAACTGCGGATCGCCGCCAGCCTGGCGCACGAATGGGGATGGCATGATCGGGCCATTCTCGCCATCGCTCGTACGCCGGAGCGTGACGACCTGGAGCTGCGCTTTCCGCTTGCCTATCGCAACGAGATCCTCGCCGCCGCTGCATCGCATGGCATCGATCCCGCCCTGGGCTTTGCCCTCATTCGACAGGAAAGCGCCTTCGCGGCCGATGCCCGCTCACCTGCCGGAGCGCTGGGCCTGATGCAGCTGATGCCGGCAACCGCCAAGCGGCTCGCGGCTCAGCTCGATATGCCACTTGGCAATTCCACGCGGGTGCTGGATGTGTCGACGAACCTGCGCCTCGGGATGTCCTATCTGCGTCGCATGATCGAGCGCTTTGGACACCAGGCGAGCGCGCTGGCGGCATACAACGCCGGTCCGGGCCGCGTGGCCGGCTGGCTGCCGCGCGACCGGGACATGGACGCGGATGTGTGGGCAGAAACCATCCCGTTCCACGAGACGCGCAACTACGTGCAGAACATCATGTACTTCAGCGCAATCTACGAGAGCCGCCTCGGCGTGGAAGATGGCGGCCTGGCGGCGCGCATGAAGGAAGCCATCATGCCGCCCGGCACCCGCCTGACGCGGACCGATCCATCGCTGCTGCCCGACGCATGACTGCAGGGCAGATCAGGCCGCGGGATGATGCGAAGACGACGGACGTTGGCGCGCTTCAGCTGTCCGCCAACTCGGCGCAGCTGATGCAGCAATCAGCATAGGGTACGACCCGCAGGCGCTCGAGCGGAATGTCGGCGCCACAGCGCGCGCAGGCTCCGTATTCGCCCTGCTCCATGCGCGCAAGCGCGACGGCGATCCTGGCGAGTTCGAATCGGGCAGCCGTCTCGAGCGCCTCCACCACCTCTTCGTTCTGGCGCTCGGTCGCCTGCTCTTCGAAATCGGGATCGAGCGGGCGCCCGCGACCGACTCCGGCAGCGATCCTCTCCACCCGGTGTTGCAGTTCTTCCCGGCGCGCGAGCAGATGCCGGCGGATCTCAACCAGGCCATCGTTGCGCAGCTCATTGCTTACAGACGCCATGCCTACCTCCGGTTGCCGAATGGCAGAGACGAAAGTTCCCGCCGGACTTCATCAAGATACTCCTGCAGATGCCCGCACGCGAATTCATCGCGATCCCAATCCGCGTCATCCACCAGCCCGGCATGAGTCACATACGTCCAGGCAGGCACGATCCGTGAGCCGGTGCGTGCATCCAGTACGACGCGCCGGTACTGGTCTCCTTCATAGCGATCGAGCCGACGCAGGCTGGCGGAATCGACTGGCGCGTACAGCGTGCCGTGAACCAGCCCGCCGGGCACCGCCACGATGCCTGGCCAGGGCCCGCCCCGCATGCGACGTCTCTCGTAATCCTCCACGACGGCGCGCTCCCCACTCAGCGGCCGCCCGGCGACCTGCGTCATGACCTCGGGGAATTCAAGTGTTCCGTAGCAGAAAAGATGTTGCGCCATGGCTCATGTCCGCAGCGGACCGGCCCGGCCGATTCCCCAGGCGAGAAAAAGCCAGGCAAGGATGAACGCCAGTCCACCGAGCGGAGTGACCATGCCCAGACGCATACCGAGAAGACTCATTCCGTACAGACTGCCCGAAAAGAGCACGATGCCGATGATCATCAGCGAACCGGCCGCCACGATCGACCTGCGCGGTCCGAAGTGCATGCCGGCGAGGCCGGCAGCGAGCAGCCCAAGCGCATGCCAGAACTGATAATCGACAGCCAGGCGATAGACGGAAAGGGACGCGGGATCGATCCCGCGCAGCGCGTGGGCGCCGAATGCGCCGGCGACCACCGCCAGCGCGGCGCCGAGCGCACCGGAAACCAGAAAGATCCTGTAGGCAAGCATCCGCCGATCTTCACGGATTGGCTGACGCCACGCAAGGGGATCGGGAACCTGGCGGGCAATTGACGATGCAGGGAGCGAAACATTGCCCCTGAACGGGCTGCTAGGGCGCCGATGGCCGTCGCGGCAGCGGGACGAGTACCTGCTTCAGCTGTCCACGATTGCGCAGGACATCCGCCAGCGTGTAACGGTCCCATACAGAGGTGAAAGCGCCCAGCGCCTCACGAACCACCCCCTTCAGCGCACAGAGCTGATCGATCGGGCAGGTATTGGTCGTCCCGTTCATGCACTCCACCAGATCGAATCCGCCTTCGGTGGATCTGATCACTTCGCCGAGTCTGATTTCTTCGGGAGGACGCATCAGGCGCACGCCGCCGCCCTTGCCGCGCGTGGTATGCACGAAACCCATGCTGGCAAGGTGATGCACCACCTTGACCAAGTGATTGCGGGATATGCGGTAAGCATCCGCGATCTCGCCGATCGTCACCAGCTCGTCGGGGTGCACCCCGAGGTAGAGCAGCACTCGCAGCGAATAGTCGGTATATAGTGTGAGTTGCATTTCTTTCCCGGCACTCTGTCAAGTGCTCTGATTGGGTGCCGCGTCATCCCCGCCTGGGTCCGCCCGACAATTCTGTTGACACGACAGTCGCCCGGAAATAGAGTATAGCCTAACATGCATTAGAAATACATTTATTGCGCCCGAAAACATAGATCAAAAATACAACTTTTGTTGGGCAAGCTGCTGAATGAACGTATTTTTTGCCTATTTCCAACCGACCAGGAGGGGCTGTCATGACCTTGTCTAGACCCTTGGCGCGACACGCGATAGCACTGATGCTACCC
>Ga0172382_10012100_pt1 | contig 11304 bp, 10 predicted proteins | sample Leawel138RmetaG_FD_122245 | JGI IMG/M metagenome (GOLD analysis project Ga0172382, IMG submission 122245) | Leachate microbial communities from a municipal landfill in Southern Ontario, Canada - Leachate well 138R metaG | ecosystem: Engineered > Solid waste > Landfill > Unclassified | place...
ACGCCGTTTTCCTTGTCGATCAGATCGCACAACTGCTCCTTGGTGATATTCGTCGTGACGAATCCGTTTTTCTTTTCATCATCGGGAACATTGTTTGCGTGGTTGGCTTGCAGTAAATCCAACAGGCTGTCCAGATCAGTGGGAGTTGCATACCGAATTTCCATTACTGATTTCCTCCTTGAATAGGTGCTTCAGCGACCGTTTACACGGTGCGATTGCTGTATAAGAGATATCAAAACGCCACACCATAAAGATAGCACAAGTCGAAGGGAATGTCGACAGTCGGGGTCTTTTCGTTTTGCCGATCGCCTACAGCAGCTTCACCAGCAGCAGATAATAAGGGATCGTCAGGATGCAGAATAGGGTGATAATGGGAATCGCTCTTCGAACCAATGACATCATCGGAACGTCGAAATAATCCGCAATGATAAACAGACAGATGTGGGTCGGTGAAACCTGCATGGCGGCATAGGCGAAGCTCATGAGCAGGACCATCAGCGGCATGTCGCCTCCCGGGATCGCGGCAAAGGCCATGACGGTGCAGATTGCGATGATGGCTTGGGATCCGGCCACTACGGTTCCGAAGAAAAAGATCAGCGCAAAGACCAGGAACGTAGGCACCGGGAGGTTCGTAAAGAATTCCGGCAGTGCTTCCACGGCACCGGTGTGCATGATGAAATCCTTGAAAACCATGATCAGATACGTGTTGAGCAGCATCGACGGTTCAAACGCACTTCTCAGCAGGGGTGCGGCGGTCTTCGGCGTATACCTGTAAACGGGCAGGCACAGAAACGCGACGAGAGCGACCGCGGCCAGGACTGTCCAGTCGAACGCGATGATCAAGACGATGATCGCAAGGATGGACCACAGATGCAACAGCAGTTCCATCGCTTGTTTCGGCTTGTTGTCCGCCGGAGGAAGCCCTGTCTCTTTGGGGATCTTTCGGATATAAAACCAGTAGCCGAGAGCAAAGAGGAGCACTTCCAACGGCAACATGCCCAGGACGAAAGCACCGGGGCGGACGCCGGACAGTTCGCTCATCATGATGATGGCGGCGTACGTTGGGAGAAAACTCTCCGGAATATGACGGAAATAGCTGGTGACGAAAGCCTGTTCTTCGTGGTTCATGTCTTCGCCCACGGTATCCCGAACGATTTGTCCGCAGATGATCGCCGCTGCCGCGGAAGGAAGGAGTCCGATAAAGATCGGCGCCAATGTCACGTTGATCCTTCTGTTGTTGAACAGACCGTTCAGGTTCTGCTGCGCCAGCCGCAATTGCGCACGATCCTCCAGCATGCGCTGCAGAAAGGTGATCAGATAGAGGATCAAAACCAGGGAGATGGTGTTGAGCGATGTCGTGGCGCCCCACCAAATGGCCAGGACGTCCCGGGGGGATATGAAATAAATCAAAATCGTGACGACGATGGTGGCGGCCATGGCTTTCGCCAATTTCAACCCTGCCCGGAGAGACAGGAGCAGCGCGGCGAATACCACAATCAGTTTTGCCACCTGTATAACGATAGCGGTATCCATTCATCGATCCTTTCTGCAGTCGCAGGGTTCGAGGAAATATTTCAGGATGTCGCGACGCGTAACGATTCCGATGAAAGATCCGGCGTCATCGATGACCGGGATGAAATTCTGTTCCAATGCCCGGGACAACAACTTTTCCGGAGAAGCGTTGATCGAGACCGGCGGGTTTCGGTCTTCGCCCAGCAGTTCACGGATCGAGTCCGCTTCCAGGGTTTGCATCGGTATTTCCGACAGCGCTTCGGGTCCTGCATAGTCTGTCAGAATGTGCCACAGAAAATCCCCTTCGCTGATGGTGTTCAGGTATTTCCCCTGCTTATTGATGACCGGAATGGCCGTGTAGCCGTGATGTTTCATTTTCTCCAGGCCCTGTCGAAGCGAATAATCATCGTACAGATAGGCAACGTCGCTCTTGGGGATCAGGAAAAATGCAATATTCATCAAGTACCTCTTTTCTATGGGTTCAGTGTTTTTTCAATCAAACGTAAAGGAATCACCGTTCATAGCAGCAGAGACAGCGCACCGAGAACAGCACCGATCAGTCCGCCGAGGTTGATGATGCCGCGAAGTTCCCGCTTCATGATGGAGGTGATGAGTTGTTCCAGTTCCCGCACATCCATGGCCGCAACCTTGTTTTCCACGATTGCCGCCACATCGAGCGCCGCAATGGCTTTCTGCAGGTCTTGCTGCACGATCCGATCGTACAGACGGCTCAGAATCAGAAGAAAATGATCCTGAGAGAGTCCGTTTTGGATCAAGGTATCGTCCAGCGGTTGTGAAAGTATGTCTTCGATCCCCGCCTCCGCATACGGTCGCAGGATTCGTTTTCCGTCCGAGGCAAGTATGTGCAGGATCCGGTCCGCCACAGCATCGGTCAGGGCGCTGACGGTTTTTCCGCTTATAAACAGTGCTGCGAAACCGCCCAGATTCTTTTCGAGGAAGGATCCTGCTTCGCGTGCGAGCATATTTCGCAGGTCGATCTGCTGCAATTCCACCAGAATCCGTTCGACGGTCCATCCGGCGAGGTGTTCTTTCAGGCGCCGGCCTTCCGCCACGCCCGAGATGCCCGCAACGGCTTCTCCTATGGTTTTTTCGCGGATCGCAGCAAAAAAACCGGCGGATATTTCAGCCATAAGAGCTGACTTTACCTCCGGGGACAGAAGTTGCTTTTGTATCGACTCCGAGGTAAGCAGATGATTCTGGATCATCCTGCCCATCGCTACACTGAGTTCATCTTGTCGCTTGGGGATCATCCCAGGTGTGAAAGGGATACGAAACGTTCCGATTCGAATCGACTTGTAGGGGTGAAACAGCATCTTCACCGCAAGAGAATTGGTGACGTATCCGATCAGCCAGCCCAGCAACGGCGGAAGGATATAGTGGAGTTGGTGCATTGTAATCGACCTCCGCAGGTAGTATATTTTATTGTACACTATATTGCCCTACAATGCACTTGGAAAATGTGCGCGGATATGGTACAATTCATAGGCATTTTATTTTGGGGAAGGGGATTGGAAATGATTGAAACAGCGGTTTTGCTCACATGTTTGAAAATATTTTCTTTTCGTATCATCGACGTTACATTGAGTACGGTCAGGATGGTGCTGACCGTGAAAGAAAAGACCATCGCATCTGCCACGGTCGGCTTCATCGAAGTATTTATCTGGTATTCCATCGTACGCGAGGCACTGAGTTCATCAGGGCCGTTTCTGCCCACGGCAGTCGCTTATGCCGGAGGCTTTGCCATCGGCACGTATGTCGGCGGGAAAGTTGCCAAGAAATTCATAAGCGGACACGTGGTGGTATCCGTGGTCACGACCGGTCAGAACAATGATGTCGTGTCCGCATTGCGGGAAGCCGGATATGCCGTGACCGTAATGAACGTCAATAAATCGGAATTTTCGGACGAAAAATACATGCTTTTGTCCGACGTGGATAAATCCAAACTCAGGGCATTCCAGCGATTGGTGGAGGAAAGAGATCCCGGAGCGTTTATTCTGGTTCAGGAAACCAAAAATGTGATCAACGGATATACACGTAAATAAGCAGGAAATTCGGAGGGAAGCGTTTGAACCGCAGTCACAGTCCAGCGAGAATAGCCCGGCATGTCTTCGCGACATGTCTGTTTATGTCCCTGTGCTGGTTTTCCGCAGCGGGTTCCTATGCGGCGGAGGAAGCAGCGGCTCTGCATTCGTTTGCCGAAATATCCGTTACGGATCCCAAAGGCGGAAGCTACAATTACATGCAGCTTCTGGACGATCGATATACGACAAAACTCGAGCTCCCGGCAGGGACGGAAATATCCGTCCGAACCCAGGAGAAGATCCACGGCCTATACCTGATATGGGACAAGCCGCCCGGACACTGGGCGCTGCAGACCCGGGAAGAGACCCGCAGTTCCATGTATCTTCTGGGAAAGAACGATTGGATCCATGAATACATCTCATTGCCCGAGCCATCCTCGGAGATTACGATGGTGATGCCGGCAAACGCAACGATTTTGTGCGAATTGAGTCTCTACGGGGAGGGTCCATTGCCCGATTCGGTTCAGGTGTGGACACCGCCTCATGAAGATGCGGATTTGCTGCTGCTGCCCACGCATGCCGATGACGAGCATTTATTTTTTGGCGGAACCATGCCGTATTATGCGGGAGAACTGGGATACAAAGTGCAGGTTGCCTATCTGACGCACCACTGGGCAGAGCCCTACAGACCCCATGAGTTGCTGAACGGACTTTGGACCGTCGGGATCCGGGCGTATCCGGTGATCGGTGATTTTCCGGATTACTATTCGGACAACCTGGAGCATGCCAAAACACTGTACGATCTGGACCGGGTCTTTTCCTATCAAGTGGAACTGTTGCGCAGATTCAAGCCGGAAGTGGTCATCGGGCACGATGTCGAGGGTGAATACGGACACGGAGTACACATGCTGAACGCATGGGTGCTGCGGCAGGCGGTCTCTCTGGCGGCAGATGAAACGTATCTGCCCGAACAGGTGGAAGAATGGGGGACCTTCGAAGCAAGTAAAGTCTACCTGCATCTCTATCCGGAAGGCGCAGTGGTAATGGACTGGAACACGCCGCTGGAACGATTCGGAGGAAGGACCGCTTTCGAAATGGCGGAAGCCGGATTTGCGGAGCATCTTTCTCAACAGAAATGGTTTTCGGTTCGCACGGAAGGCGTCCACGACTGCAGGGCATTCGGCCTGTTCCATACCACCGTGGGACCGGACATCCCGGAGGAAGAGCCTGACTTTTTCCAAAATATCGAACACTTCTCCGACGACGTGTTACCGGAAGAGACGCCGGATTCGGAAACGGAAAAAGTGACCGAGGAAGACGGCGCACAGGAAAATCCGGCGAATCGTTTCCCGGATATCCCGGGATCCTCGACGATGTGGATCCTCACCGCCACACTGATCGGCGTGTTTGTGATATTTTTGCTGTGGGGCAGGAGCAAGAATCGATCATGACAAGGATAAACGAAGTCAAAAATAAGAAAGACGGGAGCATGGACGAGGGAACCCTTGCCCAGTTGATGGTGGTCGTACCGTCTCTGAATCCGGACGAGAAGCTGATCCAAGTGATCGACGGGATGATGGAAGCCGGTTTTTCTCATGTGCTTGTGGTGGATGACGGCAGCGACGAAGCGCACAGCGCACCTTTTCTTGAAGCGGAACAACGTCCGCAATGCACGGTGCTGCACCACGTCAAAAATAGAGGAAAGGGTCGTGCGCTGAAAACGGCCTTCGAATACATTTTTCACGAGCGGAAAGATATCGCGGGAATCGTAACGGTGGACGGGGACAATCAACACAAACCCCGGGATGCGCGCCGGTTGGCGGAAGCCTTGGTCGGAGAGCCGAAAACGGTGATGTTGGGCGTTCGGAATTTCAAGGGAAGCCACGTGCCGCTGCACAACCGGATGGGAAACACGATCACAAGCGGAGTATTCAGGATGCTGTGCGGCATTGCGCTTTCCGATACCCAAACCGGCATGCGCGCAATTTCTGCGAAGTATCTGCCGCGCTTTATCGAGGTTGCGGGAGAACGGTTTGAATATGAAACCAATATGCTGTTGTACATGAAGACTGCAGGAATCGGATTTCGGGAAATCCCGATCGAAACGGTCTACATCGAAAACAATGCGACCTCCCATTTCAACCCGCTTACGGATTCGGCCAAAATATACGGTCCGATCTTGAAATTTGCCGGAGGATCTGTCGCATCGGCCGGGATCGATCTTCTGATATTCACGTTTTTGGTCTGGCTGCTGCGGGATATGGACAGCCTGAACCGACAGATTTTGATTGCTACCGCCGGGGCACGTGCCGTATCTTCGCTGTTCAATTACGCGTTCAACCGCAAAGCGGTATTTTCCAGCGATGAACCTCACCGCATTACGATCATTCGATACTATCTCCTCTGTTTTGTCCAGATGATGATCTCTTATAAAGGAGTGGCGTTCTTGGTGGGTGCGGCAGGATTCACCGGCTTCGGCAAAACAGGTGTAAAACTGCTCGTAGACAGTATTCTGTTCGTATTGACCTTTCAGATCCAAAGAGAATGGGTATTCAAAAAGAAAAAATCAGACAGTTCTATCGACGATGGAGTACAACAATGATGAAATCCGGTCCTAAAGATGAAATAATCGAAAGCTACGAACAACTGATGGAATCCGAAAAAACCAGAACGAAACCGATTCGGGTGATCCGGCGCCTGTTGCTTTATGTCGTCACCCTTATTGCAGCAGTACTGTTGTGCTGTGTCGGTGTCATCTATATCTTTGCCCAGGGTCCGTCCGAGTCGGCCCGCAACATCTTTGTGGCCAGCGTCACACAGACATCTGCTGCGAAGTTTACAGCGCACATGTTCCTTTCCGGGGAAGAGGTGGATCGCATCCTGGCCGAGAACATGGTGAGGGATTCGGGCGAAATATCCGATGGCGATTTGATCACCGTCGGCGGCGGCGACGAAGAGTATGATTTGAACGCGTTGACGATCCACGATGTGAGTGGTTCCACATATAAAGGGAAAATGATGATCGTCAACGATCCTTCCAGAGTCTACGTGGCGGCGATCCCTGATTTTACCGTAGCCCGGGGGCAGCAGGTCGCTCAAATGGCTGCGCGGGAGAATGCCATCGCAGGAGTCAACGGCGGCGGCTTTGAGGATATCGCCGGTCTGGGGAAAGGGGCAAAAGCCCAGGGGATCGTGGTTTCTCAGGGTGTCTGGAGAAACGGGAGCAAGAACGGGACACACCAGGTGATCGGGTTTGACGACAAAGACAGACTGCTGATCGGGACGATGACCGGACAAGAAGCAGTGGAGGCAGGCGTGAGAGATGCAGTCGCCTGGGGACCGCTGCTGGTCGTCAACGGAAAAGGGATGGAAGTGGGCGATTCCGGAGGAGGGCTCAACCCCAGAACGGCGATCGGTCAGCGTGCGGACGGCGCAGTTCTTCTGCTGGTGATCGACGGACGACAGACCAACAGCCTGGGCGCCAGCTACGCCGATCTGATCGATGTGATGTTGGAATACGGTGCGGTGAACGCCGCCAATCTGGATGGGGGCACCAGCTCCAGCATGGTATATGAAGGCGAAGTGATCACCAATGTGTGCTCTCTGTACGGGGAACGTCCTCTGCCTACATGCTTTCTCGTGAGGAGGGTGGAAGATGATGTCGAATAAAGGGATATTCGGGCGTTTCCGGCGGCCCTATGGAATCTTTGTTTTGGTGCTGTTGCTGATGATAATTGCTTTCTGGCTCTATCTTTGGACCGGGTTGGCTGCCTATGAGTCGGGTATTCCGAAAAATCTGATGGATCATTTGGTGCGGTCCCTGGACGAAGAGGCTCGGGAAGAGGGGACCTGTGTAGATGTTCTTGTGAAGTACGGCAAAGAGATTCCAGGCCTGTCTGCGCAGGAAAACGGTGTTCTTTTCGCGCATTTGATCCGGGATAAGGAAGTGACCTACCAAAAGATATCCGGGTGGAGCGGGTCCGGCGATATCGCTTATCACATTCTGGCCGACGGAGAAGCAGTCGCTGTTGCCACGCTGTCGGCGGAGGAACAGGGCGGCATATTGGGACTGGCGCTGTATCGTGTGGACAGCTTGTTTGGTATGCGGGATCTGACCGTGATGGCCGCACCCAAGGTGCAGGTCTATGCAGGGGATCTTCTGTTGACCGGTGAACATTTGACGGACCGGGGCAAAGTGCCCGAAGACCTGCAAGACCTGGCGGAATATCCCGAAAACGAAGTCGAGATCCCACAGTACAATGTTTATACCCTGGAAGGCTTGTTTTGGGTGCCGCCGATCAAAGGTGTCGACGGGTCGCGGTCTGCGGAAGGTGTCTATGTGGCGCCGGATTGCGCAGTGGTCGGATTGCCTCCGGACACAGCACTCATGAAAGAGGTGGAGGAGCGTGCTGTCACGATCACCCACCGATATTCTCACTATATGAGCGATGATCTGGGCTGGAGCGGCTTGAGAGGATATCTGGTGGACACGGCGCCTGTATATGACCGCCTGCGCACACTGGAAGTGAATTGGTATACGCTGCACGACAGCAATCGATTCGAAAATATGGAAATTCTGGACCGGATCATGTATACCGATCATCTGATCTCCCTTCGCATGACCTATGACTACATTATCGTGGGGCAAGGCAAAGTGACGACCTACGATACGGATCTGACTTATTATCTGGCACTGGAGTCCGACGGGAAGTGGCGGGTCGTCGAAATGATCGTCAACTGACGTTCGAATCAAACGAAGACAGCATGAAAAAGCCTGCAATCGGAGATTGCAGGCTTTTGTTCTGGAGGCGACACCCGGATTTGAACCGGGGAATCAAGGTTTTGCAGACCTGTGCCTTACCACTTGGCTATGTCGCCGCAGAATGCCGGCGCGAGGCCGGCATGCTTCTGTTGGCTAGGGTAGAAGGATTCGAACCTTCGCATGACGGAATCAGAATCCGTTGCCTTACCGCTTGGCTATACCCCAATATTGAAATCCGCGTGTATTATTATATCACGTACTCCCGAAAATCCAAGGGTGAAATGTGATTTTTTAAAAATGGGGTGGGTAGTGGGAGTCGAACCCACGTATACAGGAGCCACAACCCTGGGTCTTGACCACTTGACGATACCCACCATGTTTGCATAAAATTGGCGACCCGGAACGGGCTCGAACCGTCGACCTCCAGCGTGACAGGCTGGCATTCTAACCAACTGAACTACCGGGCCGCAATCGTGGTAGCGGCGAGTGGACTCGAACCACCGACCTTCCGGGTATGAACCGGACGCTCTAGCCAGCTAAGCTACACCGCCACAATGCAAATTGTTGCAAACTACGCAAGAGAAATAGTACCATTTCGACAGACTGCTGTCAATATACGAAACTGTTTTTCTTGAAAAATCCGATGCTTCATTCACCTTGGAAAACCGTCTTTCGGATCTTCCGGTTCCATTTCTCCGGCGAATCGTTCTGGCTGTCGTAGACGATTTGTCCGTTTACGATCGTCATCCGTGTCGTTGGCGAAATCGTAGCGGAAGCGGTCGGATCATCTTCGAAGACGGCCATGTCCGCCCATTTCCCGGGTTCGATGCTGCCGCATTCCGCAGCGAGTCCCAGGCGCTCCGCAGCGCGAACCGTATCTTCTTCCAATTGTGCGTCTGGCCTCAAGCCCGGACCGGAAGGGGTTTTTGCGGCGTATTCATAGATTTCCGCTGTCAGGATCGAAGCACGCTCTTCTTCTGTCAGGGTCTCGTCGTGTTCCACGGAGAAGGCCGATCTCTTGTACGAGGTCTTCAGTTCCGACAACAGCTGCAGCGCTGTGACCGCAGCAAAATGATCCGAAGCCGCGATGCGGATGTGATATCCTTTATCCGCCGCAAGCGTGCACAGTTGTCGCACATATGCTTCGCTCATGAAATGGCTGCTTCCTTCGATACTGCTGTACCGGACCACAAGGGTCCGGAACTGGATCAGGCCATTCAGCTCTGCGCAGGCGGTGTGCTTTTGCGCCATGTGGTGCAGAACGAGCCGTTCCGGAATCGGGGCGTTGATCAGCAGAGATCCGAAATAACGTTGTCTCAGCAGATGCGCTTGGTAGGCATCCACCAGCAATTCCCTGTAAATGTTTTCGAAGTGGGTGAAAGAAGGCCGCACGAATTCGGAAGTGATGCCCTTTTGAGCCTGCTGAAACATATGGATCGACAAATTCTCCAGGAGCGTGGCGATATCCGCAGACAAGAGCACCGACGTGACCAGCGCGGGCGTAACGGCAGGCATGCCCAGTACATCGGCTTCCGCTGCGGCAGCAGCCGCCGCCGGAGCGTTCAGGATCATGTGCAGACCGTCGGAGGCCACCAGGATCACGGGGATCTCCGGTGATTCCGCGTTGATCGTCTGTCGCATGAATGAGATCTCTTCCTCCGTGACGAGAGAGGCGTCGTATCCGTAGGCCAGATAGCGTTCCTCTTTGGGATGCCGGCCGATGAAGTCGATCAGAGACCGGAGGATTTCCTTTCCGGTCGTTTTTTCCGTCAGCTGCAGATATTGCTCCTTGAACACGGAAGGGATCGGATTGCTGTGGAGAGCAATTCGACCGGGTGTCACATCGCGTCCTTCCAGATCCAGGATCGTGGTGTTTTCCGTGATCATCGCTTCGACATCCTGCATCGTTCCCACACTGACGATTTTCCCCGCCGCGCAGGCAACCGCTTCGGCGAGGGGATGATCCGGATTCATCGTATGCACCCGCCCGTTGGTCAAAACCAGTTCGGCCGTTGTTTTTTTTCTGAAAAGTCCGATGCCCATCGTATGCTCCTCCCTTGAATTGTTAACATTATGCAAGCACAAGTCTTATTTGTCAATGTACAAGGCCGTATGCTATACTGAAACCACTTTAAGGAGGTGAACCAAAGCATGAAAAATCGATTTGACGTGGACGCGATCCCCGGCGAAAAATGGTTTCCCAAAGAGACTCATTTTGAAGAGGATATGCCTTTGTATTGGGGTGATTGGGGGGTATCTTCGGAAGTGGAAAAACTGAAAGCCGTTCTGATGCGGCGCCCCGGGAAGGAAGTGGAGGCATTCGACGCGGAAGCGGTCCGGTTTACCGATGAACCGCTGGACGTGGCGCTCATGCGAAAGCAGCACGATGATGTGACGAACATTTACCGGCAGCATGGAGCCAAGGTCTATTATGTGGAAGAACAGCGCGTAGATCGTCCCAACGCGGTGTATTGCCGCGATCTGATGTTTATGACACCGGAAGGCGCCATCCTGACCCGGCCGGGCATGGCCACCCGCAGGGGAGAGGAACGCTACATTGCCCAGGCGCTGGCGAAGATCGGAGTTCCCATCGTCCGCACCATCAACGGAGACGGGATTTTCGAAGGGGCCAATGCCATGTGGGTCGACCGGCGCACCTGCGTTTTGTCCACCGGGATCCGATGCAACCGAAGCGGATACGATCAGGTTGCCGAGGAACTGCGCCGGCAGGGTGTAACGGATATCATCCCCATGCAGCTTCCCTACAGCAACATCCATATCGACGGCCTGCTCAACCCCGCCAGCAACGATGTGGTCATCGGCCATGTTTCCCAGGTGCCTTATGATGTGCTGGATGCGTTGAAAAAGAAGGGATACAAGATACTGGAAGCACCTTCCTTGACGGAAGTGCGAGAACTGGCATGCAATTTTGTCGCACTGGAACCGGGCCACATCCTGATGGCCGAGGGAACGCCCAGGACTCAGGAA
>Ga0172382_10012102_pt1 | contig 11303 bp, 13 predicted proteins | sample Leawel138RmetaG_FD_122245 | JGI IMG/M metagenome (GOLD analysis project Ga0172382, IMG submission 122245) | Leachate microbial communities from a municipal landfill in Southern Ontario, Canada - Leachate well 138R metaG | ecosystem: Engineered > Solid waste > Landfill > Unclassified | place...
AATTTTTATTATTTTAATAATCCAATCCTGCTGAAGGGAAATATCCGTACGAATGCTTTCCCTATAACCGTATTGAAATCCACCAAACCTAAAATCCCGTCACGACTGTCCAAACTGTTTCCCCTGTTATCTCCCATCACAAATATTTCATTTTCCGGTACGGTTAAATCAACATCCCCCATCGTATATCTATCCGCAACATAACTCTCTTCTAATTTATTATCATTGATATAAATATCACCTTCCGTAATTACTATTTTATCACCCGGTACGGCTATCACACGTTTAATCAGCAGTTTCTGTTTACCCATTTCCGTTCTTAAATTAGATTTGAAGACAACTATATCTCCCCTATGAGGTTCACCCCTTTTATATAAAAATCTATTAATGATCAGAAAATCATTTTCCTCTAATGTTGGACTCATAGAATAATTTTTTACAATAGTCGGTTTTATGAAAGTTGTAATCAACAGTGCAATAACTAAAGATATTATAATGGTTTTCGCCCACTCGATCATTTCGTTATCCATCGTTTGTCCCCCTGTTCGCATAATACATTCAAGTTTTCTATATTATTTTATCACTGTAAACAATAGAAATCAACTATGATGCACTTGTTATTTTATACTTTATCCATATATATTATTGATGATTTTATCTGTTTATGTTATTCTTAAATAAAACAATACGATTTTAATAAGGGGTTGAGCTATTTGGAAAAGATAAAAGATTTTTTTCACGATTTTTCGGACATTTTTTTTGCTATAATTATTGCGGGAATAATGTTTGCCGTACTCACAATAAATTTGGGAGGATGGTTTAATGAGCCCATCCATACTGTGTTGGCGGATAAATCCATGGGTACTTCAGGAGATCAAAATAATGATATCATAGATGGCCAATCTAACAATAACATAAACTTGGAAGATGAACAATTGAATAACAACATGGATTCGGAGGATGACAAATCCGAAATAAAAGAAACTAAAAAAATAATCATTCCCAGCGGGACTTACGGCACCGGAATAGCTAAAATATTGAAAGAAAATGAATTAATAGACGATATAAACGATTTTATTCAGGTTGCTGAAAATTTAAACCTTTCAAGACGATTAAAATCCGGCTCTTTTGAAATTCCTATCAATACTACAGTAGAAAATATGGTTAAAATTATTGCCGGCCAGGAAAGCATATAGTAGAATTTCAAATCTACTACATGCTTTTATTTTTAAAACTCATTGAGGGGTTAAAATATTGATATTATATATCTAATCCCCTGTGCTGTCATGTTCATCCTTGCTGGCTATAGTATACTGATTTAACCTTTTTAAATTGCTGACCCATAGATATATAACATAGGGAATAAAAATGACCATGAGGATTGGGACCTGTGCCATTAAAATAAAGTTAAACAGGCCGTGTAAAATTACAGGTATGATCAATGACATTTTATAATAATGATTTTTTAACTTCAAATCTTCCGTGTACTTACTCAATGATAAATAATAACCCATTGTAATGCCAAATAACATATGTCCGGGAACCGATAAAAGCCCCCTCATAATGCCTACATAATAGGTCCCCATATACCGGAATATAACATACATGATGTTCTCTACGGTGGCAAATCCCAAGGCCGAAAATACGGAATACACTATACCGTCCAATTTTTCATCGAAATTGACATCATCATAAATACCACGAATAACCACAAACCTTTTAAAAAATTCTTCTGTTAATCCGGCAACTATAAATGCAGTGTATGCTACGGATAATAAACCCGAAAAAATATTGACAAATAACAAAACCCTCTGTACAAGCATTACCGGTATTACGGATAATGCCCCCATTAGAAATATACGCAACAGGAGATGCCAAGGCTCCCTGTCGTATCTATCCGTTAAATATATTCCGAGGGCCAGGGCTACAGTAGGCGTAATTGCAATAATTATAAGCCTCGTAAGCATATAACTCTCCTTCCCGTGTTGTTCTTTTCGAAATTTCGTTAAATATATTCATATTTCTTGTAACTGCCCCCGTTATTATCTTAAATTTTGATTTGTCCGTCCGGTTTAGTATTATTCTTTTCATCAAAAATTAACCTAAAAATATAAAAATCGTCTGCCCGGCTGTTCAAACGATTTTTGTATTATATATTCAATTATATGTAAATGACCCGGATATTTAATAAAAAGGTATGTACATCACATATCTTCATCACATATCTTCATATCTATCCCAAAGAAATAATTTCTCTTATCTGGATTGCAATAACTATTATAAATAAAATTCCTGTAAAAATTAACGGTATAAATTCGTATTTTTTAACATCTGCCTCATCATCTTCACCATATATTGCCAAATCCGGTTCTCCCTTATCCCTTTTAATAATTTTCATAAGCTGATATGCAATTGATAAAGTTATTATAGAAATAATTCCAAACAGTATTGTACTGGCTAACATAGCAAAGGAAACCGATATATCGGCAGCCATTTCGCCGGCTGCATCCGTACCCGGAATAAAATCTGCGGCTAAATTTAATATATATCCGAGTGTAACCGCAAAACCGTTATTTACAATATGTCCAACCATCCCGGCAAAGATGGAACCTGTCTCCAAGACTAAATATCCGAAAACTAAACCTAATATTATGGGCCCTAACAAATTATATATATTAAAATGAAAAAATCCAAATAAAATTGCTGAAAAAACAACAGCTTTTTTCTTACCCATCCTTTCATAGCACGACAAAATAAATCCTCTAAAAAATATTTCCTCACAGATACCCGCCGATATGGAAATTATAAATATAAGCACAAGATATTCGCTTCTGTTTGTGGCCATAGGCAATTGCGGTATATTCAAATTTCCTAAAAAGCTTATAATTGTTATTAATAATGCATTTCCAAAGATTGCGGCCGGATATACTAAAATAGTAATACATATTATCAAAAAAATATGTTTAAAACTTATTTTGTTTAATTTGAGAATTTTCCTCACATTTAATCTCTTTGCCATGATATATATTATTGGCGGTAAAAGTATAATTATATATTGGGTGATTATCAAACCGCTCTGTAAGTCTTTAGACTGAAAATAAACCCCTATGGTCCAAAACAATATGGCTCCGATAAGATACAGTATGTTCGCATCCAATACCTTCAACCTTTTTTGCTCTGTCATAATACTCTGCACTCCCCTATCTATCTTCATCCGTTACGGCAAACACATATGGAATATTGCGATAATGATCACCATAATTCAATCCATAACCTACAACGAATTTATTCGGAATAGTAAAACCGACATAATCCGGTACAAGTTTTAACTGTCTGCGTTCCGGCTTGTCCAACAATACACAGCTTTTTATATCGGACGGATTTTTTGCTTTTAAATACTCTATCACTTTCTTCATGGTCAGGCCCGAGTCCACAATATCATCTACTATTAACACATGATAACCTGTTAGATCCTCCTCAATATGGCCGGTTATCTCTACCGTACCCGTAGTCTCCGTCTCATATCCATAACTGGATGTTACAATAAAATCTATTTTGACAGGAATATCCAACTTCCTAACCAAATCCGCCGTAAATACAAAGCTGCCCCTCAGCAATGAAATTATATACAGATTTTTATCTTTATAATCGCCGGAAATTTGCCCGCCCAATTCATCAATTCTGTTTAAAATATCTTCCTCTGAAAAGAGTATCTCCCATACTTTTTTATCTATGTCCATCCGGTTTCCCTCCCAATAGAAATATATTGTAATATTAACATATTAGTGCAAATAAGTATACATGTCAAATATTCATCTGATAAATATTTCTGCCTGTCCTATACTTTCATAATAAGTATAGTATTAGAATTTGTCATTTTTTAATTGAATCAATAAAACTTTGATCTCCTTTAATAAAACAATTATTATATTGAGAGAATACTGCAAGGAAATTAAAACAATAAATAAAATTATTTTGAGGATAATAGCAGAATCCATTAAAACCCCTCCTTTAAAATTATTATATTATTTATTTTAATATTTGAAAAGGTTTTGAAATTTCCCAATTATTGTTTGAAATTACAAATAAAAAAAGCAGCATAGCTGCTTCCAAAATAATCCATACCCTTTCAATTGCTGACTTTTTCCATCTTCGAAATTGAAACCTCATAAGCCACTTTATTTTCTATATTTCTGTCGGAATATTTTTTTTGATACTGCCTGCTCTGAACCCTCCCCCAAATACGAATTTTATCTCCTACATTCAGATTAGAAGAGAATCTGGCATTCCTTCCCCAAGCAATAGTAGGAATATAATCTGATTTATTATAAAGCCTGTTTACTGCAATCAATAAATCTGTAATCTCCCTGCCAAAAGGAGTTTCCCTATAAATAGGAGATTTACAGATATAACCCTCTAAAAAAATTTTATTCGGATTTTTAGGTTCCTTTTTATCTTCAAAAAAAGTAATATGTTTCGCAAATATTGTCAGAACCAACCTGTTGCTATTATCAATAAATTTATTATAAGACCTCAATTGTCCTTCTACTTTTATTATATCCCCATCTTTTAACCCTTCGTCGATCAAAAGCCTATCTGATACTGTTAAAGGTAATCTATCCACTGCCTCACTCAGCCTGGGTATTTCTATATTATATATATAGAACCCCTCACCATAGATCTCGTGGCTGAATTTCTTATCTCCTACAATCTTTCCTATTATAGTTACAACATTCGTATTAATAAGATGGTCAGATGTCATCTTATCCCACTCTCCCTTCTATTCTTATGTTTATAACATTTTGGAACTAATATATAAACATGTTTATTCAGAGCGGGACTGAATTATGTTCTGTTTAGTAAAAAGTTATCGATTTCCTGTACTCCCTATTAAATACGGCTTTTACTTAATGGCTAATACAATATCATTTATCGAAATATCCAACAATAAACAAGTTGTAATTACCGATAGAGCATTATAAATATCATGATTTTTTAATAAGTTTGATACAATGGGATATTCAAACGGTTCTATACCTATGCCGGATAATGTCGTTATACCTCTCTGTAAGCAGTAATTAAAAGATGTTATAAAGCCTATATCGATACTGGAAGCATTAACCGTAGATTTTGAACTCAGGCCATAGGTAATAACCAATATATTACTGTTGCCTCTTAACATATCTAAGGCATATTTATCATCGGAATTGATCAGAGCAATCCTACCGGCATATAAATTGTCAAATAACTTTTTTTTAGATTTAACATAATTGTCAATTGTTTTATTGAAATCCGGATAATTCTGCCCTATATTCGTATAAATTGCAATATCAAATTTAATTCCATGAATCATTTCATGTTTCAATACATGTGCGGACATCTCCATAACTACTACCTTTATGCCCTCATTTGCCATTCTATTTAAATAATAATAAATATCTTCCGTAGCTAAATTTGTAGATCTTAACGGATATTTCTTTTCATTAAATTTAATATTTAAACTGCTTATAACCCCACTTTTTATCCCATATCTGTTGGTAATATGATGGATCAAATTAACTGTCCTTATCTTCCCCTTTGTCCCCGTAACACCGATTACAAAAAATTTCTCCGACGGATAATCATAAAATTCATTACATAATTCTGCAAGTGCTTTTCTTGAGTTCTCAACTCTCTTTATTATACAATTTTTTCTATATATATCCCGTTCCGTATAAATAACGACGGCCCCTTTTTGTACGGCCAAATCGATAAAATTGTTGCCGTCATAGGTTTCCCCCGTTATGGCTACAAAAACATAATCCTTTTTAACCTGTCTAAAATCTGAAGTTATCCCTTTTATCTTTATGCCATCGATCAGCATTGATGTATCCCCTTCCAATTCTGTGATAGGTTAGAATTAATTTATATTATGTTTTGTATTTCAAGATGTAATTATGCAAATAAAAAGCCCCTTGCAATGCAGGGGGTTAATTGGGCTTCTGCCTACCCGTGTTATCGATAAAATAGTTTTCTTTATAAATAAGATCCGATACGGGAACAATTTTATAACCCTGACCCTGTAATTTATCGAGCACTAAGGGTAAAAAATCACTCACATATTTGGCGTTATTGTGAAATAATATTATGGACCCTTTTTTTACATTCCTGGTGATACGATCCACCACGGGCTGGATCCCCATCTCTTTCCAATCCAAGGAATCCAAATCCCATTGGATAGTGCTATAACCTAATTCTTCCGCCGTTTCAATCAACAAGTTATTATAGTCACCGAAGGGGGGCCTAAAAACTACGGGTTGTTTGCCTGTTATCGCTGCAATTTTATCGCCGGTAGTTTTAAGTTCATTTACTATTTGCTCTTTAGATAATTTTGACATATGTGGATGTGTAGTCGAATGATTTCCTATCTCATGCCCTCTTTCATGAATTTTTTTTGCCATATCCGGATATTTATCTATCCAGAATGCCACTAAAAAAAATGTAGTTTTTATTTTATGTTCATCTAATATGTCCAATATATCATCGGTGAACTGATCGCCCCAAGCAGCATCAAAGCTTATGGCTATTTTTTTGTCCTTAGTTTCTACGCTGTATATAGGTAACCTTTTCTGATTTGAAAAAACGCCTATTATGCCCTCATTCCTGGAAATTATAGAAAATAAAAAACCAACCATGACAATTACAATACATGCCGTAACTATCAAAGACTTTTTCCGTAAAATATATACTTTCATCTTTCTCCCCCTCGTAAAAAATTATATTATAGTTTATTCTTTATAACCTGCTTTATGCATATTTTTAAATCATAGCAAGACAATATTTGATTTTGATATAAATGCGTATCCTGCCAAAGCATGTATATTGACCATTATCCCACGTATATTTTAATTGGGGGTGTTTTTATTGTTTGAAATTATTTCTTCCGCATCCATTGGCCTGGGGCTGTTTTTACTCGGCCTAAAATTTTTTACCGGAGGACTCAACCGCTTTGTATCTGTAAAATTCAAACATATACTCATCAATCTAAAAACCCATCCCTTACTTGGTGTTTTTACAGGTTGCATAATTACAGGGATTTTACAGTCCAGCAGTGCCGCAACGGTCACCCTTATCGGATTTGTACAGGCTGATATGCTTACGCTCTACCAAGCCGCACCGATTATTATGGGAATTAATATAGGAACCACAATAACATCCCAACTGATAGCATTCAATATCGGAAAATATAGTTTTATCCCTTTTTTGATAGGCATATCAATCAATTTAATTTCAAAAAATAAAAAAAATCGCAATATAGGGGAAATATTGATAGGTTTTTCTTTAATTTTTATCGGTATTGAATTATTAACGACGGGACTTTCTCCGTTGAAAAATATATTGAAATTCAGGCAGATTTTAGAGCAATTCGGAAAAACACCTTTTTTGGGGATTTTAATAGGATTTTCGGCTATATCCATCCTTCAGAGCAGCAGCACGGGTATAGCAATTTTGCAAACATTGACAGGTACAGGCTCGATATCCGTTTATTCCGCTATTATTATCATGTTGGGAATGAATATCGGCACCTGTGTAACGGCGATAATATCCAGTTTGCCGTTTGACAAATCTGCTAAACAGACGGCACTTATTCATCTTTTTTTCAATATAGCCGGCACAATTTTAGTTTTTCCTTTTATCGATATATTATGCAGGATATCAATCGGTCTATCGCCCTTTAATTTATCGAGGCAAATCGCCAATGCTCATACAATATTTAATATTTTCAGCACAATGATTTTTCTTCCTTTTATAGAGGTCTTCGTGTACGCAGTACAACTGATAATTAAAAAATAATAATAATTTCAAATTTTGATATAATTCATTAATCCTAAAAAAAGCTTCCAGTATATCTATATTCAAAAACGGTTATATTAAACATGTAACTATAAAAATATTGTCAGACTAAAACTTAATTCATATGAGGAGGAGGAACTTATGGCTTCAAGAAACCAAATTCTTGTTCCCGAGGCACGTCAAGCTCTAAATCAAATGAAATTAGAAATCGCTAACGAAATAGGCATCCGGGATTATGATAAAATTGACAAAGGAAATTTACTATCCAGACAGAACGGTTATGTAGGCGGTTATATGACCAGACGTTTAGTTGAAATGGCCCAAAAACAAATAAGTGGAAAATAACTACAAAAATTTATTTAATATTTAGTCAGATTGCATAAATTTATATAATTGCATAAAATAACAGTTGGCACTTTTTGACAAAAGTGCCAACTGTTTTATGCCGAGCATGAATAGATCATCACTTAAACAAAGTGCTCTTGACGACGCTGGTCGGTTCTCTCCCCACTAATATGCTTTGAATCACCATTTTTTTGCATATATCAACTATATCCACCGTATTTTTTCCCATGCTTGTAACAAATAATCTTCCTTTTTTGCTGTCCAATTCAATCCCGTGAGGCATTGGATTGACCTTAATACAATCATTATACCGATTATTCTTCAAATCATATATATGAACACAGTCCATATCAAAATCCGTAACATAAAGATACTGATTTTGATTATCGCTGATCGTCTCAATCGGCATTTTACCTATATTTATCCTATTCTTTTCCGTCAATGTGCCTATTTCGTAGATAAATATTTTCCCATTTCTATTAAATTGATTGCTATAATTGACCACATATAGAAATTTTCCACTGCCATCCATCCTTAAATGCCATGGATTACATTGCACTTTATGATCTTTAACCTTTTCATTTGTCTTCGTTAAAATTTCAGTTATTTCCCCCGAACCGTAACTGCCTACAAAAATTTTTTCTTCATTATTTGTCATAGCCATACCATGGGGCATCTCTCCGGTTGGAAGTTGTACGATCAAATTCAGTTTATCCATATCCAAAATTGAAATGCTGTTAGAATCGGTATTTGCCACATATATGTGCCCATATTTCGGACAGAGTATAACCTGGCTCGGGCAACTGCCCACATAAACAGTATCTATAACTTTTACTTTAACCAAATCTATTATAGAAATACTATTATTCCAACTATTTGGAACATACAATAATTTTCTCTCATAACATAGGGCCATATGATGGGGCCCAAACTGCGGGGAAGAAAAATGATGCCCGCTATCACACAATTTTATTTTCTGAATTTCCTTGCCCTGAACTAAATTCACAATGGAAATAGAGTCCTCAAAAAAATTAGAAACGATCAAGGTGTTATCGGTAAAGCACTTCATTCCACCACATCCCCATAATTAAAATAGTCTGATACAAATGTTATATTTATTATATTATGATTGCCGTATGGATGTGTGAATGGTTTGGAGATGTATCTTTTTATCGGGCCTTAATCCCATATTCCTATAGCAGTACCTTGTTTTTTAAAATTTTCCTCACTTCCCCTATCATGTATAAAGAACCTGCAAATATAATCGCTTCATTCCGCCCTGTTATTTCTACAGCCATTTTTATCGCTTCTTCGACATTCTCATAAAAATAGGTTTTCTTTCCGAATATCCTCAGTTCCTCCGCAAGGTCGACTGCCTTTATTGCTCTTGGATTGTCCGGCCTGGTGGCTATAACCTTATCCGCCAACGGTATTAAATCTTTTAATATGGCCTTTACATCTTTGTCCTGAAGCATCCCCACAACAAAGGTTATTTTATAATCCTTTAACAAAATCTCTATATTTTTTTTCAAGGAATCCGCACCATGCAGATTATGAGCACCGTCAATGATGATTAACGGCTCTTTCCGCAGTATCTCAAAACGCCCCGGCCACCTTGTATTGCAGAGCCCATTCAATATTGATTCGTCACTGATATCAATTTTTCTATGTTCTCTCAGGATTTTGATTGCTCCAAGTGCCATGCAGGCATTATATACTTGGTGAAGCCCCGCCATTTTTATTTTCACATTATTGTATGGTTTTCCCAATATATTTGCCGAGAATATCTGTTCTTCTATATTACTTTGATGTATAACCAACTTATCAAAATTCATCACAAAAAGTTCGCTATTTTTTTCTTTGCATATGTTCTCCAATACTTTCATTACTTCCTTTTCTTGCGGATATGACAGTACAAATCCGTTCTCTTTTATAATCCCGCCCTTTTCATATGCAATTTCTTCTATTGTTTCGCCCAGATATTCCATATGGTCATAACCTATGGGGGTGATTATGGAGACGAGGGGGGTGTCTATAATATTAGTTGAATCAAGCCTGCCTCCCATACCCACTTCTAAAACAAGGTAATCAACATTTTCTTGAGCATAGTAACAAAAAGCTATGGCCGTCACAACCTCAAATTCCGTAGGATGGGTTTTGCCATCTATATGAACCATCTGTTCTACTTTTTCTTTGACGACCTCTGTAACTTCGGCCAGCCTTTCTTTAGGTATATCTTCCCCATTTATACTCATTCTTTCCGTAAATTCTTCAAGATAGGGGGAGATATACAGCCCTACTTTATACCCCTCTTCCTTTAATACTGTGTGTATATATGAAGAGACCGAACCTTTGCCGTTGGTCCCTGCGACATGAATAGCCTTGAGAGATTTATGCGGGTTGCCCAATAGGTTCAGCAAATACCTCGGATTATCCAATCCTAATTTATACCCAAATTTATAAGTCCCGTGAATATATTCCAGTGCCTGTTCGTAATTCATTGCCCCACTCCATTTCTTTTAATTATGATGTGATGTTCTGATTATCTGACAGTTACCTGTTTTTTAAAGAATTCAACCTTTCTGATACATGAGTTAACATCTCTTCGTATTTTATTTGTTTTTGCTTCTCTTCATCTACCAACCTAGCCGGAGCCTTGCCGACAAATCCCTCATTAGAAAGTTTTCCAACAACTCTTTTAATCTCATCCTCTAATTTAGATCTCTCTTTTTCCAACCTTTCAATCTCTTTTTCAAAATCAATCAATTCTTCCAACGGTAAGAACAATTCCGCACCTTCAATAACCGCAGATACCGCATCTTCGGGTATTTCACCCTTATTTCCCGCCTGCTCAATCTCTGAAACGCCTCCCAATGTCATAAAATATTTTTCATTTTCTGATATTATTTTAGCCGTATTTTTATCCTCAGTCAATACAATTAATTTTGCCTTTTTAGAAGGGACAACATTCATTTCAGCCCTGATATTACGTATATTTTTAATGGCATCCATAATCAACTCCATGTATTTTTCTTCCGCCGTATATGCTTCATTTTCCTTATATTCAGGCCATTGTGCCACAATCACACTCCCCTGTGTCGTAGGTAAATTCTGCCATATTTCCT
>Ga0172382_10012103_pt1 | contig 11303 bp, 12 predicted proteins | sample Leawel138RmetaG_FD_122245 | JGI IMG/M metagenome (GOLD analysis project Ga0172382, IMG submission 122245) | Leachate microbial communities from a municipal landfill in Southern Ontario, Canada - Leachate well 138R metaG | ecosystem: Engineered > Solid waste > Landfill > Unclassified | place...
CAAATTTTTAAAATGCAGAGAGATTATAATAATATTCCAGTCATAATGCTTTCTGCACTTAATGAAAAAGAAAGTATTAAAAATGGTTTTCTTGTGGGGGCAGATGAGTATATTGTAAAACTGCAAGAAAGCACGGAGTAATCTTTGACATGTTTTCTTGTGGGGGCAGATGAGTATATTGTAAAACCTGCAAGTGAAGTTTTTGTTGTTGATAAAATTCTTGATGTATATCAAATCAATAAATCTCTTTTAAAATCTGGTAGAGAATATAATATTAAATTTGAATTAAAATCTGATTTTTCTTATATAAAAGAAATTAATAATGTTGCTAAATGGATATTTTCTAATACAAAAGCAGATGAATGGATGGTTGCTGATATAATTTATTCACTAAATGAAATGTGTGCAAATGCTATTGAACATGGTAATAAAAAAGATATTAACAAAAAAGTACTTGTGGAATGCGATATTTATCAGGATAAAATAATTGTAAGCATTAAAGATGAAGGCACGGGCTTTGATTCTATTGATACGATTGAAAGGCTGGAAGATGCTGATATTTATAGGTTGCGTGGGAGGGGTATGATTATTACTAAAAAACTTATGGATAATATCGAATATATTGAAAATGGTAATGTTGTAAAAATGACAAAATATTTTGAAAAAAAATAAAAAAGTTAAAGGGTTGGTGCATAAATGCACGATGTTGTTGAAACTTAAAATGCAAGAATTCAACAAGATAGTTCGTTATGCTCACGGTGTAGTTTTACAAGTAAAACTAGGTTTAAAACTTGAGCAAAGCTCAAAAACGCTGACTTGTCACATTGTGACTTGTCAGTAATCTATGCTGAAGTCATGATATGACAAAGCATATATCTTGGCGAAGCCAATATCGGGTTAGGGTTTATAGAGTTAAAACCCTACAAACCCTACAAACCAGAACTGTTTTATTCTAACTCGTGTATTACAAGTCCGCTTCTTAATTTTGGTTCAAACCATGTTGATTTTGGAGGCATTACTTTATTTTTATCTGCAACGTCCATTAATTGTTCAATTTTTGTTGGGAACATTGAAAATGCAACTTCAAAAGTTCCATTATTTACGATTCTTTCAAGTTCTTTTAATCCTCTTATTCCGCCGATAAAATCAATTCTATTATCAGTTTTAGGATCGCCTATTTCTAATAGTGGGGATAAAAGATTGTTATATAGAATTGAAACATCTAAGCTTTCTATAACATCATTTTTGTCAAATAATTCTTCACTTGCTTTAAGAGAATACCAATTTTTATTTATATACATTCCAAAAGTGTGCATAGTTTCAGGTTTATAAGCATTATTTACTTTTTTTACTTCAAATATTTCACTTACTTTATTAATAAATTCTTCTTCTGTAAATCCATTTAAATCTTTGACAGCACGGTTATAATCCATTATATAAAGATCATCGTGTGGAAATAATATTGCAAGAAACCAGTTATATTCTTCATTTCCTGTATGTAAAGCATTGTTTGAACGTCTTTTTTCTCCGGTTTTTGCAGCTGCTGCAGAACGATGATGTCCATCAGCGACATATAAATATTCTATTTCATTAAACTGTTCTGTTATGTTGTTTATTATAGATAAATCAGATATTTTCCAAAAAGTATGTTCTACTTTATCATCTGTTGTGAAATTATATTCTGGTGAATTGTTATCAATGAAATCGCCAATGATTTTTTGTATAGTATCTTTTTTTCTATAAGTTAAAAAAACAGGTCCTGCATTTGCGTTTATTGCATCTACATGTTTCATTCTATCAATTTCTTTTACAGTTCTTGTATGTTCATGTATTTTAATGTTTTTTTCAAGATAATCATCTATATGACAACAAGTCACAAGACCTGTTTGAATAACTTTACCCATTTTTTCTCTATATACATATAATGAAGGTTCTTTATCTTTTACAAGTCTTTTGTCTTTTTTTAATGCTTCATAGTTTTCTCTTCCTTTTTTATAAACTTTTTCATCATAAATATTGATGTTTTCTGGAAGATCTATTTCAGGTTTTACTACATGAAGAAAAGTATGTGGGTCATTTTTTGCTATTTCTCTAGCTTCCTCAGAATTCATAACATCATATGGAAGTGAAGCGATTTTTGAAGCATACTCTTTAGCTGGTCTTACTCCATTAAAAGGTTTGATACGAATCATAATTCCTCCCGCATATTTGCTTATTTTAATACATATTATCAGAAAAAAAATAAAGACTCAAGAGTGAGATGGTAAATGAGAAAGGTTTATGGGTTAAAGAGTTGAGAGTTAAAAAAAGGTTAGGGATCAAAATGTTTAATGTTGAATTTCGAATGTTAAATTAAAAACAAAGTGCATAAAACTCTGAAAATTTTTTAAACTCCTTGACAAAATAATTGGTTTCAAAATATAATTAAGTCAATGAAATAAAATAAATGTATGGAGTGTGAAGTATGAAAAAATTAATTTTATTGTTAATCTGTTTAAGTTTTTTTACACAAATCTATTCAGAAAATTTAAACTCTGATTTACAGGACAATGTTTTTTCTATTGTCAATACTTATTGGGAATCTCAGGATTTACTCTATAATATTAAAGAAAACAATAGAGAAAGTGAAACTTTATACAATGAAAAACTTGTACAGTTAAATATTGAACTTGATAATCTAGCAAAAAATATCAATCAAAAAGGTAATTTAAAAGAATTTTCAGATATATATAAAACATTACCTGAAGAAACCCGTTATATATTCACTCCTGTTATATCTGAATTAAATATTAAAAGAGCTGATGGTGAATTATTTCCTGGTTATGGTTATTCAGAACCTGGTTTTTATTATAGAAAAGGTGAAGAATTAAGAAAAGAAACTTTACAGAAATTCTGGAAATCAGAAGAAAGATATTTTGAAAAAAATCATAGATATAAATTTTATGTTGAGTTAAAAGTTTCTCAGTCAATGGAACAGAGTGCACAGGCTGGTGGAAATCTTGAAGGTTTTGATGTAAAGGGCGTTTTTGGTATGAAAATTAATGGTGAATTTAAACAAGTTGCTGAAGTTGAATTTACTACTAAAGAAACTTTGACTACAAAATGTGTTGTAGCTTATGAGAAAAATAAAGTCTTTTATAATCTTTATAGAGCTAAAAAAGGATATTTTGACTGGTTACCTTGGATAGAACTTAATTGGAGTTCATGTGGCGAAACTTATGTAGTTGTTGAAGAAGCTACTGGAACATCTGTAATAGTTAATATGCCTTCAGTTCCTGGAGTGCCTTCTAATGCTATTTTGAATTCTAATTAATTAATATTTATTAAATTATATTTTAAAAAGACTGTCTGATTTTAGGACAGTCTTTTTTTATTTCTTTACATAAAAAAAAATATAATATATAATTTGCATTATGGGTATATTAAAAGTAAAAGACTATTATACTAAAGATCCGGTTGTGATTACTAGAGATACTTCTCTTAGAAAAATTTCTGATATAATTCTTAAAAGTAAATATTCGGTTATTCCGGTTGTAAATGATGAAAACGAATGTATTGGCATTGTTACTGTATCAGAATTATTATCTGTTTTTATCCCTGAATACCTTGATTTATTTGGTGATATAGAATTTGCTCTTAACATAGAATTTGAACTTGAAATATCTGCTTTTATTGATGATCTTATAATTGCAGAAGATATTTTAAGTACTGAATATCCGCTGATTACACCTGAAACTAACATTGTTTTTGCGGTTGCACAGCTTAATAAATTCAAGCTAAATGGTGTTCCTGTTGTTGATGAAGAAGGTAAAGTTCAAGGAATAATTACACTTAAAGATATTATAAGTGGTTTGATATGTTATAAAAATTCATGTCCTGTTGATTTTATTTAAGGAATTCTTCTATTTTTTTCTGATTTTCAATATTAATTTTATCTTTAAAATCTGTATACTTTTTTAATCCTTTTTCTCTATCTATTATGTATGTTGTTTTTAAATAATGATAAATATTTTCTTTAAAAGTGTTTTCATCACGATTTATAATTTCTTCGAGTATTTTTTGGGCTTCTATATAGTTTTCTTTTTTTATATGTATATCTGCTGTTTTTTTCATTAAATATAAATTATGTGAAAATTTATCAAAATTAGATAATATAAAATTTTCTCGTTTTTCAATTAAATTTTGATGTTTAAGAAATATCTCATCTGCTTTAATTATATATGATATTTTTTCTTCAGGTGTTTTACTTAATAAAATAAGTTTTTCATAGTATTCAATGCTTTTTTGTGGTTCTTTTTGAGAATAGTATTCGGCAGCTTTTTTTAATAGTTCAAAATTGTTTATATTATAAAATCTGTTAAATAGAAGAGCTTTTTCAATATCGTGTTCAGCATAAAGTTCAAGCAATACATTGTTAATTTCTTGAGAGTTGAAATAAATTAGTTTTTCAGCGATTTCAATAGATAAATTTATTTCATTAGATTTTCTTATTTCTCGGACTAATTCGGTATATTCTTTGATATTATCAGCTGAGTATTCTGAAAGATTCAAAAAATAAAAAGCAGCTTTTTGAAAATTCTTTTTTTTCATATTTATTTTAAAAAGATAATAATTTTTTGTATTTGAATCGTTTATTTTTTCAAAATAGCTTTCTGCTTTATCTAAATTACCATTGTTTAATTCTTCAAAAGCTTTTTTGAAAGCTTCTCTTGAAAGAAGTGTATCAGGTGAAAATGAAAGTTTTCTACCTGGAGTGAAAATATTATTTTCTTTAGAAATTTCAATATTTCTATCTGCAAAAAAACTATACATTATTGTTATCAACAAAATTACAGTTAAGGATAATATTGAAACAAAATTATAATTTGATGATTTTTCGAGTTTTTCTAGATGTTTTGAGAAATCATTTATACTAATTTCATTTTCATTATTTGGTTGTTTAGTTTTATTTTCTTCTAAATCAGCTAGATCTTTATCAAAATATGTAATATTTTTTAATTCTTCAACATAAGAGTTTGTTTCTGAAATTTGACTTAAGTTAATATAAGTTTCTTTTCGTATTTCATCATCTTCATTTGATATATTTAAAGAATATTCATCTGATATAAATGCTGATAATATACTATGATATGTATTAAGTGCATTTATTCGGACAATAACATTTCCACCAGTTATTTGTGGAAAAATAATCTCCAAGAGTTCAAAGTTACGAAAATGTCTGAGTGTTTTTATTACTGTTATTCTTACTAAAATATCACGATGATTCACAAGCCTTATTATTATCTGTTCTATTTTTGAAAATGGTATTATTGATATTACATTAATTATATGTTGTTGTATTTCATTAGAAAAGCTGTCAAAATTTTTAAAAAAAACATTGACAGCATTATAATCTTCTATAATTCGAATGTGTTCTAAAAGTTGAATTTTTATATCAGAAGAAATATTACTATTTTGTAAAAAATCGCTTATATTAGTCTGATTGACAAATATACTTTTACCTTTTCTATATAATAGTTTTTCTTCTATAAATTTTTCGATCATTTTTTACTTCTTTCTTTTTTTAACTCTTTTTTAGTTTTTTTCAACACTTCAATATTAGTATTGAATTCATTATTATCGATAATGTTCATTTCTTTCATCTTTGAGAATATTGTTTCAAGATTAGTAGCTAGTTCTTCGTTTATAAATTCTGTATAGTTCATAATATATCTCCTTTTTTTTGAAAATATACCATAAACTTGAAATAAATTCAATTATCAATTAAAATCAAAAAAAATACATGAAGCATGAAGGTTTATAAATGATTTTAAAATTAATTGATGAAGTATTGGAAAATGAAGTATTAAATAGAGATGTTGAATTTAACGGGTCAATCTTATTCAAATCAGGTAAAGAATTAAGTAAGCAGATGTTAGCAAAACTTAAAGAACAGAGTGTTCCTTTTATTTATGTTGATGGTGAACCTGATGATAATCAAAAAATAAGACAGTATATAATGGAAATAAAATCAGATTTTAATGAATTTTCTACAGCAAAAGAAAAAATTGATTATTTAATACAAAAGCAGATTTCAACTGCTGAATTTATGGAACTTTTTCCATTTATAAAAGATTTTAATTTAAAAAAAGATATTACTAATTATTTTAAAGAAAATTTTAATTATGAAATATTTAATTATATTATCAAAAATATAAAACTTGTGAATGATTCAAAGTCAAATGCCCTTTTTATGGATATTATAGAAGAAAAATGTGATAAAGATAATATTGATATTGTTGTTGGTCTTCTTGACTCGAATGATTCTGCTGTTAAAAATAGAGTTAAAAAAATTATAAAAAACAAACTTTCTCTTAGAAAACTTTATGAGATAAAAAATAAATTTAAAAAAAACGGACATCAATCAGATTTTTTTGAAAAAGAAATTAATTTTTTATTAATGCCGCCTAAATATTTTTGGGATAAAAAAATAATGATATTTTCAACATTGATAGAAAAACATATTATTTTAAAAAGTTATCTTGAAAATCTTGAGACTATAGTTATGCTAACAGATTACAATGATTTTGATAATAAAATATTAAAACATAAACCATATATAATAATATTTGATTTAGATGATGATTTAAATAATCTTGAAGTATTCAAACAATGTTCACATAAATATGAAGATATAATATATTTTATTTTATCCTCAAAAGTAGATAAAAAACTTTTTTGGGAAGCTACTAACAATGGAGCAAATTATTTTATTAAAAAACCATATTCATTGCCTAAGATTCAGACATATCTTTCAACTGTTATTCAACATGGCAAAATAATAGGTTCTTATATTACATCAAATAAACTTTTAAAATTAGATTTTAAAAATTTCGGTAATGATATTAAAAAGATTGATTTTTTTGGAGATTTGATTGGGTTTACAGTTGATGAGGTTAGTGATTATATTGCAGTTCAGATTAAAAATCAGAGATATTACTTTTTTGATTTTGCTAATCTTACAAAAATCGATTCTGCAGGAATCAGATTTCTTCTTAAATTAAAGGATGTAACAGAAAAATCAGATTCAGAATTGTTTTTTTTAAACTGTAATTCAGATGTTGAAAAAGAAATTTTTACCTACAATAATATCCTTATAATGGCTGACAAATGGGAGGAAGTCATTTGGAGGTAAATTGCGTATATTTATTTTAAGTTTGATTTATCGTATTAAAAATATTCTTGGTTATAATAGTAAAAATATTTCTGAAACTATTATTAGACTGAATAATGAAAAAATATTAAAAAAACATTTTAATTTCGAATATAAAAATATACTTATACTTCTTCCACATTGTGTTCAAAATGCACAATGTCCTATAAGAATAACATTTAAGCCTGAAAACTGTGTTAATTGTGGAAAATGCAATATTGGAGAATTGTTAAAATATACTAAATCAAAAGACATTACTTTAAAAATTGCAACTGGTGGAACTTTAGCTAGAAAAATTATTAAAGAAAACAGACCGAATGCTATAGTTGCTATTGCATGTCATAGAGATCTAATGGAAGGTATTATTGAGATTAGAAATATGCCTGTTCTTGGAGTTTTAAATATTATTGGCAAAAATGGCCCATGTGTTAGTACTAGTTTTGAAGTTGATAAAGTAATAGAATATGTTGAGTTTTTTCATTTATCATGAAGAGTTGGGAGTAAAAATGTTCAATGTTGAATTTGGAATGTCGAATGAAAAGAAAGAACATTTTGTTTGTGGAAAAACAAAAACTTTAAATCTATTTCACTATTTACTCGTTAACTATTAAAATAAAGTATGAAGGATTTTCAATAAACAAAAGCTTTAAATCTATTTTTTTATTAAAGTTACAATTAGCGACAACTGGATTTATTGACAAAATATTATTATGAATATAGAATGTAAATCAGTTTCTTAATAGGCGGAAAATGTGAGAAAAGGCAAAGTTTTTAATTTTATATTAATTGTATTTACATTTATAGTTCTTATAAGAGGACTGTTTTTGGGTACAATATATGTTATTGAGGATTATTTTAATAAAGGTGAAGTTCCAGTTCCTGATTTTGTAGGAATGAGTGTTAATGATGCTTTTAAAACAGCTGAAAAATCAAAACTTAAACTTATTATTAAAGGTGAAATGTTTGATGACTTTATTGAAAAGGATAGAGTTACAAGACAAGATCCTTATGCTAATGCTAGAGTAAAAAAAGGTAGAATAATAGATTTATTTCTTAGTAAAGGTAAAAAACAAAATATTACACCTAATACTATTAATCTAAAGCTAAATGAAGCTGAAAATCTTATACTTTCTAATAATTTTTCATTAGGAAAAAAATCATATATTTTTTCTCCAATTGAAAAAGATAGGATAATATCACAAAATCCATCTCCTGGAATAGATTCAAGAGAAGGTCAATTTGTTCATTTTCTTATTAGTAATGGTCAAGCTAAAGAATTTGTTATATTACCAGATTTTCTCGGCGGTAATTATGTTAAAGTCAAAGATATACTTCTTATGCTAGGTCTTAATGTTGGGACTGTAAAATATGATTATGATGAGAGTAAGGAAGCTGGTGAGATATTAATGCAAGATCCTGTTTCAGGTAAAAGACTTGAAAAAGGTAGCGAAGTTAATCTTAAAGTTAATAAATTTGCAGGAAATAGAAAAAGTTATACTAATAATAAGAAAAATATAGATTTTGTTTATCAAATACCTGAAGGGATAATTGAAAAAGAATTAAAGGTTATTCTTATTGATGATATGGGAATAAGAGAAGTTCATAGAAAAAAATATGAACCTGGGTATGATGTTTCATTTAAAATTACAGGTCGTGGAAAGATGAAAGCGCTTATATATATAGATAACCTCAAAATTGATGAGGCTGAATTTTGAAAATTACAGGTCTAGTTTTAAAAAAAAAGTTTCAGATTCTTGAAAAAATTCACGAAAATAGTAGGTTTTTTTCATTTAAAGGTATGAATGTTGAAACTGAAGAACCTGTTTTTATAAAAGTCGTTAGACAGGAAATTCTTTTAGATAGAAATAGAGATAGAATAAAATTTTTTACAGAAGAAGTTAAATCACTTGCTCGGATTAAACATGAAAATGTTGTCAAAGTTTTTGATGTAGATTTTAAAAATGGTATTTTGTATGTTGTATGTGAATGGATTGAAGGAAAACCGTTATCTGATTATATAAGATCAAGTTATAGATTTGATTTTTGGCAAGTAATTCAGATTATATCGCAATTAGCAGATGTTCTTAGATTTGCATTTGAAAAAGGAATAAAATATAGAACTATAAAACATAGTAATATTTTTATAAGCGATTCTATGCAGGTTAAAATACTTTCTTTTAATGTTCCAAGATCGATATTATCACCTGTACCTCTTCCTATTAAAGAAAATAATGGAGAAGATCCTGATATTTTTTTTCTTGGAGTTGTTCTTTATGAACTTTTGACACTTAAATTTCCACTTGATGAAAAAGAAATGATAATTACCGACCTTGCTTTGCTTCCTGAGCATATTAATACTACAAGATGGACTCTTTCATTGAATGATGTTGAAGATCCTGTTAAAAAAGAAAAGATTGAAAAAATACTTTATCATTCAACTACAAGGAAAATTTTAGATAGATATAAAACAATAACTGAAATGCTTGAAGATATGAAGGGTTTTTTAGCAGACGATGATGAAAAAAATAAAATACAATCTGGAAGCGATTTTCTAATGGAGTTTGGAAATACTGAGGATATTTTAAATAAAAGAAATATAAAAGAAGTTAGTGTTGTAAAACAAAAAAAAATTGATTTAAATGATGGTGAAAATAAATATGGAGTTTTAAAAATTGTTATACTAACAGCAGTTGTATTAGCATTAGGTTATTTTGTATATACTCTTTTATTTTAAAAAAATTCATTTTAAAAAAAATATTATTAATGGGAGGTTATTATGATAGTAGCTCCTTCAATTCTTTCAGCTGATTTTAATAATCTTGAACAGGAAGTTAAAAAAGTTCTTGATGCTGGAGCTGATTGGATACATATTGATGTAATGGATGGTCATTTTGTTCCAAATATAACTATGGGTCCAGTTGTAATAAAAAATTTAAGAAAAAAATTTCCAAATATATTTCTTGATGTTCATCTTATGATTGAAAACCCCGAAAGATATATTGAAGAATTTGTACATGCAGGAGCTAATCATATTGGTGTTCATAAAGAAACTTGTGTTCATATCGATAGAGTATTAAGCTATATTAGATCTTTTGGAATAATGGCTGGAATTACTTATAATCCTGCAACATCACTTTGCGGACTTGAATATATAAAAGATAAAGTAGATTTAGCTCTTATTATGAGTGTAAATCCTGGATTTTCTGGACAGTCTTTTATTCCTGCAATGTGTGATAAAATAAAACAAGCTCGTAGAATTCTTGGGAATGATAAAATAATACAGGTTGATGGTGGAGTTAGTAATGAAAATATTGATCTTTTAAGAGAAAGCGGAGCGAATTCTGTTGTATCTGGGTCGTATATTTTTGATGCACCTGATTTTAGTGAAAGAATAAGAATTTTAAAAGGTGAATAAATGTCTGAGATTAGAAAAGATCCAGTTTCAAGAAGATGGATTGTAATTTCTTCTGATAATGAAAAAGTTCCTTGTGATTATAGTTATAAAAGAGCAGTTATAGATGGTTCGGATGAAAATTGTCCTTTTTGTATGAAAAATAGTGATAAAATTGATGAAACTATATATACAAGAAAAGTTGACGGTGAAATAGCTGTAAGAATTGTTAATAATAAATTCCCAGCTTTAAAACACGATATTGAGCTTGATATGTTTGCTGATGGAATATATGACAAAATAACAGGTTATGGAATTCATGAAGTTATAATCGATTCAAAAGATCATTACACTCCTTTTCATAAAATAAAACTTGTTGAAATGGAAGCTGTTATAAAAGCAATGCTTTTTAGATATAAAGGTCTTAAAGCTGATAAAAAACTTAAATATGGATTGTTTTTTAAAAATTCAGGTGAATCTGCTGGAGCTTCTCTACAACATTCGCATATGCAACTTATTGCAACTCCGGTTATTCCTAAAGTTGTACTTGAAGAAATTATAAGTTCTGAAAAATATTATAATTATAAAGAAAGATGTTTGTTTTGTGATGTAATAAAACAGGAAATTGAAGATAAAGAAAGAGTTATAAATATGAATGAGAGTTTTATATCATTTGTTCCTTATGCACCAGGATTTCCTTTTGAAATTTGGATATTTCCA
>Ga0172382_10012106_pt1 | contig 11301 bp, 11 predicted proteins | sample Leawel138RmetaG_FD_122245 | JGI IMG/M metagenome (GOLD analysis project Ga0172382, IMG submission 122245) | Leachate microbial communities from a municipal landfill in Southern Ontario, Canada - Leachate well 138R metaG | ecosystem: Engineered > Solid waste > Landfill > Unclassified | place...
CGGGACAACCCCGGTGATTTCGCCCAGGGTGCCGCTAACCCACCGTCCGTCGGAGTCATTATTCAGCATCATAATCTGGGCTCCTGTTTTGACCTGAAGCTCAACGGCCGTTGGCAGGTACTCGTTGCCGAATTATCCTTCAATTTCCCCAATGAACCGATGCAGAGGACCTTTGAGGTTGTTTAACTGGCTGTTATTGATACGGGCTGCCAGGTCGTTGGTAGTAGTCAGGTAAACATAAAAGTCGCCTGTCGCGGGTTTGAAATTGGGGTTATACCTTTGATTGAGCATATCAAGGCCTTCAGCATTAATGGTCTTGTTTCGAATAGAATTTAACAGGTCGATGAATACCGGGTCCTGCTGCCGGTAAATCTTTTCTAACTCCAGAAATTCCATATCGAAGGAATCAAAAATCCGGGAGCTGTAAAAGTAGGGCGTCTTGTACAGGGATTTGAACCCCTTTTTTTCGGCGCCGGTGATGACCGGAGGCAGCTGATAAAGATCACCGATAAATATCATCTGAATTCCGCCGAAAGGTTTATCCACATCCGGCCCGTTAAGCCGCAGAAATTTATCGATACAATCAAGCAGGTCTGCTCTTACCATAGAAATTTCATCGATAATAATAGCATCCAGTTTTTGATATATGTTGTTCTTACCGTCACCGGAGCGGATTTTCCTGATCAGGTCCATAGTGACATTGGGTTTAAAGCGGAAAAAGGAATGGATGGTCTGGCCTTTTACATTCAGAGCAGCTACGCCTGTCGGAGCTAATACCGCTACTTTCTTGCGGGTTGTGAAGCGGAAGTAGTTTAATAGAGTGGACTTGCCGGTACCTGCCCTGCCGGTAACAAAAATACTTTTACCGGTATTGTCCATGATATTAAGGGCATGTTTGAATTGCTCATTTATCTCGATAGTGAATGACGGCTGTTCCTGCTGCGGCATAGCTCTGTTTCTATTGAACACTCAATTTTTATTATCCTGTGTCTATTATTCTAGCTGATAAGAGCCATGAGATAAAGCACGGCAGCGGGGATTTCGCACCGGGTCATTCATTTCCAATGTCATCCCGGCGAAAGCTGGGGTCTACCGCCCGCTTCGAGCGGACAAAGAAGTGAGATAAGGAGACGGGTAGATTCCGGCTCATGGGCCGGAATGACACTTAATTTGACTGAATGACATAACGAAATGCCCCCGGGATCTTGTGCCCCGCATTTCAGATTATACGAGTCAGGGGTTATAATGGGAATGATAATTGACGCTATGTTCGGACATAGAGAAAGGACCGGGCTCTGGATAGTAATTCTAATATGGACTTTTTCCTGAGATTGAAGGAAACTCTCTCACGGCGGCAGAAGGTGTATATCACGGATGCCAGCCGGAGACCATCGGCGGTCCTGATTCCGGTATACTTTTACCGGGGACAATATTTTATCCTCTTTACCCGAAGAAGCGAGCTGGTGCACCACCATAAGGGGGAAATATCATTTCCAGGGGGTGGATTTCAACCCGAGGACGGCTCTCTGGTGAAAACGGCGCTGCGGGAGAGTTATGAGGAAATCGGATTAGCGCCTGGAGACGTGAAAGTACTGGGTGAACTGGATGATATGTTAACCAGGGGGTCTGACTATATCGTTACTCCTTTCGTGGGTTCCATCCTGCCGGAATATAAGTTCAAGCTGGACAGTTTTGAAACAGCTGAGATAATCCGGATTCCAGTCGCAGTCTTGCTGGAGGAGGGATGCCGGAGAGAGGAACCGGTGATAACTCTGGGAGATAAGCCGGTTGTCCCATATGTCTACGCATATAAGGGGAATATGATAATCGGCGCGACAGCCCGGATATTAAAACAGCTTCTGGATATCTTCGAGCAGTTAAGCGGGGAACTTCCAAAAGACAGAATTTAAAAGCTTGCGGTTGCAATATCCAATAGTCGATAATTTGCTGTCTTTACGGGAAGATTCTCCCCTTTCGGGTAATCTCAGGACGCTGATACACCACTTTCGGGGCGGGAGCCGGCGACCGGCTGGTTGCCCCTGAGTTTTCCCCTACCGTCTCCGGATGCTGATTGATTCGTTGAGAGGTTGCTTCGCTGCTCTTGCAACGGCTTTTGTCATTCTGGGTACAGCGAAGAATCTGCCGGAATGCATAATTTCAACTCTGATTTTTGAATATTCCTGTTGACCCTTGACATAAATTATTAAATAGATTAACATTTAATTGTTAAGAATTTTAGTATTATGTTTAGATGGGTCCTCTACAGACTAGAATATAAGTGAGGCATTTAGATGGCTGGGAAAGATTATTACAGTATATTAGGCGTCAGCCGTACCGCTACGGAAAAAGAGATTAAACAGGCTTATCGTAAGCTGGCGCGGCAGTACCATCCGGATATAAATCCGGGTAACAGGACTGCTGAAGCTAAATTTAAGGAAGTCAACGAGGCTCACGAAGTCCTTTCGGACACTGAGAAACGGAAAAAGTATGATAAGTACGGTGACCAGTGGCAGTATGCCGACCAGTTTGAAGAATCTGCCCGGCAGCAGGGCAGGGCCTGGAATTTTTCCCAGGAACCCGGAGGGACGCGATCTTATGGTTTTGAAGAAGGTGACCTGGAGAGTCTCTTTGATGAATTTTTTAGCGGCAGCAGGAGCGGTTTCAGAACCCGGACAACCCGGACCCGACGCGGCCAGGATATTGAATATCCACTGGAGGTGACCCTGGAAGAAGCTTACAGCGGGACTCTTCGTAATATCTCCCTTCAGTCGCAAGAACCCTGTACCGCTTGCCGGGGGACCGGACGTATTCAAAATCTGGCTTGTTCTGTTTGTCGCGGGGCAGGTGTAGTGCCTCAGATTAAACGTTTGGAAGTAAAGATACCCGCCGGTGTTACAAATGGGTCACGAGTTCGTATTGCCGGTAGAGGAGAACCCGGGCAAGCCGGGGGAACGGCCGGTGATTTATACCTGGTCATTTCTGTCAGGCCGCACCCATCGTTTGAGAGGAAGGATGATGATTTGTATGTAGACGTAAGTGTTCCTTTAACTACCGCAATATTGGGTGGTGAGGTACAGGTTCCGACTCTCAAAGGTACCAAACTGGCCCTTAAGATTCCGCCCGAGACTCAGAACGAAAAGGTTTTTCGTCTTGGAGGCCAGGGGATGCCGCATCTTGGAGGAACCTCTCGCGGTGACCTTCTGGTTAAGGTAAAAGTCAATTTGCCGAGCGGACTTACTCAGGAGGAGAGGGCTTTATTTACCAGGCTCAAAGAATTAAGGCCGGGTTAAAAATATCAAATAATACCAGTACTACCGGTATTTCAATGTAAGTTAAAATTTAAAATTCAAAAGGCGAAAGTACAATTTAAAGGTATTCAAGCATCTGGAAGCTCGAATCTGGAAATTATGAGCTTCAAACTTTAGCGCTTTTAGCTTTAAATTTTGATCTTTGAATTTTGGATTACTCCTTATATCCTGTTGGCTTATTGGTAGTATTGGATATTGGTAGTATTCATTAGTGAGGTGAGAGAGATGAGACGGATGGAAAACGAACCGCGCTACGTTATCAGTGTAGCTGCCAAAATTTTGGGGATTCAGACCCATACTTTGCGTTACTATGAAAGAATCGGCATAGTTGAACCGTCCCGCTCCCGGGGTAATATCCGGTTGTACTCAGAAAACGACCTGGAACAGCTCCGCCGCGTGAAAACGTTGATTGAAGATCTGGGAGTGAATTTGGCTGGGGCAGAGGTGATTCTGCGCATGGCCCGGCGCATCACCGAACTTCAAAACAGGGTACAGGAGCTGGAAACTGAAATTGATGAATTAAAAGGAGAAGAAAGCTAATGCGACAAGAAAAATTTACCGAACAAGCTCAGGAAGCACTGGCGGCATCCCAGGAGATGGTTCGCACTTATAAACATAATCAATGGGATGTTGAGCACATACTGATGGCCTTGCTCCAGCAGGAACAAGGACTGGTTATTGAGTTGTTTAAATTGCTCAGTGTTAATATCGATAATATCAGACAGCAGGTTGGCGCCGCTCTTGAGAGAATGCCCAGAGTAGCCTTTGAAGCTGGGCAAATATATGCTACTCCGAGAATTCAGGAGATGTTACAGTCGGCGGATGCCGAAGCCAAACGGCTCAAGGATGAATTTATCGGAACCGAGCACCTGCTGATTGCCATGGCTGGTTCACGAACCGGAGAAGCAGCCAGTATACTGCGTGATGCTGGAATCGACCAGGAAAAAGTCTACCGAGCTCTTCAGGATATTCGGGGAGGGCATCGGGTGACCGATGCCCGGGCGGAGAGCAAATACCGCTCTCTGGAGAAGTACAGCCGCGATCTGACCGAGCTGGCCCGCCAGGGTAAGCTGGACCCCGTTATCGGTCGGGAAGATGAAGTAAAAAGGGTTATGCAGATACTTACCCGCCGCACTAAAAATAATCCGGTAATTGTCGGTGAAGCCGGCGTGGGTAAAACGGCTATTGCCGAGGGTTTGGCTCAGAGAATCGTGGCTGATGATGTGCCTGATTCACTTAAAAATCACCGGGTGGCGGCCCTGGATATGGGGGCCCTGGTAGCAGGCAGCAAATTCCGTGGAGAATTTGAAGAAAGACTGAAGGCCGTGATGGATGAGATAAAAAACTCTAAGGGGGAGATTATTCTCTTTATTGATGAAATTCATACGGTGGTAGGTGCCGGAGCTGCTGAAGGCGCTATTGATGCCAGTAATATGCTTAAGCCGGCTCTGGCTCATGGTGAACTCCAGACTATCGGCGCTACTACTCTGGACGAATACCGCAAGCATATCGAAAAAGATAAAGCCCTGGAGAGGCGTTTCCAGCCGGTGTTCGTTAGTGAACCGACTGTGGAGCAGACTGTCCAGATTTTGCGCGGGCTCCGTCCCAGGTATGAGGAGCATCATAAGATTAAAATAACCGATGCAGCTCTGGAAGCGGCTGCCAAGTTAAGTCAGCGTTATATCACGGAGAGGCATATGCCGGATAAGGCGATTGATTTGATAGATGAAGCTGCCAGTAAATTGCGGATAGAGGCAGAAGGCGCTCCTCCCCAGGTAAAAACACTGGATGAAAAGGTAAAGCTGATGACAGATGAGGAAAACGCTGTTTCGGAAAGGGGAGACTATGAGCAGGCAGCCAAGATTAAAATAGAGAGATTACGACTCGAAGATGAACTTAAAAAGGCTAAATCAGATTGGATAAAACAGGCCAAGATTGACGAGATGGTGGATGAGGAAGACATTGCTCAGCTGGTCTCTAAATGGACCGGTATCCCGGTGACTCAGATGATGGAAGGAGAAACGCAAAAACTGGTTCATATGGAAGACCGGATTCACGAGCGCATGGTTGACCAGGAGGAAGCGGTAGCGGCTGTGTCTGACGCTATCCGGAGAAGCCGCTCCGGGCTTAAGGACCCGAAAAGGCCGATTGGCAGTTTCATGTTTCTGGGTCCTACGGGAGTCGGAAAGACTGAATTGGCCCGCAGCCTTGCCTGGTTCCTTTTTGATGACGAAAATGCCATGGTGCGTCTGGATATGTCCGAGTATCAGGAAAGACATACGGTTTCCCGGCTTATCGGGGCTCCTCCCGGCTATGTCGGCTATGAGGAGGGGGGTCAGCTGACTGAAGCTGTCAGGCGGCGTCCCTACCGTGTAATATTGATGGATGAAATCGAAAAAGCTCATCCTGAAGTGTTTAATACCCTGCTTCAGGTAATGGATGACGGACGCATGACTGACGGCCAGGGAAGGACGGTCGACTTCAAAAACACGGTCATTATCCTGACCAGTAATACAGGAGTCGAGTATATTAAGCGTGAAGGGCCTATCGGATTCGTTACTCCAAAGAGTGCTACCAAGGCTCAAAAACAGAGCTATGAGAACATGAAGGAACAGGTAATGGCAGAGGTCCGTAAGACCTTCCGTCCGGAATTTATCAACCGTCTCGACGATATACTGGTTTTCCATGAGCTAAACAGGGAACAACTTGGTTCTATCGTGGATCTGATGATTAGGGACTTGCAGAAACGCCTTGCTGAGCGTAAACTTAACCTTGAGTTAACTGAATCCGCCAGGGCCTGGTTGGCTGACATGGGGTATGATCCAACCTATGGAGCGCGGCCTTTGAGAAGAGCCATTGAGCGCTACCTGGAAAATCCGCTTTCCGGTAAGATACTTGCGGGAGAATACCGGGAGGGTGATACTGTTACTGTCGACCTGGCTGATGACGAACTGGTTTTCAGTAAAAAAGAATGATATTATACAACTTGTGCGATTTTTTAGAAAGATGAAGGTAGCCCAGTTAAGTCCCAGGGTAAAATATATTTTGTTATCCGTTTTATTCCTGTTGACTACGGCTATCTCCATCTTTCTGGTGCTCTATTATTGGCAGGAGATTGCCAGGCTTCAAAAGTATGGCTACCTGGGGATTTTCGTGATAGCCTTTGTTGCCGGCAGCAGTATACCGACGCCGATTTCTTACCTGTTGCTGACCTTTACTTTTGGCGGTATCCCCACAGCATCCGGTATCTGGCATCCGGCACTGGTGGGGATTGCTGGCGGGCTGGGTGCCGGAGTGGGAGGCACTCTGGTTTATCTGATGGGTAGGGGCGGGCGCCGTTTTTTCCCAGGCATCCGGCATTATTCGGTCGATGAAGCGGCCTCAAACAAGATGGCTGCTAGATTTGTCAACTGGGCACAGAGGAGGGGCTCAGTAGTGGTCTTTGTGATGTCTGCTATGCTTAATCCGGCCTTTGCTCCGATGGCAATTGCTATGGGTGCTTTGCGTTTTCGGCTGGCAAAATTTTTAGCTATGTGCATTGCCGGCAATACGGTTAAAGCGGCGCTAGTTGCTTATGCCGGTTATCTTGGCCTCGGTTCTATACTTCGCTGGCTGGGGTAATAATTATTAACCAGGAGGATTATTATTCATAACAACATTCAGAAGATTTACTATTCTTGGTTCGGTACCAACTTGGTTATCGGTGCTCCGATCAGGAAACAGCTAAAGATGCTAAGGGAAAAAATTCCTTCAGTGTTTCAGCAGCGGGAAATGGATGACCTGGGTTGCGGGGACGGAAAAATCACCTTAATCTTGAAAGACATATTCAAGCCTCAAAAGCTGCGGGGATTCGATGTAAATCCAGCCCTGGTAAAGCGCTCCAGAGATAAAGGTATAGAAGCTGAAGTGAGGAATCTGGATTCCGGTCTTCCTACCGGCGAGCTGGCGGTGATGTGGGGCGTTCTGCATCATCTCAATGACGTGGAGAGTTGTATTAAGAGGATCCAGGCTAATTATCCCATGGCTTTTATCCGGGAACCGATCAAACATGCGCCGGTTAAACTCTTTGAGATGGGTGAGCCCCTCGTGAAAGAAAATATAGAACAACTGGTGGAGACGTATTTGCCCAATTCCCGGACTTTTTATTACGATAATTGTATCTTTATTTTTTATGCTTCGTCTGGTTACCTGAAACCCTGATAAAGACTCTGTATCTGTGCATCTGTTATTCTATTCCCAGAGATACGGATAACAGGCAAAAGTCTTTTCACTTCGGTGCGATTAAGAAATTTTCATATGTTCGGCCCGGTATTTTATAGTCGTCTTATGCCGGGCGGGTCTGTTTTCACCTTTTACTCTGGAGATTAACTGAATCGGGATATCTGAATGGACGAGAATGAGCTGAAAACTTCCAGATTACTCTATACTGTCGGCCATTCTACCCGTAGTCTGGAAGATTTTTTACACATTCTGAAAATCTACGGAATTGTTTCCCTGGTGGATATTCGCACTGTGCCCAGGTCGCGGAAAAATCCGCAATTCAATAAGGAAACCCTGCCTCAGGAACTTGGTAAGGTTGGTATCCATTATTTTCACATGCAGGGCCTGGGCGGTTTGAGGCATCCTGTAGAGGATTCACTTAATACGGCCTGGCGTAATGCTTCTTTCCAGGGGTTCGCAGATTATATGCAGACCTCTGAATTTATCCGGAATGTTGAGGAATTGATAGATATAGCCGGACACAGCAAGGCAACGTTGATGTGTGCTGAATCTGTCCCTTGGCGTTGTCACCGTTCTTTGATTGCTGATGCTTTGACTGTAAGAGGTATTTGCGTTGAGCATATTCTCAGCTTGACCAATCATTATACCCACAAGCTAACGCCCTGGGCAAGCGTGAAAGGCTTTATAATCACCTATCCGCAGAGAGCTTCAACTGAATAAATGATTGAGTAACTTCATCAGTTATTATCTGATGATGGGATGATTTGAGTGTTCTGATTGATGCCGGGATTCTGACTCAACTAATATGGGTTTCCATCATTCCCTGATAAATTCTTTTTGCATAGATACCAGTCAATGCATTCGTAATCCTCTTTCATTCTTTCCTCAGCTTTCTCCTGGGTGTCTGGAGAAGGTATGACAACCGGGTCGCCGGGTCTCCAGTTGGCCGGTATAGATACGGAGTGCTTGTCTGCCGTTTGCAAGGAGTCCACAATTCTTAAAATTTCGTCGACATTGCGGCCGATTGATGCCGGGTAATAAAGCATGGCGCGCACTATTTGCCCGGGGTCGATGATAAAAACGCATCTGACAGTATGTGTCTTGCTCTGTCTGGGATGAATCATGCCGTAGAGGGTGGAAACATAGCGGTCTGAGTCTGCAATGATGGGGAAAGTTATTTTGTTTCCGGTTTTTTCTTCAATGTTACGAATCCAGGCAATATGGGAAGGAACGCTATCTATACTGAGACCTATCAGTTCAACTCCTCGCTTCTTGAACTCGGGTTGCAGATTGTTAAGGGCGATAATTTCTGTAGTACAGACAGGGGTGAAATCAGATGGATGAGAGAACAGTACCACCCAGTTGCCTTTGAAATCGTCCAGGCTTATCGGGCCCTGGGTAGTAGGCCCATCGAAGATTGGAGCGGCGTCTCCTATTCTGGGAAGACCAGTGGATTTTTCTTCTGCTGTAATCATATGTGCCTCCTCAAAACCTCTAATTTACATTCTATAATTAGACAGGGTACAATAAACGACTTGCTCCAAATAATCGTAAATCAGGAGGACTATAGTGATATTCTCCGCGGTGTATGCCATTCTGGTTGGGGTTATGATGATAACTCAGTGGACGGTCTCAATATTAAAAAGGAAGGTGCCGCTGTCCGGAGCCGAACAGGCTGGCGCTAGAGGCCGTATAGAAATGGTTTTCCACTGGGCTGCCGAATTTGCTACAGCAGCAATGCTGATAGCGGGCGGGAGCGGTCTATTAATGCAAAACCCATGGGGGTTGACGCTGTACCTGGTAGCGCTGGGTATGCTGATATATACGGTAACAAATAGTCCGGGCTATTTCGCACAGTTACGTCAGTGGCCGATGGTTTTTCTATTTGCAGGCCTACTGGTCCTGGCGATAATCAGCCTGTTACTGGTGACATAGTTTTACGGTAAGGCGCTGCCGGTAGTGGCGATATTGATGATATCGCTGTAGGTAACCACCAGAATCAAGGCTATCAAGAGCATGAAACCGATCATGTGAATGATTCCCTCGGTCCGTGGTGACACGCGGCGGCCTCTTCGGAGCATCTCCAGCAGTACAAAAGCTATCCGGCCTCCGTCCAGCGCCGGAAGCGGCAGGATGTTGATGATAGCCAGATTGATGCTGATAAAGGCAGCCAGTGCAAACAACGGACTGATGCCAGTTTTGGCAACTTCTCCGGTGAGTTCAGCAATGCCTACCGGTCCCGTTATCTGCGGAGAAGTGGCGCCGATAATCCAGCGGACAATTTCATTCTTAAACAGAATCAGGGTTTCCCAGCATTCCGTTATACCCATAGGAACGGCTTTCCAGAAGGGCTCGCTTTGGATGACCGTTTCGATTGGTTCTGAGGGCATGGCCAGTACCAGTCCGGTTGCCCCCTGGCCTTCAGGAGGTTTCCAGCGTGCAGTTACCTGGACTGTCTCTTCAGATGAATCAGCATGCATCAGCGTTAAATCGATTTCTTTCCCCAGATTCAGATGTATCTGTCGCTGCAGGTCGGCACTGTTATTAATCTGATTCCCGTCAACTTTGATAATTGTATCACCGGGCTGTACCCCGGCAACTGCGGCGGGAGAATCGGGAGCTACATTATCGATAACTACGGGAAAAACAAAGGCACTATGCGGTATCATGAAGGCAATCGTAAACAGGACTACGGGTAGCAGCAGATTGACCAGTGAGCCGGCTGCCAGGACCAGGATACGGGTGCCATAGCCTTTACTGGCCAGACTCCTCGGTATTTTGGGGTCTTCTTCGCCCACCAGCTTGACGAAACCGCCGAGGGGCACAGCGTTTATTGAATATAAGGTTTCCCCCTTTTTTATCCCCCAGATTCGTGGGGGAAATCCCAGCCCGAACTCGGTGACCTGTACCCCGCGTAATTTGGCTGTGATAAAATGGCCCAATTCATGAGCTATCACCAGGATAATTAAGATGATAGCAAAAGTGACTAACGTGATTAATATGGACATTAATTAACTCCACCCGATAATTTTAAGGTTTGTTCCCTCGCCCAGGCATCCGCCGCTATAATGTCCTTTAATGCTGGATGTTCCATACAGTGGTGTTGTCCCAGGACCTGCTCTACCAGCTGCGGAATATCGGTAAAATAGAGACGGTGGTTAAGAAACAGGTCTACTGCCACCTCGTCCGCAGCACAGAGTACGGCGGGACAGGTCCCTCCGCGTTTACCGGCTTCAATGGCCAGTTTGAGACAGGGGAAAATATCATAATTGGGCTGTTCGAATTTCAGATTATCTATCCGGCTCCAGTCGAGCTTCGGCAGGGCAGGATTGGGGATGCGTTCAGGATAGGATAAAGCATATTGAATTGGAAAGCGCATGTCCGGATGGCTCAACTGTGCTTTTATCGAACCGTCTGCCAGTTCTACCATGGAGTGCACAATGCTCTGAGGATGGATTAGTATATCTATCTTTTCATAAGGCATATCAAAGAGCCAGTGCGCTTCAATAACCTCCAATCCCTTGTTCATTAACGTGGCTGAATCTATGGTGACCTTTTTCCCCATGCGCCATGAAGGGTGTTTCAATGCCTGCTCGACAGTTACTTCGGCAAGCTGGGCTGGTGAATAGCGTAAGAAGGGCCCTCCGGAAGCTGTCAGGATGAGCCGGGCAGGTTTCTGCATTTCTCCGCTCATACATTGCCAGATAGCGCTGTGTTCACTGTCCACCGGCAAAATCCAGCCAGAGCTTTTTTTCATCTCTTCCAGTACGAG
>Ga0172382_10012108_pt1 | contig 11298 bp, 8 predicted proteins | sample Leawel138RmetaG_FD_122245 | JGI IMG/M metagenome (GOLD analysis project Ga0172382, IMG submission 122245) | Leachate microbial communities from a municipal landfill in Southern Ontario, Canada - Leachate well 138R metaG | ecosystem: Engineered > Solid waste > Landfill > Unclassified | place...
ATCGAGTACAGCGGCACAGCCAAACCCATTGGCCCGTCTCAACCTGAGGGTGGGCGCGGAACCATAGACCCCGCGTCCGTCACGCGAGTCTTTTACGAGCCTGAATACTGGACGCCAGAAATAAGGGCGCAGCAGCTTGCTTCCGACCTTACGCAGTTGCGTTCAATGTTCCCGAACGCCAAGTTTGTTGGCGTGCGACTGGCCGACGATGCAGAGACCAGGATTACCTCCCCCCTCACCCTCCGCCCCGACGGCACGCTGGCGGGTGCCGCGAAACCCGCGCCGGAGGTGAAGCCAGCAGAGGCAGAGAAGCCCGTAGAGGCTCCCAAGCCGAAGAAGAAGGGGCGGTCCAAGTCGTGGGCGTCGAGCATTGAGAAGATTGATACGGGGACGGGTGCAACGCCGGTTCTTAACCGTATCCGAGAGCTTGGCGGGGTTCTTCCAAAATCTCAAACCCGATATAAGGGCGGAGAGTATGATGGACTTCCTCCAATGAAGGAGCTTGGCGGGTTTGCCAAGATAATTTATGGCAAGAAGAGTGAGTTTAGGTCCGCCCCCGATCAGATGGCAGGTATGCTTTTGGCGGAAGGGTTGATACGGGAGGATAGCGAAACCGCTACAAGCGCAATGTGGACCGCCGTAGGCCGCGAAATGGCATCCCTTCGCAGGATGCAGGCTGATTTGAAGGCGCAGGCAGCAGAATGGCGAGAAGATGAAAAGCTGTATCGCAATTTTGAGCGCGATGCCTTGAAAAAGTCCACAAAGGGAGAGCAGATTCGCGGTGATGAGTTGCGGTTTGGTGATGAGGTTATTATAAAGGGCGAGACATTGCGCGTGGAGGAAATTGATCCTGAAAGCGGAGATGTCAAATTAAGCGATAGCGCAAAGTACGGGAGCCAGATTGTAGAGGCCGACCGGGTGCTTTATGTGGACAGGGTAAATCGGGCGGAAGTGGATGACGGCTTTAATTTTGGAGAGCTTTCCAAGCCTGACGGGATAACCCGTGACCAGGTTGCACCGGAGCGCGAATATGCCATTCTTGAAAAGAGTTCAAAACTACTGGAAACCGTTCCAGCCGATTTGAGGGAGGGTGCCCGTGAGGCGTTTCGCGGTTTAATGGAGGCGTTTCGTCCTGACCTGTCAAAGTTGGGTGTCGGTCCCGTTCTTTTCGATGGAGACAAGTATAAGACGGTACTTCCGCACTTAAAGGCATCTTGGAATGCGTTTAGCCGTGCCGGTAAGTCAATCGTTGAGTGGGCAAAGGCATTGCTGCACGATATGGGTCCGAAGGCCCGGCCCTACATCGAAAGATTCATTGAGGACACCTTTCCCGACAACCGCGAGATTGGGAAGGAGTTCTTGCGGGTAACTTCTCCGAAGAAGGATTCTGCCATTTATGAGGGGTATGTGAAGGAAATCCCCAATGGCAGAGCGTGGGAATCGCTCTTGCCTGATGCGGTGCGAAATCAATCTTTAGTCGAAAAGATGATCCCGGACCTGATGGCAAGCCCAAGGCCGCTAAAGGATTCGGAGGTTGCAACTCTGCTTGTTGCAAAGGTTGATAGGTTCAATCTACGACAAGATGCAGAGGCCGCATTGAAGGCCGATCCTGACAATCCTGAAAAGCATGCAAAATACCGTGCGGCAGATGATGCGCTTGTGTCTGTTTGGCAGGCATTTGATCGTTGCGGAACGGAGACAGCACGAGGGCTTGCCGCATATAAGATGGTCATGGATGAGCAGTTTTCGCTTGCAGAGATTGAGAAGTCTATCCGAGCGCAAAAGGGCGGCAGGCCATTGAGTGCGGAAGAGCGGGCAGATGCGGAATCCATTGCGCGAGATTACAAATATCTTACGCAGTTGCGCGATAGGCATATTGGCGAAATGGAGGCAAGGGTTGCGGATCAAGAAAAGATGATCGACCTTCTTACCGCCCGTGAGCAGTTTGAGCTTTTGAAGATGGAGGGAAAGCCGAAACTCAAGAAGATGTCGGTTGCCGAGAGGCTTGCCGAAGCCGGGAAGATGATGGCAAACGAATCAGCGGACGCCCTTGGTGACGCGGATATGCGGCTTCACAATTTGCCGATTATTCCCTATGCGCAGCGGGTCTATCATCTTGCAAGGTGGGGGGCCGGGAACATCCTGCGAGGGACTGCAAACTGGACCGATATTGCTATCAAACACTTCGATGCAAAGGGCGAAGATGTGCGGCCATATATCGAAGATGCAAAGCGCCGTGCAAGCGAAATTGCAAAGAATACGCGGAGCCTGATTGAGTCGGATGGGGTTGATAGAACGTCCACCAGGAAAGGGGGAGGCAAGAAGACAACCCCCATGCCGAAGTTTGGCGCGGACGAGCCGACCGGGGCAGACATGCGGAAGCTGTATAAGCACATTGTCGAGACAAAGGGCATTGATAAGCTCTTTGATGTGACAAGAGAGGCGCAATCGGTCTTGAAACGTGCCGGGCATGATCTTGAACTTGATAGGATCATGGCAATCTTTTCCGACTGGGGGCAGGTTCGCCCGGTAAGCGGAGATGTCGTGAACAAGATTGTTTCGCAGCTTCGCGGTGAGGCTCAAATTGAGTTGAATATCGGCCATGTGAAGGCTACCGGGGAATCGCCCAAGAGAACCGGCCAACAGCGATACGGCCCGTCACAGGAAGCGCGTGAGAAGAAGCGCATCCTTCACGAACTTGTTAAGGAGGCGGAAGCGGCTGGCATCCTCAAGAGAACAGATTCAGAGGCGCAGCAAAAGAGCGCAATGGATGCTATCGAGACAAGGCTTGCCAACCAGATTGCCGACAAGCGGAAGGCGATTGAGCGTCATGTCGCTATCACGCAGACAAAGAAGGTGCGCGAATACAGCCAACGTGCCATTGAATTGCGGGCGGAGCTTGACGAACTGAATAAGATTTATTCTGCCACATTCCCGAAAGAAACGAAGCCGGTTGACAGGCTTCAAAATGCCAAGGATGCCGTTGGCAGGCGCATGGATAAGATTCGCAGCCAAATTGCGGAGAAGCAGCGCGACACCCCGAAGAAGGGGCGCAAGATTCAGCCTGACCAAGAGCTTGATCGGTTGCTTGCGGAAGAGAAGATGCTGAATGATCTGATGGACAAGTATCTCCCGGAAGATCGTGATGCCTATGCTGACGATAAGGCGGCGGCAGCGCGTGAGGCAAGGCTTGTCCGCGAAATTCAGAAGTTGCAAAAGGAAATCGACTCTGGCGTAAAGACCGAGAAAATCAGCGGCAAGAATATAACGAATGAGCGCATTGAGCAGCTTACGAGGGAGCGCGATGCACGGCAGGAAATCCACAAGATTCTGTTCCCGCCAAAAGAGATTACCCAGGATCAGCGGCTTGATATGGCAATCAAGGGGGCGGAGCGGTCCCTCAAAATTGCAGAAGAAGACTTGAAGGCTGCAAAAATCGGCATTTTCCACAAGAGGGAGAAGACCGACCTTTCCCACTCTCGCCGGTTGGCGGAATTGCGCTCATCCGTTGCCACTACCCGCGAGATGATCCGGGAACTGTATGACTTGAAGAATCCCGGCAAGCGGGAGCATGACGCGAAGGTGAAAAGGATTAACTCGGTAATCAAAGAGCTTGAGCGCCGCCTTGCCTTTGGTGATTTCACCCCCCGCACCCATGGCAAGCATATTGACATCTCCGGTGATCGCCTCGCCATGCAGGCCCACGCGCGGCTTGCCATGCTGCGGAGTGAGTTCAACCAGAAGAAGGAAGATGCGCGGTGGTCCATGCTTCCTGCAAGTAAAAAGGCATCTGAGGGCTTTGTTGAGGCGTATTCAACAACGTGGAATTTTTTTAGAAACATAAAGTCTTCTTTTGACTTTTCGGGCATTGCTCGCCAAGGATTGCCTACGCTATATTCAAATCCGATTATTTGGGCAAAGTCGATTCCCGATATTTTCAAGGTATATAAAAGTGCCGAAAACGGGGTGAAGTATTGGGAGGAATTTAGGCAGCGGCCAAACTTTGAGCTTTATGTCCGCTCCGGACTTGGCATTTCACACGGAGATGGAAAGGGCGGGTTTGGCCCTACGGATGATATTGTACGTCCGGACATTGCTGCAAAAGTTCCCCTTCAAATGAGGCATCAGCGAGCGTTTGCTGTTACCCTAAACAATCTTCGTGCAAATTTATTTGATACGTGGATGAAAAATTCTCCCGATCCGTTTGATAGGTCTGATGACCATATTAAGTCCATTGCGCGGGAGGTTAATATATGGACTGGGCGCGGGCCAATAGATCATCAGTATGTTAAGGGGCTTGGGCTTGTATTTTGGGCACCACGTTTCATCTCTTCCGCGTTCCACATGGCAACTAGGCCAATTACACTTCCCTTTGAGTATGTTCTTTTTGGTGCTGGAAGTGGCAAGGGCATAAGCCGAGGTATTTTTGGCGATGATAAATACTCCCAATGGGCGAGAAAGCGGGTTGCAACGCAGTATATTCGTGCCATTGGTTCGCTTGCTGCACTATATGCAACATCTTACGGAATGGCGGTTTTGATGGGTGAGGAAGAACGGTGGCTTGATGAATTGGAGCTTGATAGTACATCTTCACGGTTCTTAAAGTTGCGCGTTCCTGGAACGGATTACGCTATTGATACTCTTACATTTGTAAGGCCTATGATTACGCTTATTTCTCGCCTTTTCCGTGGGTCAATGAAGGGGTCTTCTAGCACTTTCCAAATTTACCCTTCACCATTGAATCATCCCGACTCCGTTGAGTCGGGTTTTGCCGGAACGAAAAGAGGGCTTCGGCAAACTGTTTCCGACTTTGAGCAAACAAAGTGGCATCCTGCGGCTGGTTCTCTTATTCAGGCTATAACTTCAAGGGACTTCATGGGCGAGGAGATGGAGCCATGGTGGGCTATTGCAACCGCGATTGGACCGCTTGTTCCTGCAAGTATGGTTCAGATGTTCAGAACAGAGGTTGGCCCGTCTTTGGATAAGATGGATGCTTCACAGCTTCCTTCATGGGCTATTCTTTCTGCTCTTTCGATTGTTGGTGTTCAGCCTTCTCCGATTGACTTTAAGGCTCCACGCCAGCAGAGGGTAATGCTCACAGCGGAAAGGTTTGACGAAGAAATCTACAAGGCCGCAAGACGGCTTGCCATTTCCAAGATCAACAAGCCTGATGACGTTGAGAAGTTCCGCAACTATGTGCGCGAAGTCGGCTGGGAGGCCGTTCGTGATGCGTACACCAAGCGGCGGAAGAGCCTCGGGAAAAATCCCGGCGCAAAGCGTGAGCGCGAGGATGTAAATTCTCTCCGGATCATCGCCGATAGAGTAAAAAAATAATCAGGATTCCGCCTAAAGTGTTGCGGCTCTAGGCGGTATTTTTTTGTTTTTATGCTGTTGACAAAATATCCAGCATGTGGGAAATTAAGAACAGATGAAAGGGATGGTATGAAGGTCATTAAGCAACTTCGATGCAGGCGATGCCTTGGGCGGTGGTTCCCGAGGACGACAAGGAAGCCGAAAAAGTGCCCACACTGTTCTTCCATACTTTGGGACAAGCCGAGAACAAACAAGCGTGGTGCCGGTCGCCCCCGCTTCCGGAGAACACGAGGATGAGCTTCGTGTGCCAACAAGCAGCAACGGGGTTCGTCGTTGTCCCTGCTCCACGGTGGGTTTTCGTGTTGCCCATCGGTTGCCCTTGTTGGCGCACCCTTTTAGGTTTAGGTGCTGTATGAACAAGCAATATATCGACGTGGAGGGGCCAATGGGAAAAGAGTATTGTCTTCGTTCCATCGCTATTCAGAATGCCTCCCGGATCGGACTCGATCCGCAGGAGGAATGCCGGAAGATGGCAGAGATGGGGCATTGCCAACTCAAGGAATACTTCAAGAAGACCTATGCAAAGATTTTTGTGTTTTTGCCCCTAGCCGCATTGGAAAAAGGGTCCAAAACGAGGGCGGGACAGCAACGAGCGTTGCGCCGTGCCAAGAATGGCTAGGGGCAATTATTTAAGCGAAACAAACAGGAGTAACAAAATGGCTATTACACTCAACGACCTGAAAATTGGACACACAATCCGCGCACCGAGAATGCTGCTGATTGGGGTGGAGAAGATTGGAAAGACGAGCTTTGCAACCGGCACGGCTTTTGATGATGACGGGGCAATCTCCGATACGGGGCTTAACAGTCCCGTTGTGATTCCCTGCAAGGGTGAAGAGGGCGCGGACGGGATGAAGGTTCCGGTTTTCCCAACGTGCGCTTCTTACAACGATGTGCTTGATTGTATCGGTGCATTGTTCTCGGAGGATCATGTTCACAAGACGGCGGTTCTTGATTCCGCTTCCGCTCTCGGGCCGATTGTGAACGATGACGTTTGCACGGAATTTCAGGTTGATAATGTGCGCAAGGTTCCCGGCTTCCGGACGGGTGAGGCGGCTGTGCTGAACCGTTGGAGGAACATCCTCAATGGTCTGGACAGTCTCCGCAATGAAAAGAACATGGCAAGCATCATCATCGGTCATACGAAGATCAAGAAGCACAAGAATCCTGACGGCGACGATTACGACACCTACGACATTGATCTTGAACATACGGACGTTGCCGAACTTCTGAAACGGTGGGCAGACGTTATCTTGTTTTGCAATACGAAGGTTGTGGTCAAGAAGGATGGCGAGGATGCCAAGTTTGCCAAGGCAAAGCGGCGTGGAATTGATGCCACTGGTGGGCGACGGTTCCTTTATACGCAGAAGCGCCCCACTCACCCAGGAGGCGGGAGAGGGCCATACGGACAGCTTCCCTATGAGTTGCCCTTGAATTGGACGGAATTTGAAAATGCTGTGGCGCGAGCCATGGAGTAAAGAAAAACAACAAACAGGAGCAGAATAATGAGTGGAGACATCTCAAGAGTAATTGGCGGAGACTTCGACGGTGAAGGCGTAGAGCCTTCCTGCGGGTTTGATCCGGTCCCGGCTGGATGGTACACGTGCGAGATTGAGAGCGCACAGGTGCTTGAAACCAATAAGAAGGATGGCATGTACCTCAAGATGGTTGTAGGCATTGTCAGCGAGAATTATGAAGGGCGGAAGTTCTTCCCTACAATCACGCTTTCCAACCCTAACCAAATGGCGGTTGACATTGGGCGGCGCAACCTTGAGGCGCTACGCATCGCTTGCCAGCTTCCCACCATCGGGGACACTACTGAACTTGTCGGCAAGATCATTGATGTGCGGGTGAAGATTCACAAGGAAGAGGGCCGCGATCCGGACAACAAGGTTACTACATACCGTGCCATTGGTGACGAGAAGCCCAGCAAGCCAACCGCCCCCAAGAAGGCGGCGAGTGCTGCTGCGGCTCCTGCTTCTGATGGTGCGAAACGCCGTCCGTGGGAAAGGTAGGCGAGCATGGACAATGAACCTACATTGAAGGAGTTGGCCGGGCTGTTCTTTGATGCCAAGCGCCGCGAGGATGAGGCGAAGAAGAACCGTATTGAGATTGAGGAAATGATTGCTTCGCTTGTTCCGACTCCCGAAAACGGTAGCAAGACGGTGGAGGCTGGCGACGGCCTCAAAGTCACCGTTAAGCGGTCCCTCAAGTATGAAGCTGACCTTGAGGAAATCCAAAAGCTCGATGATAGCATCGCCGGGCTTCCCATCAAAATCATCCCGTCGAAGATGGTTTTTGATGAAAAGGCGTATGAGGCAATCCGCGAGAAGTCTCCGAAGGCTTTTCAGATGATTTCTTCGTATGTCACCGTCACGCCGAAAAAGACGAGCGTTACACTCAAGCTGGCATAGCCAGGCTTTGGGGGAGGGGCGCGGCTCCCAATCAACGCGCAGGAGGATAACGACATGGGCAACCTCACGAAATTTCAGGACCAGACAACGGCAACTGTAGAGGCTATCTACGCTTGGAACAAGAAGCGTGGTTCATCGGAGAAGATGAGGGAATATCTCGGTGCATCAATCGCCGGGCATGAGTGCGACAGGTATTTGTGGTTCAGCTTCCGGCAATGCTTCATCCCCAACTTCTCGGGCCGGATTTATCGCCTGTTCGATCGTGGGAATCGGGAAGAGAGTGTATTCATCGAAGAACTGCGTGGCATTGGCTGCGAGGTCGTTGACCGCGACGAAGACGGGGATCAGATTGGCATATCGGCTATCGGCGGGCATTTTCGCGGGCATCTTGACGGGGTAGGTGTTGGCATTCCGGAGTCCCCCAAGACATGGCATGTCCTAGAGTTCAAGACCCACTGCGAAAAGTCCTTTAACGAACTGGAAAAGGTCGGGGTGAAGGTGTCAAATCCTGTCCACTATGCCCAAATGATGATCTACATGGGCCACTTGAAGTTGACGAGGGCTTTGTATTTGGCGGTGAACAAGAACGATGACCGTCTTCATTCGGAGCGCATTCATTTCAACCGGGATGAATTTAGGTCCATTATGATGCGCATGGATAGGATTATAAACAGCATAAGCCTTCCGGATCGTTGCTCAAAGCGGAGTGATTACTTCCGTTGCAAGATGTGCGATGCCCAGGCGTTGTGCTGGGGGCTTGATACTGTCCGCTACGTCCCATTGCCCTTCAAGTCCTGCCGTCATTGCTGTCATGCAACTCCCGAGGTTGATTCTGATGATGGGCGGTGGACATGCAATGCCATGATTCCAGATAATGGATACAAGGACCGAGCCATATTGGCTGACACGGATCACCCTTGCTCCAAGCATCTCCTTATCCCAGGATTCTTTGTCAATGCCGAGCCGATTGATGCCGGTGATACGTGGATCAAATTTCGCATGTCTGATGGGGAAGAATTTGTGCATGGCGATGGGTCTGATTGTTCATCCACAACGGATGACGTTATATCCAAGGCCATTCACGATGAATGAGAGGGTGCCATGAAAAACAAGCGGAAAGACCTTCAAGAGTATGACTACAAAAACAAGGCAAACTTTTTCGGTACTTCGTGCATGACTGTCCGCTCTGATGAACCATGGACGGACATGCTTGATTCGTTCTACAATGCTGGCGGTGTCGTTTACGAAATAGACGAGAACGGCAAGGTGCTGAAAGCCTACAAAAAGCAGGGGCATGATCGCGGTGCGTTTACCTATGAGTAATTAGAATGATTGAGCCTCGCCTATATCAATCCGAAGCACTAGAGGCTTTGGACATTTACATGATGCACAAGGAGGGAAATCCAGCCGTTGTTATTCCGACGGGCGGCGGAAAGTCCGTACTGATGGCATGGGCAATCATGCAATGGAAGGCGGCATATCCCCCGTTCCGCGTGTGCGTCCTTGCTCATAGGAAAGAGCTTGTCCAGCAGAATGCAGATGAGTTGAGGGGATTGCTGGGGGAGTGGGACATCGGCGTGTATTCGGCTGGCCTTGGAAGCCGGGACTTGGATCACTCCGTATTGTTTGCCTCGATTGATAGCGTGTGGAACAAATGGGGGGAGTTCCCCCCGTTCGATTGTCTTATCATCGACGAAGCGCACAGGATACCAGCCAAGGGGGAGGGGAAGTATCGGAAGTTCATTGCGGGATGCCGCGTGATGAACAAGCGGTTGAAGGTTGTCGGATTCACGGCTACCCCCTTCCGTTTGAGCAGCGGCCCAATATGCCACCGCGACCATATCTTGAATGAGGTTTGCTATGAGGCGAATGTCGGAGATTTGATAGCAGACGGGTTTCTTTGCAAACTCCGCTCCAAGGTCGGCGCGGTTCAGCCGGAACTTGGCGATGTGCGCCGCAATGGCAGCGGCGATTTTGTTGTTGCGAGTCTTGCTACTGCCGTAAACAGGTCTGACCTTGTTACTCGGGCGGTTACGTGTGCCGTTGGGCATATCCGGGCAGAGAACAGGAAAAGCACGATCTGGTTTTGCGTGGATGTTGAGCATTGCAACCGGGTATCCGCCGAATTGCGGAAGCATGGAATTGACGCGCCGGTGGTGACTGCAAAAACCCCCTCTTATTTGCGCGACCAAATATCTGACGGGGTAAAGGCTGGCATTATTCAGCACGTTTGCAACGTGAATGTATATTCGGAGGGGTTCAATGCAAAATGTATAGATTGCGTGGTGCTTCTGCGCCCGACTCTCTCCCCCGGACTTTATTATCAACAGGTAGGGCGCGGCCTTCGTCTTCATCCTGGCAAGTCTGATTGCCTTGTACTTGATTTTGCTCACTGTATTGAAGAACATGGTCCGATTGATTGTCTGAATGCTGGCAATGTCCGGCTGATCCAGTGTGGGGATTGCGGAGATACATTCTCGCTTGCTATTGGCGAGTGTCCGCATTGCGGCTGGAAGGTTCCCAAAAAGGAAGTAGAGCGGGCAGAGGCCGAAGACCGCGAGAAGCGTATGCACGAAGAGCGGGCAAGTCAGCTTGCCATTCTTTCGAGTCAGCCCAATGTCTTGACGGTTGATGCTGTCTCTGTTCATCGGCATTCAAAACTTGGCAAGCCTGATTCGCTCCGCGTTTGCTATCGCTGCGGACTGTCAACCTACTCGGAGTGGATTTGCCTGGGGCATGGAGGCTATGCCGAGAAGAATGCGCGGAAATGGTGGTGGAAGCGGTTCGGTCTTGGGGAGGCAAAATCCATAACCGTTGATAATGCGCTTCAAGATTTGTTTTTAAGCAGTAAGTTGGAGGAAATTACAAAGACGATTACTGTTCAGAAGGTAGGAAAGTACACGAGGATTGTGGGCTGTGAACTGGCTCACGATGATAGAAAAATCGGATATATTGAAACAACGGGAGCATGAAATGCTGAATGTAGAGCAAGTTGAGGCTAGGGTTTTCTCAAATGAAGAGTCATGTATTGGCATTCAATCGCTATGCCGTCTGATAACCGTGTCGCTTTCTGGAAGTTTCAAGGGGTCCGGCGAAGTCCAATATCTGGAAGTCGATTCCGTGTCTCATGCCGACGAAGTTCTTTCCCATGCAAAGAAGCTGTTGATCCAGCTTTTAAGTGGCCGTCACTCAAGTGATGTTGCAATGTGGATCGCAAATGCCGTAACCTATACAGCAATGAGAATCGAAGAGGCGCGGCGAAATGGATAATTCAACGATGATGGACGCCGCATTGCAATATGCGGCGATGGGTTGGCATGTCTTTCCATGCTCTCCAAACACAAAGATTCCACTCAAAAACTCAAACGGCGTAAAGGATGCCACCACAAATGCCAAAAAGATTCAGGAATGGTGGAAGAAGCACCCTAACGCAAACATAGCCCTTGCCTGCGGCGAGAAAAGCGGGGTCTATATTGCCGACATCGACTATGACCCGGAAGAGGGTGAAAAC
>Ga0172382_10012110_pt1 | contig 11296 bp, 10 predicted proteins | sample Leawel138RmetaG_FD_122245 | JGI IMG/M metagenome (GOLD analysis project Ga0172382, IMG submission 122245) | Leachate microbial communities from a municipal landfill in Southern Ontario, Canada - Leachate well 138R metaG | ecosystem: Engineered > Solid waste > Landfill > Unclassified | place...
AATGGCGGAGAAGGAGGGATTCGAACCCACGGAACCTCGCGGTTCAGACGCTCTCCAAGCGCCCGCCTTCGACCACTCGGCCACTTCTCCGCATACAACGGCAGACATTATATCACAGCTTTTCAGGATTTCCATACCCCCGTGAGCTGTATTTTAACTGGCGGAGAAGGTGGGATTCGAACCCACGGAGCAGCAAGCCGCTCAATTGATTTCGAGTCAATCCCCTTCGACCACTCGGGCACTTCTCCGCACAGAAAGGTATTATACACGTTCATTTCGGGCTTGCCAAGTATGTTCGCGCCCGTTACCGAAGTAGGGATCAAAAGAGAATGCAACGGATGAAAGTAAAAGTGGAACAGAAAAGAATAGTATTGTTAATCCACAAGATTAGTGCTATTTTTAAACGACTAATTTCTTTTTCGGAGGTTATGCATGCTCATCCGTTTTGTCTGGCGGCATTGTGATTATGAACGTATTCGCGAAAATCTCAGGAAATTCAGGGTTGACGCTTTTTTTCTCGAGGCTTCGAGGGAAGAGGCTGAGGAAGCGGTTTTCCCGTTTTTGGAACGGGACGCGATCTCGGAATCAAAGCGTCTTGGACTTAAATACCTCTGGAACGGACAGAGGATACTTGCAAGGCCTTACTGTTTTCTTACAGCACGGGACTTGTCTTACATTTTTCCAGAATCTCCCGTGTTTCCCTTTGACGACATGAGAAATCCCGGTATGTTTGAAAAACTTGAACCGGTCATCAGTGTGGACAGGCTTCGTGATATACGATATCTTTCCATGCCTGCCGATGACGAGGTAGAAATGGAAGAGGAAGATTTTTATGATCATGAGCTCGACGGGGAAAGCGAGTAGCAACACGGAAATAAAAATTCTTTTCTGAAGAATTCAAAAAAATAATTTACAAAAAATGAAATGAGGACTACACTGCAAATAAGGAATATATAAAAAGGTACCTCTTTTTTCAGCACCTGATCTCGGGGTTTATTTCATGCTCTTCCAGAGGCCGTGTGAGATAAGATCAGATTAAAAGGGGCGATGCAGATGTTCTCATTGAAGAAGGTCCTTCGGGAACTACCGCTGTTTTTCCTGGTTTTCATCATTCCCATGTCAGGTTGCTCATCTTCAACCAATTCAGTAACTCCTGACGAGGCCAGAGCCATTGCCGAGGAGGCGTATATTTTCGCTTTTCCCATGCTTGAGAATTACAGGGCAATGCAGGCGCAGGCGATCCTTCCCAAAATCTTTAACCGTTTCAGGCACACAACAAAACTGTCCGGCCCGGACGACACGGACGTCGTTCGTGAGAACAACGACACGCTTTACTCGGTGCTCTGGCTCGATCTCAGGGCGGAACCGGTCGTTGTAAGTGTCCCTCCAATAACAGACCGCTATTATACCTTCCAGCTTCTTGATTTGTACACTCACAATTTCGGCTATGTCGGCACTCGGGTCACCGGTACAGGTGCGAGGACCTTCGTCGTCGCCGGGCCGCACTGGGAAGGCGAAAAGCCTGACGGTGCTGACGATCTTTTCCGGTCTGAAAGCGAGTTTTTGCTGTGTCTGGTCCGAACAGGTGTAAACATAGACCTTCCGGGCGATTATGAAAAGGTCCTTGGGCTCCAAAAGCAGTACGCTGCAAAACCACTGAGTTCCTTCCTCGGCCTTCCGGCACCGGAGCCTTTTCCAATGGACATATTTCCGCCTTTCGACCAAGAGACCGCAGATTCCCCGGGTTTCATCACGTATTTCAATTTTCTTCTTGGCCGCCTCGAGATTCACCCTTCCGAGAAAGACCTCATTGAAAAGTTCGGGCGTATCGGAATAGGTCCTGATTTCCATTTTGACGAAAATGAACTGTCGCCTGCTGTCCGGTGGGCGATCCAGGAGGGGATCGACAGCGCCCGGGAACAGATCTGGGGATGCGACAATCTTTTGGGAGAGATAAAAAATTCATGGATCCTGTCAAAGCGAATATTCGGAAGCAGAGAACAGATGCAGGGGAAGTATCTCATCAGAGCAGGGGCAGCCAGGGTAGGGTTGTACGGGGTCGATCTGGAAGAAGCCTATTATCCGAGTTCGAAATTTACCCCGGACGGCATGACGTTAAACGCCCGGGAGAACAACTACGTGATCGACTTCCCGGCCGGCTCTCTCCCGCCCGTGAAGGAACTCGGCTTCTGGTCCATAACCATGTACAGCATGCCCGACCAGCGTATGGTCCATAACCCCATAAACAGGTATTCCATCGGGGACCGGACCCCGGGGCTGCGGTACGGAGAGGACGGATCACTGAAGATTTATCTTCGGAAGGATGTACCCGAAGAGGGAACTGAGAACTGGCTGCCGGCGCCCGATGGTCCGTTTTCGGTGACCATGCGGATGTACCTTCCGGAAGACGGGGCCCTTGATCCGCTGTACGCGCCGCCGCCTGTCATGAAGGTTGAATAAGGTCGTATTTCGAACATCTTCGATACCAAAATTTTTTCTGGGGGGAAATCAGATGAGAGGGAAATTCACTTTTCAGGAGGGGTACATCTATAAGATCCCGGCACATTTCGGCGGTGTACCTTTCTATCCGTGGAGTGTTGTCTACGGGGACATGACCTGCCTGAGCATGCAGTTCGAGACCGATCCCGAGGCTTTGCTCCGTATCATTCCCGAAGATTTTGAGCTTTTGCAGCCCCTGGTGAACGTGCAGTTCGCCAATTCACGGGAAGTGGACTGGATGTCCGGTGGGGAGTACCGGCTGGTCCAGTTGTCTGCCCCCGTGAAGTATATGGGCAATTCAGAGGGTTTGGTAGGGGAGTACGTGTTCATCATCTGGGAAAACAAGGCGTGCCCGATCCTGGGAGGACGTGAAGAGGACGGCATGCCGAAGATATTCGCCGACATCGCCATGGAGCGGCATACGGGGGATCACTGGTTCACCTCGGCCAGCTACGAGTGCAACACATTCCTGAAGCTTGACCTCGACAGGAAGGCTGAGCTAGGCGCAAATGAAATAGACGAAATGAACAGGAACGGAAAAGTGAACTACTTCGGGTGGCGCGTTCTGCCGAACCTCGGGAAGGGCGGTTCCGCAATCAGCCATGCCACTCTCTATCCCCAGGAGATGACCGTGATCAGGGCATGGGCGGGGGAGGGATCCTGCACCTGGACGAAGCTTTCCCCGGAACTTCACCCGCTGCAGAGCGGTTACATAGCTACCCTTGCGGATCTTCCCGTCCGCAGGTACACCATGGCGTTCATGCTTAAGGGAGTCGCCAGACTCAACGTGGGAGATTCCAGAACACTGCCTTGACGGGAAAACGGAAAGGAGATGGAGCATAATGGGCGGTTATTTTGAGAACAAGGTTGCTGCTGTCACCGGTGCGGCCTCCGGAATCGGGCTCGAGATCTCGGAACAGGTCCTCTCTCGGGGCGGCCGGGCGGTGTTCATGGCTGACGTGAAGGAAGAGAACCTGACCAGGGAGTCTGAGCGGCTGAAGGAAAAATACCCCGGGAAAGTCTTTCCCGTCCTCACGGACGTCACAAAACTTGAACAGGTCCAAAAACTGATCGGCAGCGCGAAGGACCTCGAGGGCCGGCTTGATCTCGTATTCAATAATGCAGGGACCGGGGTGACATTGCCCACTGAGCAGATCACCTTCGAGATCTGGCGGTTTGCCGTGGATCTGAATCTCATGGGGATCGTCTACGGAACATACAGCGCCATCCCCATAATGAGGGAGCAGGGGTTCGGCCATATCGTGAATGCGGGGTCAATTACGGGGCGGGTACCGGTACCGTACCAGGCAGTCTACGCAGCCACAAAGAGCGCCGTCATCTCCATGACGGAAAGCCTTCAATACGAGCTGGAGACAGAGGGGCTGCAGTTCAGCGTTTACTGCCCTGCGAACGTCCGGACACCGATCTTCGGAACCCTGACGCCGCCTGCCGATTCCATCGGCGTGGATGAAGCTGTCGATTACATTTTTGGGGAGATGGAGAAAAAATCGGTGCTGATCATCCTTCCGGAGAGTGCACGCCAGTTTGACATCGCGTACAGGGAGCACAAGGAAATGTTCGAAAAACTTGTACGAGACCTTGCAGCTGAACGAAGGGAGAACTACCGCACCAAGGGAACATATTATTAGGCTCTGTTCTTTTCAGAGGTATTTCCCAGGCGGCCAAAGGCCGCCTTTTTTTATTGACACCTCGTTATCCTTTGAAATGAGTGTTTTTTTTGAATATCGACAAAAGCTGTTTTTGCTGATATAGTAGGATTTATTGATAAATTGGAAAAATGATTTCCCATAGGGAAAAGGAGGTCGGGATGGGCAGCCTCGATAAATCTCTATTCATTTTGAAGCGCCTCGGCGACCCGCCGTACGAATTCAGCCTTGCAGAACTCGCATCCTTTTCCGGCATAGGCAAAAGCGGTGCTTTCAAAATTCTAAAAACACTTCAAAAACACAATTTTGTGATCCAGGACTTCGTAACGAAAAAATACCATCTCAGTCCCATCATGATTCGCCTGGGAAATGTCTACGGTCGCCTGAAGGGCATTGAAGAGATAACCAAGCCCGTTCTTTCATACATTTCCCGTACACTTGGAGAGACCACGTATATCACCGTCTGGGAAGGTGACCGGGCGTTTGCTGCATACAAAAACGTCGTTCGGGGGGGCTGCTACGATTCCACGGACTTTATCGGCAGAAGCATTCCCCTGAATTCCGGGGGCTCGGCTATGGTACTCTGCGCATACCAGGAACCGGAAGCAATACGAAAGATACTGGAATCGACAGAGCTCGAGAAGCGGACGCCGTTTACGATCATGGACAGGGAACTTCTTATGAAAGAGTACCGGAAAATTCGGGAGCAGGGGCATGCCGTTGAAGACGAGACGTTCACTCTGGGTGAAATATCGCTGGCAGTTCCACTTTTCGATAAAAACAACATTGTGCTCTCGAGCCTGGGCATCTCCGCACCGAAGCATCACCTTCCGGAGGAGAACATACCACACTGGCTCAGGGTTCTGAAAAACAGTGCTGCAGAGATATGCTTCAGTTTGAGGTTCAGAAGCTGACAGAAAGGAGGTTTCAGGCAACTGGACAGCGGGGACATGTATTGCCCCGATCAACCGATTTTGAAAGGAGCGATTTAAATGTCAGGTAGAAGCAAGGCGTTTTGTATTTTAGGTGTTTTTGTGCTGGCAGCGGTCCTGTTCTCTGCGGGCATAACACCGTCATACGCAAAACCAATAACACTGAAAGTGGCCGGCATTTCCGCCCCTGAGTACAGGGGAACAAAGTCCCTTTATACCATTAAAGAAGTTGTGGAAAAGGAGACGGAGGGACGGATCGTCCTCGACATTTTCCCTGCGAGCCAGCTCGGAGACTATACCCAGGTGTTCGAGGAGATCCGACGGGGAACCATCGAGATGGGACTTATCTTCCTTCCCAGCCAGTTCGACCTGATGCTCGAGGTCGGATCTCTTCCGTTCCTGGCCGAGACGGGAGAAGGAATGCAGGAGCAGCTTTCTCCGGGTTCTGTGGTCTATGACATTATCGAGAAATCCCTGGACAAATTGGGCGTCAATCTTCTCAGGATCTACGGTGACGGTTTTGTGGGTGTGGGGCTCGCGAAGGAACCCACGAACGTTCTCAAGGCAGGTATGCCCAAGGACGCAATGATTCGTGTCGCCCCCCTTGCCGTGTATAAGGAAACAGCCGAGGACCTTGGTTTCCGCACCACGTCAATTCCCTACGCCGACACATACAGTGCTATCCAGACTGGTGTCTGCGACGGATGGATCGGTGGATCGTCCCAGATCAACTACCTGAGTTTCCGCGACGTGATCAAATTTTACGTTCCCTATAACTGCCTGTTCGACCAGACGGCCTACATCGTTGGCAAAAAGGTCTGGGACCAGATTTCCGAGGCCGATCAGAAGGTCATTCTGAAGGCTGTGAACGAGCAGGCGGACAAGAGCTTTGCCGACAGTAAGGCTGAAGATGTTGAATTCCAGCAGAAACTGGCTGATTTTGGTGTCAAGATCATTCCCATCCCCGACAAGGAGATGGCCGAAATCGCCGAAACCATACGGAACACTACGTGGGCCAAACTGGAAAAGACATATGGAAAGGAAACACTTGAAAAAATTAAGGAATCGTTGAAGTAGTACACTCTTGGTGCCGGGCAGCCTGCGCTGCCCGGCACGCCTGGAGGGATCCCCGATGAGATTTCTGGATGCAATCAAGAATTCCCCCGCATGGAAATTCATTCTCTGGCTGCAGCGCACCCTTCTGGTGCTGAGCAGTCTTTTCGTTGTTCTTATCATGTGCGTTACCGTACTTCTGCGGTACGTATTCAAGTCGGACCTTTTCGGGATGGAGGAGATCGTCGTCATAGCGGCTTTCTGGCTTTATTTCATGGGAAGCTCATACGGCGTCTATGACCAAAGCCACGTAAAGGCGGACATTATTCCCCAGCTTCTTCCTCCCAGGGGAAGAGCGCTGCTAGCAGTTGTTATGGACCTTACCATGGCAGTCCTGTGCATTCTCTTCACCGTGTGGGCAGTTGACATGGTACTGTACAGCATCGAGTGGATGCCCCGGACGACAGGGCTTAGGATACCGATTTTCATTTCCCAGTCCTCGGTGCTCGCAGGTTATGCGCTCATGTCCCTGTATGCCGTGGTCCATTTCTTCGACGGCCTTTTCAGCTTTTTGTCCGGAGCACAGGAGAGTACTTCCTGAACTGAGTCTACCCCGGTCATGGCCCTGGAGGGATAGTGTCGGGCCGCGGCCGAAATCTGGAGGAAACGCCTATGGCAATTACCATTGCACTTCTGCTTATTATCATTACCCTTCTTCTCGGGCTGCCGGTTCCTTTCTGTTTTATGCTCTCAACCACGTTCATGGTCATAACCCACGGCTACGACCCGTCGTTCCTTCTCCCTTACGGGTTCAGCCAGATGAGTTCCATTGTGCTTCTTGCCATCCCGCTGTTTATCATGGTCGGAGGAATGATGGACAGGGGAGGCATCGGCACATCCCTGGTAAATTTCGTTGATGTGTTCGTCGGGCGGATAAAGGGAGGCCTGGGAGTTGTCGCAGTGGTCTCGTGTGCGGTGTTCGGGTCCATTTCCGGAAGCTGCGCCGCGACCCTTTCGTGCATCGGCTCCATCATGTTTCCCCGTCTCCGCGAGAATGGCTACCCCATGGGACACAGCGCCGCCCTGGTATCCTGTGCGGCCCCTCTCGGCCTGCTGATCCCCCCAAGTTCCCAAATGATCCTGTTCGCATGGGTGGGGCAGCAGTCGGTGCTTGCGTGTTTTCTTGCCACCGTCGGCCCGGGAATCGTGCTCATGATACTTCTCAGCATTCTGAACCTCATTATGCTGAGAAACGATCCCAACGTAAATGTGGCTCCGAAGATCACCTTCCAGGAAAAAATCGAGCTTCTCGGAAGCCGGGGGAAAAAGGCGGTGCCCGCCCTTTTCATGCCTGTGATAGTGCTCGGCGGCATTTACGGCGGCATCATGACCCCCACCGAGGCGGCCGCGGTTGCCGTTCTTTATTCCATACCAGTGGGATTCCTGATTTACAGGGGATTGAACCGGAATAATTTTATCGAGGTGATCATCGAGACTGCAACGACCACCGGCGTCGTTATGCTCATGATGTACTGCATCATGATGCTGAGCCGGATTTACGTCCAGGAGCGGCTGCCTGCCATGATCATAGCCTTCCTCACGGCAATCTCCAGCAACAAGTACGTGATCATGCTCATGATCAATATTTTCATGATCATCATCGGAATGATCATGGATGACGTAAGCGCCATGCTGCTCTGCACTCCCATACTGCTTCCCGTCGTAGTCTCGCTCGGAATACACCCGATCCACTTCGCAGCGATCATAGGGACTAACCTGGGACTGGGAAACGTGACTCCGCCCACTGCGCCAACGCTCTATTTCGGGGGACGGATGGCCAAGACGCCCGTCTCCCAGATGATGAAGCCGGCAATGGTGTTTATCCTGTTTGCCTGGCTTCCCACGCTTCTGGCTGTCACGTACATTCCGGAGCTTGCACTTTGGCTTCCCCGGCTTGTGCTCGGCGGCAGACTTTAGGAGGTCATGCTATGGCTGGAATGGAATACCTGGGAAACAAGCCCGTGGCAGTTCTCGGAGGAGGAGCCACGGCCAGAGGTCATGCTGCGTGTACGGCACTTGCCGGCAGGGAGGTTCGACTATACGAGCTTCCCGACTTTTTTGAAGGCCTCGGCTGCATAGCGAAGAACAGGGAGATCCGTGTCAGCGGAAAACAGGAAAGCCTGTACGGATTCAAACGCGAGGGCCTGGCGAAGATCGACCTGGTCACCAACGATATGAAAAAAGCCGTCGAAGGGGCAGGTATCGTGATAATCAGCTTCCCTGCCGTGGGGTACAAGGCTTTCCTCGAGAAGCTGATCCCCTGTCTCGAAGACGGAATGGTCATCCACTTCACTACGGCAAACTTCGGTTCTCTTCTTTTCCGCAAAATGATGCGGGAGGCCGGGTGCAATAAAAAGGTCATCGTGGGAGAATGGAGCAGCCAGCCCTACGGCATCCGGATAAAAATGGCCGGGGGTGAACAGATGCCTGAAGTGAGCATCAACTACTGGGCCATAAGCCTTCGGGGAGCCGCGCTGCCCATGACGGACCAGGATGCCTTTTTCGCGTCAAAGGAGTTTGTGCCTTCCCTGGATTCGGTGGTTCATCCCGTACGGGGCGATACGATAGCGGACATAGGATTCAGCAACGTGAACCCCATACTGCACTGCCCGGGAACCATCCTGGGAGTTGGCACCATGGAGAACTGGGGCGTAGTCTATGGTGAGAACAAATACGATTTCTCCATTTACTCCCATGCCTACTGTCCGTCCATCTCACGGGTGCAGCTTGCCCTGTACCGGGAGGAATGTGCAATTGCCAAAGCCATGGGCGTCGGGATACAGGATTTCCCCGAGAAGGCCTTTTTCTCCCGGTCGAATATACTCGGATCCGAGCACATGGGAGAGAAGTTCGAAGTCCCTTTCAATGAGCAGTACACCCTTGCGCTGGGTACGGGCCCCTTTACTATACATAACAGGTACATAACAGAGGATATTCCCGTGGGATGCCATATTTTCAGCGAACTGGCGAAAAAATTCGGAGTGGATGTGCCGGTGATCGAATCAATGATAACGCTGGCCTCCGTTATGACGGGAACAGATTTCCGGAAAACGGGCGTCACCCTGGAAGATCTTGGAATTGCCCACATGAACAGGCAGATGCTGAATGCCTACTTGAGGGAAGGAGTCTATTCGGAGTGACATGCCCGGGGAAGGCGAATAAAAAATGAACACATATGCAGAAAGCGAACTGTACAGACTTCTAACTGATCTCGTGAAATTTAGGAGCATTTCCCCTTCACGGGAGGGCGAGAACGAAATCGCACGCTTTATCTTCGATACTCTTTCGGTGCAGCCTTATTTCCGCGGGCACCCCGAAGATGTCCGCCTTCTGCCGCTGGACAACGATCTCCTGGAAAGACATTTCATCTTCGCAATGGTGAGGGCGCCGAAACCCACTTCGGATACGGTGCTGCTTGCCGGGCATATGGACGTGGTGGGGGTTCAGGCATGTGGTTCCCTTGCTCCATCCGCCTTCGATCCAGAGGAATATACGGAGAGAATTCGGGCTGCGGATATTGCCCCGGAAGTTCGCAAGGATCTCGAGACAAGGGAATGGCTCTTCGGACGCGGCGTTGCCGATATGAAGAGCGGGCTTGCCGGCGGGATGGAACTGCTGATGCGAGCCGCCAGGGACGGCGCCGGTCTCGGGGCGAACATAGCCCTTCTTGTCGTTCCAGACGAGGAAAACAATTCGTGCGGCATGCTTTCGGCAGCGTCATTCCTCGCGCGCATCCAGAAAGAGGAAGAGGTGCGGTTCCTGGCATGTATCATGCTTGAACCCACATTCGCAGCCGGCGAGGAGGCGAAGCCCTCGATTTACCTTGGAAGCATCGGAAAGATCAATCCCTTTTTCTTCTGCACGGGCAAAGAGACACACGTAGGGGAATACTACGAGGGGTTCTGTGCCGCGCCTATCCTGTCGAACATCAATCTCATGCTCGACGGCAACCCGGAGTATGCGGACTCGCTTTTCGGCAGGTCCTATCCACCCTTCGCCTGCATGCGGCAGACGGACATCCGAAGGGAGTATTCAGCCACCATAATGACTCGCGGTTTAGCGTTCTACAGCTACCTCACGGCAACCAGACTGCCCGGGCAGATACTTTCTGAAATGCGATCCATAGCCGTGGAGGCCCTTGATCGTTCCATCAGCAGGTACCGGAAGAACGCCGAAGCGTTCTCCTCCCTGGACGGATCGGGAAATGCTCCGAGGACCTGGAGACAGCAGGTGATCGATTTCGCCGATCTCTCACGGAGGGCGGGGGATATGCTGGGGGGCAATTTCGGTCCTTTTATTGAGGAGGCTCTTGCGTCCGCCCCTGCGGGATCCGACGAGCGGGTCAGGGCGATCGCACTGGTGGAGGCCATGGTCGATCTGTGCGGTCTCACCGGCCCTTTAGTGGTCATCGGTTTTCTGCCGCCGTGGTATCCTCACAGGAGCAGCCTCGGAGATTCAGAGGGCGAACGGATTGCCGCATGGGCGGCCGGTGAGACTGTCCGGGAGGCCGAGGTCCGGTTTGGAGAGACGCTGCAGCTCCGCCCCTTCTTCGAAGGCGTTTCCGATCTGAGCTACTGCGGATTCCAGGGGCCTGCATCGGAAATGGACCTTTTCGCGCGCAACATGCCGGGCTGGGGGAAGCTGTACGGCCTTCCCACAGACGCACTTGCCGAGCTTGATATCCCGGTGCTGAACCTTGGTCCTCTCGGAAAGGATGCCCACAAGAGCACTGAACGGATCCATCTCCGGTACGCTCTGGAGGTGTTTCCCCATCTCCTGGAGTTCCTCGTGGGGAAGATCATCGAAAAAAACCGGATCACGGACTGAAGCTTTTTCTCCACACGAAAAGATGAGTAGCCCGCACCTTCAGGTGCGGGCTTTCTGTTATTTTTTTACCCGTTGGAATAGAGCCTTCGATGCTCCCTGAACAGGGCGTAGTGCTTTTTGAGCATGTCGGGAATTGGGAGGTTGTAGGGGCATTTCGGCAGGCAGGCGCCGCACTCCACGCACTGGGGGAGCGTCTCGAGAGCCTTTGTCACGTACCCGCATGCCACCTGTGGAGACATGCGGGAGGCGAGCAGGGGG
>Ga0172382_10012112_pt1 | contig 11294 bp, 6 predicted proteins | sample Leawel138RmetaG_FD_122245 | JGI IMG/M metagenome (GOLD analysis project Ga0172382, IMG submission 122245) | Leachate microbial communities from a municipal landfill in Southern Ontario, Canada - Leachate well 138R metaG | ecosystem: Engineered > Solid waste > Landfill > Unclassified | place...
GAGATTCCCCTCCACGCCTTCGGCGGTGCGTTCGATGATCGCGTCCTTCACGTCGTGCGCGGAACGTAATTCGAGATTCAAGGTCAACAGGCGTTCCAGGTCCTGGGCGACGATGTCGGCGATGATCGCCTCTTTGTTCTCGAAGTAATGATAGATATGGCCCACGCTCATCCCGGCGGCCTTGGCGATTTTGGCCACACTGGTGCCGTGGAAGCCATGCCTGCGGAAGCAGTCGGCTGCCGCGGTGCGGATCTGGTCGCGCCGTGCCAGGCTACGGTCGGGCGCGGATAGTGGATGGGTGCGCGCAGGCATGATTCGGAGTCCCTTGTCGCAGGTATGTAAATTGCTGCAAGCAGACCTTGCGGATGCGCGGGACCCTACCATAGAATGAACGTTCATTCTAGAATGCGATCGGTCCGCAGCGTCCTCTGCCGCGGCGGTGAATTGCGTTCGACAGCCCGCGTTTTTGCGCTATACACATCCCCTTGGCGTTGGTAAAGGAACCCTATGCGTAACATTCGTCCGTTCTCCCTTCGGGCTTCGGTGCTGGTATTGGCGAGTGCATTGCTCCTGGCCGGCTGCGACCGCGGGGACGATCAGGCCGCGGCGCAGGGCGCGGCGAGCGCGCCGCCGCCTGCCGTGACGGTGATCGAAGTGCAGACCCAAACCGTCGCGATGCAGACCGAACTGCCCGGGCGTACCGCGCCCTATCTGATCGCGGAAGTCCGCCCGCAGGTCACCGGCCTGATCCAGGAACGCGCCTTCGAAGAGGGCAGCGAGGTCGAGGCGGGACAACTGCTGTATCAGATCGATCCGTCCAGCTACCAGGCGGCCTACGACAGCGCCAAGGCCGAACAGGCGCGTGCCGAAGCGGACCTTTATTCGGCGCGCCTGACCGCCGACCGCTATGCCGAACTGGTGAAGACCAACGCGATCAGCAAACAGGCCAATGACGAGGCCGTCGCCGCGCTGCGCCAGGCGCAGGCGGGTATCGCGGCGGCCAAGGCCGCGCTCGACAAGGCCGAGATCGATCTCGCCTTCACGCGCGTCACTGCACCCATCGCCGGGCGCATCGGCCGTTCGCGGGTGACCGCCGGTGCGCTGGTGACCGCCAACCAGCCGGAAGCGCTCGCGGTGATCCAACAGCTCGATCCGATCTATGTGGATCTCACCCAGTCGAGCGTCGAATTGCTGCGCATGCGACGCGACCTGGCGGCCGGCAATCTGGAACGTCTCGATGCCGACACCGTGCCGGTCAGCCTGCTGCTTGAGGACGGCAGCGCCTATGGCATCGACGGCAAGCTGGCTTTTTCGGAAGTCTCGGTCGACGAGGCCACCGGCAGCGTGACCCTGCGCGCGGTGTTCCCCAACCCGGACGGCGAGCTGCTGCCCGGCATGTACGTGCGCGCGCAGCTGTCGCAAGGCTCGCGCGACAATATGTTCCTTGTGCCACATGCGGCGCTGACGCGCGATCCGCGCGGCAATGCCGTGGTGATGGTGGTCGACGCGACGGGTACGGTCGAGCCGCGTACGGTGGAGGTCGAACAGTCACGCGGCGATCAATGGCTGGTCAGCGCCGGACTGCGCAGCGGCGAGCGGATCATTATCGAAGGTTTGCAGCGCGTGCAGCCCGGCATGCAGGTCCAGGCGCAGACGCCGGAACAGGCCGCGACGCAAGCAGCGCCCGCCGCCGGCTCCGACGCTGCGGCCGAGTGAGGTAACGCGGCATGGCGCATTTCTTCATCGACCGACCGATCTTCGCCTGGGTCATCGCGATTGTCATCATGCTTGCCGGCGGACTGTCGATCCTGTCCCTTCCGATCGCACAATATCCGTCCATTGCGCCGCCGACCGTCGCCATCAACGCGAGCTATCCCGGCGCGTCGGCCAAGACCGTGCAGGACTCGGTCACGCAGATCATCGAACAGAAGATGACCGGCCTCGACGGCCTGCTGTACATGAGTTCGACGTCCGATTCCTATGGTCGCGCCACGGTGACGCTCACCTTCGATGCCGGCACCGACCCCGACATCGCCCAGGTGCAGACCCAGAACAAGTTGCAATTGGCATTGCCGCTGTTGCCGATCGCCGTGCAGCAGCAGGGCGTGCAGGTGGCCAAATCGGCGCGCAACTTTCTCATGGTGATCGGCTTCGTATCCAAGGACGGCACGCACAGCCGCACGGATCTGGCCGACTTTCTGGTTGCGACCGTGCAGGAGCCGGTGTCGCGCGTCACCGGCGTCGGCGAGGTGCAGGTGTTCGGGTCGCAGTACGCCATGCGCGTATGGCTCGATCCCGCCAAACTGAACAACTTCCGACTCACGCCGGGTGACGTGGAGGCGGCCATCCAGGCGCAAAACGCGCAGGTATCGGCGGGTCAGCTCGGCGGCACGCCGGCGGTCGCGGGACAGGGCTTTACCGCGTCCATCATCGCGCAGTCCCGCTTCGAGACGGTGGAGCAGTTCGAGCAGATCCTGTTGCGCACCTCGACCGAGGGCGGAGAGGTGCGCCTCAAGGATGTCGCGCGTATCGAGATCGGCGCCGAGAACTACGGCTTCGTCGGCCGCTACAACGGTCAGCCCGCGTCCGGTATCGGCATCCGACTCGCGGCGGGGGCGAACGCGTTGGATACCGCCGATGCGGTGCTTGCGCGGATCGAGGACATGCGCCGCTATTTCCCCACCGGCGTGGATGTCGTGGTGCCTTACGATACGACACCGTTCGTCAGGCTTTCCATTATGGGGGTCGTGTACACGCTGATCGAGGCGGTCATCCTGGTGTTCCTGGTGATGTACCTCTTTCTGCAGAACTTCCGCGCGACCATCATTCCGACCATCGCCGTGCCGGTGGTGCTGCTCGGCACCTTCGGTGTGATGGCGGCCTTCGGCTTTTCCATCAATACGCTCACCATGTTCGGTCTGGTGCTCGCCATCGGGCTGCTGGTGGATGACGCCATCGTGGTGGTCGAAAACGTCGAGCGCGTCATGAGCGAGGAGGGCCTGCCGCCGAAGGCCGCGACCAAAAAATCGATGAGCCAGATCACCGGCGCCCTGATCGGCATCGGCCTGGTGCTGGCGGCGGTGTTCGTGCCGATGGCCTCGTTCGGCGGCTCGACGGGCGTGATCTACCGGCAATTCTCCATCACCATCGTCTCGGCGATGGCGCTCTCGGTGCTGGTCGCGATCATCTTCACGCCGGCCTTGTGCGCAACCATGCTGAAGCCGGTCGAAAAGGGCCATGAACACGGCGAAGGCGGCTGGTTCGGCGGTTTTTTCCATTGGTTCAACGTCGTGTTCGCGCGCAACACGCGGCGCTACGAATCCGCGGTCGGCAAGATACTGCACCGCAGCCTGCGCTTTCTGGCGATCTATCTGGCCATCGTCGCGGTGCTCGGGCTGTTGTTCATGCGCATGCCGACCGCCTTCCTGCCGGAAGAGGATCAGGGGCTGATGTTCGCGCAAGTGGTCCTGCCGGCCGGTGCGACCCAGGAGCGCACGGTCGAGGTACTGAAAAAGATCGAGCACCATTTCCTCGAGACCGAGAAGGACAACGTGCGCTCGATCTTCACCGTCGCCGGTTTCAGCTTCGGCGGCACGGGTCAGAACATGGGCCTCGGCTTCGTCGGCATGAGAGATTGGGAGGAACGCACCGAGCCGGGGCAGGAGGTCCACGCGGTCGCGGCGCGGGCCATGGGCGCCTTCCAGCAGATCCGCGAGGCGATGGTGTTCGCCTTCGTGCCGCCCGCGGTGATCGAGCTGGGTACGTCGAGCGGTTTCAACGTGCAGTTGCAGGACCTCGGCGGTCTCGGGCACGACGCATTGATCGGCGCGCGCAATCAGTTCCTCGGGCTGGCCGCGCAGGACTCGCGCCTGGTGGGCGTGCGACCCAACGGCCAGGATGACGTCGCGGAGTATCAGCTCGACATCGACTACGCCAAGGCCGGCGCGCTCGGCGTCGCGGTCGCCGATATCAACCACACCCTGGCGACGGCCTGGGGCGGTACCTACGTCAATGACTTCATCGACCGCGGCCGTATCAAGAAGGTCTACATGCAGGCGCTGGCCGATGCGCGCATGAAACCCGAAGACTTGTCCCAATGGTATGTCCGCAACGACCGCGGAGAGATGGTGCCGCTGTCGGTGTTTACCTCGGCGCGCTGGGCGTACGGCTCGCCGCGTCTGGAACGCTTCAACGGTCAACCCTCGGTGGAGTTGCTCGGTCAGGCGGCACCCGGTTTGTCGTCCGGCGATGCCATGACGGCGGTCGAGGAGATCATGACCCGACTGCCGCCCGGCATCGGTTACGAATGGACGGGCACCTCGTTCGAGGAACGGCGCTCGGGCGCGCAGGCGCCTGCGCTGTATGCGCTATCGCTGTTGGTGGTGTTTCTCTGTCTCGCGGCGTTGTATGAGAGCTGGTCGGTGCCCTTTGCCGTCATGCTGGTGGTGCCGCTCGGCGTGATCGGCGCGCTGCTCGCCGCGACCGGCCGCGGCCTGTCGAACGACGTGTACTTCCAGGTCGGGCTGTTGGCGACCATCGGACTGTCGTCGAAGAACGCGATCCTGATCGTCGAGTTCGCCAAGGCGCAGATGGAACAGGAAGGCAAGGAGCTGATCGAGGCGACGCTCACTGCGGTGCGCATGCGGTTGCGCCCGATCTTGATGACGTCCCTCGCATTCGGTTTCGGTGTCCTGCCGCTCGCACTGGCGACGGGTGCGGGTTCGGGCGCGCAGAACGCCATCGGCACCGGCGTACTCGGCGGCACCATCGCCGGCACGCTGCTCGGCATCTTCTTCATCCCGCTGTTCTACGTTGCGATCAAACGGGTATTCAAGGACAAACCGGCGGAGGTCGCGCCCGCGAGCAGGCCCCCGGCTGCGCAGGATGAGCGTTGAGCCTATCGTCCGAGGGCCGCGCGCCATGAGCGAGACGGCGCGCGTCGCGCGGTGGTCTGCCCGATCGCGACTTATAGGCTAGAATTCGACCGACGCCCGATCACAGCAGCAGGCGTGGCTGCCTGGTCCGGTCGTATGCGACCGGCATCCGAGGGAGTGGACCAATGCGCTATCTGGTACTTGTCGCCGACTACGACGGCACGCTCGCAACCCACGACCGCATCGCTGTGGAAACCGCCGCGGCGCTCAAACGTCTCAGGTCCTCCGGACGACGGATCATTCTTATCACCGGTCGCCGGCTGGACGATCTGTTGGCGGTCTGCGATTGCGTGCGGATGTTCGATCTGGTCGTCGCCGAAAACGGTGCGGTCGTATACGATCCGGAGACGCGCGGCGAGATTGTCCTCGCCAATCCCCCTTCCAAACTGTTTCTGAAGACGCTGCGTGCGCGCGGCGTGACGCCGCTCGAGATCGGGCAGGCGGTCGTGGCGACGTTGGAGCCCCACCGCGGCGTCGTGCAGGACGCGATCTGGGAACTGGGTCTCGAGGCGCAGGTGATCGCCAATCGCAGTTCCGTCATGGTGCTGCCTGCCGGCATCAACAAGGCGAGCGGGCTGGAATACGCCTTGCAGAGGCTCGGGTTGTCGCGCCATGAGGCGGTCGGTGTCGGCGACGCCGAGAACGATCACTCGTTTTTGGAGCGCTGCGAATGCGCGGTCGCGGTGGCCAACGCCGTCACCTCCCTCAAGGAGGGCGCGGCCTTCGTCACCCGGGGCGAGAACGGCGAGGGCGTCCGCGAGCTCATCGAGGCGCTGATTGCCGATGACCTGTCCGAAATGGAGGGCACCATTCATCGCAACCGGATTCTGCTCGGCACGCGAGCGGATGGAAGCGCTGTACAGTTCGCGCCCTACGGCCACAACATTTTGGTGGCCGGTCCGTCCGGCAGCGGCAAGTCCACGCTCGCGGCGGGCGTGATCGAACGCCTCATCGAAATGGATTATCAGGTGTGCATCGTCGATCCGGAGGGGGATTACGGCACCTTGCGCGACGTGGTGGCGCTTGGCAACCAGTGGCGCGCACCCAGCATCAACGAAGTCTTGTCGATCCTCGAAGATCCGAAGGTCAACCTGAGCATCAACCTGCTCGGCATATCGCTCGACGACCGACCAGGTTTCATCGCCCAACTGATGCCGAATCTGCACGCACTGCGGGCCCGCACCGGCCGCCCGCACTGGCTGTTGCTGGACGAGGCGCATCATATGCTGCCGGATACCTGGGGACACAGTGCGAATTCGCTGCCCCGGGTGTTGGGCGAAACCATTCTGGTCACGGTACACCCCGACCACATCGCCTCGACCCTGCTCGACTCGCTCGACACCGTCATAGCGATCGGCCATTCGCCCGAAGCCACCTTGGAGAACTTTGCCAACGCCACGCAGAGAACGCTGGTCTGGCCGGAAGGTTTGCAGTACGAGTCCGGGAAGGTAGTCGCCTGGTTCGCCGATGAGTCCCAGACGCCGTTTCAACTGGAGCCGCAGCCCGGCCAGGCGGAGCGCATCCGGCATCATCGCAAGTATGCGGAAGGCGATTTGCGCTGGTACAGTTTTTATTTCCGGGGTCCGGAGGGGCGGACCAACCTGAAGGCGCAGAACCTCGCCATCTTCTCTCAGATCGCGCAAGGCATCGACGACGACACCTGGATGTTTCATCTGCGTCGCGGCGATTACTCGAGCTGGTTCCGTCACGCGATCCGCGATCCGCTCCTGGCGGACGAGGCCGCGCGCATCGAAACCCGTATGGACCTCACGCCAGGGGAGACGCGCGAGATGATCCGCGAACTCATCAACGCCCGTTACACCTTGCCGGAATAACGGACCCGAGGCGCCCGCTTTTGAGGGGACGACTCCGGCTGCCCTCGTGCACTTCCTACAATGCCGGGAAAAAATTACCGCATTGCCGCAGCAGATCGAGACGCCCGCGGGGCGCTCGAATGCCCCTGCGGCTCGAATTCCGCAAACTGGCCGTCGCTCGGTACTGGCACCCTTCCTGCAAATTCCAACGCGTCCGTTTTCACGCGTCCGCGCGCCGCGATGCCGTTGTTTCGCCCGGTGTGGCCGCGCCAGACCGTAACCGGGAGCACCCGATGACCGCGATCGGCAAGACCCGCTGGGCGATCGCCGAGGGTTATATCCCATCCGGCAGCACCGGAGATTCGCGCGCGCTTACCAGCCATGAAACCGCCTGTCTCCTGAACGCCGGGGATCGCGCTGCAAAGGTGAGCATCCGGGTGTTCTTCGCGGACCGCGAGCCGGCGGGGCCTTACGCCGTTACGGTGCCGGCGCGCCGCACGCTGCATCTGCGCTTCAACGAGCTGCGCGACCCCGAGCCGATTCCGGTCGACACCGACTTCGCCTCACTGATCGAGTCGGATGTGCCCATCGTCGTTCAGCACACGCGCCTGGATTCCCGGCAGGCCGAGCTCGCACTGCTGTCGACCATCGCCTTCGGCGAATAGCGACCATGCCGGAGGACAAAACGAAGAACTCCTTATAGGGACGGGAAGCCCATGGACCGGCAATCGAATCGAGAACAACGAACGCCCGGGCAGCAGCCTGCCGATTCGCATATGCGGCAGATGCAGACCATGCATCAGAACATGCTATGGGTGCATTTCGCCAATATTGCGCTCGGCTTCTGGTTGATCGGCTCGCCCTGGATCCTCGGTTACGGCGAAGAGGGGCAATTCAGCCAACGCGTGTACGCCGTCACACTGGAACGCGATCTGGCAGACCCGGCGACGCGCGGCCAGTGGCTGGCATGGAGCGACACGCTTAGCGGCGTGCTGCTCATCGGATTCGCAAGCCTGTCGCTGTTCTGGCGTCACCGCTGGGCGCAATGGGGCAGTTGCGCGGTCGGGCTCTGGCTGATCAGCGCGCCACTGCTGTTCTGGGCGCCGACCGCCGCCGCCTACAACAACGATACCCTGGTCGGCGCCCTGGCGATCGCCTTCGCGATCCTGGTGCCGATGATGCCGGGCATGAGCATGGCGGCGATGAAGCAGGAAGACGACATCCCGCCGGGATGGAGTTATTCGCCCTCGTCCTGGTCGCAGCGCCTGCCGATTATCGGGCTCGCCCTCGTCGGATTTTTCATTGCGCGTTATCTGACCGCGTATCAGCTCGGGCATATCGAACGCGTCGCCGATCCCTTTTTTGGCGAAGGCACCGCGCGCATCATCACCTCGGAAGTCTCGCGCGCCTGGCCGATTGCCGACGCCGGACTGGGCGCACTCGCTTATCTGCTCGAGGCCCTTTCCGGCATGATGGGCGACCGGCGCCGCTGGCGCACCATGCCCTGGATGGTCGGCATGTTCGGTTTTCTGGTAATCCCGCTCGGTGCGGTGAGTATCTTTTTCATCGTCATTCAGCCCATCGTCATCGGCACCTGGTGCACGCTGTGCCTGATATCCGCGGCGGCCATGGTCTGGATGCTCCCCTATTCATTCGACGAGATCCTCGCCATGGTGCAATTCATGCTGCGCGCCCGGCGTGAGGGAAAAGGCGTCTGGAAGCCGTTCTGGCACGGCGGCACCATGACCGGCGCGACGGCGTCGGGTGGCCCGCCGCTGTCTATCGACATCGCGGACATCGGTCTGCTCAAGGGGCAGTCCGCGGCCTTGCCGAAGGGGCTATTGCTCTGTGCGGCGCTGGGCGTCTGGTTGATGTTCACGCGTGCCATCTTCGGCACCGAGGGCGCGATGGCCGATAGCGATCACTTCGTCGGCGCGATGATCTTTACGGTATCGATCGCCGCGTTCTCCGAAGTGGCCAGGCCGCTGCGTGCACTGAATCTGCTGTTCGGCGGCTGGCTGTTGATCGCGCCCTGGATACTGGCCGGCACCCATGCCGGCAGTACTGTCGGCAGCCTCGTCGTCGGTGCGCTGGTCATTCTGTTCTCGCTGCCGCGCGGCCCCATGCGGCATTCGTACGCGGGATGGGACCGTTATCTGGTCTGGTAGGCGGAGGGCACAGTGATCCTGAATTGGCTGCAACGCGCGCGCAATCTTGCACCGCTGCTGCTGTTGATATTCGGCGAGCCGGCAGTGGCGCACGTCGCGGACGGGGCGCACGGCATCGTCTGGTCTTCCCTCGATCCCTGGTCGGTCCTGCTGCTGCTCGGCATGGGCTGGTGTTACGTACGCGGCCGTGCAATCGGGCGACGGCGTTCGCGCATGGGCGGCGGCGCGCGCCGGGATGCCCTGTTGTTCTGGACCGGCTGGTCTGTCCTGTTTATCGCGCTGCTACCGCCGGTCGACACGCTCGGCGGCCAGCTGTTCTTCATGCACATGATCCAGCACGAGCTGCTGATACTGTTGAGCGCACCGCTGCTGGTGCTGAGCCGCCCGGCCGGCCGGCTGCTATGGGGCTTGCCCGACCGCCTACGCGACGGGTTTGTGCGGCTGAACCGCAAGAGGGTGGTGCGGCGCGCCGGCCGCTGGTCGCTGTCGCCGGCCGGCGCCTGGGCGCTGCACGCCGTCGCGCTCTGGGGTTGGCACCTGCCAGTCCTGTTCAATGCCAGCCTGGCCAGCGATGCGGTGCACGCCCTGCAGCACCTCAGTTTCTTCGTATCGGCCTTGCTGTTCTGGTCGGCGCTGCTGCTGAGCCGAGATCGCAGCCGCAATGCCGTAGCGATCGTCTACCTGTTCACGACGGCGTTGCACAGCGGCCTGCTCGGCGTATTGCTGACGTTTTCGAAATCGCCCTGGTATGCGCCCTACGCGGTAACCACTGGAGGGTTCGGTTATACGCCGCTGGAAGATCAACAACTCGGTGGGTTGATCATGTGGGTGCCGTCCAGTCTGGTGTTCCTGGCCGCGATCCTGGTGCTGGCGGCACGCCTCCTCGAGGAGCGCGCGCCCAGCCGGCACCGATTGGCCTACCAGCGCAATGTCGGCAAGAACCATGGCTGAGAGTTCCGGATACTTTTCGCCGTGGCCGCCATACAGGATTTGACCATCTGGGAACGAAGAACATGCGATCTTCGACAAGCGACCCCTATCCGCCGATCTCCGACTATGCGCTGATCAGCGATTGTCATTGCATCGCCCTGGTCGGGCGTTCGGGTTCGATCGACTGGTGCTGCATGCCGCGCATGGATGCGGATAGCTGTTTCGGCCGGCTGCTGGACTGGGGGCAGGGAGGCTATTGCCGTATCGCGCCGGATACCGACGACTACCAAGTGGAACGCCGCTACCTCGACGACACGCTGGTGTTGCGCACGCAGTTCGAGACCGAGACCGGCAGCTTCGCCGTCACGGATTTCTTTCAGATGAATCACGAGCCGGAAATCTACCGCCGGTATTGCGTCATGCGCATCGTCGAGGCCATCCGCGGGCGGTCCAGAGTGTGTGTCGATATCGTGCCGCGCTTCGACTACGGATCGATCATCCCCCAGGTCGCGGAATGGAGCAAAGGCGTATACACGGCGATCGGCAGCAACAATGGGCTGCTGATACAAGCCGATTTTCCGTTGCAGGTCGAGCAGGCCCGCGCATTGCGGGCAACCCACGCGCTGGCGGAGGGCGAGCGGATCTCGCTGGCGATCCGTTTCGAAGCGCCCGAGGCGCTGTCGGCGCTGGCGGAACGGGTCGATGGCCAAGACTACGACGCGATCGGCAGCCTGCGGACGACCGAACGGTGGTGGCATGACTGGATCGACCGGACTCCGGCGCCGTACCGCGACGATCGCCAAGTGCTGCGCTCGCTGCTGGTGGTGAAAGGGCTGACCTTCGAACGCACCGGCGCCGTGGTGGCGGCCGCAACCACCTCGCTACCCGAATCCACGGGCGGCGATCGCAACTGGGATTACCGTTACAGCTGGATCCGCGACTCGGTGTTTGCGATCCGTGCCCTGTATCCGCTGGGCTTCAGTCGCGAGGCCGATCGCTTTCGCGCCTTCATACAACGCAGTGCGGCAGGTAGCGCGGAGCAACTGCAAATCATGTACGGCGTCGACGGCGACCGCCGTCTCACCGAGATCGAGCTGGACTGGCTCGAAGGATACCGAGGCAGCGTGCCGGTTCGCATCGGCAATCGCGCCTACCGCCAGACGCAGTTGGACAGCTATGGCGAACTCTTGGAACTGGCCTGGATCTCACACGGCGGCGAACGTGACATCGCACCCAACTACTGGGACTTCATCTGCGATCTGGCCGACACCGTGTGCCGCCGCTGGCCGGAGCCGGACCATGGGATCTGGGAATTTCGCACCGGCGCCTATCATTTCGTTCATTCCAAGGCTTCGTGCTGGGTCGCGCTGGACCGGGCGATCCGTTTGGCCGAGCACCGCGAAGATTATTCGGTCCCGAGGCATTGGTACGAGCAAGCCGGGGCGATA
>Ga0172382_10012114_pt1 | contig 11294 bp, 8 predicted proteins | sample Leawel138RmetaG_FD_122245 | JGI IMG/M metagenome (GOLD analysis project Ga0172382, IMG submission 122245) | Leachate microbial communities from a municipal landfill in Southern Ontario, Canada - Leachate well 138R metaG | ecosystem: Engineered > Solid waste > Landfill > Unclassified | place...
CTGATCGCCACGCTTGCCTTCCTCATCGCCAACCGCCTGCTGCCAGCGGGCATCGAGGACCGTGCGGCGGCGGAGGTGCGGATTTTCCATGCCGCGTGGATCGCCGCCGTTTTCCACGCATTCTTGCGTGGCCGGGCCGCCTGGGGCGAACAGGCATGGGCCATCGCGGCGGGTAGCGCCGGGGCGGTGCTGCTCAACGCCGTCACCACCGGCCATGCCCTGCCGGTCGCGGCCGCAAGGGGTCTCTGGCACACGGCGGGGGTCGATCTCGTTCTGCTGGCTGCCGCTGTGATCGCGGCTTGCACCGCAATCAAGCTCGGCCAGGTTGCCGGCAGGCGCAAGCCTGTGCTGCAAACGGTAGGGTGATGCGATGAAGGATGCGCTGCTGCTCGTCGCGACCTGCGCCATCGCCGCGGTTGGTTTCGCAATGATGGCTTTCAGCCAGAAGCAGCACTGGCCATTGCGGCAAGGTCCCGATGCCGCACGCCCGCCGGAATGGCTCCGGCTGACCGGCGCGCTGTTCCTGATGCTTGCCGCGATCCCAGCGGTGCTGAGGGATGGCCTGGCTTTCGGGCTGCTGCTCTGGAGCGGAATGCTCACCGTTTCGGGAGTGCTGGTGATCGTTTGCCTGGCAAGGCTTCACGGCCGCGCCCATGACCAGTCGACCCGATAGACTGCTATACGCTTATCGTTGCCGATAATCCTCGCCGGTCTCCTGCTGCATGGCCGCTGGCCAGATGCCGGATCGCTCCGGGTCCGTAAGCGGCCGGGCCTGCCCCTTGCCGAGATCGCCCAGAGTTACGGTCCCGATTCCCACGCGCACGAGGCGAAGCACGCTGGCGCCCTGGGCCGCGATCATCCTGCGCACCTGGCGGTTGCGGCCCTCGGTCAGCACGATCTCGATCCAGCTGGAGCGGCTGCCCGTGCGCAGAAGGCGCACCGTGGCGGCGCTGAGCCGTTCGCCGCCGTCCTCGACAGGTTTGGCGAGCGAGGCGATGAGGTCCTCGTCGGCAATCCGGTCGATCTTCACATGATAGGTCTTCGGAACGCCGGATGCCGGATTGAGCAGATATTCCGCCCAGCCCGTGTCGTTCGTCAGGAGGAGCAGCCCTTCGCTCGCTTTGTCGAGGCGGCCCACCGGCGACAGGAACGGCAGTTCGGGCGGAAGGCAATCATACACGGTTCCGCGATCGTGAGGATCGCGGCGCGTCGTGACCAGCCCGCGCGGCTTGTTCAGTATCAGATAGGCCTTCGCCTCGGCCGCGATGGGGCTGCCATCGACCGCGATGCGGTCGCGGCCCGGATCGACCCGCAGGGTCGCCGAACGGGCGATCCGGCCGTTGACCGATATCCGCCCGGCTTCGATCAGCGCGGCGGCTTCGGTCCGGGAACAGAAGCCGAGTTTCGAAAGGGCGCGGGGCAGGCTGACGACGGATCGGGACCGGGATGGAGATGAGGGCCGGACGCCCGGAGCTGGACGGCGCTTTCCAGCGCCTGTCCTGGCAGGACGATGTGACATGGCAAGGCTCGCGGCCCCACGGCGCCGCGTTCCGACAGGGAAAATTGTGATCGGGGCAGGGATGAGCGGCTGCCGGGCGTATCATGACCCCGGACGCTGCATGGCCTCCGGGGTCAGATGCCCGCGATCAGTCTGCCGGCGCGCAATGCGCGAATGAGATGCCGCTTGCTCATGCCCTTATCCTTCGCGCGATCATGCCGCTGCGTCAATCGCTGTCGGCGTAGCGGCTTATGCCGGAAATTAGGCCAGAGACAGGATGGCGGGGAGATATGACGATGGAAACGAGATTGCTGGCGGCTATGCGCGAGGCGCTGGCCGCCTCGTTTCCGGCCAGTAGTGGGTATCGGGCAAGGGCCGCGCGCCGAATACCGCCTGGCCGACGCGCACCACGGTCGCGCCCTCCTCTATCGCTATCTCGTAATCGCCCGACATGCCCATCGACAGCGTTTCCAGCGCAGCGCCTTGCGGCGCGTCCTGCCGTGCGCGATCCCGGATTGCGCGCAGCAGGCGGAAGCAGCGGCGCACTTCGTCCTGATCGGACGTGAACCGCGCCAGCGTCATGAAGCCCCGGACGCGCAGGCTGGAGAAAGCCGGCAGTTCCGCAAGAAACGCGGGCACATCTTCGGGCGCCAGCCCATATTTCGTCGGCTCGCCGGACGTGTTGACCTGCACCAGTATGTCGAGGCCGCGCCCGAGATGCTGGAGGCAACGATCAAGCTCGGCCGCCAGCCGGAGCCTGTCGAGCGACTGAACCTCGCCGGCGAATTCGAGGACATCCCTGACCTTGTTGGTCTGGAGGTGGCCGATCATGCTCCAGCGTATCGGTTGTCCCGCCAGTTCGCGGGCCTTGGCGCGGCCTTCCTGCACCTTGTTCTCGCCCAGACTGTGCTGGCCCACGTCGAGCGCTTGCTGCACCCGGGCCGCGCCGACGGTCTTGGTCACCAGCATGAGGCTGGCGGCGTCAGGGGAGCGGCCTGCACGCAGCGCGGCATCCCGCATCCTTTTCCGGAAATCGTCCAGACGATCGGCGACACTTCCGGTCATACACCCTTCCTTGACTGGCCCGACGATTATATATAGGACTCCTATTATACTCTTGTCGAGGGCCGATGACCGCCAACGCCCATATCATGACCGGACTGTCGCGGATCGGGATGCTGCTGCGCTCGGAAGGATGGCGGCAGGCGGAGACGACCGGGCTTACCCCGACCCAGAGCCAGATCCTTGCGTATCTGGCCGCTCGCGGCCCCGCGCGCATCGGTGCGATCGCAACCGAGATCGCTGTCACGCAGCCGACCGCGAGCGATGCCGTCGCCGCGCTGGTCCGCAAGGGTTATGTGGAGAAGCTGCGGGACCCTGAGGATGCGCGCGCGGTGCGGCTGCAGCCGACCGAGGCGGGAAAGCGCCTCGCCAATGAAACCGCGGTCTGGCCGGATGCCCTGCTGGGGGCCGTCGATGCGCTTGATGACGGGGATCGCGCCGGGTTCCTCAAGGCGCTCACCAAGATGATCGGCGCGCTCCAGGCGAGCGGCGCGATCCCGGTCCAGCGCATGTGCGTCACCTGCGCGCATTTCAGGCCCAATGTCCATTCCGATGCGGCTGCGCCGCATCACTGCGCCTTCGTGGACGCCGCTTTCGGCGATGCTTCGCTGCGTCTCGATTGCGGCGATCACGTCGAAGCCGACGCTGCGGCGCGGCTTGAAAGCTGGACCTGCTTCACACGGGAGCCGGTCCATATGTGAACGCCCCGCTCGCGGCAACGAACGGGGCGCTCGATTGTCCACCCTCGGATAAGGAAGGAACATTCCATCATGCCTCAGAAAGCGACGTTTTACCATGCCGGGTGTCCGGTCTGCGTCAGCGCCGAGCAGGGCCTCGCCCATGCGCTCGATCCCGCGCAATATGATGTCGAGGTCGTGCATCTCGGCGACGCGCCTGGGCGGATCGCGGAGGCCGAGGCCGCCGGGGTCGCTTCGGTCCCGGCGCTGGTGATTGCCGGCCAGCCCTTTCACATCAATTTCGGCGCCTCGCTCGCCGAGGTGAAAGGTTCGACCTGATCGGATGGTCCCGGCGGCGCCAGTCGCCGGGGCCGGCATCCACCGCTGGCAATTTGCGATGCCTGCCTATTGCAATGGCGCCGGGAGGCTCACACGATAGACCAGTATCCGGTTGTCATTGTCCAATCGCGAATCGCAAGCCTCGCCGGACATTCGGCAGTTGCGCGCGATGAAATCATTGTCGTTGCCCACCAACAGGAAATAATCGGTCGGATTATCGCGCTCCAGAACCGGCACGAGATCCATTGCCTCCCATTTCTCGGACAGCATTTCTATACTCAGCCCGAATTGCGCCAGTTGCACGGGATTGAGCATGTTCACCAGCTCGGCCCGCTTGGCGGGAATTATGTCCGCCCGCAGCGCGGTGCCCGCCGGATTCTGCAACAGCGATGCGGTGCCCGTCTCAAATGCGGTGCCCGCAAGGTTGGTCGCATCGGTTACGTCGACCAGAAGGATGCTCTTGTAGACGATCGGCTTCCCGTTTTCCGCGCCGTGGCCCGCGCCATCGCGCGCGAGCATCAGGAACCGATGGCTATCGAGCGCGCGGATTTCGCTCTGCGCGGCGGTGCGGTTGGGCGCGCCGCCATTTCCCTCGTCATTATAGGCGGGCAATTGCACCACATAATGCGCAGCAGGCTGGTCCGGCGTCGGCGTGCGGCTCACGTCGTAGACCATCACGCGCGTGTTGACGCGGCCCGAGGGATTGCCGGTCGCGCTGTCCTGAATCAGCGCGCTTTGCAGGGCCACGAACAGGGTTCGGCCGTCAGGCGACAGCGACATGCCTTCCGCTCCCTGATTGTTGCGTCTCCCGCTGTCCGGCGCCTGGAGAGAACCGAAGAAGGGTTGCCCGTTTTGGCGCGGCGTGATCGCCGCGGGTGGCTGGATCACTCCGCGCAATCTTCCGCGCTTGTCAAAGAAATACACATTGGCGGTATATTCATCGCCGACGTAGAAGCCGCCGTCGCGCGTGAATTGCAGCGACTCCGCGTCCAGAGACACCTTGCCCTTGCCGACGCCGCTGGCCGGCGCCGGCAGCGTTATGCCGCGTTGCGTCAGGGTGCCGGTGCCCGGATCGGCGCCGGTAAACGGCCGGCCGCGAAAGTCGCGCAGCTTCAATCCGCCATCGGGAATGAGGGCGAGCTGGCCTTTCTCCGGTGAGAAGCGGATGCGCAAGCGCACCAGCCGCGCTGGATAGTCGAAGAAGAGGTTCGCCGGGGGATCGTTCCGTCCCCGGTCCGGCAGCGTCCACAGAATGCCTTCGTAATGATCGCCCACGCGCTTCCAGCTTCCGGGCGCTATCTGCAGCGAGGAAAACGATCCCAGCGTGTCGCCAAGAAAGTCGACCGTGCCCGCTGGAAGCTCGCCGGCGCCGACCAGCCCCCGATTGATGAAGGCTTGGCCGTTCAGCGTGACGCCGCGCGCTCCGGCCGCCCGGTCCAGATGCGGCCGGGAGATAGGCTCTTCCTCGCCGGCCGACGCAGGGACGGCGAGGAAGAGCGACAACAGGAGCAGCGCGGCGCGCATGGGTTCAGAAGGTAAACCCGATCGTTCCGAAGACCTGACGCGGAGCCGACGAGTGGAACACCTTGACGGTGCCGGCCGCGTCATCAGGCGCGAATACGCTGTTGTCGAAGTTCGAGGCATAACGCTTGTCGGTCAGGTTGGTGACGTTGAACGACAGCTTCGCGCCCTTCAGCGGTCCGACATTGCCGAAGTCGTAACCGAATCCGAGGTCGAAGGTTGTGTAGCCGCCGAAGCTCTGGTCATTCGTGAAGGTGTAGTAACGGCGGCCCGTATACTTGCCCTGCAACGATGCGAAAAAACCGGAGTGGTTCACGCTCAGCACGCTGGCGAACATCTCCTTCGGCGTGTCGACCTGCTGCTTGCCGGCCGTGGCCTTGACCACGCAGACATCGTCCTCGCACCAGTCGAGATCATCATCATAGGTGGACTTGTTGTACGAGGCGGAGTTGTACCAGCTCAGCCAGGGCAATGGTTTCCACAGGACGGCGAGTTCCACGCCCTTGCTGGTGACGCTGCCGACATTGTGGAACGAGTTGCCGCAGCCCGGTTCCTGCTGCCGGTTCGTCGGGCAGGGGTTGTACTGGAGAAGCCGGTTGTCGAACTCCACATAATAGCCCGCCAGCGAAATCTGCAGGGGACCGCTGACATAACGGTAGCCGCCTTCGAAGCTCTTTGACGTCTCCGGCTTCAGCGTTTTTCCCTGCGCGTCCCAAACGTCTTGTGTCACCGATTGCGGCCCGAGTTTGAAACCGCCCTGGAACATTGCCATGTTCTCGGCGTAGCTGGCGAACAGTTCATGCTCGGGCGCGACTTGCCAGTGCAGGCCGACCTGCGGCAGGAAATAATCCTTTGCCGTCAGCGAGCCGGTCGCGAACTGCTGGTTGCCCGGAGGGGCCTTGGCGATCCCGTCAATCGCGGTGGCGTCGGATCTGGCGTAGGTGCCCTTGAAGCCGAAATCGATGCTCAGCGTGTCCTCGAGCAGCTTCACCGTGTCCTGAACGTAGAACTGCCGCGTCTTCCACTTGGTTTCCTGCGCCCAGGTCGTGGAATCCGGCTGCCCCTTCAGGTACTTCGCCAGGCTGAACGGCCCGGTGACGTTCTGCCAGATATAGCGCACGGCGCTGCTGGTATTCTCCTCCAGCCAGAAGCCGGCCTGGAAGTGGTTGAAGCCGACTTCCCAGCTCAGGCTTGCGAGCGCGCCGGTGCGGTCGATCGTATAGCGCGTATCGCGGATGCGGACCGGCACGTCATCGGCGGTATCCGCCGTCCCTTGCTTGGACCAGCCGACGATCCAGTTGTTGCCGGCACCCTTGTTCTTGTGATGGTAGACCGACACCCTCGCGCTGAGCGCACTGGTCAGGTCGAAATCCCCCGTGAGGTAATAGAGTTCGTCATTCCGCAGGATCTGGCCGTTGGTGTAGGTGACATCACCGTTCTTGGCAGGTGATGTTGCGGGAACACAACGATCTGCGGCGGTGGGCCCGGTCACGGTGCAGTAAGCGAGATCGACATAGGCGTCCCAGTTCGGCGAATAGCCGCCCCAGTCCCAGCCGACGCGCGAGAGCATGTCCTTCGACAGATAGGCGTCGTCCGCCTGGTTGGTGCGGGAAATGTCCACGAAGGCCGAAATCGTGCCGCCGTCGAACTGATATTTCAGCTTGCCGTTGAACTGCTTGCCGGTGGACTTCTTGTCGGCGCCCTGGTCGACGAACAGGTCCTGCTCGGTGTATTGCCCGGAAAAATAGGCCGAGAAACCGCCATGCTCGCCGGTGTCGAACCGCACGAAGGTGCGCAGGGAATCTTCGCTGCCGAAGCTCTGGCTGATCTGGGCGCCCATGTCCTTGCGCGGGTCGCTGGTGATATAGGTAAGCGCACCGCCGAGGTTGCTGGTCGAAGCGATGCCGAGGCCGGCGATGCCGGTCGCAAGGTCGGCGCGGCCGAGATTTTCGGAGATCAGCGCGCGGCTGATGGTGAGGCCGTTATAGTTGTTGTAGGCACCGTCGCCGAGCGGGATGCCGTCGAGCGTGTAGCCGAGATGCGTTGTGCTGAAACCGCGAACCTGGAGGGAAAGCGACTGCTCGTTGACGCCCAGCGCGTCGATCGACTGCGCGCTCACCCCCGGCAGGAAGTTCAGCGCTTTCTGGACGCTGGTTCCGGGCGGCAGCACGTCGAGGTTCGAGGGCACCAGGGTCGAGACCGAGCGGGTCTGGCCGCTGCCGATGACGACAATTTCTTCGGAACTGGCGTTGGCGTCTTCGGACGTGGCATCCTCCGCCTGCGCCTGCGTTGTGAACATGAGACAGGCAGCAACCGCCAACACGGAAACGGACTTTTGTAGCACTCAACCCCCCTATTTGGACAACGCTGCGGGATGTGCGCCGCAGCAGGGGCGAGCCTATTTCACCTGCTCATGACGCTTTCGCTACAATTCGCCTGTAAATGAACCAGATAGGCGGCCGCCGGCGCACGGGGCCGCATGTCTCCCTTCCCAGGCGCCGGGCTGAAGGAGATTCTAATGGGTGACGCCGGATGGACGGGAGAGCAGCCGCGCCATGACGCCGGGCTAACGCCAGGCTAACGCCGGGCCGCGGCATATGCCCCCTCAAACCGGCGCTATGCCATGGGTTAACCGCGCCGGCGCCTTATGCCGGCATCGGGCCGCCTCGCGGTGATCGGATCGCTCTGGATCGACGGCCGAATCTGCGGATCATTCCATCGATCGCCACATATATGACCGGGGTGGTGTAGAGCGTGAGGACCTGGCTGACGAGGAGGCCGCCGACGATGCAAATGCCGAGGGGCTGGCGCATTTCCGAACCTTCGCCGCCGCTCAGCATCAAGGGCAATGCTCCGAGGATCGCGGCCATATTGGTCATCAGGATTGGCCTGAGGCGCAGGCGGGCCGCTTCGCGGATGGCATCCATGGCGGAGGCGCCATCCCGCCGCTGCCGCGCGAGCGCGAAGTCGATCATGAGGATCGCATTTTTCATCACCATGCCGATCAGCAGGAACAGTCCGAGCAGCGCGATCAGCGAGAATTCGAATCCCGTGAGCCACAGCGCCAGAAAGGCGCCGATGCCGGCGGAGGGCAGGGTCGACAGGATCGTCAGCGGATGGGCCATGCTTTCGTAGAGGATGCCCAGCACGATATAGACGGCGAGAATCACGCCGAGCAGCAGCAGCGGCTGGTTTTTCATGCTGTCCCCCGCCAGATCGAGTTCGCCGGCCATGCGCGCCTGAACGTCGGTGGGCAGCATGAGCCGGGCCAGCGCGCTGTCGATCGCGGCCTTGGCCTGTTCCAGCGACACGCCGGGCGCCAGCGCGAAGCCGATTCTTCGCGCGGCGAACTGGTCGCGATGCTGCACCCAGTCGTCCGCCAGGATGTAGCTGCGCGTGGTGAACGCCGATAGCGGCACCCGCTGGCCATTCGCGGCGATGACCTGCACGAGATCGAGCACGCCCGGGTCCTGCGTATAGCGCGGCTCCAGTTCCAGGATGACGCGATACTGGTTGAGGCTGTCATATATCGTGGCGACCTGCCGCTGGCTGAAGCTGTTGTTGAGGACGGAAGTCACTGTCCGCATGTCGACCCCGAGCCGCCGGGCCGCGTTGCGGTCGATATCGAGATCGATCTGGAGATTGCCGCCGTCCGCCCTGCTGTCGACGTCGGTCAGTTCGGGGAGCTTTTCCAGCGCGGCGCCGGCCTTGCGCTGCCAGTCCTTCAGGCCCTCCAGCCGGGGAGACAGCAGGCGCAGATCGTATTCCTGCCCCTGCTGGCCCGGCGGTTCGAGCTGGATATCCTGATCGACGTTGATCCATAGCGCGCCGCCGGGAACCTTGGGCATGCCGGCGCGCAGGCGGTCGATCACGGCGCTGGCCGGTTCGCCTCTTTCGGCTGCGGGTTTCAGGCGGACCATCATGAAGGCATTGTTGATGCCCGTGTCTCCGCCGGCCTGCCCCACGACATCGGCAATGGCCGGGTCGGCTAGCAGATAGCGCCGATAGATTTCGATCTTGGGCTGCATCAACTGATAGGACATGCCGTCGTCGCCGCGCGCGAAAGCCGTCAATTGCCCGGTATCCTGCTCCGGCAGAAACCCCTTCGGAATGAACATATAGAGCGCCCCGTTGAGCGCGATCACCGCGACGAGCAGCGCTAGCGCGATCCGGCGATGAAGCAGGGCGGAATCCAGCGAGCGCGCATAGAAGGCCGCAACCCGCGCATGGAAGCCCGCCCGGGGGGCATCGTGCTCTTTCGGCTTGAGCAATCGCGCGCACAAGGCTGGCGTCAGGGTCAGCGACACGATCAGCGAGATCAGCATCGCCGCCGCCAGCGTCAGCGAGAACTCGCGGAACAGCAGGGTTATCACCCCGCCCATGAACAGGATGGCGACGAACACCACCAGCAGGGCGAGGTTCATGGCGACCAGCGTGAAACCCACCTCGCGCGTGCCGCGTATCGCCGCCCGGCGCGGCGAAAGGCCCGCATCGATATGGCGGACGATATTCTCCAGAACGACGATGGCGTCATCGACCACGAGCCCGGCGGCGACGATGAGCGCGGTCAGCGACAAATTGTTGAGGCTGAACCCCATCGCCCACATCGCGCCGAAGCTGGCGATCAGCGCCACCGGGATCGCGAGCGTCGGAATGACCGCCGCGCGCCAGCGGCGCAGGAACAGGCCGACCACCAGGATGACGAGGCCGACGGACAGTCCCAGTGCCAGCTGCGCCTCGCGGATCGTGGCGCGAATGCCGGGGGATCGGTCGAGCACGATCTGCAGGCCGGCCTGGGCGGGCATCAGGCTGTCGAGGGCGGGCAGCGCGTCGCGGATGGCATCGGTGGTGGCCACGATATTGGCGCCGGGCTGACGCCGGACGACCAGGACCACAGCCGGGTTCTCATTGTGGAAACCCATCGCATATCGGTTTTGGGTGGACTGGGAGACGGTCGCCACGTCCGACAGGCGCACCAGCCTGTCCGCGCGGCGGGCGATGATGAGTCCCTCGTAATCCTGCGTTTCGCGCAGCTGCGCATTGCTGCCGATCTGCCATGCGCGCTCGCCGCGCTCGGTCATGCCAAGCGGGCTGAGCGCATTGGCGTTGGCGATGGCGTTGCGGACGTCGTCGAGCGCGAGGCCCTGGGCGGCCAGCGCGTGCGGATTGAGCTGGACGCGGACCGCGGGCAGCGAGGCCCCGCCGATCGACACCTCGCCGACGCCGGGGACTTGCGCGATCCGTTGCGCCAGCACGGTCGAGGCAAGGTCGTAGAGCTGCTCGGGAGGCAGGGTATCCGACGAGAGCGCCAATGCCATGATCGGCGCCTGGCTCGGGTTCAGTTTTCGATAGGTGGGTTCTGACGGCATCCCGGAGGGAAGCTGGCCGCGCGCGGCATTTATCGCGGCCTGCACGTCGCGCGCGGCGTCGTTGATATTCCGCCCCTGTTCGAACATCAATCCGATCTCGACCGAGCCTTGCCCGCTGGTCGCTTCCATCAGCCGCACGCCCGCGATGCTGCCCAGCGCCCGCTGCAGCGGTACGGCCACGGCCGCCGCCATGGTGCGCGGATTGCCGCCGGGCAGGCTGGCCTCCACCGAGATCGCCGGAAAATCGACCTCGGGCAAAGGCGCCGTCGGCAGCAGGCGATAGGTCAGCAGGCCGGTGAGGATCATCGCCAGCGCCAGCATGATGCTGGTGACAGGGCGGTCGATGAAGAAGCGCGCGATCATGACGCGGCCCGGGCCGCGTCCCTTCGCGCGCGCATCCGCCGCGACAGGCGGTCGAAGAAAAGATAGACGACGGGCGTGGTGAACAGCGTCAGCATCTGGCTTGCGACCAGCCCGCCGACCATGACGAGGCCGAGCGGCTGGCGCAGCTCCGCGCCGGCGCCCTGCGCGAACATCAGCGGCAGCGCGCCGAACAGTGCGGCAAGCGTCGTCATCAGGATCGGCCGGAACCGCAACAGCGCGGCGCGATGGATCGCGGCGCGCGGAGACAGCCCCTCGCGCCGTTCCGCTTCCAGCGCGAAATCGACCATCATGATGCCGTTCTTCTTGACCAGGCCGATCAGAAGGATGATCCCGATCACCGCGATCAGATCCAGCGGCTCGCGCGCGATCAGCAGCGCCAGCAGAGCGCCCACCGTGGCGGAGGGCAGGGTGGACAATATGGTGATGGGATGGATCGTGCTCTCA
>Ga0172382_10012116_pt1 | contig 11291 bp, 14 predicted proteins | sample Leawel138RmetaG_FD_122245 | JGI IMG/M metagenome (GOLD analysis project Ga0172382, IMG submission 122245) | Leachate microbial communities from a municipal landfill in Southern Ontario, Canada - Leachate well 138R metaG | ecosystem: Engineered > Solid waste > Landfill > Unclassified | place...
TATTAAAATAACTGGTCTAACATTTCTACTTAATTTAGTTCCAAACTCATTGTCATTTTTTGCATATTCTCTGGCTGATTTTAAATCTTCTATTTCAATATCTTTAAGTTTTAAATTGTATTCATTTGATATTTGTATTTTTTCCATAGCTAATTTTTCAAATTCGAGTTTCATTTCATCTTTTGTAAAAACATTAGCAATAGCATCAGCAGTTTTATCATCTCCATTTTTTCTGAAAATATCTACAACTGCACCTAATGAACCGGGCAGAACCGATTTAATAATATTAGGTAATAGGTTTTTTAAATTCATAAAATCCTCCTTTCTACACAATTATTTACCTACGAAATTTTTGTTGACAATAGATATAAAATATGTTATATTATTAATATTATTCATAAAAAGGGGGTTATATGAAAGTTAAAGATTTCAAGAAAGAAGATTTTAGGATGGCTAATGTAATGACTGTTATTGAGATACAGGGTAAGTTCGGAGGTGAGTATATTTTCCATGATTCAAAAAAAGATATTTATGGAAATACTCTCATAAAAAGGAAAAAAGATTTTATAGAACTTATTACAGAAGAAATTACAAAAACGTGTTTTAAGCACGAAATCCAAATACCATCTGATATTCCTGTAAATATGATTGAAAAAAGAATTTTAAACATGAAAAAAATCCCATACACCAATATCGAACTTTCATATATTATGAATGGTATTGAAAACATAGTAAAAATATTAGATGAAGAAGAAAAGGTTATTGATACTATAAAATTCAATCTCAAAGATGAATATTATAATACTATCAAAAATATGATTACCACAATAGATATAAATAAGTTTTTTGAAGGTAATAACAATGAGTGAAAAAATATTAAAAGGATATTATTCATATATTGACAATTTAGAAATTCCAGAGTATAATAAGAAGAAATTTAAAAATTTATTAAAATCAAAATATTGTAATCTTGGAATGAAAGTAAAAGTAGATGATGAATTTTGGATTATAGTATTTAGAGATTTAGGTTTTGAAAAAATACCATATAAATTAGTATATGGTGATGAAGAATATGAAACACTTTTAAAGGGTGAGTTTTTAGATTTAAGGGAGTTTATTGATGAAGTTGAATTTGATGATTAGGAGAATTTTATGAAAATTGCAATATTTACAGATTTACATGCAGGTATAAAAAAGGGAAATCAGTATTTTGTAGATAAACAAAAAGAATTTATTGATAAACTTATAAATGATTGTGAAGAAAATAAAATTGAAGTTATTTTTTTCTTGGGAGATTTTATAGATAATAGAAGATTTGTGGATATTTCAATTCTTCAATCAGTAATTGATTATTTCTTTCAGAAAGTAGAAAAAAGTGAAACTATAAAAAAGATATTTGCTATTGTTGGTAATCATGACATGTATAAAGGTAATAGTTTTGAATTTAACTTTTTATCATATATTGAAAAATATTATGAGAAGTTAAGAGTTATTGATACTATTACAAAAATCAAATTAAATGATAGAAAAATGATACTTGCTCCATATCTTCATAAAAATAACTTTAAAGAGTTTGATGAAGCTATGGAAAATAACTATGACTATTGTTTCGGTCATTTTAATGTGAGTGATTTTTATAACCATTTATCTAAAATGTCAGAAAAATTAAAGAGAAGTTTAAAATCTGCTGATAATTTATCATTGAGTCATTTTGCTAATATAAAAAAAGCAGTATTTTCTGGTCATATTCATTTAAGAGCCGAAAAGGAAAATTTTGTATATGTTGGTAGTCCACTCCAGTATAGTTATGAACAAGCTGGAAGTGAAACCGGATACTATTTATTAGATTTAGAAACCGATAAATATGAATTTGTAAGTCAACCTGTGCAGATATTTCACAAGTTCAAAATAAATGAAATGAATGATTTTGAAGAATTTGAGCAGAATAAAGAAAAATATTATAATACATATACACTATTAATTCTTGGTAATAAGCTAACAGAGAAAGAGGTTGAGAAAATACAGGATAGAATAAGAATAATGTCAGATATGTTTGAACATTTAGATTTCATAGATAATAATATTATAGATGATATTGCTATGGAATTGGAAAAACTTGACGATGATGAATATCTGGAAAAGATTGAATCTTTTTTAAGAGATGAAAATGTTTTAAAAATTTTAGACGAATTTATAGATATTCATTTTGAAATGTCAGAAGAGGATAAAATTAATATATCTAATAGATTTAATGTGATATATAATACTTGTTTGAGTGAAAGGAAGTGATATATGGATATTAAAAAATCTATAAAAGAATTTGAAGAATATCTTTATGATTTAGGATGTTCTATCGAAAATCAGAATGAACCAGATAGAAGTATTACAAAAAATAAAATTATATCTATCAGAAATGTTTTAAGAATATTATCTGATATGGAAAAAGGAGATAAGAAATGAAATTAGAAGAATTGAAGGAAATGGTTAAAGAGGGTTATGTCAAGGTTAAATTTATTAAGAAAATGGATGGTAAAGAAAAAACAATGATAGGAACTACAAAACATGAAGTTCTTGTTGAAAATAATAGTGTTCCTACTGGTGAAGCAAGTGAAAGAAAACCAGACCCGGAAAATATTATAAGATTATATTGTCCGGCTGAACCGGGTGGTTGGAGAAGTGTAGATTTTGATACTATTATAGAATTTTCAAAATCTTCAGAAGAAGAAGTTAATGAACAGATAGCAGAGAATAAAAGATTATATGAACTAAAAATGGAAAAAATTCAGAAGTTTATTAAAACTTTAACAGAAAATAAATGTGAAGTTGTGTATAATAAAAAGAATGGACATGTATTTGAGATTTTTACATTGAATCCTGAAATAGTTCCAGAAGATGATAAACCATCAAAATCATCAACTACTATAAGAGTTTATAGTCTTGAAAATGATAAATATATATCTCTTAAATGGGATGATATTGTAGGTTATAAAATTTTTTAAAAAAATGCTTTACAAATTAAAAATTATGTGATAATATATAAAAAAAAGTTAAAGGATAATTTTATGGAAGTTAAAAGATTTATAGAGTTTCTAAAAGATAAAGGTGATAAAAAGATAATATTTAGAAAATATAATCCCGAAATGTATAGAATATTAAAATGGTGTGAATTTGATGTTGATGGGAAAATGGTTAAAATTCCAGCATTAGTTTTTTTATTAAATAAAGATTATACTGATGATGAAGATTATGTTTCATGTAAAAATATTGAAGAAGCTATTAATGTATCCCAAGAATATAAATATACTATTACAAATAGTGCCATCGATTTATCTATTGAAGAAAATCTAATTGAAACAGATAAATATGTTATATTAGATACAATAAAAATATAAAAAGGAGAATTTTATGAAACAACAAATATTTGCAGAAGGTTTTTTAGATTATTTATGTAACAAATACAATGAAAATGTAGAAGATTTAATGGTGGAGAAATGTTTAAATACGAAAATCAAGACCAGAGAATTATTTCCTGTAACATTTGAAAAAGGCAAAGAGCCAAAAGAAGGAATTTTTATTCCACCATATCTTAAAAGATTTATTCTTGAAAATGGTGATATATATGAACAGGAAATAGTGATTTCTTGTGAGGATATAGATGAAGTGTCATATGTTGATATTAGATATACTAAAAAAGAAAAAACTGAAGATAAAGGGGAGTAATTATGAATAAAGATAAGGTTGTAAAAATTGGTAATAATGTAGAGGTTAATACTGGAGATGAAAATGTTCAGAATTACATGAAAAGATTTAAGGAACTTACAGATTTTGATGTTGAAGTTGTTAAAATATTCACATTAAATTCTAATCCTGATGTTGTTTGTATCGGCGTTCTGGATAAAGAAAGAGAAGTATTAACTAAATGTGCTAAACTAATTTATAAAGAAGAAAAAATAAAAATGAAAAATGAAAAAGGAAAAACTGTTGAGAAAACAAAACCAATGGCTTTGTTTATTCCGTTCGGATTTCCTATTAATTATGAAATGTATCATGAAATTAAAACATCTGATGTTTCATTAATTCAATATGTTGGTGAAAATGATACAGATTTTGTAAAAACAACACATAGTATTGTGAGAAAGCAGTTTTTTCTTGAATTTTTAGATGAGAATAAAAATGCCGAAACAATCTGAATATAATAAAGATATTATAATTGATATTATTAATGTCATTAAATCTGATGAAAAAGTTGAAGATATTGAAGATAGTATTATAGTAACTTCAAAAACGTTCTTCAACGAAAAATTTGATGAGATAATGAGAAATAATAATTTAAATATATATGATTCTTTATTAGAGTTAATAGAAAGATATAGTCTATGTGTTGATGATATTAAAACAATAGTCAATAAATTTATCAATAAGGGTCATATAAAGCTTATTGAAGATTATGTTAAAGAGAGAAGGTTACATAAAGAAAAAAAAGATAATAAAACAGTTAAACTTTTTTAAAGTATTGATGGGTTATAATATATTATAACCCATTTACTTTTTTCAAAATAAAAGTTATCGGAGTAGCTATGAATATAGAAAGGCTTATTCTTAATAAATTAGTCAGTAATGAAGTTTATGCAAGAAAATATTTTAGTTTTTTAAAACCGGAATATTTTACAAATGAAATTGTAGAAGATAGTTATAGATATTATAATGATATTTATATTATGTATAGAGAACATTTTGAACAGTATGATGGGATACCTTTATATGATGATATGTTGCTCCATGCAAGAGATTATACAAGATATGATAATAGAAATGATTATGAAGAAATTATGAGCGGTATTAAGAAAGAAATTGAAAGGATTTATAAATATAATAAATCTATTGAAGATAAATTACTTTATAGAAAAACTGAATCATGGATAAGAGATAAGGAGCTTGAGATAGCTATTAGAAATAGTATTGAAATATATGAAAAGGATGATAGAACACCAGAAGATAGTTCTCATATAGCTGATATGATAACAAGAGCTATCGGAATTTCTTTTGATGAAGATTTAGGAACAGAATTTATTGATGTTGAAAGATTAAAACCATCAAAAAATGATGGGATTAAAATTCCATTTGCTTCAAAAACACTCAATGTTTTAACAAATGGTGGTGCTGAAACAAAAGCTATTAATATAATAGCGATGGCACAGAATGGTGGTAAAACAAGATTTATGTGTTGGTTAGCACAGGGATATATAAAATTAGGATATGATGTATTATATATTACAATGGAAATGGCTGAAAATAAGATTTATAATTATATAGATTCAGCTTTTTTTGAATTAGATATAACTAAATCTGATAATGATGATATAAGAGAATATAAACAAAAGAAATTAGAAGAATGTAAAGAGAAAACGAAAAAAAGAAAAATGGGTAGATTAGTGGTAAAAAAATTCCCTATTAAATCGATACATGCTCTTGATATAAAAAATTATATCAATAGATTAAGATTAGTGAAAAATTTTAAACCGAAGGTAGTTTTTGTTGACTATCTCCAGATAATAAAATCATATAAAGCTGGAAGATTACCACTCGATAAAACACATCATATTTATGGTGAAATAACAATAGAATTAAGGGGTGTTGCAGAAGATTATGACCTTTGTATGTGGACTGCTTCTCAGTTTAATAAAGATGGTGCTAACACAAGTAATTTTGATGCTTATAATTTAAAGGGTTCTACAGATATTTCCAATAATGCTGATTTTATGTTAGGTGGATATGCGAGTGAGGATAATCTGAAAGATGGAATAGTTCAATTTGGTGTTATGAAAACAAGATATAACCTAAAAACTTTTATGAAAGATTTTACTATGGGATTGAATGAAAAAGAAATGAGATTTTATGACTTGCTTAAATATGAAGAATGTGATACAATATCAAATAACATAGATATATTTATACCAAAAGGTCAGAGGGATGAAATGTTATCTATGAGAGAAAAGAAAAGATTGAAGGATGTTAAGAAGGTAAAAGAAGAAAATCTTGAAGAAGAAATAGGAAGTAGTGAAATAAAAGAAGTATATGAGAAATAAGGAGAGTTTTATATGATTAGAATAAAAACTATAATAGCCAAAAACTTTAAATCGGTTGGTAATGCTGGAATTAAATTTGATTTGAAAGATGATAAAAGAGAAATGATATTATTAGATGGTAAAGTGGGTAGTGGTAAATCCATGCTTTTATCTATAATATCATATAATTGGTTCGGAAAGGATTATGGTGCAGAAACACCTATTGATAAATTAATTAATAGAAGAAATAAAAAAGGGTTATATACACAGATAGATTTTACTAAAGATGGAACTGAAGGAATATATAGTATTATAAGAACAGCAAAACCCCGTAAACTTATCGTAAAACATAATGATAAAGAAATATATGATGAAGCAACAGCCACTGTAGTGCAAGAGAAAATTGAGAAAGAATTACTTGGTTGTAACTATTCAATATTTTCTCAATTTTTTATAAATGATAAGTTTAAGAATTTTATGTCACTAACAAAGGCAGAAAGACGTAAATATATGGAGAGCGTTATATCATATTTGGTAATTTTTACAGAAATGAATAAAAAGATAAATCTTGACAAATCATCTACAAATACAGAAATAATGATGATTGAAAGAGAAATAGATAAGTTAGAAAGTAGATTTGAAACAATGCAGGAATCTTCAAAAAAGAATAAAGAAGATTTATCTGAATTTCTTGATAATGTTAGAAATAAAATAAAAAATATTAATAAAGAAATTTCAAAAATTGATATAGATGATATTAAAAAAGAAATTGATACTTTTGAGGAAAAGATTAGTGAATATACAGATAAAAAAAGAAAATATAATAATAAATTGGTGGAAACACAGACAATAATAAATACTTATGAAAAAAATAAAAATAAGGAAAACGATAAAATAATCTGTCCTAATTGTGAAACTGAAATTTCTATAACAGATTATTTTAATAAAATCGATGTTGAAGAACATAAATCTATTATAGAAAAATGTAATGATAGAATTGAAAAAATATCTGATTATATAACAAAAACTAAAAAAAATCTTGAAGAAAAAACAGATTTATTACAGGATTATAAAATTAAGAAAAGAAATTTAAAGGAATATATAACAGAGGAAAAGAAATATGTTGAAAAAATAAATGAGGGTGAAGAAGATTTAACTGATAAATTAAAAGAGATTGAAGAGAGTTTAAAGGAATATGAAGAAAATAAAGAAAGATTTAAACTTGAAATTAAATATTTAGAAACTATACAGAAAATTTTATCTGATGATGGTTTAAGAAAATATATTATAAAATCAATACTCCCATATATTAATAAAAAAATTAAGTATTATATGGAACAGTTTGGAATGAATTATATATTTAGATTTCAAGATGATTTTGAAGAATTTATAAGTGATGGTAGAAATGATGTTGTATGGGGTGAATTTTCTTCTGGTCAGCAAACATGTGTAAATCTATCCATATTATTTGCATTTTATTATTTCATAAGTATAAAATCAATATTTAAACTTAATCTTCAATTTTTTGATGAAACATTAGATAGAAGTTTAGATAATGAAAGAACAGAAATGTTGATTGATATTTTAAGATACGATAAACTATTTGCTGATAAAAATATCATCATAACAACACATAAAGAAAATATTAAATTTTTGGGTTATGACAGAATAGTAAGAGCAGAAATAACAGATTTTACTAAATATGTTGAGGTGGATAATAATGTTTACAATAGCTATTGATTTTGATGGAACAATAGTAGATAATAATTTTCCATTTGATATTACAATTAAAGATAAAGCGAAAGAGGTTATCAATTATTACTATTATTTGGGTTGCTATATATCTATATGGACTTGTAGAAGTAATTGGTTTATAAGTGATTGTAAAAGAATTTTAAAAGAGAATGGTATTAATTTTCATGACGTTAATCAGGGAAATCCTATATATTCTCATTCAAGAAAAATATATGCTGATTGTTACATAGACGATAAAGCAATACCAGATTTTGATTGGGATAAAGGAAATTATATAATCGAACATTTTTATAAAAAATCATTATTTAGTAAAAACGAATGGGTAAATAATAAAGAAGAATTATATGATATATTTTTTAAAGAGTGTAAAAAAAGATGTCCTGATGAAGAATTAAAATATGCTTCCGAAACTATAAAAATAATGCTTGGAATTTTAGACCAGAGAGGAAAATAAGAATGGGAATGGTATTTAAGAAACGTATAAGTATGCTCTGCTTAGTAGATTTTATAGATATTAACGTATTAAAAAGTGGTATGATAAATTTTTGTAGTTTAGTTGATGAAAATCCTAAATTATTTGGATGTTCAGTTTTTAATTCTAATCTGGAGAATATTACTAACGAACAAGATATGAGAAAGTTCTATGAAGATTTTTTAAATTTTAGTAATAAAAACCATAATAAGAATATAATTTGTTTTATAGAAAATAGTTGGTTGAAAAACAATTATGATATAGAATTATTTAACGAGTTTATAGATTCATTAATAATAAAGTTTGACCATATTATTTTAATATATGGTCAAGAATGTGATAAGAGATATAAGAAAAGAATTTTAAAATTTAATTTTCCGAAATATGAAGTAGTATCTGATTCGAGTAGAGATATACTTGAAAAAATCATAATAGAATATAGTAAAACATTGGATGACTATCTGCTATGAGTAAAGTTAATATATATGACTATAATGCGAATTATATAAAAATATTATCTGATGATAGAGGTTTATATTATACTATCAGAGATAGATTTACTTATACATTACCATATTATATGGTAAAACATAAGAAATCTTTTAAAAATGGTTCGTGGGATGGTAAGATAAGATTTTTTAATATGAAAAACAAAACAATAAATAGAGGATTTTTGAAAGATGTTTTAAAAACTTGTAAAGATTTAGATGTTGATATTAATTATATAGATGAAAGTCTTGAAATGGAATATTCTGAAGATATTGGAGTAAAAAAGGAATTACTGGAATATCTTAAATCATTAAAAGGAATATTAAAATATAAGATAAGAAAATATCAAGCAATAGCATTTATTGAAGCTGTTAGAAATTATAGAAAGACTTTGGTATGTCCTACAAGTTCGGGAAAAACATTTATATTATATCTTATATTAAGATTTTATATTGAAAATGTGTTAGAGGATAACGAGAAATGTTTAGTTATAGTTCCATCAATAACTTTAATACAGCAAACATTTAAAGAACTCTGTTACGAATATGATAACGATGAATTATTTTTAAATAAAATTCATTTAATATATAGTGGTAAAGAAAAGAAAACAGAAAAACAAATAATAATTTCTACGTATCAATCATTAATGAGAGAAGAAGAAGAATATTTTAAGAAGTTTAAAATGGTGGTGGTTGATGAGGTTCACCACTTAAACGATGAATCAACAGGTATAAGAAAAATACTTGAAAAATGTAATAATGCTTATTTTAGGGTTGGTATGACCGGAAGTCTTTCAGATATAGAAACTGCAAAATTGGTTGTTGAGGGGTTTTTTGGTAAAATATCAGATATAATATCTACAAAAGAGCTACAGGATAAGGGGTATATATCAAAGTCAAAAATTTATATTTGTAATTTTAAATATAATAATTATTATGAAGTGGTAAGACAAATGAAACTTGAAAAGGATTTTAATTCTGAAATTGATTTTATTACAAAATTTAAACCAAGAAACAGGAAAATAGTAGAATTAATGAATAGATATGAAGGTAATAAAATGTTACTTTTCAATAGAGTAAATCATGGTAAGAATTTAAAAAAATATTTAGAAGAATTTGGAATAAAATATTTTTTCATAGATGGTAAAACAACACCAGATGAAAGAGAAGATATAAGGATTCAGATGGAAAAAGAAGATAATGCTGTTCTTTTAGCAAGTTGGCAATGTGCTGGAACTGGATATAGTATTAAGAAATTAATGTATGTTGTTTTTTGCTCCACTTATAAATCTGCAATAAAAAATGTTCAAGCCATAGGTAGAGGATTAAGATTACATCCAGATAAAGATATTGTTAAAATAATAGATTTTGTTGATGATATGAGATTAGAAGGTAAAAAGAAAGGTAGTAGAGCAGAGAATTTTTTATATAAACATTCTCTTAAAAGGCAAGAATTATATTTTAGAAAAAATTTTGAATATAAAATTACAAAAAATATTGAATTGTAGTTGACATATTTTAAAAAATATGTTAATATAAAAAAATCAACTATCCTATAAGGGGGATTTATATGGCAAAAACAAAGAAAAAATTTGATTTTGGTGGTAATTACAAGGAGAAACTGCTTAAAAAAGCTGAAAAGGAAAATGCACCACAGGGAAATGTTTATGAAACTGATGAAAGATTTTACGTTCCAAAGGGTGAAGGAAAAGATGGTAAAGGTAAAGTGAATGTTCTTTTAAGATTTTTACCATTTTATCACGAAGCAAAAAATGAAAAAGATGATGATATTATTGGTTTCACAACTACAAAAAGACATTTTGTGAAAAATTTTAAAACTAATAAAACATTGGTTTGTGAATGTCCGAGAACGTACTCTAAGGATGAAAAATGTCCTATTTGTGAGGAATATGGAAATCAGTATTCAGTGATTAACGGATTACCGGATGGTCACGAAAAGAAAGAAATGCTGAAATTAAGAGCTAAAAATTTCAGAGCAACTGAAAAATATGTTTATAATGTTTATATAATCGATGACCCGGTTGAACCAGAAAATAATGGTCAAGTAAAAATGATGGAAGTTGGTTTTCATGTTCATAAAGCAATTATGAAAGCTATTGATACAAATATTGATAAAGATGAAGATGAAGTATCTGGTGATGTATTCGACCTTGAAAAAGGTTATAATTTCAGATATAAAAGAGAAATTGAAGATAATAGAAATTCTTATAAATCTTCTAAATTTATCAATAAACAATGTCCTCTTACAGACGATGAAGAAGAACTTGAAAGAATTTGGAATATTATAACTGGTGCTAATAATCTTCATACTTATAGAGAAGAATTTAAAAAGAAATTCTTATCTTATGCTGAAATTGAAAAAAGATATAAAAATCTTTTTGGCGAAAAAATGACAAAGGTTGAAGAAGAAGATGATGAAGAAGAAGATTTTGAAGATGAAAAAGAAACAAATGTAAAAAATGATAAAGTTAAAAAATATGATGAAGATGA
>Ga0172382_10012117_pt1 | contig 11291 bp, 9 predicted proteins | sample Leawel138RmetaG_FD_122245 | JGI IMG/M metagenome (GOLD analysis project Ga0172382, IMG submission 122245) | Leachate microbial communities from a municipal landfill in Southern Ontario, Canada - Leachate well 138R metaG | ecosystem: Engineered > Solid waste > Landfill > Unclassified | place...
AAAAACTCATTTCCTATTGAAAAAGCAATGGCAGCCAGGGCCATTTCGTTTAGAATATTAAGTGAAGCTATATCTCCCCCCTGAATTATGTTGAAAAAAGAAGGCCCTATTAAAAGACCTGCCACTATATATCCCGATACATTGGGCAGCTTGAAATAATTTGCGGCTCTCCCACCCCCAATTCCTACTAATACTAGTATGCCTAATTTAAAAAGCATATTCAATCAACCATTCCCCCTTATTATTTTAAGTAAATTTTATAATTGACAATATTAAATCCATACAATCGGCAATTAGACCCATACACATTATATACCATATAGAGAAATAAGTAAAATAAAAGGCAGCTACTAGTCTGCCTTTATCAGGTTACCTCTTGCTATATGGCTTGCATTCCCGGTCATAAATATTTGAAAATTATCTCCCAGCTCTACTTCCAGCTTCCCCCCCTCAGTCTTTACACAGACCTTCTTATCCAACTTATTTAGAATATTTCCAATCACCACCGCTGCACACGAGCCCGTTCCACAGCCAAGGGTCCTGCCTGCACCTCTTTCCCATGTATAAATATTGATCCTGGCCCTATCCGATACTTCTACAAAATTAACATTGGCCTTTTTGGGAAATAGGGGGTGATTTTCAATTTTCCTTCCCAAGTCGTTTATATGGATCTGACCTATATGGTCTACAAAAATAACTACATGAGGTACGCCTACGGAAAGTGCTGAAAAGATATACTCTTTCTTATCTACGGATATAATCTCCTCAATTATCATATCCTTATCTAGGTTGATTGGAATCATCTTTCCCTGAAATACAGGCAATCCCATATCAACTGTAATTCCAACTAGCTTGTCCCTACTATCTGTAGAAATATCTACATATTTTATGCCTGCTAGGGTTTCTATGGATAGGTTCTTCTTCCTACTTATATTGTGCTCGTAAACATACTTGGAAAACGACCTGATGCCATTCCCGCACATCTCTCCCTGGCTACCATCTGAATTGTAGTAGAGCATCTTTACATCTGCTATTTGGCTTTCCATGCATATCATAATTCCGTCACAGCCCAGACCAAAATGCCTATTGCACACCTGAAGGGCCAATTTGTTATAGTCCATTTGAGGAATTTTCGCTCCATCAAATATAAGAAAGTCATTGCCTGCTGCTACGTATTTATCAAATTCTATCTCCCCCACTTTTCCACTCCTCCCCATTTAATAGTCACCATAGCCATGTCATAGGCTAGACCCTCTAAAAGGTCAACTTTCTAACCAGACCATCGTATCCAATTGTTGTATTTTTAAATATATTCCTTGCATAGTGGCTAAAGGCCCTGGGCTCCTCCATGGCTGGACTAAAATGTGTAAGCAATAGTTCCCCGACCCTAGCTTCATAGGCCAATTTGGCGGCCTCGCTGAAGGTCATATGCTTGTTTTTAACTGCCTTCTCCAGGTCCTCATCGTCCCCATAGGTTCCTTCGCATATAAATAAATCACTTTCATCTATAAAATCTACGATTTCTTCCGTTGGCCTAGTGTCGGTTACAAAGCTAATCTTTATTCCCTTTCTTTCCTCTCCCAATACCATTTGGGGATAATAGGTTTTTTCATTGTAGCTTGTAATTTCTCCGTACTGGAGCCTCTTCCATATTTCCTTTGGCACCTGATTCAACTGGGCTTTTTCTACTAGAAATTTGGGCATCCTATTTATATAAAAACTATAGCCTAGGCATAGGGACGAATGGTTTAATTCCAGGCTCCTAAGGACCATATCTGAATTAGAGTAATCAACTTTTCCCTGCTCTAGCTTAAGAATATTGTCTGAAATCTTTAGGCCCATGGTCTCCTCCTTAACCTGGACGATATTGATGTCATAGGGCAGGTAGGAAATAGATAGTAAAAGTCCATTTACTATTTCCTTAAGGCCACTGGGACCTATTATGGTAATGGGCTCTGTCCTTCCACTGTTCCCCATGGTGGAAAGCAGGCCCGGCAGGCCAAAGATATGGTCCCCGTGAAAATGGCTTATACATATCACATCTATATTCTTAAATCCTGTCTTAAACTTTCTCATGGCCACCTGGGTCCCTTCACCGCTGTCTAAGAGGATCTTTCTTCCCTTAAAACTAATCATAGCTGATGACAAATATCTATTGGTCATAGGCATACCGCCACCAGTTCCTAACAAAGTAACGTCTATCACAAAAATCTCTCCCTACTGCTTTAATAGCACTTTATAATCTATTATACAATAGTATATAAAAAAATCCCATAAATATCATGGGATTAATTGTACTTCCTTCTCTCTCCAAATAGCTCATCCTTTGTATACATGGCTATCTTGTAAATGTGGTCAGCTATTCTTTCCAGATGCCCTATGATATCTATGTATATGACCCCTGAATCGACATTACAGACATCGCAATTCAATCTATCCAGGTGATTGTTTTGGAATAGCTCACTTAAGGCGTCAACCAAGTTCTCCAATTCAGTAATTCTTTCTATGCTCTTATCGTCTTTCTTTCTCAATGTAAGAATTGTAAGATCAAATAGCTCCATTATTGCCCCCTCTAACTGCTTTAACTCGTCAACGGCAGTATCAGTGAAGGGCAGTCCGCCATCAATTTTTTTGCTGGCCAAGGAGGCTATTTCAATGACCCTATCCCCTGATCTTTCAATATTGTTTATACTACTTATTATGGCAGGAACCATAATAGATTGTCTCTCTGTCAATTCCCTCTTAGATATCTCTACGATATACCTAGTTAGGTCTTTTTGCATCTCATTTATAATAAATTCATTGTCGGCAATTTCACCCATCTTTTTCGTATCTTCCCTGTATATCATGTTCATTACGTCTTTTACCATATTGCTCAGTATTTCAGTTCCCCTTATGAGTTCATTTCTGGAGGCTTCTAATGCGGCAACAGGAGTATCTAGGAGCAGCCTATTCAATAGTACCTTTCCATTTTTCGACTCGACCTTCGATTTTATAACCTTATTTAGAAAACCAACATAAACTTTTGTCATTGGAAGAAATATCAATGCATTTACTGAATTAAACAGGGTATGGGAGTTTGCTATGTATACCGATATATCTGCATTGGCATGTAGATAGTCCGTTGCATAGGTTACCAGCTTCACAAATTGTGGTAAGAATATCCACGTTAATATAACTCCTATTACATTGTAGAGTGTATGAGCCCAGGCAGTTCTTCGGGCATTGATATTGCCAGTCATACTAGCCAACTGGGCAGTGAAACATGTTCCTATATTATCCCCCAGCATTATGGTAATAGCTGCCTGTAAATCTATTAGGCCTGCCTGACTTAGGATCATTACAAGGGCAACAGTAGCGGCACTACTATGTACCATAGCTGTAACGATTATACCCAAAAGTACTCCAACTACTGGTATCGATGCATAATTGGTAAAGAAGCTCCTCAAAAATGCACTTTCCTGCATATATGGGATTCCACCATTCAATATCTTAAGACCTAAAAACATCATTCCAAATCCCATCAATGCCTGTCCAATATTCTTAATCTTTTTATTTTTCACCATATTGCTTATTCCAAAGCCAATACCTAATACAGGAAGTGCTATATCCGTCAGCTTAAACTTGAAGCTAAAGGCCATGAGCTGGGCAGTGATTGTAGTCCCAATATTGGCACCGTATATAATTCCAACTGCTTGTGAAATCTTCATCAGCCCTGAATTGACAAATCCAACGGTCAAAACTGTAACCGCTGTACTGCTCTGAACAATTGCAGTAACTAAAATTCCAACAAAAAAAGCACTTACAACATTACCTGTCAAAACTGTAATAATCTTTTTCATGGTCTCACCGGAGACCTTTTCCAGGCCATCTCCCATGGTATCGACGCCGTACATTAAGAGTGCAGTTCCACCAATTATACCAAACAATAACTCTTGCATTAGATTTCCTCCTGGCATATAGTTTTCCAAGACCAATTTTTACTTGCCAAATGCTTTTATACATTTATAATTTTATCAACTTATATCTACAATTACAATGATAGTTAATTCTTTAACAAACAATTCAGCCTTGCAAATTTATATTACAAGGCTGTTCCAACACACCCGAGAGGACTCGAACCCCCAACACCTTGATCCGAAGTCAAGTGCTCTATCCATTGAGCTACGGGTGCATAAATTAAAAAAATTGGCAAAGGCCAATTATAGTTTAGTGCGGGAGAGAGGACTTGAACCCCCACGTCAATGACACTAGATCCTAAGTCTAGCGCGTCTGCCAGTTCCGCCACTCCCGCAGATAGTAATGGCCCATAGGCATTACTTTTGGTGACCCATCCGCGATTCGAACGCGGGACACCCTGATTAAAAGTCAGGTGCTCTGCCGACTGAGCTAATGGGTCATATTAAATTAGGATTAAAAGGGTGGATGATGGGACTCGAACCCACGACCTCCAGAGCCACAATCTGGCGCCCTAACCAGCTAGGCCACACCCACCATATTTCACGCACCTAGGAGGATTTGAACCCCCGGCACACGGATTAGAAGTCCGTTGCTCTATCCAACTGAGCTATAGGTGCATTTGCATCTTCAGTCGAACAAGTTAGATTAAACATGGAGCGGGTAAAGGGGATCGAACCCTCGCAGCTGGCTTGGGAAGCCAGTGCTCTACCACTGAGCTATACCCGCATGTTTTTTATACTCAGTGACTATTCTCTTTAAAGTTTATTGGCTAACAATATAAAATTATATCAGGATACAAATATATTGTCAAGATATTATTGCCATTGGCCCTATTTTATTTCCAATATCCTTGCCTCTATCTTTTCCTCAATTTTAATCAAACCAAGGCTTCCATTTCTAATGATGCCCCTAGGATAATCCGGGCTCCCTGGATTCATTATTATAAGCCCCTCTTTTTCTAATATCTTAGCTATATGAGTATGCCCATATAGGGCAACATCTGCCCCTAGCTCCAAGGCCCTATAAAAAAGCTTTTGTGGACCAAGTCTCACATTGTATTTATGCCCATGGCTTAAAAATATCCGCTTTCCCATTACTTCTACAATTTGTTCATCTTCAAATTCACCTTTTCCATAATCTCCATTTCCCCTTACTATGGTCGCAGGTATATTCAAGGCATTCTCTATTCTTACTCCATCCTCTACATAGTCCCCCAGGTGGAAGATCATATCTGGCCTTTCTATGGACCTTACCTTCCTCAATATGCTTTCTATACTCCCATGAGTATCTGATACTACAAGTATTTTCATTGTTTTATTCACCTAATAATCCTGATATCTTATCCCTTAGATTTTTCAAGGCCCTTGCCCTGTGGGATATTTTGTTTTTTACGTCCTGGCCTAGTTCTGCAAAGGTCTTATTATAGCCTTCTGGTATAAATAAGGGGTCATATCCAAATCCATTGTAGCCTACAGCTTCTATCCCTATTAGCCCCTTACATTCCCCCCTTACTATTATGCTTTCCTTGTCCTCTGTAATCAGTACCATGATGGTTATAAACTTTGCCGTCCTCTTATTCATGGGGATATTTCCCAACTCCTGCAATAGTTTAATATTGTTCTTTTTATCGTTTCCCTCTTCTCCCCCATATCTAGATGAAAACACACCTGGTTGGCCCCCTAATATATCTACAAATAGGCCGGAATCGTCAGCTAAAACCATATATTCTGTTTTCTCAGCCAATGCCTTGGCTTTTTTAAGACTGTTTTCCTCTAGGGTCTTTCCATCCTCTATTACCTTCACATTATTTAGTCCAATATCTTTCTTAGACAATACCTCTATGGGTAAGGCTTTTAGTATCCTTCTAATTTCCTCTAACTTGTGCTGGTTTCCAGTAGATACAACAAGCTTTCTATGTGTCATTTCCCTATCCCTTCTTCCTATAGTGCCTTGGCTTTTATTTTATCAAATCTGACAATCTTTTTCTATCTATTATTTCAGATTATATAACTTTCCCCAAAAAAAATAGGTGACGACAATCACCTATCCTTCTTTCTATTAATTTAAGAGAGCTTCCTAATATTCATTTGCAAATACGGGAATTGAGGAGTTTATTATCTCTCCGTCTATGAGCAATTCGACGTTTTCAATTTCTTTAAACTGGCTAAGGGTAAGACCTATGTTGGTTGCTAGCCTGGAAAATATAATATCATCTGAGGAGTCTATATAGTTATCATATGATATGTCAACATAGGCTGTACCGTCCTTGACCTCTACTCCATGGAGCATTATATCCCTTGGTATATCCGAAAGTAATCCCATATCCATTGGAGGCCCTTCAAATAATAGATCCAGGGCTGAATAAATATTGGCTACCGGAGCTAGGGTGGGAATAGTCACTGGTATAAAGTATTCGTATTCCTCCACATCCATGGCCTTATAGTAGACCAGTACCTTGGAACTGCCATCACTTAGCTTTCCCAAAAGATTGATATTTTCTCTTGCTATGGGGCTTCCTATATCCCCACCAAAGGTCATATTGGGCATAGTCTTTCCCCCAACTAATATTTGGACCTTGTCGATTGCCGGAAATTCTGTCAAGGTATATACTACACCTTTTATGAAATTTTCTTCGTCTTTTTCTGTTTGATTGTTTAATACATCTTCTGAAAAGTCCACCTTGCATACTGCTGTTTCATCGTCTATTGTTATTCCAACTATTTCTGTTCCTGCTGGTATAACTGGTGAAAGCCCGCTTCCCCTTAAAAGTTCCCTGATCTCCGAATTATCCACCATGTTATTGAGGGTAACTCTTGCAATTCCTTCCTCCCAAGGAATCTTTCTCATTAGGGGGACTAGGTATCCGTCTGAATTCTTAAAATACATTACGGTTTTTCTCATCCCATCTTCTTCCACTACATTTATGATTTCCCTATCGGATTGAATCATTTCAATCTCGTCATCTTCTGCAATTAGTCTTTTATCAATAAAGTTCTTCCCCATCTTTAATACCGTCAATCCTAAGACTATTATTAGTCCAAATAATATTATTCTTTTATTTACCATTATCAACCCTCCTAGATTATACTACTATATTATATTAGAAGAGTTGTTGGACTATGATAAATTTCTTGTCTACTTTCTAATGGGAGAAAAGTATCCGCCACTTATGGGGTTGATATTATTTACCGTTATAAAGGCATTTTTATCAAACTCATATACGATTTTCTTTAGGTTCAATAGGTCCTTTCGATTTATAATCACATTTAGTATCTCCCTTGTACCCTCTAAACCCTGGCCCTCTAGTACTGTTACGCCAAAGCCATTTTCCCTTAGGATCTTTATTAAATCGTCATTGCCTGAAATCTTTAGAATTATTTGTGCTGCCAAGTTTCCAAGGGCAATCTTGTTTTCTATGATAATCCCCAAATAGTTACCGCAGGCAAACCCCAAGGCATAGCTCAGTAGGTTCATTGGATTGTTTAGGCTGTTGACTACCTTACCCAGCGCAGTGATATAGATTCCAACCTCAAAGAAACCAATCAATGCTGCCTGCAATTTTCTTCCTTGTACTACCATCAGCATTCTAACTGTAGCTAGGGATACATCGGTTACCCTAGCAAAAAAAATAAACAAATACCCAAATAATAACTCCATTTATCCACCTCCAAAATAATAAGCAAGGTTCCCCTTGCTTATAATATTAATTCATTTCTAAGTAATTTTCTATACCTTTTACAATGGAATCTATAATTTTATTTTGATAGCTTTCTGTAAATAATAACTTCTCCTCTGCTGAATTTGACAGGAAGCCTGCCTCTACCAAGACTGCCGGCATCTTGGTCTCCCTAAGTACCACCAGGTTTGGCCTTTGAATAATTCCCTTGTCTATGGCCCCCGTTCCCTCCAATAGTGCAGTCATCATAGACTTGGCAAATGGGTGCTGGTCCACTTCCTTGAAATCCGAATTAAATGCCGGACAATATAGTACCTGAATGCCAGCATGGCTATTACTTGAATGGGAATTGCCATGAATACTTACAAACAAGTCTGCATTGGAGTCGTTTGCAATCCTGGCCCTTTCATATAGGTCAACGAAGACATCTGTATCTCTTGTCATTACAGTGTTATATCCCAGTTCCTCTAATTTTTTGTTCAATTTTAGTGCCATTGCAAGATTAAAATCCTTTTCATACCTTTTAGCCACTGATGTCGCTCCTGGATCCTTACCTCCGTGGCCTGCATCTATGACTATGATCCTATTTGTGTTATCTATATCGACATTCTTCTTTAAGGATAGGACTATCTTGCTGTCTATTGCTTTGGAAAGCAGGGTATAATCTACGCTTACGCCGAAGCTGATATTTAAGATTACATTGTCCTTGTCTTTTTCAACCTGAATCTCATTTATTAATTTATCCTTAATTATTATACTTCCCTCGACTAAGTCTGTATGGGCTGCTGGAATGGTAATTACCATGTTCTTCGATGAGGTATCCATATATATTGAATAGTTTGTTATGCCAAGATTTTCAACTGTAAATATACTGCTGTCTCCATCGACTATATAGTCAATCTTTTCCCACAGGGATTTTTCAGGATATATTGCTATGTTATCTTCTAAATTATCTATCTTTACGCTGGGATCGCTTATTCCGTCCTTGATATCCAATACTATCCTAACAATCTTGTCGTCAGTGCTATAATTGTTATCTGCCGTAAACTGGGAAACCCTAATCCCTTTGACAAACCCTAAATCGTAATTATAGCTGTAGTATGTATCTCCTAATAGGGTGGAATCCAATAAATCTATGACAATCCTCTCTGGATTTTTCAGCTTAATGAAATTCATCTTGCCATAGCCTGCTCCTTCTACTACTATGGCCTCCTTGCCCTCTATGAGTTCAGTTGTAATCTGCCCAATCTTATTTCCCCCGAAGGAAACTACTAGGCCTGTCCCATTGCTGGAGCTGCTGATATCATAAGTTTCATAGTTTCTTAGGGTAAGTACTACTCTGGTGATGCTAGGCTCATAGGAGAACTGGGAATACTGTACCCTCTCTATTATTTCGTCGTCTAGTTCTATAGATCCTGGCCTGTCCTTTGTATTGGCTATGGAAAGCAGGGAGTTTTCTATATCAATTACTAGTTTATTTGACTTCTCTAAAAACATGGTGGTGTAGTCAAGACTTTTGTCGCTGTTTATTATAAGCTTATTTGAAGAAGTACTGCCTGTGCTAGTGGATATGCTATTTATAATTGCCAATTCCCCGGACTTACCTTCAAGATTTTCCTCTGGCTTGGAATTGATATAGGGCACATTTTCCTTTTCGTCCCAGCCAACTTCGTATCCGAAGGTCTCCGTTAGAATTCTTAGGGGAACCATGGTCCTTGAACCCTTGTCCTCATAGGAAACCAATTTTGGAATTGCATTTTTGTCCAAGATAACTTTTTGGCCATTTATATAGGCGATATTGCTGTCGATTGTCAACCTAGCCTGTTTTTCTCCATAGTCTACTATGGCAGTCTTAGTTTTATCGTCCCAGTCTACTTGTGCACCGTAATTTTCTGCCACAAACCTGATGGGTACCAAGGTCCTATCTATGTGAACAAAAGAAGGAAAATCCGTATCCACAGTCTTGCCATCCATAATAATGGGTACCTGCTTTACAGATACCTTAACTCCATCCATCTTTATCTGAATTCTACCATCATCGGCATAGACTAACTGACTGGATATAATTAACATAATCATAAATATTAGTATTGCTGTCTTCTTTCCCATAGAAAAACCTCCTTCTGCCATACTTAACCAAGTCTTATATGTTATTTATATCATTTTGCCAATTATTATGTCAACATTAACAGAATAATGTAATCATAATGTAATCATTATGTAACATTATTTGTTAAATCTCAGGGCCTTATATAGTTCATCGCTGGCTGGGGCACCTATCTCCACTATTTGACCATTCTTTTCTAGCAATACCTTTTCGCCCCCTACCTCTCCTATTACCGTAGACTTGATATTGTTCTTTGACAGTGTGTCTTGAATTTCTTCTAGCTTATCTTCCCCAGCTACTATTATCATGGAGCCACTGGAAATCAACCTATATAAATCTATGCCCAGTATATGGGCTATTTCCCTCGTGAAGTCTTTTACTGGTATGGCATCTTCTTCAATCCTAATGCCCTTACCTATGGCTTTGGAAGTCTCCCATACTGCCCCAAAAACTCCTCCTTCGGTAATATCGTGCATATATCTAACTCCAATCTTTCCACATATAATTCCCTCTTTGACAACGCTAAGCATGGAGTCCATATTCTTTGCCTCATTTAGCTTTTCTTCCCCCATAATATCCTTTAATTTGCTTTCCAATTCCCTGGCCAGTATGGAAGTTCCTTCAATCCCCGCATATTTTGTTATTAGCAGTTTATCCCCTTCCCTTACTTCATCTATCTTGGGCAAATCTTTCTTTTTTTGCTTGCCTACTACTGTCGTGCTGATTACAATCCTATTCACTGCATCTGTTATTTCAGTATGTCCGCCCATGATTTCAATGTTCACCTCTTGGGCTGCAACTGCGGCTTCTTTCATTATGCTTTCTATGTCGCCTTCACTGGTATCTGGAGGAGCCAGTATTGTTAGCAGCACCCCTATGGGTTCAGCACCGCTGGTAGATACATCGTTGCATGAAATATGAATAGCCAAACTACCCAAACCCTTTGTAGCCCCCGTTATGGGGTCTGTACTCATTACACATACATCTGGACCATAGTCGATTATGGCACTATCCAGCCCGATTGCAGCACCTACCAATACCTCTTCTCTCTTGTTTTTTATATTTGAAATAACTAGCCTTTCTAACACATCATTAGGTAATTTTCCAATTTCCATAAAATCTCCTCCTTGCATAACTATGGGCATATTATACCATATAAATTACACTTTTAATATATATGAATACACTTCCAAAACACTTTGAATTAATAATTAAGTCCATTATGGATAAACTATAGACAATGGATAATTATATAGGAGGGTTTAAATTGATAATACCTTGTTCAGAAAAATGTGTTTACGAAAAGGAAGGCCTATGCACCCTGCAGTCCGTCACCACTCCATCCAATACACCCACCAAGAATTGTCCTTATTTTAAGGAAAGAGGAAAAGCAAAAGATACCCAGAGTGAAAATCAAATAAGGGGAATCGAGTAGGAGGTAATTAATTATTTTAATTACCGTCCTCTCACACCACCGTACGTACCGTTCGGTATACGGCGGTTCATTAAGACAGTCCAAATTTCTCATACTGTGAAGATAAACTTTTA
>Ga0172382_10012120_pt1 | contig 11290 bp, 13 predicted proteins | sample Leawel138RmetaG_FD_122245 | JGI IMG/M metagenome (GOLD analysis project Ga0172382, IMG submission 122245) | Leachate microbial communities from a municipal landfill in Southern Ontario, Canada - Leachate well 138R metaG | ecosystem: Engineered > Solid waste > Landfill > Unclassified | place...
GCGTCGGCGTGGTGAGCCGGGGCTATGGCGGCGCGGCGCAAACCTGGCCACAGGCCGTCGATGCCGACAGTGATCCCCGCGAGGTGGGCGACGAGCCGGTGCTCATCGCCAGACGCACCGGCGCGCCGGTCGCAGTCGGACCCGACCGGGTGGCCGCCGCACGTTTCCTGCTGGCCCATCATGCGCTCGACGTGATCGTTTCCGACGACGGCATGCAGCACTACCGGCTCGCTCGGGACGTGGAAATCGCGGTGGTGGATGGCCGCCGCGGTCTTGGCAACGGGCGCTGTCTGCCCGCAGGGCCGTTGCGCGAGCGACCGGCCCGTTTACATTCCGTGGACATCATCCTCACCAACGGCGGTACGCAGGCCGATGCGGTGCGCCTGGAGGGCGGCGAGCTCGTGAATCTCAAGACCGGCCAGCGCAAGCCCGTTGCCCAACTCGTGGGGCAGCGCGTTCACGGGGTGGCCGCCATCGGTCATCCGGGGCGTTTCTTCACTGCGCTGGCCGCAGCCGGGCTTGAAACCGTGGAACACCCGTTCCCGGATCATTATGCTTTCGCTGCTGACGATCTGACCTTCGCCGAGCCGCTGCCGGTGATCATGACCGAAAAGGATGCGGTGAAATGCCGGGCATTCGCCGGCGACGACCACTGGTATTTGCCCGTGGACGCGCGGGTCCCCGAGGCCGCGGGCCGTCGGATTCTGCAACTCATCGAGAGGTAACCCATGGACAAGAAGCTGCTGGAAATCCTCGTCTGCCCCATCTGCAAGGGGCCGCTCGTCTACAAGCGTGAGCAGCAGGAACTCATCTGCAAGGCGGATCGCCTGGCCTATCCGGTGCGCGACGACATCCCCGTGATGCTGGAAGACGAGGCGCGCGAGCTGGGGGCCGAAGAGGAAGTGAAGTGAGCTTTCGCGTCGTCATCCCGGCGCGCTACGCTTCCACGCGTCTGCCGGGCAAGCCGCTGATCGACATCGGCGGCCGGCCGATGCTGCAGCACGTGCATGCGCTTGCGCTGGAGAGCGGCGCCAGCGAAGTAATCATCGCCACCGATGACGAGCGCATCCGTGCCGCCGCGGAGGCCTTCGGCGCACGCGTCTGCATGACCGCGGCCCACCACCGCTCCGGCAGCGAGCGCCTCGCCGAAGTCATCGCCCGGCTTGGCTATGGCGCGGACGAGGTCATCGTCAATCTCCAGGGCGACGAGCCGCTCATGCCGCCGGCCCTGCTCAGCCAGGTGGCCGCGGGGCTGCTGGAACATCCGGCCGCGCCCATGGCGACGCTGTGCACGCCCATCACCTCCGCCGAGGAGCTGTTCGATCCCAATGTGGTGAAAGTGGTCAGGGATGCGCGCGGGTTTGCCCTGTATTTCAGCCGTGCGCCCATCCCCTGGGATCGCGACGCCCTCGCCGAACACCCCCACACACTGCCCGCCGGTGCGCGGCATTACCGTCATCTGGGCATCTACGCCTACCGCGCCGGCTTCCTGGCTCGCTACGTCGCCACGCCCGCCTGCGAGCTCGAAACCCGCGAGTCCCTGGAACAACTGCGCGTGCTGTGGATGGGTGAGAAGATCCACGTGGCCGAAGCCGCCGCTCTGCCTGGCCCCGGCGTAGACACTGCGGCGGATCTGGAAAAGGTGAGGGCACTCATCCCGTAGTGCGGGTGAGCAAAGCGGAACCCGAGGAATGCGGCCTCCTGCGCTCGGGCACCCCTAACTACTGACAGCGCCCGTCCAGCAACTCCAGGGAAAGGAAATCCTCATGCAATCCGCCGCCACCGCCCGCCCAAATTGGCACCACATAGGTGCTTGGCACCTGCCGTGCCGGATCACCGAACTGGTCTGTCTGAAGGGAAACACCGGCCTGCTGATCCACCAACACCAGCGCAGGTGCGTCCTCCAGGACCTCCAGCACGCAGCACCGGGTACCTCGGTAGGACACCGGCAGTCCGATCCAGTCGCGCAATGCTTCAATGTTCATTCAAGCGTTCCCCCTGGAAGAAACCTTAGCCCTTGCCACGCGTGGGAGCGAGCTTCCGCTCGTGATGCTTCCAGACGCGCTGTTCGCAAGCCGAAGCTCGCTCCACAGGTGGAATAAGCACCCAGCTACGTTTCGCACACCGTATAGACCCCAGCCGTACGCTGCCATTCGGCTTCCACTCGGGCACAATGATGGGCGAGAATATCCGCCCACCTTTGCCGACGCACTCTGGTGGCCATCGAGTAACATTATTCGCAGGAGGTGAAACGCATGGCGACCAGTACGGTTCTCTTGGTGGAAGACAATCCCGACGACGAACAGCTGATTCTGCGCGCCCTCAAGCAGACCGGCATCAGCGACACCATCGAGGTCGCCCGTAATGGCCGCGAAGCCGTCGATTACCTGCTCGGCGTCGCCACGCCCCCCCGCCTGGTCATGCTCGACCTCAAGCTGCCCAAGATGGGCGGCCTGGAAGTGCTTCAAGCCCTGCGCCTCGACAACAAGACACGCATGATCCCCGTGGTGGTGTTCACGTCCTCCATCGAGAAAACCGACGTCCTGACCAGCTACGACCTGGGCGCCAACAGCTACATCCGCAAGCCGGTGGATTACCGCCAGCTCACCGACGTAGTCAAACTCATCGTGAGTTATTGGCTACAGACCAACGTCGCGCCGCCGACAGAGCGTTAAGCCGCCGCTGATTTATCCGGTTTCGTCATGGGGATGCGTAGGTGCGGCCACCGGCCCGCGATTCTTCCCGGCTTAGGCGCCATTCGTTGCCAGTGGCCACTCCTACAGGGGCTGTCTCATTGGTAGGAGAGAGAGGCTTGCGTCCCTTTCCCTCCGGGAGACGACTGCATGGATGCAGGAGGTAGGGCAATGCATGGAGCAATTGCCGGAGGACAGGATGAGGGGATCAAGAACGAACGTTCACATCGGGCGGGCGGCCAATTCAGCGTTCTCACTGTACATAGGGCGGGCCATGCCCGCCTTCAGCACGCAAAGAATTCGCAGCAGCAGAACGGCGCCCACAGGGCGCCCTATGCCGCTTGCCCGGACGTTGCCGTGCCCGATGCGGCACCGCTCTCAGCAAGGATCTTGAAAAACACGCTCTCAAGCGACACCGCGGGTTTGACGCCCAACAACTGCCCGCCTGCATGATTCAATGTCAGCAACCATTCCGGCAGGTCCTTCTGGTTGATCTCCATCTCGAATTCCCCGTCCCGCACACGCTTGCCCCCGCTGCCGATTTCGGACGCTGCCAAATAACGCACGGTAAACCAATCGGCCCGCTCGGCCACAAGGTCCCGCGGCGAGCGCGTCGTCACCAGCTCACCCTGATTGATGAAGCCGAAGCGATCCGCGATGCGTTCCACGTCGTGCAGCACGTGGGAGGTGAAGAAAATGGCGCCGCCCTGTTGCTTGTACTCGGACAGGATATCGATCACGTCCTTGCGGCCGACTGGATCCAGACCCGACAGCGGTTCATCAAGGACGAGCAGGCGTGGAGAAACCACCAGGGCATGGGCAAGGGCAACACGCTGCACGTTGCCCTTGGACAGCTGACGCACCTTTCGATGGGCGTTTTGCGCGACGGAGAAGCGCTCCAGCCACTGCATGCACCAGGCATCTTCATCGCTACGCTTGATGCCGTACATGCGCAGGGCCATGCGCAGGATTTCCAGAGGCGTGAATTGGTCGTACAGGGCGGGGGATTCGGGCAGGTAGGCTACGCCGGAGCGGGCCCTGGCCTCCCGCGCATCGATGCCATGGATGCGTACCTCACCCTCGTAGTCGCGGATGATGTCAAGCATCACCTTGATGGTGGTGGACTTGCCCGCACCATTAGGGCCAACGAAGCCGAAGACTTCGCCTTCGTTCACCATGAAGGAAACATTACACAGCGCCTCTATCGATCGGTGACGCTGGCGGAACGTCTTGTTGACTGAAATGAACTCAAGTGTCGCTGTCATAACGAGACTTACTACTGGATCTTTTGCTGTCGGAGATGGAATGTCTGGTCTCGAAATTCGTACCCGAGACGCAAGGGGTCATTCGGAAGGGATTCCAGCAGACCATATTCCAGCAGTTCCTTCGGTTCGATTAGTGCTCTGCCAAGACGCGTTTCAAATTCGCGCTGAGCATCGCGTAATGCAATCAAACCCTGCAAACGTGTAATGCGTTTTTTAAGCATTTCACGAAAGCTGGGGTCCCTCGCAGTATCGTGTTCACGTTGAAGCATCTGGAGAGCCATATGGCTATCGTCAATCTCACGTGCAGCGAGCATCGTCGAGAATGTTCGAAATACCGCAGCATTATCGCGAGACCGTTGCGCTGCGATTTCAATTCCGTAGCGAGCTTGTTCGACATTTTTTAGGAAGAAATGCTGATTAAATCCGTAGAAGAACGCCGGCCATTCGTCCCAGTAACGACAGTTCATCGCATTGAGCAACAGCCTGAAACCTTCCTTTTCAGCGCCGCCCCAACTAAGGGAAGCATTACCTATCCAGTAGTTATCTTCGTGGCAAGGATTAAGGCTTGATACTGCCCGATGGGCACGCATCCTAAATTCATCCGCGTCATTCGCTGTGGCGGAAGCGGCTGCGCGAATCGAGTCGATATTTGCTGCCAGGAAGCGATCACCACCATACAAGAGGAGCTGAATCGGACCTGTCACCACAATTGCAGCAGGACGCTCTTGCCGGTTTATCTCAACGGAACCCTGAAGGCTTACTGTGAGCCAGAAGAACAATAAAGCGGTGACAGTTACTGCGGGGGCACGCTGTCGAGTCATCGTGTTAATTGAATTCGCGCTTGTTTAGTACCCAACTGGTAAGGGCCAGTAGGGAGACGACATAAATCAGGGTCGCACCAACAAGCAGTGGCCAGTCAGAGGGAAGGAACCTCATCTGATCATAAAGGGCAATCATGCGTACGTCCAAACGACCTAGATCGGGCATGAGGAACGCGAGCAAACCAAGGGAATCCTTGTAAAGACCTGGGTCGGCAAATTGATTTACAACATAAGGACTATTATGTAGCAAGTCCATTATCGGTGTGTAGCTTCGAGCGATAAGCACAAAGCCAATTGTGCCGATGAGTACGAAGCTCGGTGTCGCAGCACTGATCGCCAGCAATGTCGCAATTGCTACCACTACTAAAAGATCGACAGCGACGAAAGAGAGCGTTACAAGATAAGGGAAGCCCAAGCCCACCGGTGTCGTCTGCTCATAGCTTCCAGCGGCGAGTACTGCCATAGCGGCCAAGATCAATCCCATGCCTACCAGCAAGCTTCCAGCTAGCAGAAGAATTGCCGAAACTCTCCCCAACAACCAGTACAGCCGTGCGCGTGGGTAAGTAAACGACCGTAAGTGAAGCTTGCGCTCGAATTCTCTAGTAAAAAGTTCCTGTACCATGAGGATTACGAACAATGGTAAGGAAAACCGTATGACGGAAATGCCAACATCCAATGCGACGGTTTGTGGTTGTCGAGCGCTGAATTGTGCAGCTAACAAAGTTGCAACACAAAGCGTAATTATTAAAATGAAAAAAATAGACACAAATCGGGCACGAAGCGAAAGCTGTAGCCCGAGAAGAAAGTCTGAAACAAAAGCCATGTTGGTTAGCCTTGAAAACTAGTGACGCATCCTTGCGTCACTGCCACACACCTAGGCGAAGCGCGGAATAAAACCCATCCTGGCTTTCTCGGCGAGCCGGAAGCGAGAACGTGGTTTTTGCTTTCTTCCACTTTCAGCCGCTTGTCACGGCCGAAGATGCGGCACATCCATGTGCCACGGAACACGCTGATCACTCAGCGTATCGCTATCCACTGTTTGCTCTAGGCGCGCGAGATTTACTGCAGTGCCGTAGCTCTTGTTTGAATGGTCGAACCAGTGCACGTATCCGCATTCAGATCCATCGCACCGATGACGCCACCGACAGACCTGCCCATAAATGCGGCGCGGCCAGACAAAGTAACCACCTGGCCCGGGCTGGTGCATGCCGAGGGTTCGCCGGCCGCAACCGCGTTTGGGTCAGTGGCGTCGGCCTGACAGGTATAGGATCGATCCCTGAGGCTGCCTGCCTGATGGCAGGTGCCGAACGTGGCCTCACGATTAGTGTCATCTGAGCAGTCCCAGCCAGCACGAACGCCCGTTGAGAGCGTAATGGTGACGGGGGCCGTCAGGAAATCGCAGTCACCGATATTGCTGATCTGACCAGAGGTTTCAAGATTTCCCGCGCCGGCTGCCATTACCTGCGCAGAGAACAGGGCTGCTGCTGACATAAAAATTACTGCAATTGTTTTCTTATGCATGACTATGCTCCTGAAAAAGCGAGTTATTGCATCATCGAGATGATGATGGAACTCATGTTCCGAGCGTCCGAAGTGGCTGCGCCGTCATTGGCCTTCGAACGATATTCGTTGAAGGACGGGATGGCGATGGCGGCGAGGATGCCGATGATGGCGACCACGATCATCAGTTCGATGAGCGTGAAGCCTTTCTGGGCCTTCTTCATGGAGTCTCTCCTTTGTTGTGATTGCCTGGCCAAATGGATGGGCAGGATTCAGGCGAGAGGTAGCATACTCTGTGCCATGGGCAATTCGAGTACCTAAATGGTCGTTTTTGTCACGTAGCGTGAACTGTGTCGCACGCATCCGGGTCCAATGCAGGCGGCGAAGTGACGTGCGTGGGTAAGGGAGTGCCCAAAATTGTCACATGTCACCCGTTAGGCGCACTTCGCTCGTCGAAACTCGGGCGGTCGACCGATAGACCATGGCCGCAGGGTTTCACGGCCTCTAAACACCTGGATAACAAACCACCCGCAGGGGCCCACCTCGTGGGCGAATGCCTTTTCCAACCACCGGCGGTTAACCGAACCCGCGTTCGCCGACGGTGTCGGCTCCTACAAGGTTTCGAGAACTGCCCGTAGGAGCCCACCCCGTGGGCGAATGGTTTTTTCCAACCGCCGGCGCTTGAACGAACCCGCGTTCGCCGACGGTGTCGGCTCCTACAAGGTTCCGATAACCACCCGTAGGAGCCCACCCCGTGGGCGAATGCCTTTCCCAACCGCCGGCGCTTGAACCGAAACCGCCTTCGCCGACGGTGTCGGCTCCTACAAGGTTCCGATAACCACCCGTAGGTGCCCACCCCGTGGGCGAATGGTTTTTTCCAACCACCGGCGGTTAACCGAAACCGCGTTCGCCGACGGTGTCGGCTCCTACAAGGTTCCGATAACTCCCGTAGGAGCCCACCCCGTGGGCGAATGGTTTTTCCAACCGCCGTCGGTCAGCGGAACCACGGTCGTTGTCCTGCCTGGCCCGCTTCCTGGCTTGACCCCTGTTGGTGGGTGTGGGCGTGTTGTGCAGGACTCCAACCAAATGCGCATAGTCAGGTGAGCGCCCGTGAACCTACTGGTTTGATGGTCATAACGAGGGGCGTTATTGTTCGCTCATGATCAAGGGCTACCGGGACAGGGATACGGAGAAACTGGCCAGGGGTGAGGGCCCGCGCCGGTTACCGCCCGATATCCAGCGGTGCGCGCGGATGCGCCTCGACCGCATTGATGCGGCCGTGGTGCTGGAGGATCTACGGGTATCGCCCTCGCACCATTTGGAGGCATTGAGAGGAGACCGCGCCGGTCAACACAGTATCCGCATCAATGAGCAATGGCGGAGTTGTTTTGAGTGGCGGGACGGACATGCGTATAACGTCGAGGTCGTGGATTACCACTGATCCGAGAAGGAGACTATCGTGGGCCAACTAATTCATCCTGGGGAACACTTGGCCGAGTTCCTGGAGGACTTCGGAATCACCCAGTACCGCCTGGCAACGGATATCCGTGTGCCACCGCGGCGCATCAATGAAATCGTCCAGGGCAAGCGAGCCATCACCGCGGACACGGCGTTGCGGCTTGGACGCTATTTCGGCACGACAGCCGAGTTCTGGATGAACCTCCAGGACAAATACGAGCTGGCGAAGGCGAGGGAGGTACTAGGCGCCCGCCTGGAGGAGGAAGTGAAACAGCGCCCGGCAGCAGGCAGTTAGTGAATCTGCCGGATGCCGGAGCCGACTGAACCCATGGAAGGGTTGGTTGTTCTTGTGTTTCTGTTCCGGGTCTTTCGTGATGATGAATGTGGGCATTAGTGATTGTTTTATATGAAAAAGGTAAATGTTTTATTTATTTGCATGGGCAACATCTGCCGCTCGCCCACGGCGCAGGGGGCGTTCGAGCGCCTGGTTGACGAGGCCGGGCTGAGGGCGACCATCGGCATCGATTCGGCGGGTACCCATGACTATCACGTGGGCAAGCCGCCGGACCACCGGGCGCAGGAGACGGCGCTCCGCCGCGGGGTGGACTTGAGTGGGCAGCGGGCACGCCAGGTAGAGAACCTCGACTTCGAGCGTTTTGACTACATCCTGGCGATGGATCACCAGAACCACGCCGCGCTGCTGCGGGATTGCCCGGCGGACCATCGGCACAAGGTGCGGCTGTTCCTCGAATTTGCAGCGGAGCTCGGTGAGGATGAGGTGCCGGATCCGTATTACGGTGGGCAGCACGGCTTCGACCACGTCTTCGATTTAGTGGAGGCGGCCGGGCGGGGCTTGCTGGAGGAGATTCGTCGCCGGCACCTGTGAGCCTGTCTCTTGGTCACGTCTTCCCCGCACACTCCCTCGCCCTCCATTCTGTCTCTTGGCCATATCTTGCGCGCACACCCCCTCTCTCCGGGGGCTGTCTCTTAGTACCATTTCTCGGAGAGACATAAGCTTGCGTCCCTTCTCCCTCCGGGAGAAGGACAGGATGAGGGGATCAATAAACCAACAGCCGCACCTGAATTGATCCCCTCTCCCCAGCCCTCTCCCGGAGGGAGAGGGCGCAAGAAGGGCTGGCTACAACGGCCAAATGTGACCAAGAGACAGCCCGGAGGGGGGGAGGGGCTGGCTACAACGGTGAAGTGTGACCAAGAGAGAGCTCCGGGAGACGAGCGCATGGATGCGCGAGGTACGACCCCATGGATGGGGGAGGTAGACTGCGCCGGGAGCCGGCGGTCGAGAGCAACGCAGGGAGCGGTTGCCGAGGGCTGGGGAGAGGGGGATCCAAGGGCTTGGGTCATAGGAGCGACGCTGTCGGCGAAAGGCCCGTTGAGAATCGCCCACGGGGTGGGCTCCTACAGAAGAATCGGGGCGCTACGCCAAGAAGAAGGGGAGCCGAGGCTCCCCTTCTTTTTGCGCGCTCTAGTGCGGCTTTTCGTCGCCGCCGCTTTCCACCTGGGCCGGCGCTTCGGCGGTGTGCTGTTCTTCCGGTACGGTCCGTTGCTGGACCGGCTCTGTGGGTGCCGCGAGCGGTTCTTCCGGCAGGATAACCGGTGGTTGTTCCGAGACGGCAGGCGCCACTTCAGGTTCGGCCGCAGGTTCAGCTTGGGGCCGTTCGACCGGTTCGGCGTCGCTGGTCGCGACGTGGCCTTGCGGCGTGGAAGGTTCGTCCGTAGGCGCTTCCTGGATGGTGGCCTCGGGCGCTATGGCTTCGGTGCTGACGAGGTCTTCCGAAGGCTGTTCACGGGCCGCACCGGTGTCATCCGGAAGGTCCACGGGGGCTGCCTCGAACAGGTCTGCCATGGGCGGTTCGCTTGGCGTCACCACCCGCGGTGCCGGTTCGACCATCACCGGGTTACCGCGCGGCTCGGTGCGCTCGGGTATCTCTGCGCGGGCCAGCTGGCGTTCGAGCAGGGAGATCTCCAGATCCTCGCTGCCGTTCTCACCTTCGCCGTCGAATTCGTCACCCGCCAAATCGGAAGCCGAGTCGGTGGCGGTGTACTGTTCACGGGCACGACGACGGCGGCGCCCGCCACGGCGGCCGCGGCGGCTGCCGCCGCTGCGCTCGCCTTCCTGGGTCTCGGGCGCGCGGCCTTCAAACTCCGTCTCGGTCACGACGGATTCACCGGGCTCGATGGGTGCGGCGAGCGCCAGGAGCTGTTCGGCCTCCTGGGCCTCCTGCCGTTCCGGACGGGCGGGGCGCTCACGTTCCGGGCGTGGGGTGCGTTCCTGGCGCGGCGGACGTTCCTGGCGGGCGCTGCGTTCTTCACGCTCCGGGCGTTCCTGACGCTCCGGGCGTGCCGCGCGTTCCTGGCGTTCGGAACGCTCCGGACATTCGCGACGTTCCTGGCGCGGCTGACGCTCGGCCTTGTCGTTGGCTTCCTGGCGTCCACGGGCGCTCTCGCCACGGCGACGGCCATTGCCGTCGATGCGGCGCTGGCCGCTGGCCTCGCGGGCGGGTGCTGGTCGGCCGGCGTCGCGGCGGGGCCGCTGGGCCGGCTTGGCGGATTCCGCTTCGCCCTCGCTGTTTCCGAACAGGCTGGTGATGAGACGACGCAGCAGGCCGGCGCCGGGCTTCGGGTGCGCGGCGGTGGGGCTGGCGGGTACCGGCACCGGCGGGGCCACGGATCGGACGGCCGGCTGTTCCGCCGCCGCCACGGCCTTGCGCGCCTCGGCCGGGCTTTCCATGACTTCCTCGGGCTGGCCGATGAGCTGGTAGCTGGACTTCTCCGTTGCCTCGTCCATGTCGTCGATGCGCACGCGCTGGATTTCGAACTTTGGCGTTTCGAGATGATGGCTTGGCACCAGCACCACCCGCACGCCGTGGCGCGCTTCGATCTCGGCCACCGCGTTGCGTTTTTCGTTGAGCAGGAAGGAGGCGACGTCCACCGGCGTGCGTGCGACCACCTTGCCGGTCTTCTCCTTCATGGACTCCTCTTCGAGGATGCGCAGGATGGAGAGGGCGAGGGATTCGACGCCGCGGATGGTGCCCTGGCCGTTGCAGCGCGGGCAGACCACCTGGCTGGACTCCCCGAGCGAGGGGCGCAGGCGCTGGCGTGACATCTCCAGCAGACCGAAGCGCGAAATACGGCCGATCTGCACGCGGGCGCGGTCCTGCTTGAGCGCCTCCTTGAGGCGGTTCTCCACTTCGCGCTGGTGCTTGGAAGGCGTCATGTCGATGAAATCAATGACGATGAGGCCGCCCAGGTCGCGCAGGCGCAGCTGGCGGGCGATCTCGTCGGCCGCCTCCAAGTTGGTGTTGAGGGCGGTCTCCTCGATGTCGCCGCCCTTGGTGGCGCGCGCCGAGTTGATGTCGATGGAGATCAGTGCTTCCGTGTGGTCGATGACCAGGGCGCCGCCGGAAGGCAGTTGCACCTCGCGCTGGAAGGCGGTCTCGATCTGGCTTTCGATCTGGTAGCGGGTGAAGAGGGGGACGCGGTCCTGGTACAGCTTCACCTTGTTGAGGTTCTGCGGCATCACCTGCTTCATGAA
>Ga0172382_10012122_pt1 | contig 11289 bp, 9 predicted proteins | sample Leawel138RmetaG_FD_122245 | JGI IMG/M metagenome (GOLD analysis project Ga0172382, IMG submission 122245) | Leachate microbial communities from a municipal landfill in Southern Ontario, Canada - Leachate well 138R metaG | ecosystem: Engineered > Solid waste > Landfill > Unclassified | place...
ATGCTTGTTTTGAGAGTTCATTGAAAGAGGAAATAAAAGAAAAAATAGAGTTGTTTAGAGATGAAAAAAACCACAAGCAATTAAAAGTCCATAAATTGAAAGGCAAATTATCAAAATATTACAGTTTTTCGGTGAATTACAAATACCGGATTGTTTTTATCTATCAATCAAAATCGCGCGCGGCGCTTCTTGCGATTGGCGATCACGCTGTATACAAATAAGAAAAAACCAAACATAAAAACGGGCAACTAGCGTAATCGCGCAACTATCTTTATTTTTATTTATTGGCCAAACAGGTGCGAACATCGTACGCCAGACGACCCACGCTTCAAAAAAGTAGGGCTTTTTGGTAAGATAAAATTATGGAGAAAATTGGGGTTTCACAAAAAGCGATTATTTTTAATGGAGAGGGCAAATTTTTAACCATACGAAGAACAGAAACCGCGCCATCCAATCCGGGCAAATGGGATTTTCCGGGCGGGGATTTGGATTTTGGGGAAGACGCGATGGAGGGAATTATCAGGGAAATTAAAGAGGAAACCGGGCTTGATGTTGAAGATTTAAGACCTTTCGATGTTGAGTCGCATATAAATAAAGAAGGCGATTTTTGGGTAACGATTGCTTATATTGCCAAAGCAATTTCCGATAAAGTAATTCTTAGTTGCGAACACGATGAATTCAGATGGCTTACCGCCACAGATTTCTTAAAACTGGGATCTTCCGATAAATTAAGGCGTTTTGTTGGTTGTTTTGTTGCGTAAATGTTGCTCTAATCGTATCAAAATGATACGATTAGAGCATATAAATGATACGATTATGCAACAATTGTCTCAAAAAAAACAAAAAATCCTTTCAATTCTGGCAAAAAATGGCAAGATGCAGTCTTCGGCTATCCGAGATGCATTATCCAAGGAGAAAGAAAGCGTTGCGCTGGTTACGGTTAAAAGGGCGTTATCAGAAATGGTTGGGGCAGGGGTTATAATTGAGGCCGGCGGCGGGAGATCAACTATTTATGAAATCGGGGTTTCCGGCAGATTATTTACCGAGATCAACGCCAAAGATTATTGCACGGTTGAACCGGACAAGCGTTATGGATTGAGCCGTTATAATTTTGATTTATTTTCAAAAATTCCGGCGGACATTTTTTACGATGAAGATCAAGAAAGGTTTGAAGCGGCGACAAAAACCTACAAACAGAGGTCGCAAAATGTTACGCCGGTAACGCAAAAAAAAGAATTGGAGCGGCTGATAATTGAATTGTCTTGGAAATCTTCAAAAATCGAAGGCAATACCTATTCTTTACTGGAGACCGAAAAACTGATTTTGGAAAATAAAAAAGCGGAAGGCCGCAGTGAGAATGAAACCCAAATGATCTTGAATCATAAAGATGCTTTTGATTTTATCCGTCAAAACCCGCAAGAATTCAGTACGTTAAATCGCGCCAATATTGAAAGACTTCACTCAATTTTAGTAAAGGATATGGGGGTTGGCCTTGGTTTGCGCAAGGCGCCCGTGGGAATCACCGGTACTAAATACCAGCCGTTGGATAATATCTACCAGATTGAAGAAGCGATTGTCGCGCTTTCCGGGGCAATCAATAGGATGGAAAATATTTACGCAAAGGCCTTGCTGGCGGTTTTGGGGATAAGTTATGTTCAGCCGTTTGAAGATGGGAATAAAAGAACAAGCCGCTTGATGGCCAATGCCTTACTGTTGGCAAACGGCCTGGCGCCGCTTTCATATCGCAGTGTTGATGAAACCGATTACCGCCAAGCGATGATCGTTTTTTATGAACTGAATTCAATCGTGCCTTTTAAGGAGATATTCCTTGGACAATATGAATTTTCCGCCAATAATTACGCGCTGGGGATATAACAGGTGCCGCCGGACGGCCATAAAATAGTTGATGAGCAGAGAAAAGATCGGGTCTTGATAATATTTCCGCCGGCGTTTAAAATAAATTAAAAGGCAAATAAAACGCTGGTGTTCCGTAACTGCGTCGGGGTAAAATGGCGGGGGCAAAATCAAGGCCGCGCTTTGTCCGATAATTGCAGACTGCCGGCAAAAAAATGGAACAGAAAAAAGCAAAGACGGGTTTTTTGAAAAAGATCGGCGAATTTTTTAAAAATAACAAACCGGCCAAAGTCGCCGGACTGGCGGTTTTGGGATTGGCGGGCATTTATTTGGTAATCAATCTTCCGAGGACGGCACTGCCAGCCGTTCTGCCGGCAATGCCGGGATATTATCCGTCATCCGAATACAAATCATCCGGATACGGGGACGATTATGCTTTTTCCGAAAAGTATAATTCCGTTCCGCTTGCTTCATCAATGGAATTACCGATGGAGAGCGGCGGCGGAATCTCCGGTCTTTTTTCCGCCAGAAACGCGGCGGGCCTTGCCGATGATGGCGGCGGCACTGCGGGCGATGCCGCCGAAAATTATGAAACGGCCGAATACCGCATTAATTATGAAAGTCGCGATCTTGAAAAAACCTGCGCCGCCGTGGGCGGGCTCAAGCCTCGGCCGGAAGTGATCTTTGAAAACGCCGTTGAGTCCGACGAATATTGCCGCTACACTTTCAAGGTCCAACGCGCCAAGGCGGAAGAGATATTGGGCTTTCTCAAAGGCTTGGGCCCCAAAGATGTTACCGAAAATATTTACACGATTCAGGAACGGCTGGAAGATTACACCGGCCAGATTGATATTTTGGAAAAGAAATTGGCGGTGATTGATGATACTTTAAACCGCGCGAATGCCGCCTATGACGAAGTTTCGGAACTGGCGACCGAACAAAACGACGCCGAAACTTTGTCCAAAGTCATTAACAATAAGATCAACACCATCAAGCAATTGACGCAGGAGCGGCTGAACACCGCCGCCCAGCTTGAGCAATTGCGCCGGTCAAAATCCCTGCAGGCCGACAAGCTTGACTATACCTATTTTAACGTCTACGCCCGCGACAATTCATACTTTGATTGGCGTGATGTCAAAGATTCGTGGCAAACGGCGGTGAAAAATGCGGTCGGCGGGTTGAACCGGATTGTCCAAAGCATCAGCGTCAATCTGGCGGTATTTTTGCTGGAAATTTTGCAATATGCAATTTACGGCGCGGTGCTGTTAATCGCCGCCAAATATTTCTGGAAAGCGGCCAAAGCCATCTGGAAAAAATAAATGCCGCCGCCGGCAACTGCCGAGATTAAAAACAAAATCACATGGATCATTCCAATCTGGAAGACGCCAACCCGGGAGTGCCCGCCGCTGGCGCAGAAATCAAAAATAAGGTTTTGTTTAAAACCGCCGGGGACTACGCGATTTTGACCGCCGGCGGCGCAGAACAGGAACGGGGCGCGGCCAAAATAATTTTGAAAGAAGAAGAGATTTCTTTTTTGCCGGACAATGGCAAGGCGCTAAACATTGACATCCGTGAAATTGATCAAGCCGCCGCGGACGATTATCGTGTCCTGATGAATTTGAAGTCGGGTGCGGCGGTGGAAATTTCCCGGCTGGGCTACCAGTTTGAAGATTTCTGGCGTCATTTTAGCGCGGCCTGGAACGCGGTTTTGATTGACATTTTCCTGATGAAAGAAGCCGCGGACAAGGGAAGCGCCCGCGCCCGGGTGTTGCGGTCGGGCAAGGATTTGGGAGAATGTCAAATCCAATTTTATGAAACTTCGTTTTTGGTTTTGCCGCGGGAATCCGGATTGTTTAAAATATTTTACGGCGATGTTGACGAGATGAAAGCGCAGAATTTTAAAATCGCCCTGTCCGCGGAGGAGGAAAACATTGAACTGTCGCAAATGGGGCAGGATTTTGATTTCTGTGCCAAAGCCGTTAATGCCGGAATGACGGCGATCTCGTTGAATGCGCAAACGCAGATAAAAGAAATGATTCCCGGGCTGGATTCGCTGGGGGTACGGCAGTTGGCCGAGGTGATGCGCGACGGACGTTGTGTTGCCAAATCGCGGGTGGATTCGCTGGCGCCGGGAACGTGGGAAAAAATTGAGGACTTTCTGCAAGCCGCGGGGATAAAAGAAGAATATGATTATTTGAAATCTTTGGGCGGCGGCGGCGAGATTTACGCGGGCGTTAAGCGCGGGGCGATGGGGAATTTGTCGGGCGATTACGCTTGGTTTTTGATTTCGCTCAAAGACAATAATGCAATCGCGATGGAGGCGTCCAGCGAGGGCGGGTCGGGCAAGGCAACCTATTTTTTCCGTTTGGTTGCGCCGTTGGAATTTGAAGCGAAAAAAAACGATCTTGACCGGGAGGTTCAAAAAACCGCGGCGGCGGTGCAAAAATGCGTCCGGCGCATTAATTTTCGGCGGGAGCCGATTTATTTGCCGGAGGAGAAATTGCAAGATCCCAAATATTGGAAATATAAGTTTGTGCTGGCGCAAATTCCCGAACTGCGGTTTTTGCGGGAAATTTTCATCGGCCGGGCATTGCACCGGTCGCCGGAAATTTGGCGAAAGGACGTGCAGAAATTGCTGGAGTTTAATGCCGCGGCCAAAGACGGCGCCAAATGGCGGGCGGATGGCGATGATTTGGAGCCGCCGGCCGTCCCGGAGCAAAATAACGCGCAAAACCAAAATGAGACATAAAGCAAAGATATTCGCCGTATTGGCGATCGGCCTGTTTGCCGTTTTGCCGCTGGTCTTGGCGCAACCGATTGACAATTCGGCCGGCAATGGCGCGGCGGCGGAATCCGGAGAAAATCTTTACGGCCAAGGCGGTGAAATTTTAGATATGACCGGATACGGCCAGGCGATTGAGGCGCTGATGAAAGCGCCGACGGGCAAGATGACCGATGAAATCTACGTTGAAATCACCGCGCGTTTGGCGGTTTGCCATAAGGGGACAATGGTCACCGACGAAGTTTTCAATCATCTCAAAGATCCTTACGATGTCACGGCGCCGGAATATGCCGCGTTCACCTATCAGAATATGGAGAGGTATATGGAGGAAATTGACGCCGCGGAATCCGATCCCGCGGGCGGATGGATTAAGAAATACGAGGCAAGAAAGGCCGAATTGGAAACCAATGGCTGTGTTTTCAACACCACGCCGGACGGCGAGGTTAAATCCCCGTGCATGGACGCCGACGGCGACGATCCCGATCGGGAAGGCGAAGTTTATTATTACGGAGAAACCGCGCGGGCCGGCAATGAGCACTATGTTTGCGAGCCGTGCCGGTATGCGGATGCTTGCCGCGGAGATTTTGTCGTTGAGCAAATTTGCCGGGACGGGAAACCGGCGGACGTGGAGCATAGATGCGAATTCGGCTGTTTTGCCGGCCGCTGTCTGGCGCGGGAAGAATCCCAAAAGCAATTGTGCGAAGGACAGTGCCTGAAAAACTGTCCGGCGGGCACCATGGATTTTGGCGCTGGCGGGTGCCCCAAAAAGGACGGCCAAAAAAATGTCTGTTGCCAGAAGGTGTTTGGCAAACCCGAGGCGTCCGGGACCTGTGCCGGAAGCTGTATGAAATCGTCGGTTTGTCCCGAAGGATACGAAAATAAAGGCACAGATTCCTGCGTGCAGGAGGAAAATTGCTATAAGTGCGGCCTGTTCAACCTGTTCACCTGTTGCGATTACACCAAAAATGTTTGCTGTGTTCCCAAAACCGACGCGCCGCTCCCCGCGCCGGCAAAATGCAACGGCTATTGCGCCGCCGGCGCTTGCGCGCCGGGCAGTTTTGCCAAGGGAACGGCGGATTGCGCGCCGGCGCGGACTTGCCTGCCGTGCGGATTTTTCGGCCTGAAGAAATGTTGCGAATATCAAAGCACAATCTGTTGCGAATATCCCGAGCCGGTAACCGATTGCAGTGGCGGAATTTGCACCTATGACGAATGCCCCTCTGGAACGGTGGATGTCGGCATTGCCAACTGCGGCAAGGAAAAAAAATGCAAAACCGCCTGCTGGGGTTTTTGCAAGAAATGCGACAAAAAGCAAACCAGATGTTGTATGGTTGTCGGCGGGGAAAAATGCGATCGGGGAACCTGTCAGGAAAGCGGCACTTGTCCTGTTGGCTATAAAAGCATCGGCGCGGCTGATTGCGGTTCCTACGAAAAGGAGTATGCCTGCGGGTTTTTGGGGATGAGCAAATGCAAAGATCCGGCGGCCAAAACCTGTTGCGTGCCGGAATAATTCGCAAATTTTTTGAAATATAATTATCTTGAATTGTAAAACCCCCAAATCCAAAGAGGTAAAGAGTTTCGCAATTCAAAACAAAATATGAAGAACAAAAAAACAGTTTGTGGCGCAATGCTGGTGGGTTGTTTGTCGCTTGCCGGGATGTCGGTGTTTGCGGCGGATGCGATTACCGGCGGCGCAGATTTTGATTCCGCGGTATTGGTCGCGCCGGGAGTTTATGAGGTTGCCGCGCTTCCCGAAGACCATCGCGATTTCTTTTATTTCAATCTTGATTCCGGACAGGAGGCGCAGGTGAGTGTTAAATTCAATCAGGCCGCGGGCAGTAATTATGGCACCAATGTCGGATTTAATCTATATGATTCCGAGAGACGGCAGTTGCGCAATGATTTTGGCGGTACCGGCGATACATTTGAATTTTCCTATTTATCGGGTTCGGGTGCGCCGGGCAGTAAGTATTATTTGGAGACTTATAACGATGGTATTTGGGACGGGGGCTCCTATGTGGTTACATTCAAAACCGCCGATCGCTACGACGCGGAAAGCAAGACCGATGCCGGCGGCGATATTGCCGGCGCGATGGCGATATCGCCGGGCAATCATAAAGGTTATTTGGCCGGCGGCGATTCTTTTGAAAGTGGCGGCGACGATCTTGCCGATTTTTACAAATTCAATGTTTCGTCCGGGCAAAGTCTAAACATCAATGCCGTGCCATCGTTGGAGGCGTCAATTTTGCTGGCGATCTATGACACGCAAAGAAAGCTGATTGATGAAGTTTCCGTGGATAATCCGGGGCAAATCATAAATCTTCCATTCACGGCTCAAAAGGGCGGGGAAGTGTATCTGGCGGTAGCTTGTTATAACGAATATTGCGGAGAGCGGTTGGCTTCGTATGATCTGGGTATCGGCGCGGCGGTTGGCGTGGGCGCGGAAATCGCCGTGCCTGATGATGGCAGTGACGTTGTGCCGCCCGGCGGTGATACGGGAACTGGAAGCGGGGGTATCGGCGCCGGCGGTATGGTCGGCCAAAACGGCGACGGTGAAATTTTCTATGATGATGACGGCAACGCAATGCTATCCTATGGACAGGCTGGCGGCGTTGATATGCTTTTCGGCGGGCCGGGAATTTCAACGGCGTTTATCATCGGCAATCTGATCGTGTTGGGCGTCATTTTGTTTTTTTCACTGATATTTTATATTTATTCCGCGGTTTGCCTGCAAAAGATTGCTAAAAGAACCAACACCGCGCCCGCGTGGCTGGCGTGGGTTCCGATCGCTAACGCGTTTTTAATGTTGAAAATCGCGCAAAAGCCTTGGTGGTGGTTTTTCTTGCTGTTTGTGCCGGTGATTAATATCGTTGCGGCGGTCATCGTTTGGATGAAGATTGCCGAATTTACCGGCAAAGAAAGCTGGGTCGGCGCGTTGACGCTGGTGCCGGTAATCGGCATCGCAATTCCTGCCTACCTGGCATTTTCGGGCGATTCTCAAAAAAAAACTGACGGCGGCGAGCCCGAAGAAAAAAAAGGGCCGGAATTTATTGGCGGGTCCAAAGAGGCGGACAAGCCCGTGGTCGGCTACAAGCATCCCTGCAAATACTGCGAGCAGATGGTTTCTCCGGACGCCGCGGTTTGCCCGTTTTGCGGCAAAGAAGGGCCGCTGGGGCCGGACAGATGTCCCAAATGCCACGATCCGATTGATAAGAAATGGAAAGCTTGCGCCCACTGTGGCTTGAACTTGCGCATTATTTGTCCGTTTTGCGGCAAGGTGACATTCTTTGGCAAATATTGCGAAGATTGCGGCAAAAAACTGGTGGTCGCCTGTCCGGTGTGCCAATTTGAACAGCCGCCGCTGGGCGATAAATGCATCAAGTGCGGCCAGCCTTTGAAAGGTTCGGCGCAAAAATAATTCCAATCAATAATCAATAATCAATAATCAATATGGCATTACAACCGTTCACGGATAATTTCGCCGACAACAGCACCGAAGCCGGATTCCAATTCACGTTTTTTTGCGCGATCTGCAACGAGGGCTACAAAACGAAATTCATTGAATCCAAAACCTATAACAAAGGCAAATTGTTGAAAGGCATCGGCGGCCTGATCGGGGCGGCGGCGCAGATTGCCGGCAAATATAATGTCGGTTACGGCGTGGATCGGGGAATGGACGCGATCGGCGAAAGATTCAACGGCATGAGCCCGGAATGGCAAAAAGAACACGACAAAGCGTTTGAACAGGCGCAATCCGAGGCCAAGGCGCATTTCCATCGCTGTCCCCAGTGCACCCAATGGGTGTGCGAAAACGATTGGAACGAACAGGAAAATCTTTGCACCCAGTGCGCGCCGCGCGAGAATGTCCAGATTGCGTCGGCGCGGGCCAAGAAAAAGGCGGCCGATATTGACGCCAAAGCCGCCGCCGCGAAAGTGTTCACCGGCGAGATTGAGGCCAAACAAACGCTGTGCCCCAAGTGTGGCAAGCCCGCCGGCACCGGCAAGTTCTGCAATAATTGCGGCCAGTCGTTGGCAATGGCGGTTTGCGAAAAATGCGGCGCCAAAAATCCCGCCGGCACCGCCTTTTGCGGCGAATGCGGCAAAAAACTGTAAGCATTAAATCATTCAGAGGGTTAGACCCTCTGAAAATTAAAAAGATGAAACCAAAAATTTTGATTTTGCTTGCCGTTATTTTGCTGGCGATTGGCGCCGTCGCGGGTTTTCTTTGGATGTCGGCGCGAAAAGCGGCGCCGTTGTCCGAGAACATGCCGTTGTCGGCGTCTAATGACGGAGATGAAACGCCGCCCGCGCCGCCGGAGCCGCAAACCATTGCGCCGTTGCGCCTGGATTACGAATTGAAGAATTTCGGTCCCGGGCAAAACATTACCCTTTCTTATTTTTTTGAAAAAAAACAAACATGCGCTCGCGGCGCCGCTTATCTGGGCGTGGCGAAACTGGTGTCATTGGACGGCCGGTTTAACAACCAATATGCAAAGCTGGCCGCCTATGAAGATAACGGCGAATTGGGCCTCAGCACCTGGACCAACGAAGGAAGCTTGGCGTTTGACGACGCGGCTCCGTATTTTAACGAGATGAACGTGCCGCTGTTCGTGAGCGAATTGTTTATCGCCGCGGGCAAGAACTTCAACGATGAAGAATATTGGCGCTCGGGTGCTCCGGTGATTTTAAAAGACGTGGTTTTCGGCCGGTCAAAAGGAAATTATTCAATAATCTATCAGGGCGAGGATGCCGCCGCGGCGATTCCCTGCACCAAATTCAAGATTGTCGGCAAGACCACGAATATGGACGGGTATTTCAATGTCTGCGTGGTAAAAAAGATCAACGAGGTCAATCTGCCGTTTATGGTGTATATGGAATTTGAGAATGAACAGGGGCCGCAATGGCAATTGAAGAATGCGGCGAAGGAGGAGAGCGGCATTGCCTGGACGCCGCAATGTTTGGAGGCGGTTCAATGCCCTTATGTCGCCGAACCGGCATCGGATGACAGGAGCCGGTGTGCCGGGCAGATTGAACCCAAAACCGATTCCAGCGGGTGCGTTGAAGAATACCGGTGCGTGTCCGAAACCGATCAGGCCAAGGAGGCGATTGCGCGCACGCAAAATCCGAATTGCGCGGTTGACCAAAAACTTTTGGAAAAATATCTTGCCTGCCGCAAAAACAACCAGCCCAATTATGACCCGGTAAAATATGGCGAAGATGGCTGTTTGCAGGACATCAACTGCCGCCCCTGATATGTTTTTCAAAAGGGTCGGACCCTTTTAGCGGCTTGCCGGAGTTAATTTCAGAGGGTCTAACCCTCTGATTGCAGGCAAAAGCAGTTGTCAAAAAACGCGGCAAAGGCGTTTATATTTCGGACTGGCCGGGGGAATAAATAACGAGAATGAATAATGAAAAGGGAAAATTAAGATTGGAGGATTTGGGGTATGATGATTTTTTTGAAGGCGGCCGGCAGAAGATGGGGCTTGGCGTTTTTGAGGTGGCGCGGGTGATCGCCGAATACAAAGAATTGTATCGGGTTAAAAATGCGGCGGGCGAATATCTGGCCAAAATCACCGGCAAGCAGATTTTTAACGCGGCGTCCCGGGAAGATTTTCCGGCGGTGGGCGATTGGGCGGCGATTTCCAAAATCAATGACGAACAGGCGGTGATTGAGGGAGTTTTGCCGCGAAAGTCAATGATTAAAAGGAAAGCCGCGGGAAAAAACGAGATCCAGATCATTGCGGCCAATGTTGATATCGCGCTGGTGACGCAGGCGGTGGACGGCGATTACAGCCTGAACCGGTTTGAAAGATATTTTGCCATCAGCCGCGACGGCGGGGTTCTGCCGGCGGTTGTTTTGAATAAAATTGATTTGATTGCAAAAGAGGAATTGGATTCAAGGATTTCCGAAATCAAACGCCGGTTTGGCGATATTGATATTATTGCCGCCAGCACGATAACGAAAACGGGGTTGGATGGATTGAGGAATTATATCGCCGCCGGGAAAACCTATTGCTTTTTGGGATCCTCGGGCGTGGGAAAATCCACTTTGATCAACAGACTGATCGGTAAAGAGGCGATTAAAACCGCCGCGGTGAGCGCCGATACGGATCGGGGCCGGCACACCACCACCGGCCGGGAAATGTATTTTCTTGGTGACAATAGTTCGGCTCCGCTCACTATAAATGGTATCGTGATTGACAATCCGGGGATGAGAGAGGTGGGCATGGCCGATGCGGCCGCGGGGGTTGAGGATGTGTTCGGCAAAATCGCCGCATTGGCCAAGGAATGCAAATATGCCGACTGCACGCATACCCGCGAGCCGGGGTGCGCGGTGTTGGCGGCGGTGGAATCGGGCAAGCTGGAGGCCGAAATTTACGATAATTATGCCGGTTTGAAAAAGGAGGCTGATTATTACGAGATGACCGCCCTTGAAAAAAGGGAAAAAGACCGGCAGTTCGGGAAATTCGTCAATCTTGCCAAACAGCAAGTCAAAAAATACAAAGGCCGGTGATTGCGCGGATTATCCGAATGCAAAATTAAAGAGTCTAACCCTCGCGGTATCCCTCGGGTTACCTTGGGACAAGCCGAGGGACAGACCCTTTAATTTCATATCCGGTGAGCGGTCCCGGGGCAGAGATCGCCGGATTGGC
>Ga0172382_10012123_pt1 | contig 11289 bp, 8 predicted proteins | sample Leawel138RmetaG_FD_122245 | JGI IMG/M metagenome (GOLD analysis project Ga0172382, IMG submission 122245) | Leachate microbial communities from a municipal landfill in Southern Ontario, Canada - Leachate well 138R metaG | ecosystem: Engineered > Solid waste > Landfill > Unclassified | place...
CGGCGCGCGCCTCGCCCCGCAGGCTCTCGGCGAGATGGACGATCCCGGCCGAGGCCGCACCAAGCGCGCCCGCGCCACGCCGCCCGCGACGGCCAAGGGGTGAGGCGGCGAGGACCACATGCCCGCTTCCCCGCGCCTCCATCTTCGGGATCAGGGCGCGGGCCAGCCGTATCGCGCCGAGAAGGCCAACGCTCACCGGCTCTTCCCCGTCGCCCGCGCGCGGGATTTCACGCCAGAGTCCGGGGAGCGCAAGATGGACGATGCCATCAGGCAGATCCTGCCCGGCGACAGCCTGTTCCACCGCTCCCGGATCGGCCAGATCGAAGGGCAGCACCTCGGCCTGCCCCGGCAGATCGGCAGCAAGGGCCGAGAGTTCGGCTTCGCTGCGCGCACTCAGGACCAGATGCACGCCCGCACGGCTCAGATGCCCGGCGAGCGCCCGGCCCAATGTCCCGGTCGCTCCGGTCAGCCAGTATCGCCTGCCCTGCCAGTCGCGCATTCCTCTTCTCCCCGGTGGCTCCCTCCGAAAGAACATTCCCCGGCGCTGAATGCAACCGCACCGGGGGGGGTCGCCAGTGTGCCGAATCCATCACTCCGTTCGGAGCCCGGGGCGGCCTTCCGATCGGCAGAAGCAGATATACCCGGGAGCGCGCCGAAAATATTGCGCCGCCAGGGTCGAACCGGGTCGCCAGCCCGGGTTCTTCGTCTATGATGAGGAAAGCCGGGTGTTCCTTCGTGAACGACACCACCCCGGCGATGCAGGTTACTCGACTCCTGACTGCCGGAGGAACGACAGATGTCGGCACAGTCGCAGCGCAATCTCAACCTCGGCTATCTCGTCTTCGGCCTCGTTCTTGTCTTTGCCGCGCAGCTCTGGCTCAACGCCTCGCAGACTGCGGTCATTGATTATTCGACCTTTACCGAACTGCTCGAACGCGAGCAGATCACACGCGTCGTGGTCACCGAGAGCCGGATCGAGGGCGAACTCGCTACGCCCTACGAGGGCAAGAGCCGCTTCGTCACCACGCGGGTCGAGCCCGATTTTGCCGACGTGCTGGCGGCACATGGGGTCGAGATCGCGGGTGCCTCGGACGAGACATGGCTCGGCACGCTGCTTTCATGGATCGCGCCCATCGCTATTCTCGCCCTGTTCTGGGTCTTCATCTTCCGCCGCTTCGCCGCCCGGCAGGGGATCGGCGGGATGATGAATGTGGGCAAGTCGCGCGCCAAGGTCTGGACCGAGCGCGACACCGGCGTGACCTTCGACGATGTCGCCGGGGTGGACGAGGCGAAGGCCGAGCTTCAGGAAGTCGTCTCCTTCCTCACCGATCGCGAACATTACTCCCGTCTCGGCGCGCGCATGCCGCGCGGCATCCTGCTGGTCGGGCCGCCCGGAACCGGCAAGACGCTGCTTGCCCGGGCCGTGGCGGGCGAGGCGGGCGTGCCGTTCTTCTCGATCTCGGGTTCGGAATTCGTCGAGATGTTCGTGGGCGTCGGTGCCGCAAGGGTGCGCGATCTCTTCGACCAGGCCCGCCAGGCCGCACCCTGCATCGTCTTCATCGACGAGCTGGATTCGCTGGGGCGCGCCCGCACCGCCATGACCGGTTTCGGCGGCAGCGATGAAAAGGAACAGACGCTCAACCAGCTTCTGGCCGAACTCGACGGTTTCGACCCGACCTCCGGCGTGGTCCTGCTCGCCGCGACCAACCGGCCGGAAGTCCTCGACCCGGCGCTCACGCGGGCGGGGCGGTTCGACCGCCAGGTCGTGCTCGACCGGCCCGACCGCAAGGGACGGCGCGACATCCTCGCCGTTCACATCCGCAAGATCGCGCTCGACCCCTCGGTCGATCTCGACATCGTCGCCGGGATCACGCCGGGTTTCACCGGCGCGGACCTCGCGCTTCTGGTGAACGAGGCCGCCATCGCCGCCACGAGGCGCGGCGCGGTCACCGTGAGCCTCGAGGACATGACGGCGGCGGTCGAGCGTGTGGTCGCCGGAACCGCGCTCCATTCACGCGTGCTGAACCCCGCCGAACGCCACCGCGTCGCGGTCCACGAGATGGGCCATGCCCTGGCCGCCGCGCGGCTTCCCGGTGCCGATCCCGTCCACAAGGTCTCGATCATCCCGCGCAGCGTCGGCGCGCTCGGCTACACGATGCAGCGCCCGACCGAGGACAGGTTCCTGATCACCGATGCCGAACTCTCCGACCGGATGGCAGTGCTGCTCGCGGGGCGCGCGGCGGAACTTCTGGCATTCGGCAATGCCTCGACCGGGGCCGAGGACGATCTGGCCAAGGCCACCGACATTGCCCGTTCGATGGTGACGCGCTTCGGGATGGGGCCGACCATCGGCCCGGTCACGCTTGAAGAGCGGCGGATGCAATGGCTGGCGGTCGAGGGCAGCGGGGCGCGCGACTTCTCCGAGGCGACATCGCGCGAACTGGATCTCGACCTGCGCAATGCGCTCACAGCGGCACATGAGCGGGTCACCGCGCTGCTGGAGGCCGAAAAGGAGAATCTGCGCGCCGGGGTCGAGTTGCTGCTGGAGGCCGAGACGATCACGCCCGAGGAATTCCCGCCCATCCTCAAGGCCGCGACCGCACCGGCACCCGCCGCGACCGGCTGAAGCAGGGCCGGGGACTCTTCCCGGCCCGCCTGTCTCAGAAGCAGCTTTCCATCAGCGCCCGCGCATCCGCGAGCGTGAGTTCCACCGGATTGGTTCCGGTCGAAGGATCGTCCACCGCCTCCTGGGCGAGCTGGTCGAGATTCTCCTTCGGGATGCCCATCTCGGTGAGATTTGCGGGGATCCCCAATTCCGAGCGCAATTCCAGAACGCGGTCGTAGAATCCGTCAAACCCGCCCGAAATACCCATATAGGCAGCGGCCTGGGCGATCCGGCCCTCGATGGCGGGGCGGTTGAACTTCAGCACCACGGGCATGACCACGGCATTGAGCGTACCGTGATGCTTGCCGTAATGCGCACCGAACGGATGCGAGAGCGAATGGATCGCGCCGAGGCCCTTCTGGAAGGCAACCGCCCCCATCGCCGCCGCCGCCATCATCTGGCCGCGCGCCTCGATATCCGTGCCGTCGCGATAGGCACGCGGCAGATATTCGTTCACGAGCCGCATCCCTTCAAGCCCGATGCCATGGCTCATCGGATGGAAGACCGGCGAACTGTAGGCTTCGAGGCAATGCGCGAAAGCATCCATGCCCGTCCCGGCCGTGATCACCTTTGGCATCCCGACGGTCAGCTCCGGGTCGCAGATCGTGATGAAAGGCAGGATCTTCGGATGGAAGATGATCTTCTTCACATGGGTTTCGGAATTGGTCAGGACGCCCGCGCGGCCCACCTCACTGCCGGTGCCCGCAGTCGTGGGCACGGCGATGATCGGGGCGATGGCGGCGGCATCGGCACGGGTCCACCAGTCGTCGATATCCTCGAAATCCCAGACCGGCCGGGTCTGGCCGGCCATGAAGGCCACGAGTTTGCCCAGATCAAGTGCCGAGCCGCCGCCGAAGGCGATCACGCCGTCATGACCGCCGGCCTTGAAGGCCTCGATCCCGGCCGCAAGGTTGCGGTCGTTGGGGTTGGGGTCGACCTCGTGGAACACCGCCCGGCCCAGTCCGGCACCGTCGAGGGTGTCGAGCGCCTGTGCCGTGATCGGCAGGCTGGCGAGCGCCCGGTCGGTCACCAGAAGCGGGCGCTTCATGCCCGCGGCCGCACAGGCCTCGGGCAGTTCCGCAATACGTCCCGCGCCAAAGCGGACGGTGGTGGGATAGGACCAGTTTGCCTTGAGTGTCATGACTTTACCTTGCGGAAGTGGATGGTGCGCGGGCGTGTGACGGCCCGATAACCCAGAACCGACATCGAGCCGCCCCGGCCGGTGTCCTTCACCCCGGTCCAGCAGCCTGCCGGATCGACATAATCGGCACGGTTGAGGAACACAGTCCCGGTGTCGATCCGGCTGCCGAGGCGATAGGCGCGCTCCGCGTCGTTGCTCCAGAGCGACGCCGTGAGGCCGAAATTGCTGTCGTTCATCAGCGCGAGCGCCTCATCGTCACCCTTCACCTTCATGATGCCGACGACGGGGCCGAAGCTTTCCTCACGCATCACGCGCATGGAATGATTCACGCCGGTGAGGATCTGCGGCATGAGATAGGTGCCCTCGCCGTCATCGGCGGGGAAATACTGCCGCTCGATCAGCGCGCTCGCGCCCTGGGCCACGGCCTCGGCGGTCTGTTCGCGCACGGCCCTGGCGAAACGGACATTGGCCATGGGGCCAAGGGTCGTGTCCTCGTCAAAGGGATTGCCGAGCACCAGACCGCCATTCACCCAGTCCACTGCACGTTCGACGAAATCGTCGTAGAGCTTTTCATGGACATAGACCCGCTCGATGCCGCAGCAGCACTGGCCAGCGTTGTACATCGCCCCGTCCATGAGCGTGTCGACCGCCCAGTCGATGTCGGCATCCTCCATCACATAACCGGGGTCCTTGCCGCCCAGTTCCAGCCCGATGCCGGTGAAGGTGCCGGCCGCCGCACGTTCGATGGCCGCACCCGCGCCGGTCGAGCCCGTGAAGTTCACGAAACCGAAGCTGCGCGCGGCAATCAGCGCCTCGGTCGTAGCGTGATCGAGGGCGACATTCTGGAACACATCCGCCGGCACGCCCGCGGAATGCATTGCCTCCGCGATCCGTTCACCCACGAGCAGGGTCTGGCTGGCGTGTTTCAGCATCACCGCATTGCCCGCCACCAGCGCCGGAACGATGGTGTTGAGTGCGGTCATGTAGGGGTAGTTCCAGGGCGCGATGACGAAGACGAGCCCCTGCGGGCGCCATTCGATCCGGCGCTCGAACTGTTCGTCCGACTGCGTGACCAGCGGCGCGAGCGAATCCGTCGCGATCGAGGTCATGTAATTGGCACGTTCGTTCATCCCGCCATATTCACCGCCATAGCGCACCGGGCGGCCCATCTGCCAGGCGAGTTCCTCGACCACCTGCGCCTTCATGCCGCCGAGTGCGGCGATCCCGGCCAGCACCAGGTCGATGCGCTCCTGCAGCGGACGCGCCTCCCAGGCGGGTTGCGCGGCATGGGCGCGGGCGACGGCAGCGCGGGCGGCCTCAAGCGTCAGCGCCTCGCGCTCGGCATAGATTTCGCCGTTCACCGGCGAGATGCAGCGGATCATTGTCATCATTGTCTCCTTGTCCGGCCGTGCAGAAACGGCCCCGGAAAGACTTTTGTCGCGGGCACGGCAGGGTTTCGGGCGGGATCAGGCCCGCTCGAACCCGTGCTGCACCTCCCAGTCGCTGACGTGGAACTCGTATTGCTCCACTTCCCAGCGGGCATTGCGTACATAATGATCGACGACCTCATCTCCCAGCGCCTTGCGCAGGAACTCCGAGCCATCGAGCAGGTCCGCCGCCTCGCGCAGACTCTTGGGCACTTCGCGCACGTCGCCCGCCTCGTAGGTGTCGCCCGCCACCTCGGGTTCAAGCTCAAGGCCGCGCTCGATCCCGTCAAGTCCGGCGGCAAGCTGCGTGGCCTGGGCCAGATACGGGTTCAGGTCGGCACCGCCGATCCGGTTCTCGACCCGCACGGCCTTGGTGCCCGCGCCGCAGACGCGGAAAGCGGCGGTGCGGTTGTCGGTCGACCAGACCGCCTTGGTCGGTGCGAACAGGCCGACGCAGAAACGCTTGTAGCTGTTGGCATAGGGCGCGAGGAAGATCGTCGTCTCGCGCGCATGTTCAAGCAGGCCCGCCACATAGGAGCGCATCATCTGCGACATCCCGTGCTCGGCCTCGGGATCGTGAAAGACGTTCTTGCCGTCCCTGAAAAGCGACTGGTGCACATGGCTTGAGGAACCGGCCTTGCCGTGACGATACTTGGCCATGAAGGTCGCCGAACAGCCCTGCTGCTGGCAGATCTCCTTGACCGCATTCTTCACGATCACATGATTGTCGGCGGTATCGAGCGCGTCGGAATAGAGGATGTTCACCTCTTCCTGGCCCGCATCGGCCTCGCCCTTCGAGCATTCGACCGGAATCCCCGCCTCGTAGAGCCCGTTGCGGATTGCGCGCATGACGGCTTCGTCCTTCGATGTGCCGAAGATCGAATAGTCGATGTTGTAGCGCGTATAGGGAACCAGGTCGCGATAGCCCCGGTCCCAGAGGTCTTCGTAGCTGTCGCGGAAGAGGAAGAATTCAAGCTCGGTCGCCATCATCGGCGTGAGACCCATGTCGGCCGCACGCGCGATCTGCTTCTTCAGCACGGCGCGGGGGCTGATGGCGACATCCTCATAGGTATGGTGGTCGAGCACATCGCAGATCACCAAGGCGGTCTTTTCCTGCCACGGGATGCGGCGCAGGGTCGAGAAGTCCATCTTGTGGACATAGTCGCCATAGCCAGTGGCCCAGGACGAGGCCGCATAGCCCGGAACGGTATTCATCTCGAGGTCGGTGGACATGAGATAGACGCAGCCATGCGTCTCGACCACCTTGTGATCAAGGAAGAACTGCGCGTGGAACCGCTTGCCCATCAGGCGGCCCTGCATGTCGATGATCGCGGCGATCACCGTGTCGATCTCACCCGCAGCGACGGCGGCCTTCAATTCGTCAAGGGTCAGGTTGCCTGGCATAGCTCGCTCTCATTCACGGAAGGCGCGGCCCTTCCAGGGCCGCGCCGGTTGAAACGGTTCTGGTTCAGTAGCGGTAGGGCGCCCCGGCCTTCACCATGGTGGCATTGTACTGCTTGAAGATCTCGACGACCCGCGCCTTCGTCTCGGATTCCGAGGCGACCTCTTCCCAGAAGACTTCCGCGGCGGCCTCGACCTGGGCCCATTCCGCGGCCGGGATCGTGGTCAGTTCGAGCTTGGGCCCGTTGACGCGCAGATCCGCCTCGCCGCCCCAATACCACCACTGGCGGTAGTAGTGCGACTGCTGGAAGCAGACCTTCAGCAGCTCCTGGAGATCCTCGGGCACTTCGTTCCAGCGGTCCTGATTGGCGAAGAAGTGGCCGATCCACGCACCCGAGATCGGGTTGGTGAGGTAGTAGTTGGTCACATCGGCCCAGCCGACCGTGTAGTCTTCGGTGATCCCCGACCATGCCACGCCATCAATCTCGCCGGTCTGGAGCGCCACCTGGATGTCCTCATAGGGCATCTGCACGGGCACGACACCGAACTGCGCGAGGAAACGGCCTGCGGTGGGGAACGTGTAGATCCGCTTGCCGTCGAGATCCGCAAGCGAGTTGATCGGGTCACGGGTCGCGAAGTTGCACGGATCCCAGGAACCGGCCGAGACGTGCTGGATACCGACCTTGCCGTATTCTTCCTTCCAGATCTCGTCGAGGCCGTACTGGTTGAACAGCACCGGCACGTCGAGCGAATAGCGCAGGGTCAGCGGGAAGTAACCGCCGAACACCGTCACCTCGGTCGGCGACTGCATCGAGTCGTCGTCCGACTGCACGGCGTCGATGGTGCCCTGCTGCATGGCGCGGAACAGTTCGGACGTGGGCACGAGCTGGTCGGCGTAATAGAGTTCGATCTGCATCCGCTCGCCGGCGATCTTGTTGAAGCTGTCGATCGCGGGCTTGCAGACATGGGCGCCGAGCGCGGCCCCGGCATAGGTCTGCATGCGCCAAGTAATGGCCGCCGACTGTGCATGGACGGCGGGCGCGGCCAGCGCCGCGGCCCCACCAAGTGCACCCGTGGTCAGAAACTTGCGTCTGGTGGTCATTGTCGTCTCCTCCTTGCTGAATGGCGGCCTTGTGCCGCCGGTTTGCCTCTTGTGGTCGGGTGTGCGGCCGCGTGTCATGGATAGACCAGTCTGGGCAGCCAGAGAGCAATGTCAGGGAAGATCATGATAATCACAAGCGTCACGAGCATCAGCCCCGCGATCGGCACGATCGAACGATAGATATCGGCAAGCGACACCGTCTCGGGCGCCATCGCCCGCATCAGGAATAGGTTATAGCCGAAGGGCGGCGTGATATAGGCGAACTGGCAGGTAATCGTATAGAGGATTCCGTACCAGATCAGCACCTCGTTCGCCGGGAGGCCGAGGTCAAGCTGGGCGACGAGCGGAACATAAAGCGGCGCGACGATCACGAGCATGGCGGTGTCGTCGAGGAACATCCCCATGACCAGGAAGGACAGCTGCATCAGGATCAGAATGGTCCAGGGGCCCAGGTTCAGGCTGTTGAGGAACAGATGTTCCAGCGTCTTGACCGCGCCCAGCCCGTCGAACACCGCGCCGAAGGCCAGCGCCGCCAGAAGGATCCACAGGAACATGCAGCTCACGCCCAGCGTCTGGACGCTGCACACTTCCCAGACCCGGCGGTTGATCCGCCCACGAACAGCGGCGACGATCGTCGTGGCTGCCGCGCCGATCACGCTGGCCTCGACCAGGCTCGCCCAGCCGGTGATGAACGGCCCCATCATCGCAACGAAGATCACGAGCGGCATGACCCCGGCGCGCAGGAGTCGCAGCCGTTCGGCGGTGGAAACGCTCGCCCTCTCCTCTCGCGGCAACGACGGGCCGAGTGACGGATTGAACCCGGTGCGGATCACCACATACAGGATGAAGAACACGGCCATCAGCAACCCCGGAAGCAGGCCTGCGAGCCACAGGTTGCCGACCGGCTGCCGCGCGATCATGGCATAGAGCACCAGCACCACCGACGGCGGCATCAGGATCCCGAGGCTCGCCCCGCCCTGAATGATCCCCGTGATCATCTTCTTGTCGTAGTTGCGCCTGAGCATCTCCGGCAGTGCGATGGTCGCACCGATCGCCAGGCCGGCGACCGACAGCCCGTTCATGGCCGAGATCAGGACCATCAGCAGGATCGTCCCGACGGCGAGGCCGCCAGGCAGCGGCCCGAACCAGACGTGGAACATCCGGTAGAGATCGTCTGCCATGCGCGTCTCGGACATGACATAGCCCATCCAGACGAACATCGGCAGGGTGAGCATCGGATACCAGTTCATCAGCTTGATCGCGCTGGTGAACGGAATCGCCGACCCGCCCGTGCCCCAGAGCAGCACGCCCGAAGCCGCGGCGACGAAGCCGATGACGGCGAACACCCTTTGTCCGGTCAGCAACAGCAACATCATGCCGCCGAACATGGTGAGGGTGATCAGTTCATAGGACATCAGATCTCTTTCCCGCGCAGGATAGCGATATCGCGTGCAAGGATGCAGAGCGACTGCAGGATCATCATGACGGCCCCGATGCAGATGACGATCTTGATCGGGGCCATGTAGGGCCGCCAGACCGAACGCGACCTTTCTCCAAACTCAAGTGAATAGAGGGTGCTCTCAATCCCTCCGTAGAGCATGACCGCCAGGAAGATGATCATCGTGAAGACGGTGAAGACATCGAAGATGGCCTTCTTCCGCGCGGTCCAGTTCTGATAGAACAGGTCCATCCGCACGTTGGAGCCAAGTTGCAGCGAATAGGCGCCGCCCAGCATGAAATAGGCGACGAGCGTGTATTGCGACATTTCCTGCGTCCAGAGCGGCGGGCGGAACACAGGCTTGAAGACCTCGATGAACCAGGCAAGGAAGGTTCCGGGATCGGCGTCCATGGACCATACGGGCAGGCGTGAAAGCGCCTTGGCGACGATCGCCCACATCAGGATTCCTGCGAGGACGAACAGGAGCCAGAGAGAGAACCGGCCGACGCGATAGTTGAATGCCTCGATCGCACGGACGGAAACGACGATCCAGCGCGGCATCAGGCAGCCCTCCCGCTTTTCGGACACCCGCCGAGAGCGCGGACGAGGACGGGGGCGAGGCTCTCGGCCATCGTCTCCTGCGATGAGGAATCGGCAATGAGGTCGTTGCGGATCTCGAGCATCGCATGTGGCAGGCCGTGCGGTGTCGCGTGAAGCTTCAGCGTGTGGACCACGTCATCCGCGCTCGAATAGGGCTCGTTCAGGGCCACCCGCAGCGGCAGGTCGCGCGCGGCGGCAACGAGCGCCTGCGCGAAACAGGGATCGGCGTCATGGATGATCCCCAGCTCAACCTCGCGCCGGACACCGAACCAGACGGGCGTGAAGCTGTGGATCGTGACCAGCACCGGCCTCACCCGCCGCGCCAGCATCCGCGCAAGCTGCCCGGTCAGCGCGGCCTGAAAGGGCAGGTAGACGGCCTCGGTCCGCCTGACGCGCGCATCCACGTCAAGGTCGCGGTTACCGGGGATATCGTAGATTTCGGAGCGCTCGGCCATGGCTCCCGGCGCGTCTGGGGCGCGGTTGCAGTCATAGACGAGCCGCGAGACGGTGGCCGCGACGAGCGGCGCATCCAGCAGGTCCGACAGGTGCCGCGCCACACCCAGGGCACCCGGATCCCAGGCAATATGCGCCTCGCAGGCGGCGGCGTCGAGGCCGAGTGCGCCGAACTCTGCGGGAAAGGCATTCGAGGCATGTTCGCAGACGATCAGGAATCGCCCCGCGCCCTCCGCATTGCGAACCTCTGCCTCACCCGCCATTCACTGCCTCCCTCGACTGACGTGCAGGCTGTCGCGAGAAGTCGCTGCTGTCAATATCTTTCCCAAATAAAAAATACTGTTACAATCGTTCCGCGCACCGGCTCACGCCCGGGCTGTCGCGATTCGGCGGCACCTGTCGGTTCCGGGTGATCCCTGCCCGTCGGGCATGGTTGGCCGCGGGGCGATTCACGCCCCGCAATCGAGAGGTAACGGTCATGGCAACAACGACCATGCTCGAACGCCTGCACGATGCGTCAGCGCAACTCACTCCGGCCGAGCGCCAGCTCGCCGCGCATCTGCGCCGCAACTATCCGGTGGCCGGGCTTGCCTCGATCACCCATCTGGCGAAGGCGGCGGGGGTCTCCTCGCCCACGGTGCTGCGACTGGTGCAGAAGCTCTCCTTCCGCGGCTATCCCGAATTCCAGGAGGCCCTGCGCGCGGAACTGGCCGAACAGCTCGTCTCGCCGCTGGCCAAGCACGAGCGCTGGTCAGGTGCCGCGCCGCGCGGGCATATTCTCAACCGCTTCGCCGAGGCCGTCGCCGGCAACCTTCAGGCAACGCTCGGCCAGGTCGATCCCGACCAGTTCGACGCCACCGCCCGGCTTCTGGCCGACCCGGACCGCCGGGTGCTGGCGGTGGGCGGGCGTATCACCCATTCGCTGGCCGATTACCTGACGATTCACCTGTCGCTGATCCGCCCCGGCGTGCAACTCATCCGCGACGCCGCGACCGGCTGGCCGCCTGCCATTCTCGACATGAATGCGGGCGACATCCTCGTCGTCTTCGACATCCGCCGCTA
>Ga0172382_10012124_pt1 | contig 11288 bp, 16 predicted proteins | sample Leawel138RmetaG_FD_122245 | JGI IMG/M metagenome (GOLD analysis project Ga0172382, IMG submission 122245) | Leachate microbial communities from a municipal landfill in Southern Ontario, Canada - Leachate well 138R metaG | ecosystem: Engineered > Solid waste > Landfill > Unclassified | place...
AATTGGTAATTAGTAATTGGTAATTGGTAATTAAGCGAAGCGAATAACTAAATATTGTCCCGGCAGTCGGGATCAATTTAAATTTTTCATATATGACAGATCCAATAGCAGATTATTTGACGCGGCTAAGAAATGCCATCATGGCAAAACATAGAGTGGTGGAGATCCCCGCATCAAATCTAAAGAAAGATATCACTAAGATACTTTTCGAAAAGGGATACATACTGAACTACAAATTCGTAGAGGACGGTCCCCAAGGCAGCATCATGATTGCTTTGAAATACGATCCGATAAACAAAGTGAATGCAATCAAGAAACTGGAACGCAAATCCAGTCCCGGTTTGCGCCAATATGTGGGGTATAAGGATATGCCGCGCGTGCTTAACGGTTTGGGGATTGCCATACTGTCTACTTCAAATGGAGTGATGACCGATAAAGAAGCCCGCGAACAGAAAGTGGGCGGAGAAGTTTTATGTTACGTTTATTAATTTGAAGGAGAGAGAGTATGTCTAGAATAGGAAAATTACCCATCACAGTGCCTGCAGGTGTTGCAGTGACAATTGGAGATGACAATGTGATTAAGCTGAAAGGCCCGAAAGGGGAATTGAGTCAGCAGGTGAGTGGCAACATGAAGGTTGAATTGAATGATGGCGTGCTGACCATTGAACGTCCCAGCGACGAGAAGGAAAGCCGTTCATTGCACGGACTCTACCGCTCTTTATTGAACAACATGGTGGTTGGTGTTTCGGAGGGTTTCCGTAAAGAATTGGAACTTGTGGGTGTCGGTTACCGTGTAACCAACAATGGTCACTTGCTGGAGTTGTCATTGGGATATACGCACACTATTTTTTTACAACTGCCCGATGAAATCAAGGTGGAAACCAAAATGGAGAGGAACAAGAATCCGCTTATTATTCTGGAGTCCTGTGATAAACAATTACTGGGACAGGTATGTGCCAAGATCCGTTCATTCCGTAAACCGGAGCCTTACAAAGGAAAAGGTGTCCGTTTCGTAGGTGAACAGGTGCGTCGCAAATCTGGTAAGACGGCATCTAAATAACATCAAACTGAATTCACTATGTTGACAAAGAACGAAAGAAGATTAAAGATAAAGACCCGTGTACGTGGTAAAGTGCAGGGTACCCCCGAGAGACCACGCCTCTCGGTATTTAGAAGCAACAAACAGATCTATGCCCAGGTGATCGACGATACCACCGGTAAAACACTGGCATCGGCATCTTCTCTGAAAATGGAAGATAAACTTCCCAAGAAAGAGATCGCGGCCAAAGTGGGCGAACTGATTGCTCAAAATGCGCGGGAAGCCGGAGTTGAGCAGGTGACGTTCGACAGGAACGGTTACCTCTATCACGGACGTATTAAAGAATTGGCAGATGCAGCCCGTAAAGGCGGACTTAAATTTTAACGATCATGGCAGGAGTAATAAATAAAGTAAAAACAACCAACGATATTGAACTGAAAGACCGCTTAGTGGCGATCAACCGTACCACTAAGGTGACAAAGGGTGGTCGTACGTTCACATTTGCCGCAATGGTAGTGGTAGGAAATGAAGATGGCATTATTGGCTGGGGACTGGGTAAAGCAGGTGAAGTAACTACGGCTATCGCCAAAGGTGTGGAAGCTGCCAAGAAAAATCTGATCAAGGTTCCGGTATATAAAGGAACGATACCCCATGAGCAAATTGCCCGTTACGGAGGTGCGGAAGTGTTCCTCAAACCGGCCGTTACCGGTACCGGAGTAAAGGCAGGGGGTGCTATGCGTGCCGTGCTTGAGAGTGTGGGTATCACTGACGTGTTGGCTAAATCAAAAGGATCATCCAATCCACACAATCTTGTGAAAGCGACGATTACCGCATTGACCGAATTGAGAGATCCCATCACGGTGGCTCAAAATAGGGGTGTGAGTTTGGAAAAAGTGTTTAACGGATAAAAAAGGAACTGAAATGGCTACAATAAGAATCAAACAGACAAAAAGCAGAATAGGAGCTCCTAAAGACCAGAAGAAGACGTTAGACGCTTTGGGATTGACCAAAATGCAACGTGTAGTGGAGCACGAAGATACTCCTTCTATCCGGGGACTGGTACGTAAGGTGCAACATCTGGTTACGGTAATTGACAATTGATAATCCCGATAAATCGGGACAAGTAATGCCGATGAGAGTTAATGGAAAAGAAGTGAAGAATTTTGAAATCTTGAAATTTTGAAATCTTGAAATCTTGAAATCTCAACTCTCAGCAATTAGTGTATAACAAACAAATAAAGACAATATACAATGGATTTATCGAATTTAAAACCGGCTGAAGGTTCAACCAAGGCTCGTAAACGGATTGGCCGCGGCCCCGGATCGGGAAAAGGGGGCACTTCTACCAAAGGACATAAAGGACAGAAATCAAGATCGGGTTATTCAAAGAAAGTCGGTTTCGAAGGTGGGCAGATGCCTTTGCAGCGTCGCTTACCCAAATTCGGATTTAAACCTCTGAATAGAGTTGAATATAAGGCTGTCAATCTGGAGACATTACAGGAGTTGGCTGAGGCCAAGAACCTCACCCAAATCAATCCTGAGGTGTTGATGGAGGCCGGACTTATTTCCCGTAAGCATTCAGTGAAAATTCTTGGTAGAGGCACTCTGACAGCCAAATTGGAAGTATCGGCACATGCCTTTTCCAAAACAGCCGAAGAGGCCATTACTACAGCAGGTGGAACCGCAGTAAAACTCTAATGAAATGGGATTCGTACAAACAATAAAAAATATATGGAAGATAGAAGACCTTAGAAAAAGGCTTATTATCACCGTAGGTTTTGTTGCCATTTACCGGTTCGGCTCATTCGTCGTGTTACCCGGAATCAATCCGGAGCAACTCGTGGCGCTGCAGGCGAATGCCAGTACGGGGCTGTTAAGCCTTCTCGACATGTTCTCGGGAGGTGCTTTTTCCAACGCATCTATCTTTGCATTGGGAATTATGCCCTATATCTCGGCATCCATTGTGATGCAGTTGCTGGGTATCGCTGTTCCCGCGTTTCAGAAGATGCAACGTGAAGGAGAAAGCGGACGTACAAAAATAAACCAGTATACCCGTTATCTCACAGTGGGCATCTTGCTGATACAGGGGCCGGCCTATCTCTATGGAGCTGTGGGCAACGCCATTCCCGGTGGTTTCTGGGATTGGATATTGCCTTCCACCGTCATCCTCGCCGGAGGAAGTATGTTTGTGCTCTGGCTGGGAGAGCGTATCACCGATAAAGGCGTGGGTAACGGTATCTCGTTTGTCATTCTTATCGGTATTATCGCCCGTCTTCCCCATGCGCTGGTAGCAGAATACGACCGGTTGATCGATGCCCCGGGAGGTTTGATCCTACTCTTACTGGAATTGTTGTTCCTCGTAGCTGTTACCGCAGCCGCCATCATGTTGGTACAGGGAGTTAGAAAAGTTCCCGTACAGTATGCAAAACGTGTGGTGGGTAACAGACAGTATGGAGGTGTGAGACAGTATATCCCGTTAAAGGTGAATGCAGCCAACGTAATGCCTATCATCTTCGCCCAGGCGATCATGTTTATTCCTATCACTCTTGCGCAGTTCTCTGCACGTGAGGGAAGCGGATTTCTGGCTTCTCTGATGGATTTCACCAGTTTCTGGTATAACTTCATTTTTGCTGTATTAATTATTTCCTTTACTTATTTCTATACGGCAATTACGGTCAATCCCGTACAGATGGCGGAAGACCTGAAACGTAATAATGGCTTTATACCAGGGGTAAAACCGGGGAAAAGAACGGCAGAGTATATCGACACCATCATGTCGAGAATCACATTGCCCGGATCATTTTTCCTGGCTATAGTTGCTATCCTGCCTGCTTTTGCCCGGCTTATGGGGATAAATTCTCAGTTTGCCGCGTTCTTTGGAGGCACCTCGCTGCTAATCCTTGTAGGCGTTGTACTCGATACATTACAACAAATTGAAAGTCACCTGCTGATGCGTCATTATGATGGTTTCCTGAAATCAGGAGCTAAGATTAAAGGCCGGACAGGATCAATAGCTGCTTACTAGAACCGTTGATTACCTGAATAGATGAATGGCAAAGTGATCATATTAAAGACCGACGAAGAGATCGAGTTTATGCGTGAAGCAAACCGGCTGGTGGGAATGACTCTTGGAGAGTTATCGAAGCATATCAGGCCGGGGATTACCACGCTTGAACTCGACCGTATCGCGGAGAAGTTTATCAGGGATCATGGCGCTGTTCCTACCTTTCTTGGTTATGGAGGATTTCCTAATTCACTTTGCACTTCCGTTAACGAGAATGTGGTACATGGAATTCCTAATAACAAGCCGTTGCAGGAGGGAGATATTATATCGATTGATTGTGGCACTAAATTGCGTGGTTTTTGTGGTGATTCGGCCTATACTTTTTCTGTGGGAGAGGTGAGCCAAGAGGTGAAAACGCTTCTACGCATCACGAAAGAGTCGCTCTACAAAGGCATTGATCAGGCTAAGGAAGGAAATAGAATCGGAGATATCGGATCGGCTATACAGAGCTATTGCGAGAAGCACGGTTATTCTGTGGTGCGCGAACTGGTGGGGCACGGAATCGGTAGAGAAATGCATGAAGCACCGGAAGTGCCAAATTATGGACGGCGTGGAGTTGGACCGGTTATCAAGAATGGAATGTGTATTGCTATCGAACCGATGATCAATATGGGTGGCAAGAAAGTGATCTTTGAAAACGACGGATGGACGGTACGTACTAAAGACCGTAAACCGTCGGCTCATTTCGAACATACTATTGCTATTCGTAATGGTAAAGCCGATATCTTATCGACATTTGAATTTATTCAGGAAAATAATTAAACGGAGTATTTGATTCATGGCTAAACAAGCAGCAATAGAACAGGACGGAACAATTATCGAAGCATTGTCCAATGCGATGTTCCGTGTAGAACTGGAAAACGGACATGAAATAACCGCCCATATCTCGGGTAAGATGCGGATGCATTATATACGTATACTGCCTGGTGACAGGGTGAGGGTGGAAATGTCTCCTTACGATCTTTCGAAAGGGAGAATCTCGTTCAGGTATAAATAAGGTGCATAAGTAAACAGAGGACTGGGAAACTTTGTCATCAGGTGACCGAGTGAGATAGGGGAGATTGGAATGAAAGGTGAAATCTATGAGTTCGTGGTGAAAAATATATAAATTCGCCTTTCAATTCTGAAACAGTGTGAAAAAAGAATAAAAATATAGATAATTTTCTGATCTTTGTAGTTGCGATTTGGCGTAAGAGCCTTTGAGAACCGGAAAGGTTTGAAAAATAAAACAGGTATAATCGTATGAAGGTAAGAGCATCATTAAAAAAGCGTACGGCCGACTGCAAAATTGTGAGAAGAAAAGGCCGTTTGTATATTATCAATAAAAAGAATCCCAAGTTTAAGCAACGTCAGGGATAAGTCAATAATTATTCGGCTTCGCCGTTATTTGTGCTTCGCACGTTATTCAATAGAGACTTCCCGCCTTGCGGGGCAACCGAATAACAACCGGAGACATTTGAATAACAATTGAATAACAACCGAGCAACAATCGAACAACAAAATAACTATAAAGTAATATATGGCAATAAGAATTGTAGGTGTCGACCTGCCGCAAAACAAAAGAGGTGAAGTAGCGCTCACGTATATCTATGGCTTGGGCCGTAGTTCAGCTAACACCATTCTAACCAAGGCCGAAGTCGACAAGAACATTAAAGTGAAAGACTGGACCGATGACCAGGCTGCCCGTATCCGTGAGATCATCCAGGCTGAATTTAAAGTGGAGGGAGATCTTCGTTCCGAGATACAGCTGAATATCAAACGTCTGATGGATATCGGTTGTTATCGTGGCATCCGTCATCGTATCGGTTTACCCGTACGCGGACAAAGCACCAAGAACAATGCCCGTACCCGTAAGGGAAGAAAGAAAACCGTTGCTAACAAGAAAAAAGCTACTAAATAATAGATAGGTAACATGGCAAAGAGAACAGTTGCAGCAAAAAAGAGAAATGTGAAAGTGAGTGCTGTCGGACAAGCGCACATCTCATCATCATTCAATAATATCATTGTTTCATTGACCAATGAAAATGGTGAAGTGATCAGTTGGTCATCCGCCGGAAAAATGGGCTTCAGGAGCTCTAAGAAGAATACTCCCTATGCGGCTCAAATGGTCGCACAAGACTGCTCTAAAGTAGCATACGACTTGGGGTTACGCAAGGTGAAAGCTTATGTGAAAGGGCCTGGTAATGGTCGTGAATCGGCTATCAGAACCATTCATGGTGCTGGCATCGAGGTGACTGAAATTGTGGATGTGACTCCGCTTCCGCATAACGGATGCCGTCCTCCGAAACAGAGAAAAGTTTAATTTAAGTTTCATTTATCTTGAGACTTGAGCTGTGATTGATTACACCACAACTTCTCTGTAATCGCGGCTGCACAGTTTAGGCTTCAGTTTTAAAAGTTTAATTTGTAAAATGGCTAGATATACCGGTCCAAAATCAAAAATCGCCCGTAAATTCGGCGAACCCATTTTCGGCCCCGATAAAGTTCTCTCCAAGAAGAACTATCCTCCGGGACAGCATGGCAACTCACGCAGGAGAAAAACATCTGAATATGGTATTCAGTTGCGTGAGAAACAACGTGCCAAATATACCTATGGCGTTCTGGAAAAACAGTTCCGCCTTACATTTGAGAAAGCAGTGCGTAGCCGCGGTGTAACCGGTGAGGTGTTGTTGCAATTGTTGGAATCGCGCTTAGATAATATCGTGTACCGTCTGGGTATTTCTCCCACAAGGGCAGGAGCACGTCAGTTGGTATCACATCGTCATATTGTAGTGAACGGGAAAATCGTGAATATTCCCTCTTATACAGTAAAATCCGGTGATGTAATAGGTGTTAGGGAAAAATCGAAATCGTTGTTGGTCGTGGCAAACGCGCTGGCAGGATTCAATCACAGCAAATATCCCTGGTTGGAATGGGACAAAGCCACACTGAACGGTAAGGTACTACATATACCTGAGAGGGCCGACATTCCAGAAAACATCAAAGAACAACTCATCGTAGAATTATATTCTAAACAATAATTTCATGGCAATATTAGCATTCCAAAAACCCGATAAGGTAATCATGTTACAGGAGGATGCGTTCTCCGGTAAGTTTGAATTCCGTCCGTTGGAACCGGGATACGGTATCACCATAGGCAACGCCTTGCGCCGTATTCTGCTCTCCTCGTTGGAAGGATTCGCTATTACATCGGTGAAGATTGAGGGCGTGGATCATGAATTTGCGGCCATTCCCGGGGTGATAGAAGATGTAACAGGTATTATCCTTAATCTGAAAAAAGTAAGATTCAAAAGGATAGTGGAAGAGTTTGAGACGGAGAAGGTAAGCATTGCTATTTCGGGAACGGAAGTGTTTAAAGCCGGAGATATTGGTAAATTGCTGACCGGTTTCGAAGTGCTGAATCCAGAACTGGAGATCTGCCACATGAACAAAAAAGCAGACCTGCGTCTCGAATTGACTATCAATAAAGGACGTGGTTATGTCCCGGCCGAGGAGAACCGCGACCTGGTTGCCTCTGACGACGTACAAACCCTTGTGATTGACTCTATCTACACTCCGATCCGTAATGTAAGTTTTGAAGTAGAAGATTACCGTATCGAACAGAAAACAGACTACGAGAAGCTCACCATTGAGATTAAGACCGACGGATCCATCCAGCCGAAAGAGGCGTTGAAAGAAGCGGCCAAGATATTGATCCAGCACTTTGTGTTGTTTTCCGACGAAAACAAGATCATGCTGGAGACATCCGATGCCGAAAGCATTGAGGAGTTCGATGAGGAGGTTCTTCATATGCGTCAGCTCCTGAAACGTAAATTGTCTGACCTCAACCTGTCGGTAAGGGCACTCAACTGCTTGAAAGCTGCCGACGTTGAATCACTCGGACAACTGGTTTCACACAACAAGAACGACCTTCTTAAGTTCCGTAACTTCGGAAAGAAATCGCTGACCGAGCTCGAAGAATTGCTCAGCGGCCTGAAGCTTACGTTCGGCATGGATATATCGAAGTACAAATTAGATAAAGACTAACAACTACAATGAGACATAGAAAAAGAAATAATCATTTGGGACGTAAAACTGCGCATCGCTCGGCCATGCTCTCTAATATGGCCAGCTCGCTCATCATGCACAAGCGCATCTTTACTACGGTTCCCAAAGCCAAAGAATTGAGAAAATATGTAGAACCCCTCATCACCAAAAGTAAAGAGGATACTACCCATTCGCGCCGCGAAGTATTCGGCAAGCTACAAAATAAAGTGGCCGTCACGGAATTGTTCCAAACCGTTTCACAAAAGGTGGCAGACCGTCCCGGGGGATACACCCGTATTATCAAGACCGGTTTTCGTTTGGGCGACAATGCATCGATGTGCTTCATCGAGTTGGTTGATTTCAATGAAAACATGTTGGGTGACGGTAAAGCAGCCAAGAAAACAAGAACCCGCCGTTCACGCAGGAAAGCTTCTGACGTAGCAGCAGATGCCACTACTGCCGATAAGCCCAAGGCGAAAGCATCTTCTAAAACCAAGGAGGTGAAAGAGGCCGAAGAGGATGTGCAGGAAGAAGCCGTAAAGGTAGAGGAAACTCCTACTGCTGAAGCAGAAGTAGCTGAACAGCCTGCTGAAGAGAAAACTGAGGCGGTTGTGGCTGGGAAGGAAGTAGAAGAGACTCCTGCTGAAGAGAAAACTGAAGAGTCAGAGGAGGTCAAATAAAAACCTTCTCTCTCAAGATAAACGCTGTGGGTACATCGTCATGAAGACGGAGGCCTAAAAAACTCAGTCGATAATGTATTTGCAGCGAAGCTGTGATTTTTAAAATGTTAAACATTAAAGAAAAGCGCCGCAAGTGATTTGTAGCGCTTTTTTGCTTTTTATCCCTCTCATCTGACAACTTTCTAACCGGTTGAATGTTTTACTATACGGAGACTGTGCTACGATTCTCCGGAACATGTAGCCATCTGGGTTATCATAGTGAAAATAATTTAAAATTGGAGTTACAGTGAATGTAACACCAGAAGGGGTATGTATGAAAAAGATTGTTGTCATAGGTTGTGGTTTTGGTGGATTACAATTTGTGAATCACCTGAAAAAGGGGCTCTTCGATATTATCGTGATCGATAAGATCAATCATCATCAGTTTCCTCCGTTATTCTATCAGGTGGCCGCATCACAGATAGAGCCTTCCACCGTTTCATTTCCCATCCGGAAAATATTTCAGAAGAGACGGGATGTGCGTATCCGTCTTGCCAATGTGTTATCCGTGAATGGTGAAAAAAAATATGTAGAAACTTCTGTTGGCCGGTTTCCTTATGATTATCTGGTGGTTGCTACCGGTACCCGCACTAACTTTTATGGTAATACAGAGGTAGAGCATAACTCCCTCGTATTGAAATCGACCTATCAAGCCATCAATGTACGGAATGCCATCCTCTCCAATTTCGAGAAACTGTTATATGCGGAGAAGAAAGAGAGGTTATATAATATCGTCATCGTGGGAGGAGGTGCCACCGGCGTGGAGCTGGCAGGTGCCTTTGCCGAGATGACCAGGGAAATATTACCCAAGGACTATCCTAATATAGACTCGGATAAGGTACAGGTCTATCTGCTGGAAGGGGGACCGCATACACTCTCCAATATGAGTAGTTTTGCCCAGAAATATTCCGAAGATTATCTCCGGTCGATGGGGGTGATTGTGAAGACCGGTACTATTGTAAAGGATTATGATGGGGAGCAGGTCACTCTCAATAACGGAGAGGTTATCCCTACCGGTAATGTGATCTGGTCGGCCGGTGTGACCGCCAATGTTATCGATGGAGTTCCCGCCGGTTCGGTATTGCCCAACGGCAGGATCAGGGTCGACCGGATCAATAGGGTAGAGGGGCTGCAAGATGTCTTTGCCATAGGAGATGTAGCCTATATGGAGACCGAAAAGTATCCCAAAGGGCATCCGCAATTGGCCAATGTGGCCATCGGTCAGGGAAAGAACCTGGCGAAGAACTTTCAGAAGATCGTGAAAGAAGAAACCGGTCTGAAATCGTATGAATACCGTAATCTGGGTACTATGGCTACTGTGGGGCGGAACAAGGCGGTGGTCGATCTCCCGTTTGTGAAATTCAAAGGCCGCTTTGCCTGGCTGGTGTGGATGTTCCTCCACCTGATGCTTATCCTGAGCGTGCGCAATAAGCTGGTGATCTTTATCAACTGGGCATGGAATTATGTTACCAAGAACAACTCGTTGCGGTTGATACTAAAGGATAGTGATTGAGTATTATTTTGTTTTAGGCAGAAAGTTGCCTATTTGTGATAAATCAACTCATTTTCGTTCAATTGTCAACCGGTCACTATGGATTGTTCGAAGCTATAAAACTTTTTGTATATTTGTGCTGAAAATCTATATGCTAAGTGTATGAACTTTTTGACTTCTGAACTTCTAAACTTCTAAACTTTTAAATATACAAACATATGAAACGACTTGAGACGCTGATCCTATCAATTGTATTACTGGTTTTTGCAACGACCCTTTCCGCACAGGAGAATAGTGAAAACCAATATACATTCTTGTTGACCGGGGCATCTTTTGCTTCACCTAACAACGGGTGGTTTGAAGTAGGCTGCCAATTGACGGGTGCTACGCCCCTTAATCGTGCCATTGGAGGCGAGGCCATCGCCAATACCGCCAACCGAATGGCGGAAGGGACCCTCTACTCAAAAGAGGAACTGGAAGAGATAGATGCATTGGTGATCATGCAGGTACACGACAGGGATGTGTTTGGCTCATCTCCATTGAAAGAAGAGTATACCGATTACGGGATCCCCTTTGATCGTAACAATTACGCGGCGGCGTTCGATTATGTAATCAAACGTTACCTTACGGAGTGTTATAACCTGAAATTCGATGAAAATTCTAGATACTACAATACCCGCATGGGTAAGCCGGCAGTAATAGTTCTCTGTACCGATTGGCACGATGGGCGGGTCACCTATAATACCTCCGTACGGAAGCTGGCAGAGAAATGGGGATTTCCTGTGGTGGAATTCGATAAATATATCGGCTTCTCCAGGAATAGTGTGCACCCTGTGACCAAAGGGCAAACCAGCCTTCTCTTTACGGGTGATAACCAGCAGATCGCCGGCGAGAAATTCGGATGGCATCCCGAAAACGGACAGGATAAATATATCCAACGACGTATGG
>Ga0172382_10012125_pt1 | contig 11288 bp, 9 predicted proteins | sample Leawel138RmetaG_FD_122245 | JGI IMG/M metagenome (GOLD analysis project Ga0172382, IMG submission 122245) | Leachate microbial communities from a municipal landfill in Southern Ontario, Canada - Leachate well 138R metaG | ecosystem: Engineered > Solid waste > Landfill > Unclassified | place...
GAACAGCATCAAGGGGCAGATCCAGATGGTCGAGGCCCTGCCGGCCCTGCGCGCGCGCTGGCCGGGATTGACCGTGCGCATGGTCGGTGACGGGAGCCGCGCCGACAGCCTGCGGGCGCGGGCGGCCGAATTGGGCGTGGCCGACGCCCTGGATCTCGCCGGACTGGTCGAAGACGTCACGGGCGAACTGCAGGCGGCGGATTTGTTGGTGTCCACCTCCCACTACGAAGGTGCGCCCATGGGCATCCTGGAAGCCATGGGGCAGGGGGTGCCGGTGGTGGCGTCGGATGTGCCGGGCACGCGGGCGGTGGTGCGGCCGGGCGAAACCGGGCGGCTCTATCCCCTGCATGACATCTCGGCACTGGTCGATGCCATTACCGCCGCCTTGAACGGGCCGGAGGAAACCGCCCTGATGGCGCGGATCGCGTGGCGGGAGACGGCGGAGCGTTCAAGCTGCTCCGCCATGACCCGTGCCTACGTGCGCCTCTACCAGGACTGCCTTTGTGTTCCGACCGCGACGGCAGCGCGCGCGCCGTCGGCACCCTGATCCGGCCTGATGAGGTCCGGGCCGCCGGCGGTTTGGGCGGCGGGCGGTGCGGCCTTGACCTCAAGAATGTCGCCCGGTAGCAGGCGGGCGTGCGGCTCGGCCGCTATCTCCTCGGGGCCGTTGGGGCCGGTGCGGGTGATGACGAAGACCGTTTCGATGGCTGCCGGCCCCCCCTCGAAGGCCGGGATGGCAGCGCCTCCGGACAGGAACATCAGGTGATTCTTGACGCCTTCCAGGTCGGCGCGGGCGATCTCGATCTCTCGGCCCAGGGTGAAGCGCTCTGCCATGCGGTCGCGGCGCCACAGCGCCCACGCCTCGTTCAGGCGGCTTTGCAGGACCAGTTGCTCCTGACGGGCGCGTGACAGGTTGGCGGCCTGGCGGTGCCGCCCCGCGGCAACGGTTTCCTTCATCTGGCGCAGGTCGAGCATGCGCGAGTTGGTGGTCAGGCCCCGGTCGGCCAGGCCCCGCATGTTGCCCAGTTCCTTGTCGACAAGGTCGGCTTGCCGTTGCAGCGATTCCCCTTCGGCCACGAGGGCGCTGATTTCCTCGCCGATCTGGGCGTGCTGGCGCTGCAGCAACTCCCGGCTACTGGCCATCGAGTCGCGGGCCTCGGTGATGAGGGCGTTCTGGCGTGCGACCTGTTCCGACACGGCGGCGGACCGGTTGAACGGTTGCAGTTCCTTCGGCAGGGTCAGTTCGGTGGCGTCGCCGAGCATGGCGTCCACCGCCGCCTGCCGGATGAGCAGGCTGCGCAGGTTGACCTGGGCACGCCACAGGTCGCGTTCCACCAGGGCCACGTCCGGCCCGGCGGTGCGCGACATTTGACGGATGGAGGGCCGGCCCCCGGCCTTTGCAAAGGCCATCTTGACCGTTATGTCGCCGGTATAAGCGTACTCGCCGGGGGCAGTCACGTCGCCTATGACATAGACCGGCCGCCAGGTTTGCACGTCCACCGTGACCGGCACCTGATAGTCCAGAAGATCGGAGATGCGCTGGCGGAGCATTTTCTCCACCGACTCCATGGGTTCTCCGGCGACCTCGACCCGGCCGACCAATGGCAGGCGGATGGCGCCGTCCGGCCCGATGGGATAGCTCCCGGTCAGGTCAGGGCGTGCAAAGACCGCCACGCCCAGAATATCACCCACTCCCGGCGCAAGAGTGGCGGGCGGAGGAGGCGGCTCGGCGGTGACGACCACGGGGGCCGTGCTCACTGCCACAAGGACGACCCCAACCCGCAGGGCGCCTTTGATCATGCGTGCTGTGTTCATGTTGGTTTCCACTCATCACCTAGATGCACCGCAGAAAGCGTACCGTGCTGGAGGAGGGCGTGCACAATGCCCAAGCGGCCAAGGAGCAGGTTCATTTGATGCAGGCCGGACGGACACTGCTCCGCGCTCCCCCTATTTTTGATTAGGGATTGCCGTAAATAGCCCGATTACGTGATTAGGCCCGCCCCGGTGGCGTTTCCTATTGTTGGGGAACCAAGTCACTAGAGAGGCGAGGCCATGGACAGCAAGGCGGTCGAGCGTCCCGTTCGCGGAGTCCGGTTGGCGGTGGTCGATTCAGGGCTTGGCGGCTTGACCGTGTTGGCGGCGCTGCGACGACGGCTGCCGGCAGTGGCGATGACCTATCTGGCCGACAGCGCAGCCTTTCCCTACGGCGGACTCTCCCCGCAGGCGGTGCAGGAGCGCGTCCTGGCCGTGGTCGGCGCCTTGGTGGCGCGCGAAAAGCCCGATGTCGTGGTGATCGCCTGCAACACCGCCACCACGGCGGGCCTCGGGCTGCTGCGCGCGGCCTTTCCACAAATCGAGTTCATCGGCACCGTTCCGGCCGTGGAGCGGGCAGCCCAAGCGACCCGGAGCGGAGTGATCGGCCTGCTGGCCACCCCGGCGACGGTCAACCGTCCGATGATCGACCACCTCTCCCACCGCTTTGCGCGCCAGTGCGTGCTGGTCCGGGTGGGGTCCGAGAAGCTCGCTGCCCTGGCCGAGGGAAAGCTGCGTGGCGCGCCTCCCTCGACCGAGGAGGTGCGCAATCAGATTGCCCCGTTGTTCGATCATGACGCTCTGGATGTCGTGATTCTCGGGTGCACCCACTACCCGTTGCTTCTCAAGGAACTGAAGGCCGCCGCGCCGCGCCCGGTCCTGTGGATGGACGCCGCCGAGGCGGTCGCCGCGCAGGCGGTTACGACGATCGGGCGGGTGATTGGCGACAGCCCATGGCAGGCCGGCGCCGACAATACCCTGGTAACGGTACCGATGCCCGGTGACGACGCCGCCTTTGCCCATGCCGGGTTGCCCTCTCCCGAGGTTCTGGTGCTTGGCGCGCCGCGCAGCACGGGGGCCGCGCCGTGTGTTTTGTCGTGACGACTAGGAGAGGCCGCTCGTGCTGGAAAGACTGAAACGGCAGATCCGCGACGTGCGCAGCAAAGGGGTGGCCTTCACCCTGCGCAAGTTGTTCGCCAACCATGTCTATGGGTGCCGCACCACCATCTTCCTGCGCGGCCCCGGCCCGGTCCCGGCTTTCCTGGCCCGTCGCCAGCGCCAGGACCTGGAACTGCGGCCGTACGGCGACAGTGACGCATGGCGGTTCCGCCGCTACTTGTCCGACCATCTCACGGTCCTTCCCGACATACGCTCCGATGGGGCCGATGTGTGGATGCTTTTGGACGAGGCGGGCGACGCCATTGCCTTCGTCTGCTCGGCGAGCACGCCGTACTACGACCGGCATGTCTATAAGTACACATATGTCCCGCCGCCCGGCGGCTTCTACCTGTTCTCTCTGATGGTGGCGCCGGAATTCCGCAGCTTTGGCGGCGTTGGTGCCAGCGTGATGGTGGCACTATTTTCGCGCCTGAGCGAACGGGGCCGTCTGGATTGTGTGACCACGATCAACCAGACCAACCGGGCCTCAATGCGGCTGATGAAAACGCTGGGGTTCCGGGAGACGGGGGAGATCATGCATACCTACCGCCTGCTCGGTCTGCGCTGGTCGCGGACGTTCAAGGCCCAGCCCGCCTCCGTGCCGGGCACCGGCGCCCCCGATGCGGTGGGCGGAGGGCGCGCGCCATGAGGACCGTCTCCCATCCCGCTCCGTTCGGGTTGAGCATGCCCCGCGTGTGGTTCGCCGACCGCCCGACCGTGCTGCGTGGCCTGTCATTGGCGACTTATCGCGGCGGCCCCGATGCCGGCCCGGTATTCGGATTCCTGCATCAGCCGGGGCACACCCTGCTGATCGACATCTCGATGTCCGAGGAGGACATCTTCAAGAGGTTCAGCAAATCCACGGCGGGCAATATCCGGCGCGGTCTCAAGGACGGCATCCAAACGCGGTTCCGTGATGACGCCGCGGCGTTCGAGGAGTTCGCCACCTTCTACGCCGCCTTCGCCGGCCGCAAAGGCTTGGACCATGAGCGGCGCGGACACCTGCTGGCGTACCGGGGCCACGGGATGATCGGGCAGGCGTTGTTCGAGGGCAAAGTCCTCACCCAAATGCTGCTGCTCGTCGATAAGGATGCCGGGCGGGTGCGGGTCCACCGCGCCGGGTCGCTAGGCTCCGACATTCCGGCGGAACGACGGACGGTGGGACGCGCCAATCGCCTGCTGCACTACGCGGCCATGGTGCATTTCCACCGCCTTGGCTTTCCCGTCTTCGACATGGGGGGCTACGCGCTGAATACCACGGACGAGGCGTTGAGCCACATCAATCGGTTTAAGTCCGGATTTGGCGGCACGGTCTGCCCGGAGGCGACCTATCGGAGCTATCCGGTGGCCGCCATCCAGTGGCTGCGCCGGGCATCACGGCCGACCCGCGCGGCGCGGCCACTGGTGCCCAAGGCTGAGGAATCCCCATCATGACCCGGTTTGTTGCCCACCGCCGCCAGTTCGTCATCGCTCCCCGGCCCGAGGCGCAGCATGACCGTTTCGTGCATCACGATCTGGCGTGCGGTCTAATCCTGTCGCACTGCCCGGACCTGCCGGTGGTCCGGGCGACCACCAAGGATGGGCGCGAGGCCTGGCTGCTCGGCCACGCCATCGCCACCGAGCGCGACGCGCCATCTCCGGCCGAGACTCTCGCCATGACCGGAGACGCCGGGTTGGCCGACGTGCTGTGGTCGTGGTCCGGGCGCTGGGCGCTGCTGTGGGGCGATCGCCTCTACCCTGATGCCGGGGCCATGCTTGGCTTGCATTACCGGGTCGAGGACGGCGTGGTGACGGTCGCCAGTTCGCCCGCGTACTTCCTGGACCGCGACCCGGCCGACCGGCTGAACACTTACGAGCCGCAGTTCGGGGCGCCGATCCTGCCCGGTACCGCCATCGCCGGAGTGCGCAAAGTTCTGCCGTCGTACTCCCTGTCCCTCAGGGACGGCACTCTGGAGCCGCTCCCTATCGCTCCGCCGACCAAAACCGACAGCGCAGGTCATATTGATGCCTTCGCGGAGTTGCTGGGTAATGCGCTGGTCGATGTGGGACGGCAGCAGGGCCGTATCAACCTGGGCCTGAGCGCCGGGTACGATTCGCGGGTCCTGCTGGCCTTGGCGGCGGCGCGCGGGGTGGAGGTGACGTGCACCACCTTCATCAAGGAGGCCAACATCCTGGCCCGCCCCGGCGCGCCGTTGCCCAGCTTCCCTTGGCGCCATGACCGCGAGGTGCCGCACCGCCTTGCCGAGGCCGTCGGGCTGCCCCACCAGTATGTCACGCCCGGCCCGCTCGATCTGGCGACCTTGCGGGAGTTTGATCGCCATACCGGCGGAGGATTTGCCGACAATGAGCGGTACTACATGGCCCACGGCCACGTGGCGGCGCTCGACAACCCGGTGTTTCTGAAGGGCCATGGCACGGAGGTCGCCGGGGCCAACTACCTTCGCTTCCTGCCGTGGAGCGCCGGCATGTCGCCGCAGGAGTTTGCCGGAAAGGTGCTGCCCTTCCTGGTCAATTCGGGCGGCGTCAGCGAGCGGATGCTGCGCGAGTGGCTGGCCATGGAGGCGCGCGCGGGCGTCTACGGCGCCGATGCCGACTTCAAGGAACTGTTCCACGTCGAACAGAAGCGCGCCGGGTGGCTGAGTAACGTCTACCAAGGCAGCGATTTTGGGTACGACTGCCTCGCCCTGTCGGCCGGCCGCAAGATCTTTCGCGCCCTGATGTCTATCCCCGTGGCCGAACGGCAGGGCTACGCCGTCCATCGCGCCGTGATTGCCCGCCACGCCCCGGCCCTGCTTGACCTGCCGTTCAACGTCAAGAGCGACCCGACGGAGAAGCTGCGGCACCTGGCTTATCAGGTCAGGCTGCTCAACCTTTCGCTGCCACAGAAGCTGAAGTGGAAGGTGGCTGCCTACAAAAACAGGGGGCTACATGCCCACTAGGGGGTAATCATTTTCCAGTACAGAAGTGAATAACGGCTAGTGCTAGTGTTGATAAATATGTCGTGGTTTTGCGTGATGATAGTGGTTGGTGTGCCAAAGCGTCGTGAAATGAGTGGAGAGATTCATGTCACATTACGGCCAGATGCCTGAACAGTGTATCGCCCCGTCCGAGATTAAGGCCATTGTCCGCGGCTACATCGTCACCAATTTCCTGTTCGGGGATGGTGCCTCGCTAAACGACAGCGCATCCCTTCTTGAGGCCGGCGCCTTGGATTCCACGGGCGTAATGGAAATGGTGGCGTTCCTGGAGGACAGGTTCGGCATTGTCGTCAAGGATGTGGATCTGGTCCCGGAAAATCTTGATTCCGTCGATCGCATTGCGACGTTCGTTGCCGCTGCAACCACAGCCCAGATGGCTGGCGGCACTCCATGAAATCGCTTGTTCACGACTTCCTGCTGGAGACGGCGGCACGCACGCCGACTGCGACGGCGCTGATCTGCGGCGACCAGCGCGTCAGCTTTGCCGAGCTGGCCGCCGCCGCCGGAGGGATCGCCGCGACCCTCCAGGAAATGGGCGTGCGACGCGGCGACCGGGTCATGCTGTTGCTCGAAAATTCGGTGGAAATGGTCGCCGCCGTGTTCGGCATTGCCATGGCCGGAGGCGTTTTCGTCCCCATCAACAGCACGACGAAGGCCGCCAAGCTGGCCGACCTGATCGCCGATTGCACGCCGCGTGTTCTCATCGCCGGAGCAGCCCACGCGCCTGTTGTGGACAGTGCCGGGGCGGACGTGCAGGTGTTATGGGGAGGCGGCGGTTTGGACGATGCCATGGCCGCGCGTCCGGCCGTGACCGATCCAGGCCTGATCGACCAGGATCTGGTGGCCATCATCTATACATCCGGGTCCAGCGGCGTCCCCAAGGGGGTCATGCTGACCCACCGCAACATGGCCAATACCGCTTGGGCGATCTCCACCTACCTTGGCAACCGGCCGGACGACGTGGTCATCTGCATGTTGCCCATGTCGTTCGATTACGGACTTTATCAGGCCATCACCGGGGCGCGGGTCGGGTTCGCCGTGGTGCTGGAAAAGTCCTTTGCCTTTCCATGGCGGACGCTGGAAAACATGGCGGCCCACCGCGTCACCGGCCTACCCGGCGTGCCGACAATTTTTGCCGGTCTGCTGCAACTGGCGCCGTTCGGGGATCTCGACCTTTCGGCTTTGCGGTATGTGACCAACACCGCCGCCGCTTTGCCGCCGGCCCACATTCGCGGCCTGCGCGAGGCGTTCCCGCAGGTGCAGATTTTCTCCATGTACGGCCTGACCGAGTGCACGCGGGTCAGTTGGCTCGACCCGGCGCGGCTGGACGACAAGATCGGCTCGGTCGGCCGGGCCATGCCCAACAGCGAGGTCTACGTCGTTGACGACGCTGGCCGCCGCCTGCCGCCCCATCACGTCGGCGAACTGGTGGTGCGGGGCGCCAACGTCATGCGCGGCTACTGGCACAAGCCTGATGTGACCGCACGTCGTCTGCGTGACGGCGAGATCGAGGGCGAGAAGGTCCTCTACACCGGCGATCTTTTCCGCATGGATGCCGAAGGGTTTCTCTATTTTGTCGGCCGCGTGGACGACATCTTCAAGTGCCGGGGGGAGAAGGTCAGCCCCAAGGAAGTCGAGCACGTCCTGCACGAGATCCCCGCGGTTGCCGAGGCCGCCATCGTCCCTGTGCCCGACCCCGTGGACGGCATGGCAATCAAGGCGGTGGTTGTGCCGCGCGAGGGGGCGGCTCTGACCGAAGATGAGGTCCGGCGGCATTGCCGCGCCCGTCTGGAATCCTATCTGGTGCCGCGCTTCGTGGAGATCCGCGCCTCACTGCCGCGTTCCGAGAACGGCAAGGTGCGCAAGGCCGCGCTCGCCGAAAACACATCGAATTGACGGGAGAGCGCCATGTGCGGCATTGCCGGTGTCTTTGCTCCCCCCCAAGCTCTCCCCGCGACGGCCGAGGAAGTCCGCCGCATGGTCGCCATGCTGCGTCATCGCGGGCCGGACGGCTGGGGCTATTACCGCGATGACCGTGTGGCGCTGGGCCATGCCCGGTTGTCCATCGTCGGCCTGTCGGACGGCCACCAACCGCTGTCGAGCGAGGACCGCAGGGTATGGATCTCGGGCAATGGCGAGGTGTTCAACCACGTCGAACTGCGCCGGGAACTGGAAGCCAAGGGCCACCGCTTCCGCACCGGGTCGGATACCGAAGCCATCGTCCACGCCTACGAAGAATGGGGCGAGGACGCTTGGGGAAGGCTGAACGGCCAATTCGCCTTTGCCCTGTGGGACAGCCGCAAGAAGGTTTTGCTGCTGGTCCGTGACCGGCTGGGCATCCTGCCCCTGTTCTGGACACGCGGAGAGGACGGCGCCATAGCCTTCGCCTCGGAGGCCAAGGCCCTGTTCGCCGGAGGGCGCGTCAAGCCGGCGTTCGATCCGGCGGGGCTGGCCCAGGTTTTCACCCGCTGGTCGGCCACCGCCCCGGATACGGTGTTTTCCGGCATGCGGGCCGTGCTGCCGGGCGGAGTGCTGCGCGTGCCGCTGGAGGGGGAGCCGCGCGAGTACCTGCACTGGACCCCGGCGATCACCCCTGATCCCGTGTGGCAGAGGGCCTCGCTGGACGATGCCGCCGACGCCGTGCGTGACGCCCTCGATCGGTCCGTGCGCTTGCGCTTGCGGGCCGATGTGCCGGTCGGCTGCTACGTCAGCGGCGGACTGGATTCCAGCGTCATTACCGCGCTTGCGGCGCGCACCCAGCTCGATACCCTGGACAGCTTCGCGGTGCGTTTTTCCGATGCGGCGTTCGACGAAACCCCCGAACAACGCCAGGTCGCCGCCCTCTACGGCACCCGCCATCACGAGATTCTGTGCGACGGAGCGATGATCGCCGACGCATTGGCCGATGTGGTGTGGCATGTCGAGACGCCGCTGCTGCGCACCTCCCCGGTACCTTTGTTCTTGCTGTCGCAACTGGTCCGTGACAGCGGCCGCAAGGTCGTCCTGACCGGCGAGGGGGCCGACGAATTGTTGGTCGGCTACAACATTTTCAAGGAAGACCGGGTGCGCCGGTTCTGGGCGCGCCAGCCGGAGTCAACCATACGCCCGCTCCTGCTCGACCGGCTGTATTCCTATGTCGGCCGGGGGCGGCGCAGCGATGCGCTGTGGCGCGGGTTCTTCGGCCAAGGTCTGCAAGACGTCGGGCACCCCTTCTATTCCCATTTGCTGCGCTGGCAGAATACGGCGTGGAGCCTGCGCTTCCTCGCCCCGTCTGTGCGTACCGCGCTGGACCCCCAGCGCATGATGGACGGCTTGGCCGCAACCCTGCCTGACGGCTGGCGGCAGTGGTCGCCGCTGGCCCGCGCCCAGGCCATCGAGATGTCCACCTTCCTGTCGGGCTACCTGCTGTCCTGTCAGGGCGATCGGGTGGCCATGGCTCATGGGGTGGAGGTCCGCTACCCGTTCCTCGATCCCGCCGTGGTGGACCTGTGCAACGGACTGCCCGAACGCACAAAGCTGCTCGGCCTGCGTGACAAGCTGGTCCTGCGCCACGCCGCCAAGGACCTGTTGCCGCGCGATGTCGCGGCACGGCCCAAGAAGCCTTATCGCGCCCCGGTCGCGCCCCCGCTGTTTGCCGCCGGCGCCCCGGACTGGATAGCCGAGGTGCTGGATGATGGCGCCCTCGCGCGCTTCGGCATCGTCGATCCCGGCCCGGTGCGGATGCTGGTCGCCAAGGCCCGCGCCCAGGGCGGCGTGATGGCCGGGGAGCGTGAGGAAATGGCGCTCGTCGGCCTCGTCACGTTGCAGCGGCTGGCGCGCCTTTTCCTCGACGAATTTCCCGCCCGCGCCGATGCCGCGCGGGTGGCCCTCAATGACACCACGCCTTCGGTGGTGGTGGAACCCGCGAACACTTAGGAGATGGATCGATGACTCATCTGGCGGAACCGAACCCGGTCCTCCCCCCTCTCGACGCGGCGGCAGAGGTGGAGCGTATCGGCGCCTCCATGATCGCCACCCTGTCGCGCACCATCCATCGCCGGGGCGTGGTGCTGGGGGTTAGTGGCGGAGTGGATTCGGCAGTCTGCGTCAGTCTGGCCGCCCGCGCGCTGGGGGCGGAGCGGGTGTTTGCGCTGTTGATGCCTGAGCGGGATTCCACCGAGGACGGCACGGCCCGCGCCATTGATCTGTGCGAGCGCCTGGGCGTGCCCTACAAGATCGAAGACATCACGGACGCGCTGGCCGCTGCCGGGGCCTATCGCCATCGGGACGACGCCATCCGCCGCATCTTCCCGGACTATGACGACGGCTGGCGGCAAAAGGTGGTGCTTGCCAGCGATCCTCTGGGCGAGGCCCGCATCAGCTACTTCGATCTGGTGGTCGAGGACCCCGACGGCAATCGGCAGCGCACCCGCATGCCGGTCGATGTCTACCGACAGGTGATCGCGGCGACCAACATGAAGCAGCGCATCCGCAAGCTGACCGAATACTACCACGCCGAACGGCTCAACTTCGCGGTCCTCGGCACGCCCAACCGGCTGGAGTACGAGCTTGGCTTCTTCGTGCGTGGTGGTGACGGGCTGGCCGACCTAAAGCCCATCGCCCACCTCTACAAGAGCCAGGTCTATGCCCTGGCGGCCTATCTGGAGGTGCCCGAGGCTATTCGGCGACAACCGCCGTCGACCGATACCTACAGCCTCGAACAGACGCAGGAGGAGTTCTACTACTCCCTGCCGTGGCGGGACATGGACTGCATCCTGTGGGCCGAGCACGAGGGCCTGAGCGCCGCCGAGGCAGGGCGCCCGCTTGGCTTGACGGCCGATCAGGTCACCAAGGTTTGGCGGGAGTCGGCCGGAAAGCGCCGGGCGGCGGCCCGCGCCCTGGCCGATGCCGTGACGGTCGAACCGATCGGCCTGTGAAAGGAAGCGGCATGGCGCGGTATCTCATTACCGGGGGTTGCGGCTTCATCGGCTCCACCTTGGCCGACGCCCTGGTGGCGTGCGGGAACACGGTGCGCATCCTCGATGATCTGTCGACCGGCGATGCCGCGCAGGCCCCCGCCGGAGCCGACCTGATCGTCGGCGATGTGGCCGACGCAGCCCTGGTGGCTGATGTCATGGACGGCATGGACGGGTGCTACCACCTTGCCGCCATCGCGTCGGTGCCGCGCAGTCACGAGGACTGGTTGGGCACCCACGCCACCAATCTGACCGGCACGATCGCCGTTCTGGACGCGGCGCGGCGGCGGCGCACGCCGGTCGTTTATGCGTCCTCGGCCGCAGTGTACGGGTGCAATCCCCGATGTCCGTTGGATGAGACCGCCGCGCCCTTGCCGCTTTCGGC
>Ga0172382_10012128_pt1 | contig 11285 bp, 6 predicted proteins | sample Leawel138RmetaG_FD_122245 | JGI IMG/M metagenome (GOLD analysis project Ga0172382, IMG submission 122245) | Leachate microbial communities from a municipal landfill in Southern Ontario, Canada - Leachate well 138R metaG | ecosystem: Engineered > Solid waste > Landfill > Unclassified | place...
AAAAGTAAAATTAGGCAAATTACAATTGAAAAATCCGATCATGACTGCATCGGGCACCTTTGGGTATGGTACGGAGTATTCAGACTTCTTTGACATCTCTCGAATAGGGGGTATTGTTGTGAAAGGGATAACACTTCGCAATCGAGAAGGAAACCCATATCCACGCATGGCAGAAACTCCTTCAGGCATGTTAAACGCTGTGGGACTGCAAAATAGGGGAGTTGATCACTTCGCTGAGCATATCTATCCGGAGATTAAAAATGTGAATACAGATATTTTTGTGAATGTCAATGGTTCTACCGTTGAAGAGTACATAGAAGTCGCAGAAAAAATCAATGAATTGGATAAAATTCCGGGAATTGAACTCAATATTTCTTGTCCGAATGTCAAAGAAGGTGGTATGGCTTTCGGCGTATCTTGTCCGGCAGCTGCAACCGTAGTTCGGGAAGTTCGCAAGGTATATTCCAAAGAATTAATGGTCAAACTTTCACCCAATGTTACCTCCATTACCGAGATTGCCCGGGTGGTGGAAGATGAGGGTGCCGACTCAATTTCTCTTATCAATACTTTGTTGGGTATGGCAATAGATGCCGAAAGTAGAAAACCCATGCTTTCGACTATTACCGGCGGTTTATCCGGACCTGCTGTTAAACCAATTGCTTTACGCATGGTGTGGCAAGTAGCTCAGGAAGTAAAAATTCCGGTTGTAGGTATGGGTGGCATCATGAATGCCCGCGATGCCATTGAATTCTTCTTAGCCGGTGCTTCTGCAGTACAAATCGGGACTGCCAATTTCATTGATCCTGCTGTCACCATGACAATTTTAGAAGGTATCGAAGACTACCTGAATCGTCATCATTTCAATAGTATATATGATATTATTGGGGGAATGGAGGTGTGAGGTATGTGTAAGTAATCTAATACAAATTTTAATTATGGCGAATTTGCCATAATTAAAAGTCAGGCAGGTTTAAACAGCTATAAACTAAGCGTAAAAGAGTAGGTTGAAAGAACCAACGCAATTGGATTAAAAGCTAAAGCAGGGCGTTATGGAGGAACTTATGCACATCCCGACATCGCGTTTGAATTTGGAATGTGGATTAGTCCTCAATTCAAAATCTATCTTGTAAAAGAGTTCCAACGTTTAAAAAATGAAGAAAATGACCGACTGAAATTGGAATGGAATCTACAAAGAACTTTAGCCAAGGTGAATTACCAAATCCATACAGACGCTATCAAAGAGAACTTAATTCCGCAAGAAATTACGAAACAACAAGTCAGTTTTATATATGCAAATGAAGCTGATTTACTAAATGTTGCACTTTTCGGAGTAATAGCTAAAGAGTGGAGAGAGGAAAATTCTGACAAAACAGGAAATATAAGAGATTATGCAACATTAGAACAATTAGTTGTACTGAGCAATATGGAGAGTATCAACGCATTACTCATAGAACAAGGTGTGACTCAAAGTAACAGATTAATTCAACTCAATAAAGTTGCCATCACCCAAATGAAATCATTACTTGCAAGTAAGACAATGAAAAAAATGAAATAAAATGCCACAAACTATTGCTTATTGGAGTAGTCACAAACAATCTTTCAAAAATTGACAATACCTCATCAAATTCTTGAAGCAATTCAAGAAAGATTCTTTTATAAAAGATTTTTTTGGTTTTTAGGTGAAATTTTCGACTACGAAAGAATATTTTGAAAAATCAAAGTGAATACGCCACTTGAATTAATTCTAAATAATTACGAAAGAATAGTTTCCCTTGAATGATTCCTTTCTTTCCTCTGTTTCAGCATTACTTGATTATTATTCCAAGTAAAATCTGTCCAATTTTCATTTTCGTGTAAATAGATTTCCATTCTCCGCAAATTTTGTGACAAATAAAGATCTTATTCTCCGCAATTGAATAATTTTTGGTGAAATGTGCTTAAGATTTTGTAATTATGTTTTTAACCTCTCTATTTCAATTTTGATTTGCCCTATTACATCCTTGTTAGCTATTTCACCATCTAAACTGAACACAATAAATACTTTACCATGATAATCATCTTTAAAATTTTCAAAACTTGCTTTTGTAATTTTTCATCATTATCTTCCTGAACTATATGAGCAAAGTTTGGGCAAGCCAAATTCTCTCCATTTCTTTTCAATATACTCTAAATATAGACTCGTAAGTCCTGCAATGTAGTACGCTCTAAAGTGATATTTTTTATGTTTTTCCTCTGTTATATTCACCCCGTTTCTGAAATAAAACATATCTCCTTTACCTTCGTTTATAAAAGCCCTTTCGTTTACAGATAAATTTAATTGCAATAATTGCTCTTTGGTTCTGATAGGTTGATTGTTTAAATAAGGAACCTTCCCCCTAGGTGAACAAGCCTTTTTTCTATGTGAAACAGTTTGTTTTGTATAGATGTCTATACTTATCCCTGACCATGTTGCATCTTCAGAACCAAACAAATGATGAATTATTCTTCCCTTTACGTCATCTTTCGCAATTCCATTGTATATAATTTCTCCTCCATCAAACGTTTTAGGAGTTGGATGTTTGTGTAAAGAATGCTTTACAGGTTCATTAGTCCAAATCCAATAACAGCCTCCGCCAGAAGGAATGGAATTTATATCTTCAATTGTTTTCAACAATTTGAAATCAACATTTTTTAGATTTTGACTTGGAATTTCAATATTTTCTATTGCATTTAGAAATTTTTTCTCTTGTTCTATCCAATAACTATTTGCCATTACTCGATTTTAATAGATTTAAAAATTTTATTTTATATTTAAAATCAATGGAGTTATCTACCAAAGCCAAATTTTCCTTTAATAAATGGGCATTTATAAAAGTCTTATTTTCAAGATATAGATATACCATTAAGTTGCTTTCACTGTCGTGTTTTGTTTCATCATACTTTAGAAAAACTTTTTTGCCACGAAGTTTTTCACTCAAGAAATCTGTAGCTTTTCCGTTTGTTTTCGGATTTTGTTTAATGCCAATTAAACGAATAATCAAATCATTGTTCAGACGAATAAGTTCAGGACTGATAATTTCTTTTACGGAGAAATATTCTTCTCGCTTGCCTGTGCTGTTTGCATCAATCTTAGAGCCGTACTGGATTTTCTTAACATCAATTTTTTTATCTAATTTATGTGCGTCAATAAACTGATAAGGAAGTTCCTTGACTTTTTCTATAAAGTTTGTTTTAATTTCAGATTGCTTAATAACTTTTCTTTCTACTTTCATAAAAGCATCATCACCTCCAATTTTTTCTTTAATGATTGGGATAAACTCAGGATTGATTTCATAACCAACCGAATTTCTGTTTAAATTTCTTGCGGCTAAAGCAGTTGTTCCGCTACCCATAAATGGGTCTAAAACAGTTTCACCCGGAAACGAAAACATCTTGATTAAACGATGAGGTAATTCCTCAGGGAACATAGCTAAATGTTTGTCTTGCTTTGCACCAGCAAAATACCAATGACCATTAAAGTATGTGTTCCATTCTTCGTTCGTCATGACGGAATTATCCTTCTGCTCTTTCGTGGGCTTGGGTGCATTCCCTTGTTTTTTAAATAAGAGAATATATTCAAAATCTAATTTCACAATTCCATTTCTCGGATGTGGGTAGCTTCCCATTATACTCGCTCCACCGGATGTGTTCATGGTGGTTTGCTTTTGCCAAATTATTTGCCCCATAAAATCAAAACCAATCATCTCACAAAATTTGATAATTTCCGTATGAATTGGAATTATTTTATAGCGCCCGTAATAAGTTGAACGAGCAAATTGGTCACCGATATTGATACAAAGGCGACAGCCTTTATGTAAAACTCGAAAACATTCTTGCCAAGTCAAGTTAAGGTGATTGATGTAAGTTTCATAATCATCGTGAAATCCTATTTGATTTTCTGTGCCATAATCTTTTAGTTGCCAATAAGGTGGCGAAGTTGCAATCAAATGAACGCTCTCGTCTTTAAGTTCGCTCATTTGCCTACTGTCTCCGTTAATGATTATATGTTTTGTTCTATTCAACATTGTTCCTTCTTTTTGGTTGTTTCACTCTCTGCTACAAAGTTACAAAATTTCTTCGAGTTATCTTTAGATGGAATGGTAAATTCGCATTGTACGTAGCGACTGAAGCTATGCCGTCCTGCACGATTCGAACTGCTCGCTGTCGGATGATGATGAAGTGCAAGTGAGAGCTGAACTCCCAAAATCACACTTAAACAAGTTGGCTGGGATAGGCGTATGTTAGTAGTTGGTATTTAGTGATTTAGGCTTTTTTGTTGTTTTATTTGGTTAATTATATCCCATTTATCTCCAATATTCGCTTGACTTACTGTTGTGTTTCGTTTGTTTTTCAGTACAATAATTTTATTTTTCAATTTGTTTTTCAATTCTAAATTTGCAAATTCAATTTTCCAATTTTTTGCGTATCTCGCAATTACGAAACAGTAATAATCAGTTCTGTTTTCTACAATATATTTTAGCAATAGTCTCGTAAATTCTATACTTTTTAATTGTTCTAGTTCTTTGGTTTCATTAAATCTTTTAGACTGGTAACCAATGTGTTGAATTATAGCAATTTCTGATAATTCAAACTTATGCTGTTCTCTTAATTCTTTCGTTTTATTATACCAATATCTATCACCAATAAACTTTACAGCATCGTTTGGTATAATTTCCTTGCATTGCAACCGTAAATTTTGAATGTGATAATCCGTTATTTGTTTTTGTGCGTTTGCGTTAAGTAAGTTGTATAAGTTTTGATTAACTTCTTCAACAAAGCCAGGATTCAAGCTTAGTATAATTATTTTAGCTTCAAATACATTTCCTTCAAAAGGAACAGGCAAAATGTTTGTTATAAATTTGTGTTCTGATTTCCTCCTCTCAGATTGATTATAATTTTCTATTGTTATCTTGTCATCCTCGCAAACATAATCTAAATTCGAATTATAATAAGTTCCCGATTTTTCTGCTAAATCAGCAACATATTCCCAAGGATTCTTCTCCCCAATGTCATCCAGATACTTTATAAAGTTTTCGTAATTACAATTATTCATGGTCTTCGTCGTTTTCAATATTATCTCCACACAGTAATTCAATCGCTTTTTCCTGCCAAGTTCTCGGAGGAAAATATGGTGATTTCTTAATTAATTTATTTAGCTCATTTCTGTCAATTCTTGATTGTGCAAAACCGTTACACAAATCTCGTATATCAACTTCTGTTTCTCCTTTTGCTAAGTCAAAGAATAGACTTCCAATAACTTTTAATTCAGTTGCCCAAGATAGTGGAACACTATGATTGTCAAGTATGATATGGAAATCCTCAAATTTATCATTTACACCTGCTTCACATAAGCTACCTTTGTTTTCATTGTCCAAGCTTCTTGCTCGATTTCTACCACCACTTGAAGGAATTACCGAATCAAGCAATACTTTTGCTCTAACAACATCACCTGTGAAAATTCTTTCTCCCTTGTCATCGAAAAAGCCGGTAAAGACTCCTGCAAAAATAACTCTTACAATAAAATATCCAGTGAATTTTAAAATTTCAAGTTCTTCGCTGAAATCTAAAATGTCAGGGTTATGTTTTGATTCATATTTTCTATCACGTGCTATAATATACATACAGTCATCAACAAAGAAAAACCGCCCAAGTGCTGTGTAGCCGAATTTATCGTCTAAATCAATGAAACGAACTTTCACAGAATGGCTCTCAGGTTCAAGTCCTTCTGTTGCAATTTCAAAAAGATGTGAATTACAGAATTCCTTTATTGACTCTAAATTTGTCAGTTTCGTAAAATCGTATTTTAGAGGTTTTTCCATTGTGATTTGGTTTACTTTGTTTTTTCGGCTTGCATTTTTTATACCTTTCAAATTTTCTGTTTGTCTAAAATTGCTTTCCACTGGCAAGTCGTTTGTTTACTTTATTTTCTTTTAATCTCTTAATTGAATATCAATAGCGTTATCGCCGGTTCTTATAATATACTTCATACCGGATAAGCCAAAAACATTAACATCTGCGTGTGCCGTTGATTCACTATAATTGTAAATAAAATTCTCTTCACCATCAAATATTATTTTTTCTATTTCAGTGGATAGTATAATTTCCGGTTTCTCAAAATTATTCCTATACGAACTGAAAATTTCGTAGATAAACGGGTTATCGCTAATCGTAGCAAAGGGATGAAGAATGATCAAATAATCTCTTGCCCTGCTGATTGCAACATTGTATATATATTCTTTTGATAGCAAAGATTCTGAATTTCCTGTGAACTTCTTATTGTTCGGATTGCAAACAAAGAAAACAATATCACATTCATCACCCTGAAATCCATGTACCGTATCTGCGTATATCTCAATATTATCGGAAATTTTATAATAAGCAATTAATTGAGATATCAACCTTGCCTGTGCTTTATAGGGTGTAATTAATCCTACTTTCCATTTCTTATCAATATTTACAGAATCAAGATATTTAATTATTTCTGTAACTAAAATTGCTGTGTAAGTTTGATATGAGCTTCCATTGAGCTTATTGATTGTATATACAGAATCATCCTTTAGAGGAGTATCCACAAAGCATACAGGAGAAGGAAAAATACGTTGGAACTCTTCAGGTAGTGGCTTAGGTGTATTTGCTTCCATTAAATTGTCAGTTCTATGATGTGTTAAACGACCCGCATAGGAAAACTCACTGTATAATTGTCCAATCTCCTGTACACTTCTGTATTGAACTTCTAAATTTTTTATTTGATCTATTTCTCGAATATCTTTTTCTGCCGTATCGAAACTATTAATATTCATCATGGTATAAATATTTCTTTCTTGATCATCGAACTCTTCTAATTCTTCATCATTGACTTCAATGACAGGTGGAATTTGTTTCGGATCACCTGCAACTATAAACTGAGTATTCGGATCGGTTTTAAAAATTGCGAAAAGAGCGAACACAATATAAGGTAATCCTATCATAGATGCTTCATCAAAGATCACATAATCCCAATGTGTTTGAAAAAGAATTTTCGGCTGGCTACCATCCGGTTGAAGAACTCCAAAATAAGGTAAACGATGAATTGTAGAAGCAATTACATTGATTTCATTCAAGTCATTCAAGCGCAATGATTCCTGGTATGCACCACGTTGTTCAAGTTCCATGTCGGTTGCACCTCCCAAGCGTTTAAAATGAATAGTATCGTTTACCTCATACAACTTTTTACATAGCACATCGGCAGCTTTATTCGTTGGTGTAAGAATTAAAAATCTTTTATCCGAATCCTGCTGTAAAATCTCGTTGATTTCCTTACATACGGTTGTTGTTTTACCCGTACCCGGAGGTCCATAAATATAACGTAAAGCCGGTATTTCCTCGGTGGATTCCCAAGTACCTACATATTCAGTTCTAAAAGCATTGTACAATTTAAACAGCAAATCAGTTGTTGGTGTGTAGTCAATCCTCACACTTGACACGTTCTCAAATTGAGATAAAATGGATTTTGAAATATTCGGGCAATTCAACAGCAGGTCTTGCCCACGTTTGGAAACGCTTATTGTTTTAATTTTTTCTTTTTTATCACCTTTCAAAAACAGAGTAATCTGGAAATTCAAACTTTCTTGAATACCTGGCGGAATATAACTATTTGAATTTAGCAAAAGAAAATAATCAGCAACAGGCTGTCCGTTAACAGTATATTGTTTGATATTCTGGAATGTAAGTGATTTTTGAACGGTTTTTTTATTATCAGATTTTTGAGCTTCACGATAAGGTAAAAGCAATTCCAAATAGGTACCGAACCATTCATAAGAATACTCCTTATGCTCCCGTAACTCTTTTTTAAGTCTTTCTCTTTCTTGTTTTTTCTCAGATTCTTCTGCAAGTTTTCCCCTTATTATTTCATCCCTTTGTTGTTTCGAAATTTCTTTATCTTGCAGATTCTCCTCATTAGATAATTCTAAAGTAACTTGATGCTGCACTGTGTTATTTTCGTAATCTCTTACTTTTCTCTTTCTTTCTTCATTATATTCATCATTATTTTTAATGCTATCTGATTTATTATGATGGATTTGAGGAGATTTTTTTTGTTTTGCTTTTTTCTCCTCAAGTGCTTTTTTAGCTTCAATAGCTTCTTCCTCATTACTAAAATGTTGTGCTATACGTCCCTCCTCAGTTAGAACGTCAGAGGGTTTAAATGCAAGTAATTGTTCTAACTCATTATTACTTACATACCCCTCCGCCAACTCATTAACAGAAATTTCACTTGGAGCAACAAAAGCACCTTGTTTTGTTAGGAGCCATTTTTTGTTTCGGAGTAGTTGAAGTGCTGAGGATAAATAAGTTGAGTACTCTAACTCTTTCCCTCGAACCTTAAAATCTCCCTTTATATCTACAAGTTTATAATTCGATACTATCCTCCAGAACAATAATGACTTCTCTTTCGATTGCTCCTTTAAAATAGTATTCAAATAATCTCCACCATTATCAATGCTTACATCTTCTCCTTTTACTGTTTGCTTTTGTTGGTATCCTTGAACTCGTTCCCCACTTTTTTCAAATTTTTCTTTTGTTATTTTAGGAGATTCTTTAACCCCGATTGCAATTAGAAATTTTCTTAATGGTGTTGCCTCCTCGCTAATTATACCTTTATAATACTCCAAATCAACAAACTTAGTATCTGGCTTATGCTCAAAGTACAGGATTAAATCTTCTGTCGGATAATATAAATCTGAAGCTTTTTTAAAGACATCATTCCCATTTTCTTGATATGCAATAAATTCCTTTTCCTTTAGGTATTCAATAAATTCTTCATCCTCCCCTTCATTATAATACTCAAACAGTTTTAGGAAATTTTTGATTATATTCTCAGCCGGACTTTTTACAATATTGTAAATCTGATCTTTTAGTTCTGGATCTTTTAGTCCAAACGGGATAACATCTTTTGTTTTTTCATATAACTTCGCACAAATATGTGTATATGGTGATGTTTTATCATTAGTGGGTAAAAATAAAATCAACTCACCATTATCATCAAAAGCAGGAACTGCATTGCCCTCTGTATCAATAAAAATTGGTTTTGTTTTTACAACGTTTTCATACGTTTTTAAGGTTTTAGATAGATAACCGTATAATTGGTGTAACCATTCTAAATTTTCCAAAAATTGTTTTTTTATAAAATTTTCTGTAATTTTTCGCAACAAATTTTCCATTTCAAAATGTCCGTTTATACAATCGTCAATATATTGTCGTTTAGGATAAATTTTAGGATAATAACCTTCGTACTCGCCTGTTGTTTGGTTTCTTGCTAAATCCGTGAAAACCCACCTTGCATTTTCATTTTTCGTCAATAATTGCAATTGTTTATCTGAAAATAAATCAATAATTGGCTTATCTTGAAACCAATACGCATTTTCTTTTGAAACATATTCTCCATTCTTATTTGTAGGTAAAAGGATTTCGTTCTGAAATTTGACTTGTATTGTGTTGTAAAATGGCTTAAAAAAAGAATTTGTAAATAAAGATTCTTTATATGGAATAATATTGAGAACATGATCATCAATTAGTTTTAAGTCTTTTAGAATTAGCAAGCTGTCGGCAGCAAGTTGCGAAAGCAATATACACATTTCAATATTGTGCTTTTCAGATTGTTTAATCCCTTCTCGACTATCAGTTAATAGAAATGGTGCGTGAAGAATAAAATTTAGGTTTGTTGTTACTTTAGTAGGAAAGAAGCAAAATGCAGGGTATTGTTTTGGCGTTAGTTTGTTTTTTTCGTCAAGAAAAAAGCCAATAGAATAAGAATGATTGTCATTTTCCAAACAACGTGAAAAAAGTAATAGTTTTTCACGTTCCGTGTTTCCATTAACTTCTTGTAAAAGTTCAATTTCAGAATAATCAATATCATAATGATTTGTATTGGGCTGTACATTCTTAAAATATACTCCTTGTTCAGTTTCAGATGACCAATTTACCTCTTCCAAACAGTTCAAAAACAAAGTAGGAAAAACTAACTTTTTCAACTTCTCTAAAATGTCCGAATATGCTTTTTCAGCAGGCATTTCGTCCTTATCAAAAGGAAAGTAAAAAACCGTTTCGTTTTCTTGTCTGTCAGGCAAATCGTTTTTCAATTTGACAGGGATAATAAACCGATCAATTTCAAATTGAAAATTCGGATCATAAATCTGAGGTGTTTCTGTGTATTGGAATACTGCTTTAAAACCGACTCCAAATTTTCCGATTGATGATTCTGTCTTGTTACTATTAGCAATAGACGTAATAGAATTTATGTGCCCAAGTCTGTTGTTTTCTTTGTCTTCGTCTTCTGTGTCGGGATTGGAAACGCTAAAAAGTATTTTTCCGTTGTGTCTGAAATATAAACCATCTTGTTTTAGTTGAAATGAAGATTTTTTCGCTTTTGCATCATTTGCGTTTTGTAGAAGTTCGTAAATAAAGTGAGCTTGGTCGCTGTATTTTTCTACAACGCTATTTTTGATGCCACGCATTGAGGGTTTTTCAAGCGTTTTTGCACTGTCCTCTCTGTCTTTTGCAAGTTTGTCAAACCAAATTTGTTGTTCTTCTGTCATTTCTTGTTCTATGTTACTTTATGGTGTCATTGTTTGTTGTGGTGAGTGTCGTCTTAAACCGACGGCTAACAATTATATATGTCATTCATTTTGCTTTATACACCACACAATATTTGCGTAAAGCTAATAAAGTTTTTTTACTTAATAAAGTATAAGGATTTGTTTTTGTCTAAATCTAAATTTGTAATTTCACTATGATGTTGTAATTAAAAATTATCATTATAATAACTCCCCATAATCCGGTATCTCAACCCCAACACTATAGCCCATGCCATCTGTTTTGCGTTGACAGAAAAAATGTTGTATGTGCCGTTGCTTAGGATGAAGAAATCGACTTGGAGTTTATAATTATAAACGGCGACTTGGTTGAAGGTTTCTTCAGTTATTTCAACAGTGGGAGCTTTGAATTCCAAGATGATATGGGGCTGCATCTGTCTGTTATAGATGATTCCATCGCATCTTTTTTTCAGGGTATTGACTATTATCTGCGTTTCAATGGCTATCAAAGCAGCCGGATAATGTTTTTCCTCAATCAGGTAACGAATGAAATTTTGTCTGACCCATTCTTCAGGAGTTAAACTAACAAACCTTTTCCGTTGAGTATCAAAGATGAATAGTTTTTCTCCTTCCTTTTTTATGTTGAATTGATAAGAAGGTAAATTTAGTTGCCACATTTTTAGTATTTTTGTAAGCAGT
>Ga0172382_10012129_pt1 | contig 11285 bp, 10 predicted proteins | sample Leawel138RmetaG_FD_122245 | JGI IMG/M metagenome (GOLD analysis project Ga0172382, IMG submission 122245) | Leachate microbial communities from a municipal landfill in Southern Ontario, Canada - Leachate well 138R metaG | ecosystem: Engineered > Solid waste > Landfill > Unclassified | place...
CCAGGGAGATTGGGAGTATTCTAATGTTTCTGATGATATATCTGTTATAGAAGAAAATAGATTCGTAAAAATAAAAAGAGTTTATAGAAGAAAGTATAAAAGTTCTATATACGTTGTAGAAACTAAGTCTGGTAAAAAAGTAAAGGTTTCAGAAGATCATAGATTTAAAACTATCTTTAGAGGAAGAGAGTTTGATGTTTGTGCTAAAGATTTGACCGTCGGAGATACACTTATCAACACAAACTCTTTTGTGATTCCTATAGATAAAAAGTCTAGAGATTACGAAATTGGTCAGATTATAGGTATTGTTGCTGGAGATGGTTGTATAACAAATGACAATTTTGTTACTATAGCTATAAACTATAATGATACCTTTATATCTGATAGACTAGATTTGACTCTAGAAAAACATTTCGGTAAATGTGGAATTTTAAACAATGGTAACAAGTGTTATAAATATGATATATCGTCCAGAGAAATAACTAAGAAAATAAGGTCATACTTTAATGATTGTGATAGATATGATTCATATTCAAAGTCCATAAATGTAGAAAAGTATTCTATGGAATTTTTATTTGGATTTTTGGATGGTATATTAGCAACAGACTCGGCTTGGTCAAACGGACATTCATTGTCTTTAGCAAACAAAGATTTGATTCAAAATGTAATAGATATTCTGAAAACTATAAACATGAATTCGAAAACTTGGGATTATCAAGACAAGAGACCAAATAGGTCTAAGATGTTTTCTGTATATATAAATAAAACGATAAATGAATATTTGGATTTAACAAATATAAGAAGACAAAATAAAAAGAACTATAATAAATTGAGCACTAGAGATAGAGAAGTTTATTATTATGGAAAAGACACATTTTCTAAATCTCATATGAACTTTAAAAACAAACTAGAAGTGAAACTTATATCAGATTCCAACCAGAAGAATATGAAAGATTTAAATTATGATGTTATAGTAAATTTGGAAAAGATAGACAATGATTGTGATTTTGTATATGAAATAGAAACAGAATCTAATTGGTATTCTGTCGGAGGACTTTTAACACACAATTGTGCTTTACCAGAAGCACTGATGGGATTTCATTATTATGCAAAAAAAGATTATGGTGATAATTATTTAGAAACACACGAATCTATAATAAAAAACGAACTCCAAAGTTTAGTTTATACAATAAATCAGCCAGCAAGCAATAGAGGATACCAAGCAGCATTTACAAACTTTTCTGTTTTTGATAAATATTTTTTCGATTCTCTATTCTCAGAATTCATATTCCCAGATGGCTCAAAGGTAGATTGGGAAGAGTTCGACAAACTTCAGAAATTCTTTTATGAGTGGTTTCAAAATGAAAGAAAAATAAAAGTTCTTACTTTTCCTGTTATGACAAAAGCAATGGTAGTAGAAAATGGAGAATTCAAAGACAAAGAATTTTTGGATTGGGCTGCTGAAAGAACATTACATGGATTTGATACATTTTATTATCAAGGTCCTCCTAGTTCGTTGAGTTCGTGTTGTCGGTTAAAGAATGAAATAGACAGTAACGAGTTCTCTACTACTATGGGAGTTGGTGGAGTTATGACAGGAAGTCTAAGTGTTATGACTCTGAATATTCCTAGAATAGCACAAATTTGTCATAGAGATAATATAAACTTCCTAGAGTATATAGAAAATAAAGTAAAAGACATTCACATGTATCAAATGGCTTTTAAATCCATAATAGAAGACTATTTGGCATCTGGTATGCTTCCAGTATATGATGCTGGATTTATAACAATTAAAAAACAATTTTTAACAATAGGAATAATAGGATTACCAGAAGCATACGAGGCTGTTTATGATGCACCGGCAGCAAACACAGATCATTATAAATCATGGACAAAAGACCTTGTATCTTTGATTTCCAAATTAAATAAAGAAGCAAAAATACAACATGGTCATAGATTTAATACAGAATCCGTTCCGGGAGAATCATTGGGCATAAAATTGCCTAAGTGGGACACCGAAGATGGATTTAAATCATATGAGCACTACTCTTCGTACTTCTTTAAACCAGAAGATGAAAGTGTAACAATTGCAGACAAATTTATTCTACATGGCTATAATGATCAATTTCTAGATGGTGGTAGTGCAGCTCATATAGCTCTAGATGAACCTATCAGAACTAAAGAGCAGGCAATTAAACTATTCGAAATGTCAGCAAAAGTAGGTTGTTCCTATTGGACTGCAAACGTAAAAAAAACAATATGTAATAAATGTAATAGAATCTTCAATAAAACTATGGAAGTATGTCCTATATGTGGTGGAGAAGATCTAGATTGGTGTACAAGAATTATAGGATATTTAAAAAGAATATCTAAATTTTCGGATGGAAGAAGGAAAGAAGAGTCTAGAAGACATTACCACAAAAGTATATTATAAAGGAAAATTTATGACAGACGAAAAATTGTACTATGCATTTCATACTGTTGTATTACAAGAAATACCCACTGAGATTTCATTGGCTTTCACAATAACAAGATGTCCAAATAAATGTAAGGGATGTCATTGGTCCGACTTGAATGATGGGGAAGTAGGCGAAGAACTAACTGACGAAATATTTATAAACACTTTGAAAAATCAAAGCCCAGTCTATAGTTGTGTGTTATTCTTCGGCGGAGAATGGAAACCCAAAAGACTCAAAGAGTTACTTCTTATATGTAAAAATCAGTTTAGTGTAAAAACTGCTTTGTTCACTGGGAAGGATATGTGGGAATTGAACGAAGACCAATTGGAACTGTGTAATTTATTGGATTATATAAAAGTAGGAAGATATGATGAAAGTCTTGGTGGACTATCATCTGAAAAAACAAATCAAAAATTAATAAATCTTAAAACACTAGAGTATATGAATCATTTACTAATAGACAAAATGAAATAACAAATAATGAATACAATTTTAAGGAGAAATTGATAATATGGCTTGCAAAAAAGGAAAAAAAGGAAAAAAGAGTAAAAAATAAATTAACAATCAAACAAAAGGAGAACAACAATGGCCTTAATAAGACTCATTAATTACAACACCGCTAACGCGGAATTAAGAAGACACAGTGCTTTGGAAGATTCTTTCGAAATCAAAAGTATCTCATTTTTAGAAGATGCTCTCGCTCCATTTACAGTATTATCTTCTACTTTAGTTGCAAATTTAAATGCAGACAAAGTCGATGGAAAAGATGTTAATGATGGAGATGATAGTACAGCTTCACTATGGACAGCTGCTCAAATCAAAGCTTTTATTACAAATGTATTAAATAGCTTAGATCCACAAGAAAGCGTTTTAGAAAGAACTGATACACCTCCAGTAACTCCTAGTGAAGGCGATAGATATCTAGTTATTGCTACAGCTACAGGAGATTTTGTAGGTCAAGAAGGAAAAATTGCTGAGTACGATGGTTCGGATTGGGTTTTTATAACACCTAATGCAGGATTTTACACATATGTCGAAGATGAACAGAAGGCTTACATCTTCAATGGAACAGGTTGGGTTGTTTACTCAAGTATTGTAAATCATAATGCCCTTAATACACTTCAAGGCGGAACATCAGATCAATACTACCATTTAACAGAAGCTCAACACACAGGACTTACAAATAGTGGTTCTACTACACTTCATAAACATAACTCTGATAATCTTGATGAAGGAACAACAAATATATTCTTCACAAACAAAAGAGCTCAGGATGCTGTTGGTTTAATACTAATAGATACAGATTCTATTGATGTAACATACAACGATGTTACTCCTTCTATTTCTGCTCAGGTTAGAATAGATAACACTGGAGAAGCAATCAATGTTACAGTTGGTGCAAACGGTGTAAAAGTTACTGTTTTATATGATGATGTAACAGTAGGTTTAAACGCAAGCAATCAGCTTGAAGTTAAAAATGACTCAATAGATATTAATAAACTAGCATCTAATATTGATGCGAGCTCTAAAGGATTTAATGCAGCTACAGTTGGTGGGAAATCTGTAGGAACAGGCGATGATGATCTTTTAGTAAAAACAGAAATAAATTCTCTTATTTCTATAGCAACAGATGATGCCGGATTCCAGAGAGCACCTGTTCTTGATGTTGTTTCCGATACACCTTTATCCCCAACAGACGGAGATAGATATCTAGTTGTTGCTACAGCTACAGGAGACTTTGTAGGTCAAGAAAACAAAATAGCAACATATGATGTTGATACTTGGGTTTTTGAATCTCCAGTTGCCGGATGGCAAGTAAGAGTTATGAATTCAACAGAATATGCTCAGAATGATATTTTATATTACAATGGTTCTGAGTGGAAAATTAGTATAATTCCTGAAGAAGATGCTTATACTCTTACTGATGGTAGAATGAGTGACGCTTCAGATCTTCATACTCATTTAGTTCCTATAATGGCAGGAGAATCTATAGTAGATGGTGAAGTTATTTATATCGATGAAACCGATGGTAGAGCATATAAAGCATTAGGAACTACAGTTTCTGGTAAATATAGAGTTCTTGGTGTTGCTGCTACAGCAGGTGGAATCGGCGATGAAATTAGATATTTCGTTGAACAGCTTAATTCGATTAAATGTTCTTCTCTTACTGGTGGAGGCTGGTCTTCATTTACATCAACAGACAAAGGAAAAAGAGTTTATCTTTCTGCTACTACAGCAGGTGCGGTTTCAACAACACCTCCAGAGACAGATGGTTCAGTTATAGTTAAACTTGCTTTCTTAGGTATAGATTTAGATTCCGATGTAACAGCTCACTTTGTAAGTAGTTTACCTATAGTTCTTTAATTTATAAATAAGGGGGTGGATTCGTTCCACCTCTTTTTTATATTTTAAAAAAAATAAATCTATATATATTATAATAATTTTGGAGGTAACAATTGGAAAAAGAAATTTTTGAAATAAATATGACAGCAGAAGACTATAGTTGTATTCCTACTAAAAATAACAATACAGATATTGGATACGATTTAAAAGCAAATATAACAGAGAATATTATTATACATCCCGGAGAAAGACATTTGATTCCTACTGGTGTTAAGCTAGAACTACCAGAAAATTGTTATGCTCTAATAACACCTAGAAGTGGATTAGCATTAAAGAACGGAATCACAGTTTTGAATACACCAGGATTGATAGACCCAGACTATAGAGGAGAAATAAAAGTCATTCTCATAAATCACGGTCACGAATACTTTACTGTTACCCCACAAATGAGAATAGCACAAATGATTTTGAATGCAACATCAAATTTTGAATTGAGATTAAAAGAAAATATAGATGAATCAACCCAGAGGGGATCTAAAGGATTTGGTTCTTCTGGAGTGTGATTTAAATTAATTGAGTCGGAGGGCTTTGTGAAAAAAATAAAAGACCCAAGAATGATAGTTATATTAGAAGACATAGCAGAAGTGGAAAAGATTATGTCCCAAGCAACTATGTTCTTGAATAAATACGAAAGAGAATTTAAAAGTTTACAATCGAAAATAATTGAAACTAAGAAAATGTATAAAAGAAACAATAAAAATTCTTCAGAAGATGAAATAAATAAAATGTTGTACGATGAATTTAAGGGAGAAATAATAGACCTTATGTCCAAGATAGATGGTCTAAACAAAGAATATACAGACAAAATATATAAACCTCATATAGATATACTTATTTTGAGATCCACAATTCTAATGTCTGTATTCTTACTTGGAATATTAAGTGCCACATCTCCTCTTATATTGGCGTTCTATAGCATACTATATTTTGTTTTAGATAAAATAAGTATAAACCTATATATTCTTTTTAAATCCACACTAACAGGAAGATATCTTCATATAGCAGAAAATATTTTCCAACAGGTTATGGATTTATTTATAATACCAAAAAGAAAGTCTTCTATAGATAAATTAAACAAACAAATAAAAGATCTTTTAGAAGCACTAGAAAAAGAAGCAAATGTTGCTTCAAAAGAAACCGGAAAGCAATTAAATAGAATAGAAATCTCGGAGATATCGAAAAGACTTAATATGGTATACAACAAATTCAAAGGATCCAATTTAGACTGGAAAGATAAAATGAACCTCAAAGGATATTCTTTAAATGAAGTGCACGATCTAAAGTCCGATGAATTTTTAAAAGCAATGAGACAATCCATATTAAATTCGATTCAACAAGAAAGTTCTTATATCATATCAGAAAAGCGTTTGGATATATTATTAAATATGTAATGATGCATTTTAGTGAGGGGTGAATCAAATCTATGGAAAATGTAAAAAATTTAAATGTGATAGGAATAGTAGCAGGAATAAACCACGGAGGAATTATATCTAACACAGTATCCTTTATCACTAAATCAAAATATGTTCATGTAGAATTTCTTTTGAGTGATATGAAAACTACATATGGTTCTAGACCACCCACAACGGGTAGTTCTGGAGGGGTAGGATATTATTCCATAGACGACGGTTATATGAAAAACTATAAAATATTTTTATTATATAATCCTTGTGATAAAACCAAGGTATTGTATGATAAAGAAGATCAAGAGATAATTAAAAAACAGTTTGAGGAATTAAATAGTGGTGCTTATGATGTGCCTGGAATATTTGGTTTTCTTTTTAATAAACCTTCTTGGAACAAACAAGATAAATGGTGGTGTTCTGAGTTGATTTTTTATATAACAAGCAAAACAAAATTTCCGATACTAAACCCTAATATAAATAAAGATGGGTTAGTATCCCCTAAAGATATATTATATAGCACCTATTTATTTCCTTTTGAAAAAGAACAAAATTACAAAATATAAAAAGGGTCGGTAGAATAGAAAATAAACTTAATTGGTGGTTAATTGAATGAGAGTAAAAATAATTTCTGGAGTATTTACCAATATCGTAGATGCTTCTGCTGGAAAACTATTAAGAAGAGAACGACCACCCCAAGAGATTATAATAAAGCCAGTGGAGGATGAAGAGATGGCTTATGTTTATGTAGAAGCCGGAGAAAACATACAACAAGGAAACATAGTTTCTTTATTTGGAAATAAAATATACAAGTCTGACAAGGATGTTGCTTTTAGACAAAAGTTTTTAGGAGTAGCAACCGAAAATGGTTTGTCAGCTCAAACTATAAAGGTAATGGTTAGTGGTGTTTTTACTATGAGTTCAGCACTATCTAATGGTTCTGTTTTCATGGGCTCAGGAGGAACAATACTTATTTCACCACCATCTACTGGTGTTTCTTATAAAATCGGAAAAGTAGTCAACGGAACAACACTGATTATACATGATAATAATTATGTGGTTCTTTAAAGATTCAATATAATTCAAGGAGAGTAAAATGGGAATAAGATTACCACAAGTAAATGATTTTGACAACAACTCTGTAATTCTTTTTGATAAAGATAGAGCCGACATTAGAATAGCTATGTTTTTCGGTGGAGAACCATTGGCTGATGTTATCTCTTTTGTTGCAGATCCAAATATACTTAAAAGTAATAATAGAGATAGAGTGGAAGACATGCATGCAATGACACAACTATTTTGTATGAATTGGGCTACAAAATTCTTTTTAAAAAAGTCGTTGATGTTACTACCCCTAGTTTCTGCTGTAAAAGGAGACTACGTAGAAAGCATAATTAAATCCCAAGACAAGCTATTTAAATCCACTGGAAATCTAGGAATTATAGTTCCAGAAATTCTTTTGATTCCTACTTCAGAACAGTATAAACTTAGAAGTGTTGTATCAGATAGAAAGTTTTCATCCCCAAACCAAGATTTAAGTGGCTCTGGTTCAAGAGTAGATATTAAATCCAATCGTAGACGAAGGGGTGGAAATATAGAAGTGGATCCAGTCACAGGAATACCTTCGGGTAGTATAGAAGAAGAAGAGAACACAGAATATCAGATTATCCCTTCTTCAGAGCAGTTTACATATGATGCGATAGAAGATATGGTTGTTATATCTGCAAGAGCGATTATACCTAGATATTTTATATCCGGAGATTCTTGGGAAGAAGCAATGAACTATATGGAAAACATGTTCAAACCTAGATCTAGATTTTTGAAAACGATAGAAAGGTTTTTTACAAGCTCTAAAGGTAGTGTAGATAGTGCTGTGAGATTCTTGGATAAAGAACTTGATGAAATATTTTCAGCAAATTTGGCTCAATATAAAGACAAAGGTGATGATATGTTTTCTTCTAGAAAAAATATGTTATTCAAGAAAACGATGCACTCTTTATTAGATGGAACTACTAGTCACACCACAATATATATTGATGATGAAACTATAGATTCCAATCCAGAATTCTTTGAGAATTTTCTTAAGGTAGTGACTAGAATATCACCATCAAAAATATATGATGTTCTAAAAAGTTATGCAAATCTTATAATAGTTAGCAAAAAAAGAGATTTTGTTGCTATAATATCCGATAGATATTTATCACACTCTAGAAGATCTTTGGATAAAGCAGCTTATGAAATGACTATGAGTAAGGGAAGAGAAATAATGAATAGTGTTTTCGGTGCTTATGCCGGAAATAAAGACATACGTGGTGCTATGAAAGACTATAAAAATTTTTTATCTACATACCAAAAGTCACATAGAGGCCTAGCTTCTATAACAAACTTTGGTTTCGTTATGAAATATAGCGATGCAGTAAGATTTTATAAAATGAAAGCAGATACAATGGACGACTACTCAAAAATGATGGACTTATTCAGCTCCAAAGTAAAAATGTTGGATAGTCCTACGGAAGTCAAAAAAACAGCTTCATATATGTTAAACACATTTTTTAAACTTTAATAAATAAGTAAGGTGGTGAAAAACTATGGTTATGGATAAAGATATAATAGGCGGAACTTCTGAGAGTTCAGAAGGAAGACCATTAATAGAATCTAAAGATAGTGGAGAAAATATAACTCTTATAGGTGATGTTAACGATTTCAAAGAACTATCTATGAAGATCAAAGATTTTCCTGATGAAAAGGAAAAGAAAAAGTTTATAGGAAAAATAAAAGGTCTTGTTAGAAAGTCAGTAGAATATTCTGTATGGAGAGACTTTATAAAGTATGTTTTGAATCAAAACTATTGTGCATTATCGAAAGAATCCATAGACGAAGTTTCATTGTCTGTTCATCACCACCCAATTTCTTTAGAAACTATAGTAGAAGCTATAGTAAATAAACATATCGACGAACAAAAACCATTTACATCTTTAGAAATTGCGTTTTTAGTTCTGGTAGAACACTTTAACGACAACGTGGGATATATAGTTTTATTGGATTCTTTGCACGAAAAATATCACAACGGATTCTTGAAAATAGGAATAGATGATGTTCATGGTAAGTGGAAAAAGTTTATAGAAAAATATTCACAGTATATCCAAGATGATAAAATGGAAACCATAAAAAATAATGCTTCTATAAAAGAAAGTCAGAATTATTTTAGAGTAGAGTAAGAGGAGTGTAAATGAATATACAAACAGAAGCAGCCATAAATAGTAATAAGATAACAGACATGGGGAAAACCAAGGACGAGTATATAGACGGTAGAATACACGTAGAAAGTCCATTTTTTTCGCATATCTTATTGTACAAAGATTATTTGATAGTAAACAGCGAATATACATTATTAGAAGAAAAATATAAATATAGACCACAATATTTGGCGTATGATAAATATGGTGATATGAACTTGGATTATATTATACTTTTATTAAACAACTGTAGATCCTATATGGATTTCAACAAGTCTTATGTATATATTCCCGATATAAATATACTAATAGATACTCTAAACAAAATAAAGACAAAAAAGACAAAACTCGATATGTCTTCATATTAGTCTTGGTCGGAAAAAGGAGAAATTTAAATGTCTAAAGTTACTATAAAAAATACATTAGATAGTGTCGTTACTAATTATAATAGAATAGGTATGACAAAAATGTATGATTTATTTGGAGAAATAAGGGATTATTTAAATCACTTTAAAAAGTCTCCACTATACAATAGCAATACCGCTCCTATAATAAGAAAGTTGGAAGAGATGATAAATTCCGATAGAGCATTTAATAAATTGATGCCAAATACTTTTATGGGGCAGTTTCAAGAAGATAAAGAAAAGCCCGTTTATGCTATTTGTGTAAGTAGAGGAACAAATATGGATAGAAATATACATAGAAGAGATATATTTAACGAAAAATATCTTTTAGACAAAGATGTTTCTATACCACAAATAACAAATTATCTTATAACAAGATTACTATTTTCTGATCCTAGTGTATTTAATTTGGCGAATAAAAATGGAATAAAGATATTATCTATAGTCATTTCAAACTTATTCCTAAATTTATTGGGATCTAGAGAAAGTGAAATATATACAAAAAATGGATATGGCCTTGTGATGGCTATGGTAATGAGTGCTCTATCGACAAACTTAAATAATTCTCAGTCTATTCTACCTATTCTAAAGAATGTGCAAGTGGATTATAACTTTGAAATGATAAAAGAGTTCGAAGCAAAAATATATGAAGCTGGTAGAAGTAAGAGAATTAAAATATCCATGGATGATATATTTGATACTTTATATTCATATGGTTATATAAAAAATATGGATTATAATTCATTTATCATAAAGGTAGTAAAAATCCTGGGAACACCCGGAATACAATGCTTGGATATAACAGATACTTTGAATCCTGCATTTATTATGACTAGCATGTCTCTATCCAATAAAAAACAGTTCGGTTCTCTTTATAACTATTTAGGAGAATTAAAAACTGTTAGTAAATATGATCTTATAGATGATATATACAAATATTGGTTAATATTGATGAGATACGCCATATAAAAAATCGAGGGGAATAAATTAATATGAATAAAGAATTGCTTAAAGAAATAGTTCTTTTTGAGTTCCATACAAATCCTAAAGTAAGAAAAGCACTAGAAGATAATTCTCTAAAAAAGGAACAACTCATACTATTGCTTAAGAGATATGGTGTTATAAAACCAAGATCGGGGATTATGTTGGAACAAGAGGGACAGCAACAGATGAACGAAAACCAAGCAGCATCAAATGCAGTTCAAAATTTAAGAATCCATCATGCAAATTTGGTTAAACAAAATCCAGAAGCAAAACCATCTATGTTAACAGTTGCCAAACATTTGCCAGCAATAATTAATATAATTAGAAAATCTGGAATAAAAAATTTATTTGAATTTTTAAAAAAATATTCTCAGTTTGTAAATAATAAAACTAAAG
>Ga0172382_10012132_pt1 | contig 11284 bp, 12 predicted proteins | sample Leawel138RmetaG_FD_122245 | JGI IMG/M metagenome (GOLD analysis project Ga0172382, IMG submission 122245) | Leachate microbial communities from a municipal landfill in Southern Ontario, Canada - Leachate well 138R metaG | ecosystem: Engineered > Solid waste > Landfill > Unclassified | place...
CTGAAGATCGAAGGCATGACCTGCAGCCATTGCGTGGAAGCGGTGCGGCGTGCCCTGGCGGCGGTACCAGGAGTGACGCGCGTGCTCGAGGTCGATCGCGAACGCGGAACGGCATCGGTCGAAGGCGAACCGCGCATGGCGGATCTGATCGCCGCGGTCGAGGAAGAAGGCTACACCGCCCGGGCAGCATGATGGAGGCCCGCAGCCCACAAGACGGACGACTGTGTCTGGACGCCTCGGCGCGCACCGAGGCGGTCCGGCGCCTGCGCTCGATCCGCGGCCATGTGGAAGGCGTGCTGCGCATGCTGGAGGATGAATCGGTCTACTGCGTGGATGTGCTCCGGCAGATCAAGGCGGTGGACGGCGCCATGAAGAAAGTGGGCAACATCGTGCTGCGCAGCCATTTGCACGATCATGTCGTCACCGCGGCCGTCCGCGGGGATGCCGGCGAGACCATCGATGAGCTCATGGAAATCCTCAAGTACCGCTGAGCAGCAGACGGCGCGCCTCGACATCGATGTGGGCGGGATGACTTGTGCGGCCTGTGTGCGCCGCGTCGAACGCGCGCTCACCCGGCGACCCGGAGTCGTATCCGCCAGCGTCAATCTGGCCACGAACCGGGCGAGCGTCATCTATGCGCCCGGGATGATCGGCGAAGCGGAGATCCGCGATGCCATCACGGAGGCGGGCTATGAGGCCATCGTCCATGCGGAGGCGGAGACTGACACCGCCTCGGATCGCGCGGCGCAGGAAGCCGATGGCCTGCGGCGCGATTTGCGCCTCGCCGTCGCGCTGACCGCCCCGCTGGCCGTGCTGGTCATGGCACCGATGATCCTGCCCGGCCTGATGGAAGCCATGCACCGCACGGCCCCCCCCGCCCTGTGGCGCTGGGCGGAGTTCGTCCTTGCCACGGGCGCGCTCTTCATTGCCGGCCGCCGCTTCCTGGTCCATGGCTGGTCCGAGCTGCGCCACCTGAATCCGGGCATGAACGCGCTGGTGATGATCGGCGCGTCCGCCGCCTGGCTCTATTCGACGCTGGTTCTGGCCGCGCCCGGCATCTTCCCGGAAGGAACACGCAACCTCTACTTCGAAGCAGCGGCGGTGATCGTCACGCTCATCCTGCTCGGCCGTCATCTCGAAGCGCGCGCCCGTGGCAGGGCTTCCGCCGCCATCCAGCGCCTGCTCGGCCTGCAGAGCCGGACTGCCCGCGTGATTCGCGATGGACAGGAGCAGAAGATTGCGATCGATGACGTACGCATCGGAGATGAATTCATCGTGCGGCCGGGGGAGCGGATTCCGGTCGATGGCGAGGTTGTCCGCGGCACGAGTTACGTCGACGAATCGATGATCACCGGCGAACCGCTGCCGGTGGCAAAGCGCGAGGGCGCGGAAGTCACCGGCGGCACGGTGAACGACACCGGCGCCCTGCACTGCCGGGCCACACGCGTTGGCGCCGGCACCACCCTGGCGCAGATCATTCGCATGGTGGAGGAAGCCCAGGCGGCCAAGCCGGCTATCCAGCAGATCGCCGACCGGATAGCGGGCATTTTCGTTCCGGTGGTGCTCGCCCTCGCCACGCTAACCTTCATCGTCTGGATGAGCCTGGGGCCGGAGCCTGCGCTGAACTATGCGTTCATCACCACCGTCAGTGTGCTGCTCATCGCCTGTCCCTGTGCAATGGGGCTGGCGACCCCCACCGCGATCATGGTGGGCAGCGGCCGGGCCGCCGAACTTGGCGTGCTGTTCCGCCGCGGCACGGCGCTGGAAACGCTGGCCCGCTGCGATACGGTCGTGTTCGACAAGACCGGCACCCTGACCGAAGGGCGACCGGAGCTGGTCGGCATGTACGCCCGCCGCGGCGACGAGGATGCGTTCCTGGCTCTGGTGGCCGGGGCCGAGGCGCACAGCGAGCACCCGATCGCGCGCGCGCTCACGCAGGCGGCGACCGCGCGCGGCATCGAAGCCGCAGGCGCGGAAGACTTCCGAGCGGTTCCCGGCATGGGACTCGCGGCGCGCGTCGATGGTCGCGAGGTCCTGATCGGCTCGGCGCGCTATATCGAAGGGGCTGGCATCGCCATCCCGAAGGAAGCGCTGGATCGCGCCGAGCAATGGAGCGGGGTTGGAGCCAGCGCCCAGTATGTGGCCGCCGATGGCGAGTTGGAAGGCATGTTTTCGGTGGCCGATCCGATCAAGCCGGGCAGCGCGGAGACCGTCGCGCGACTGAAGGCGCTCGGCATGCAGGTCGGCATGCTGAGCGGTGACAACCGCCACACAGCCGCGGCGGTGGCAGCCGCGGTCGGCATCGACATGGTGATGGCCGAAGTTCTGCCGCAGCAGAAGGCAGATGAGATAAGCCGTCTGCGCGCCTCCGGCAAACGGGTCGCCTTCGTCGGCGACGGCATCAACGACGCGCCGGCGCTCGCCATCGCCGATACGGGCATCGCGATGGGCACCGGCACCGATATCGCCATCGAGTCCGGCGACGTGATCCTGATGCGCGGCGACCCGGCGGCCCTGCTTGCGGCATTCACCCTGGCCCGCAGAACCCTTGGCACCATTCGCACCAATTTCTTCTGGGCCTATGCCTATAACGTGGCGCTGATACCGGTGGCCGCCGGCGCACTGTTCCCGCTGACCGGTGTGCTGCTCAATCCGATGCTGGCCGCCGGCGCGATGAGCGTGTCCAGCCTGTTCGTGGTCGGGAACAGCCTGCGGCTGCGGCGCGCGGGGGGCTGATCACACCCGTTGCGCTCGCGCTCAGTCGCCCCGCGGCGTCTCGCTCTGCTGCGCACGGACTTCCTTGAAATGATGATCATCCACATCCTCGTGCAGGTGATCGTGATCGACGTCGTGCGCATGGATGTGGACGTGATGGCCGTTCTCCGGACCATGAGCATGGCGGTGCGCATGCAGGAAGTTGCGAATGATGACACGCTCTCCCTCCTCCATGTCCTGAGCCGACAGGATGTTGTGCAGCAGCTCGTGGGTCATGAGGGCCAGTGGCAACTCGAGCTTGTTGGCCTCGAGCAGGGAGCGATCGTAGAGTATGTCTCCAGAGGGGCCATCGGCTTCGATGCGGCCATCGACCAGCAGCAGGCAGCGGTCGCAGACTTCGAGCGCGATATCCAGGTCATGGGTGCAAAGCAGGATCGTGCGATCCGTGTTGCGAAGCCAGTTGATGAGATTGCGCCGGTTGAGCGGGTCCATATTGGTGGACGGCTCGTCGAAGACCAGGATCTCCGGCTGGTATGAAAGCACCGTCGCCAGCGCGAGGCGCTTGCGCTCGCCGAACGACAGATGGAACGAAGAACGCTCCTCGAATCCCTGCAGTCCGACCACCTCCAGCGCCTCCTGCACCCTGGCGTCGATCTGCTCGCGCGGCAACCCGAGATTGAGCGGACCGAAAGCGACATCGTCGAATACCGTCGGACAGAACAATTGATCGTCGGGATCCTGGAAGACGATTCCAACCTTGCGGCGGACCTGCTTCAGGGTCTCCTTGCGCACATCGACGCCATCGATCACCACGCGACCGGAAACCGGCAGCTGCACCCCGTTCAGGTGGCTCATGAAGGTGGACTTGCCCGCGCCGTTGGGACCGATGAGCGCGACCTTCTCGCCTTCATGGATACGGCAGCTCAGCCCCTTGAGGACCTGATGGCCGTCCGGATAATTGAAATGGACGTCGTCGACGTCGATGATCACTCGCCGGGACATGTCTCTCCCCCGCTTGCGGCAGTTGGTCGGCGCATGCTCGCGCCGCGATCGATCAGAACCAGCCTCGCTCCGCAACAGCGAACACTCCGCTGGCATCGGTGATTACCAGCGCCAGCGCGATCACCAGCGCGATCGCCGCCTTCACGTAATCGCCGGGAATGGCGCGGAACGTCACCATCGAATGGAGCTGGCCCTGATATCCCTTGGACAGCATTGCCTTGTACACCCGCTCGGTACGCTCGAAGCTGTGCACGAGCAGGGTTCCCACGAAATTTCCGAATACATGCAAGGTCTTGCGATCCGCGTGCGCGACGAAGCCGCGGGCGCGCATCGAGGTATACATCCGCCGCATCTCGTCCAGAAAGACAAAGGTATAACGGTACGTGAACAGCAGCATCTGCACGATCAGCGGCGGGCACTTGAGGCGCTGCAGTGCCAGCATCGACACGTCGAAACGGCTGGAACCGAATACGGCAAAGCTGATCAACACCACCGACAGCGCCTTGATGAAGATCAGCGACGCGATCCGCAGCCCTTCCCATGCGAAGGGAAGACCAATGATGGTGAACGCTGGCTCGCCCGGATAGGTCAACGGCATGACGACGAAGAAGGGCAGCAGGAATACCACCACGAACGTCAGGCCATGGGAAACGAAGTGCAGCGGCAGCGCGGTCGAGAGCAGGATCAAGGCGGCGATGCCGAAGGCCACCGCAGCGACCGGCAGCGTCTTGAGCAGTGCGATGCACACGATGAGGAACATCAGCGCAGCAATCTTGAAACGCGGATCCCAGCGCTGCACCGGGGAGGCGACATTGGCAAAGCGATCGATGTCGAGCGCCATTTCGATCTCCGGCCGTCAGGCCGACGGCGCGTTGCGGCCCGCGAGCATTTCGGGTTTGACGCGGTTCAGGAACTCCGCGGCCGCGCCGACCACGGCACCTTCGATCAGCATGATGGGAACGTGCGCCGCGAGCACGGCGATGGCTACCCCGCCGAATGCCTCGCCGGTAGTCAGCAGCGCCAGCGCGAGCACCAGGCCGGAACTGATGGTAGCCGTGGCGCCGGCCATGGCGCCGAAGATGAATTCGCGCCGGGCAAAATCGAAACGATGCCGCTGCTGCCAGACCATGTATGCGACCAGCGCGCCGCCGCCCAGCATGACGGAATTGACACCGATCACGGTGACGCCACCGTGGCCGAATATGATGGCTTGCAGAATGATGCCGAGCATGATCGCTGGAAAGGCTCGCCACCCCAGTACCACGGCGACCAGGCCATTGAGAATGAGATGAACGCTGGTTGGCCCGATGGGCACCTTGATCAGCGAGGCGACGAAGAACACTGAGGTGATCACCGAAATCTTCGGAATCTCCTCCATGTCCAGCTTGCGCATGGTCGCGGCCGCAATCAGTGCGGCACCGGCGAAACCGGCCGCGAGCACGGGGCCCTGAAGAATACCCTCGGAAATATGCATATTGCGAAGTGACCCGTGGCTCTATGGTGAGAGCGTATCGGTCGGCGTCAGTTCAGCCTGAAGTACCGGGTCGAACTCCGGCGGTCCTTGCGCTTTCCTTGCGTGCTTTCAGGTAGAAAAAGATGCCGAGCAGCCCGACGATGAAGCCGATACCCCCGACGATGTCGCTGAAACTCTTCTGTTCCTTCAACTCCGAGATGCTGCGCATGACCGGCGTCAGAGACTCGCCCACCGCCTGCTGCACGATCGCCCTGATCTCTGCCGGATCCACCGCGGCGCTCGTGGCCGCTGGCGAGGAGGCCGTCGGCGTTTCCATGCCGTCGCCCGCCAGGCCGTCGCCTGCCGTGGCGCTGCCCGCCGCTCCCGCAGCCCCCTGCAGCTCCGCAGCGGGCACCGTATATTCGGTCCGATGTCCCATTCCCGCGTACAGCGAAATCCGGAGGTCCGTCACCTGCGGAACATCGAACGAGAATATCCCCTCTCCGTCCGCCTTGCCCTGAAGGAGCTTGGTGCCATCGGGTGCGAAGACCTGGATGGTCGCATCCTTGGCCTTCTTGCCGTCGGCGAAATACCCTTCGACGACGATCCGGCCGCCCTCGACATTGGCGAACATGTTCACCTTGTGCGCCAGCGCAGACCCGGAAAAAACCATGCCTAACAAAAGGATAGCAACGGCAGCCGCGATCGGCCGGGTGCGCTCCCGGTGACCGGCGGGGGATATCCCCGCCGGTCTTCCGGTTGCCCCTGTTGCGGCCCGGGATCTTACCGGGACGGCAGCTTGAATTACTGTAGGCATGAACGGAATCCTATCACATTCGAGGCGGAAAAGTGCTATTTCATGTCATGAGTCCGAACCCAGAGGACCGCACCCAGCTCGACCGGATAATCCTTCCCTTCATGCTTGAGAGTGTTCTCCTCGTCGGTGTTGAGGGCAGCGAATCCCCACCATCCCGCGCGGGGCATGGCGTAGGTGAAAACGCCGTTCGAATCGGCTTTGACCACCTGGGTGATCATGGGGTCGGCCTCCGGCTCCAGCTCGCCGCCCGCGAAAAATTCCACTTCGACCTCCGTACCCGGTGCCGGTTCTCCATCCAGCAGCACCACCCCCTGGAACACATTGCCGGCGTACAGACCGTAGGGGCGCGTGAGCGGCATGATCTCGGTCCGCAGACCAACAGGCTCATCCCACCCCTCTTCCATGCCGAATCCGTTGACCACCACCTTGGTATAGTGGACGATGAATGCATCCTCGGTGGGCTCCCAGTACGGCTTCGGCTCGACATAGAAAATGTGATCGCCCGGCGCCTTCATCGCATACGTCGCCTTGAAGCCCTCATGCTTCGCCCCTTCCACATCCTCGAACCTGTGCGCCTTGAGAGCGCCGAGGAGATCGGTCTTCTTGCCGCCGCTGACCACACCGAACTGCGCCGGCTTGACCATGGACATGCCCAGTCCCTCATAGGGATGCCAGAACATCAGATCCAGCGACAAATCCCTCGACTCACCCTGCTGCACCATGTCATCGGAAGGAATGATCATCTGGAAATGTGCGCTTGCCGCCGAAGACAGCGCCAGGCACCCGATTCCCAAAGCGACAGACCACAGACCATGCTTGCTCATTGAACTTTCTCCCTGAAGAGGGCGGCGCGGTTCGCCGCGCCGCCATAACCGTTTCGATTAGTTGCCGGATATCCAGCCGAATTCAGCAGTCAGCTGGAGCGCAAACAGGTCTTCGGTATCAAGGCCTCCACCGAATTCCTCGTCGTATTCGCGATGCAGGTACTGCGCCGCCAGCGTGATGCCATCGGCAAGCGCGGTATCCACGACCACCCCATAGGTGCTTTCCGCATGGCCCGCCCACTCGTCCGTCTGTCCGTAGACACCGGTGACCGCCAGCTCGCGGCCGCCCACCGCCAGGCCACCGAAGGTCAGCTCGCCCCAAAGTGCCGAGGGCCGGTTGCCGGCCCAGCTGCCCACCGTGTAGTCGTCAAGAGCGGTCACGTAGCTGATCTGCAGACGAGCCGGCCCCAGATCGACTCCGCCGTAGACGTTCAATCCGCCGACCTCATCCTCGCTGGCGAAGGCCGGATCTTCATCGTCGGCGAGCTCCTCGAAGGTGTCGACCAGGCCGATGCTGTTGTTGAGATTGCTCATCCAGCTCAGGGCTACGGTACCCTGGTCGAGGTCCACACTGCCTCCGAGCAGGAAGTCGTTGAGTTCGTCGTCGTCGCCGTCCGCTGCCGGGTTGGCGTTGCCGTGCACACCACGCCCGCCAAATACGGCACCGAACACATTGAACGTGTCGGTCGAATAACCGAGCAGGACACTCGTTTCCAGCGTTTCACCGAGCTGCAGCGTCTCGGGCTCCGAAATGACGTCGAAAGTGTGATACTCGAAGAAGGTGCTGAACGGCAGATACATCTTGCCGGCCTGCATGTACCAGGGCGAATCGTCGAAGCCGTCGCGATCCCCGGTCTCGGCCAGCATCCTGCCGTTGCCCGAGAGCGTGATGAACGCCTGATCGACGACGAATCCGTCATCCGGCCTGCCACCGCCCGGCTCTTCCTCCAGCAGCCAGACGACGTTGACATCCGCCTGACGCAACGGACTGAAACGCATCCCGAGTTCGAGCGAATTGACGTTGAGATCCGAAATGGTGCTGGAGTCGCCACTCCGCTCATCGGCATCCAGATGACTGGCCGTCACCATGGCATGCCCGCCGATTTCCAGCTCCATTGCCTGGGCACCGGCACTGCAGAAAGCGGCGGCCGCAATCGCAATCATCATCGGACGGCGGCGTGCTGAAGGTACTTTCATTGTTCCCCCTCACCTGTTGTGTTGACTTGTTTTTAACGGCAGTACGCTGTCATAATTTACGATACTACCTCATATTGGGCAACAAATTTCAAGGTCCGGATAGCGCGCAAAACCATTCTCTTCCACCACCCGGGCCAAGCAGGTCTTCCGAAACGAAAAAGGGCGCTGCACAGGTTATGTGCAGCGCCCTTGTGCGCCAACTTCAGCGCTTGGCCTCAAGCGGTCTTGCGCTCTACGCGCTTCGCGACTCCCGGGTCTTCCGAATTCTTCTCGACCCAGTGCTTCTGACCCTCACGGGTGAGCTCGCACTTCCAGAACGGCGCGCTCTCCTTGAGGTAGTTGATGATGTAGCGGCACGCATCGAAGGAGTCCTTGCGATGCGCCGACCAGACCGCGACCAGCACGATCGGATCGGTGGGCACCATCTCGCCGACACGATGCACCACCAGGCAGTCCATGGCATCCCAGTTGTCCATCGCTTCCTGGCAGACGCGCTCGATGTGCCGCTCGGTCATGCCCGGATAATAGTCCAGGTTCATCGCCTTGACGTTCTGCCCGTCATTGAAGTCACGCATGGTGCCGACGAAGCTGACGACGCCGCCGTGCTTGCCGGCTGGCAGAGCCTCGCGCTCGAAGGCCATGATCTCTTTGTACGGATCCAGCGCATCCTTGGTAACGAAGACTTTCATCTCAACCTCCCGTCACCGGCGGGAAAAACGCCACCTCGTCGCCGGCCTTCAGTTCATGACTGGAATCGGTGTACTCCATGTTCACCGCGACCAAGATGGTGTCGGGAATGGGATCATTGGAGATCTCCCGCCACAGATCGGCGACCGTGAGCTGCTCCTTGTCGACGCTGACCTGCTGCTCGGAGCGTCCCATGCGATCCCTCAGACTCGCGAAATAGCGTACTTTGATATCCATTGCCTAAACCCCTGCTCGATGTCCTGATGAATGCCGCGTCAGGCCGTTGCCGATCTGCGCCAGTGTCCCGACTTGCCGCCCGATTTCTCCAGCAGCCCGACGTCGGAAATGACCATGCCACGGTCCACGGCCTTGCACATGTCATAAATGGTGAGCAGCGCCACCTGCACTGCCGTCAGCGTCTCCATCTCCACGCCCGTCTGGCCGTTGCAGCGCACCGTCGCCTTGCAGTAGACGGCGTTGTTTTCCGGCTCCGGCACCAGTTCCAGATCGACCGAGGTGATCATGATCGGATGGCACAGCGGAACCAGTTCGGGGGTCTTCTTTGAGCCCATGATGCCGGCCACACGGGCGATACCGAGGACGTCGCCCTTCTTGTGCGAACCCTCCATGATCTTCTTGAGGGTTTCCGCCTCCATGAAGATGCGCCCTTCGGCGACACCCTCACGGGTGGTCGAATCCTTGGCTCCGACGTCGACCATGTAGGCCTCGCCGCTGGCGTTGAAATGGGTCAGTTCGTTGTAGCTCATCCGATTTGCCTCTCGTATGTCGGAATGCCGGTCGCTTCCCGCGACCGCCTTGCCTGTGTCGTATCGTCTCGTCTCAGCCGCCGATCTGCGTCATGCTGGCGCGGGCGCGCGCGATATCCGAAACGTTGATCTTCGCTGCCACGCTGGCAGCTCTCTTGGCCTCGAATCCATCCTTGTGCTTCTCATCGAACGCCTTGCGGAACAGGGCAACCACATCGTCGTCGGTGCAGCCGCGACGCAGCAGCTCACGCAGGAGATAGGGCTGTTCCGAATACAGGCAGTTCATGATGCTGCCATCGGCGGTCACGCGGATGCGGGAACAGTTGCCGCAGAGGCTGCGCGTGAATGCCGGGATGACTCCGAACTTGCCGGCGTAACCAGGCACCTGATAGATGTGGTGCTCGGTGCGCGTGCCCTGCGCCGGCTGCAACCCCATCGGCGCATAATGCCGCTCGATCTGGCCGCACAGGTCCGCCGCGCTGGCGAAGTGCTGTCCGTTCTCCCAGATCTGATGCGCATCGAAAGGCATGAACTCGATGAAGCGCACCGTGATCGGCTTGTCCTTCGTCAGTTCGCAGAAATCGAGCAGCTCGTCCTCGTTGAAGCCGCGCATCAGCACGACGTTGACCTTGACGCGGGGGAAACCCAGATCCACGGCGAGGTCGATGCTCTCGAGTACCTTGTCCACACCGCTGCGGCGGGTGATGGTTTCGAACTTGTCCGCCTTCAGCGTATCGAGACTGATGTTCACGCCGAGCAGGCCGGCGTTGCGCAGGGCTTCGGCGTACTTCGGGAACAGCAGGCCATTGGTGGTCATGTGCACCGCCTTGACCCCCGGCACCTTCACCGTGCGCTCGACGATATCGACGATATCGGGTCGCACCGTGGGCTCGCCGCCGGTGTAGCGGACCTTGCGCACGCCCATGCGTGCCAGAACCTCCACTAGGCGCAGAATCTCGTCGCTGCGCAGCACCATGTCCTTTTCCTTGAACTGCACCCCCTCTTCGGGCATGCAGTAGGTACAGCGCAGATTGCACTGCTCGATGACCGCTATGCGGACGTAGTCGAAGGTGCGACCGTGACGATCCTGAAGCGGAGGAAGCGGATTGATGGGGAGATTCTCGTGCTGCGCTGAAGCCGGCCTTTCGGCCTTGGTCCCGACGGACTGCTGATTCAGCGGGGTATTGAGCATATTCGTTCTCCTCAAGGGCTTTCTATACATGGAGTACTTCTGGCGGCCCTGCCTGGTCTGCGTTGCGCCTGGAGATCGGCTGGCAACGGCCGGGCGGGTGTTTCCGCTTCCTCCATCGGCCCGGCGCTGTCCGCGCACCGGCATCGCCAAAAGAGGTTATCGCTGCCATCCATGAATACTTGAAGTCCGGAACAGGACCTCGGTACCTCGAAGCGGCCGAGTCGTCCCTGAAGTGACGCGATGGCATGCCGAGGCGCTGGTAAGAGCGCAAACCACCGTGGGCTTGCCTGCCCTGTCGCGCAGGGGGGATCCCCCTCGAAAAACGCTCTGCGCGATCGTCTCCTCGCCTGAGGATACTTGCCGCCGATACTAGCACAGGCGGCCAGAAAACTGAACTGAATACGCGAGCTTGAAGCAAGCATCTTCACACGCTGCAACAACTGTTAATAACAGCATCATCCTTGCCCGGAGCCGCCCAATCAGCGGACAATGCCAGCCAGCGGGAGGGAGAAATGCGCTCCCGACAATCACACAATCATAAAGGGCGTCGAGATGAATAGTGCTACCGACATCCAGGCCGGAAGCTGGGCCGTCAAACCCGTACTCCCCAGCGCGCGATCCCACTGCCCC
>Ga0172382_10012137_pt1 | contig 11280 bp, 12 predicted proteins | sample Leawel138RmetaG_FD_122245 | JGI IMG/M metagenome (GOLD analysis project Ga0172382, IMG submission 122245) | Leachate microbial communities from a municipal landfill in Southern Ontario, Canada - Leachate well 138R metaG | ecosystem: Engineered > Solid waste > Landfill > Unclassified | place...
ACAACACAAGGGTAAAAATATGAACGACCTGATTTCAATGAACTTTCTCAACTTCCTATTCCGCTGGGGGCATCTGCTCTTTGGTATTACGTGGATAGGTATGCTCTATTATTTCAACTTCGTACAGGGCGCTTATTTCAAAGAGGGCACGCCAGAGGCCGTGGCTGACGCGAAGAAAAAGCTCGCGCCGCGCGCTCTGTGGTGGTTCCGCTGGGGCGCCATGTTCACCTTTATCACGGGGGTTATTTTGCTTGGCAGCATCGCCCATGGCCCCAACCTGCTTAATGATTACATCATCGTCGGTATCACACTTGGCACGCTGATGTTTCTCAACGTGTGGCTGGTGATTTGGCCAAACCAGCAGATCGCGTTGGGGATGAAAGAGGGGGACGCTGCTGTCGCGGGCGCAAAAGCACTGCTCGCATCACGCACCAATGTTTTGTTCTCTGGGCCAATGGCGTTCGCGATGCTGGCGTCTCCTCACTTGGGATACACCAGCGGCCACTTGCTGAGTGTCAGTGGGGGCGGGTTGGGGATGTATTTGGCATTGGCCATTGTTGCCCTTTTGGAAATCAATGCCCTGGCGGGTAAACAGGGCCCGCTGACGACCGTTAAAGGCGTTATCCACTGCAGCATCGCGCTGACTGTGGTTTTGGTCGCTTTGTTGATCTTTCTGTGAGGCTGTCCGAGAGGGCGGGCAATGGCATCGCCTTGCCCGCTAGGCGCTATCGTTGTGAGGTCAACGACGACAGCCGCTGACCGCTATCTGCGCTCAAACCGCCTTTGCCATGGACGGCAGTGGTGCTATTGCGTGTAAACGTCGCAACGCCTCATGCTTGCTGCAACTTTTCCACGACCTTATCGCCGAATTCTGCGGTGCTTATCATTTTTACGTTACTGCCGGGCTTCGATAGGTCAGCCGTCGAGAAGCCATCTGCGAACACACCCTGCATAGCATCCCAAACTTTCTGCGCTTCTTCGACCATACCGAAGCTCATTTCCAGCATCATGGCAACGGAGCCGATCATGGAGTAAGGGTTGGCGATACCCTTGCCAGCGATGTCCGGTGCGGAGCCGTGCGAAGGTTCGTAATACGATTTCTCCGGACCCTGACACGCAGAGGGCATTAATCCCAAGGACCCTAGAATTCCGCCAGCCTGGTCGCTGAGAATGTCGCCGAACATATTTTCCATCACCATCACATCGAACTGACCTGGGTTCAGGCACAGGTGGGTAGCCGCGGCGTCTACTAGCATGTGGATGACTTTCACGTCAGGGTACTGTGCGTGGACCTCGTCGAGGATCTCGTTCCACAGCACACTGGACTTGAGCACGTTGCTCTTGTGAATGTTGTGCAGAACCTTTTTGCGGCGGCTCGCCAGCTTGAATGCCTCGTGGAGAATGCGGCTGATTTGGCCTTCGTCGTATTCCAAGCTTTCCCTGACATAGCGCAGACCTTGCTCGTTGACGCCAACTTCTTTATGGCCGAAGTAGAGCCCTCCTACCAGCTCACGCACCATGATCATGTCGATGCCCTCGCCGACGATTTCAGGTTTCAGTGGCGAAAAATGGGCGATCGACTTCGGTAGAGACACGGGGCGATAGTTGGCATAGGTGTTGTAGCGAGCGCGCATGGGCAGCAGCGCACCCCGCTCGGGCTGTTGGTCCACCGGAATTTTTTTCGATTCTTCGTGATTGAGACCGATCGGCCCTTTGATGATGGCATCTGCCGCATCGCAGATTGCCTTGGTGGCATCGGGGAAGGCAACGCCATGATCAAAATACGCCTGGCCACCGAATGCCGCTTCCATCAGCTCGAATTTGATGTCGTTGCGCGCCTCGACGACCTTCAAGACCTTGATGGCTTCACGCATGATTTCCGGACCGATGCCGTCACCGGGGAGAATGGCGATTTTGTAGGTTTTCATGGGGCGGGTGATTCCTTGTGATTGAACGAACCTGCCGGCGGCATATTGAAAATCCGACAGAGGAAGGTGGCGCAGTGTAGCAAAAGGTGGCGTCAATGTTGAAGCGCAACGGCTGCGCGCGGCTAGGGGTCAATTGTACGCCGGGATGCTAATTCGGGTTCAAAGATCACAGCGGCTATTCAGGCGGCGCTATTTCATTGGCCGGGGATCAGCTGCACCAACGGTGCTAGCCAGCGCTAATAGATTCAAACTTCGCGGCAGATTGCCACTGCATCGCTCGACCATCACAGGGGTGACTGAGGCTAAGGTGCGTGGCGTGGAGCAGTAACCGCGCGGCCCCGGTTGCCGACTCCGCATGGCCATAGAAGCGGTCTCCCAGAATGGGATGTCCCAGCGCGTGCATATGTACGCGCAACTGATGTGAGCGCCCGGTATGAGGACGCAGTAGGATGTGGGTGCGGTTGTGTGGGCGGTCGCGAGATAGTACCTGGAATCGGGTCAAGGCGGGCTTGCCTTGTTCATGACACACCTTCTGCAGGGGGCGGTTGGGCCAATCGGCGATCAATGGCAGGTCGACGTTTCCCTCATCTTCGCTGACGATGCCCCATACAACGGCTTCGTACTCTTTGCCGACCGACCTTTCTCTAAACTGGCGGCTCAGTGCTGCGTGGCTGATTTTGTTGCGAGCCAATACCATAAGCCCCGATGTGTCCATATCGAGGCGATGGACAATCAGCGCATCTGGCCACTGCGGGGCGAGACGCGCGACCAGACAATCCTGATTAAGGGGGTGGCGCCCGGGCACGCTCAGCAATCCTGAGGGCTTATCCACCACGAGCAGATGGTCATCGCTGTAGATTACCGTCGGCTCCCACGGGCAACGTGGAACCAAGAAGGGCGCGTGAGCGGACATCAGCGTTTGTGCCAGCGAAACAGGAGCGATGCAACGCTGAGAAAAATAGCGGTCATCACGGCTAACCATAGCAAGTGATAACTAACCTCCGTCAAGCTTGCCCCTTCAATCATTACCGCCCGCAAAGCCTTTACCACATGGGTGAGGGGCATCAGATTGGCCATTTGCTGCATCCATAGTGGCGCTTCGTCGAGGGTAAACCACACGTCGGACATCAGCAACATGGGCCAGGTGGCGACATTTAGCATGCCGCCGGCCAGTTCTTCGTTGGCGGTGCGGCTAGCGATCAACAGTCCCAGGGTGATCATCGAAAGTGCACCCAAAACAGTGATGAAGAGTAGGCTTAGATAGCTGCCGAGTACGATCAAGTCGAGAAATACTAGGCAGCCGATAAAAATCAAACTATTGACGACGACAACGATGATGAGCCGAGAGACCAGTTGGGCGCTGAGAAACTGCAAGGCGCTGATGGGCGTGGCATGAAATCGCTTTAACACGCCGTTATGACGGTAGCGAACAATCACGTAGCCGACACCGAACAGAGCGCCGAACATGAGGTTCATTCCCAGCACGCCGGGGATCACCCAGTCCACATAGCGCACCTTCCTGCCGCTGATCTCCTCCCGTTGGAATCCATGGGTGTCGTTGAGGAAAAGTTTCTCCACCGCTGTGCTTGCTGTGGACTGGCTGTTGACCCAGTACCTGTCACCCTCGCTACTTATCAGCATGTCGAGCTGGTGATGACGGGTGCGCTCAAGGCCGCGTGACAGATCATCGTAAGGCAACATCTTAATATAGGGCTGAGCAAGAAATTCGCTTACGGCGGTGGCTTCGGCAAAATCGCCATGCACGCCCACTTTGAACACCGATGTATCCGGATTTGAAAACGCGAGGGCGCAAGCGATGATCACCAAGAGAGGGAACAGAAAGGCCCAGCCGATGGCCGCTCGGTCGCGGTAATATTCTTTATTGCGAGCGATGAAGAGCGCGATGAATTCTTTCATAGATTCCTGCCGTCAATCCCTGAGCTGATGACCTGTGAGAGTGATGAAAAGGTCCTCGAGCGTTGGGTTGCGAACGCGTAACGTAGACAAATCAACCTCGCGCTGCATCAGTTCCGCAAGGGTCTTTTCAATCGACGTGGTGATGATTTCCAGGTGGTCCTCGCCAGCAATGAGTTCGCCGCTCATACCGGCAAGCGCGGCGGCATGACCATTGATATCGAGGCACACACGCTTGTGAGGTAGGTGCTTGTCGAGCAGAAAACGGGGCGATCCCTGATCCACGATGCGGCCGTGATCCATGATCACCAGCTCGTCACACAGCAATTCTGCTTCGTCCATGTAATGGGTTGTGAGCACGATAGTTTTGCCGCGGGTCTTGATGTTTTGGATCAATTCCCAGAACCGGCGTCGTGATTGTGGGTCTAGGCCCGTGGTCGGTTCGTCGAGAAAAACAATTTCCGGGTCATTAATGAGAGCTAACGCAAGTAGCAGCCGCTGTTTTTGGCCGCCGGAAAGCTTGTTGGCCTCGCGGTCGATAAACTCGCCGAGGCTGCATTGATCCACTAAGAGTTCTACGGGAAGAGCCTTTTTATAGAAACTGTGGAACAGCCTCAGTACCTCGCGCACAGTGAGAAAATCTGGCAGCGACGTGGATTGAAACTGAATGCCGGTCTGTTGGGAGAACTGTTTGCCGAGCGGTTTGTTTTTGTAAAGAACATCGCCGCTGGTGGGATCGGTGATCCCTTCCATCATCTCGATAGTGGTGGTCTTGCCGGCGCCATTCGGCCCAAGCAGGCCGAAGCAGACGCCCGGGCGGATGCCAAAGCTGATGCCGTCCACCGCGGTGACGCTCTTGCGGTAGGTTTTGCGCAGGTCTTTCACTTCGAGAAGATATGTCATTCGGGTGGCTGTCGGTTCGCATGCAATCTGGCCCTGGGGAGTTAGCGTGCTGGGCCTGGTGGTGGGCGGTGGTATTAAACCATCCCATCTGGTATTTTTCGAGCGCCGGCCGCACCCCATATCAATCATAAGTGCCGGACGCCAAGGGTAACTAATGAAATTGCATAACAAGATCGCCGGCTTGTTTGGCTACGACTTGATCAAGCGCGGTAAGCATCCCAGCTCGTCCTCTCATATCGTCAATCTTATCGAACGCTGTCAGATCGACGTGGTGCTCGATGTAGGGGCCAACAGCGGGCAATTCGGCGCCATGTTGCGTAAAAGGGGCTATCGGGGCGAGATTCACTCGTTCGAACCTGTGAGGGAAACCTTTGAAATGCTGCAGCAAAGGGCGGCGCGCGACAAGTCGTGGTATGCGTATAATCTGGCGCTGGGCGACGAGCGCGGCGAGAAGGTTATCAATGTCAGTGCCTCGTCCGACTTGTCGTCGTTTCTTTCCCCCAACGCCTTTGGCCATGAAAAGTACGCTGATATCGCTGTGTCCGCTACTCAGACAGTGACAGTGGAACGACTCGACGATTTCCTGCCAGCCAGACCAGCGTTGTTTGCCGGCAAGCGCATCTTCCTCAAGATGGATACTCAAGGTTACGACCTGCAAGTGCTACGCGGTGCGGAAGGCGTTCTTGACCGCATCCAGGTGCTGTTATCGGAGTTGTCTCTCATTCCCATTTACGCCGGCATGCCGGATTACCTTGAAGCCCTAAGGCTCTATCAACACTACGGATTTTCGCTGACTGGACTCTATCCGATCAGCCGGCGGGAGGATTTTAGTGTTATCGAGATGGATTGCATGTTTATCCGAGGCGCCACAGCTGCGAGCGCTCAGCTATAAGTTATAAGTGAGCGCCTTACAAGAGCGGCATTTGCCAGAGTGCCACGTACGACTCATAGCCCGCGTATGCAGTGCCTCTGGCCTTAGGGCACGCTGTAACCCCCATCGACGACGAGGCAGTGGCCGGTAATGTAGGTAGCTTGCTCAGAGCACAGCCAGAGCACAGCATTCGCCATGTCGACCGGCTCTCCGATCCTTCCCAAGGGGATGGCTTTTGCTGCGGCGCCCGCTACCATGGGTATACCGCTCACAATGGGTGTATTGGTGAGGCCGGGACAAATAGCGTTGATCCTCAGGCCGGCCTTGGCGTAATTGAGAGCAGCGGATTTAGTAAGGCCTACCACGCCATGTTTGGAGGCGGTATAGCAAAAGCCGGGGCTTGCCACCACGCCAGCCACAGAAGCGGTGTTGACGATGGCAGGTGAAAGCTGCTTGAGCAGGTAGGGTATTTGGTGTTTCATGCACAGCCACAGGCCCTTGAGGTTGACATCCATTACCCGGTCCCAGTCTTCTGCATCGAGATCGGTGAGGGCAGTGTCGGGCAGCGCAATGCCGGCGTTGTTACAGGCGAAATCCAGGCGATCGAATTTGTCGAGGGTGAACTCCACCATCTGCTCCACCTGATCTTCGTCGCGCACGTCTGCGGCGATGAATGCCGCTTCGCCGTCGCCGTTTACCGCGGCGATGGCCTCAAGCGTTTCCTCACTGCCCTCGGGAAGGCCGCTGATAATCACATCGGCACCTGCTTTCGCGAAAGCGATGGCAATGGCGCGGCCGATACCAGAAGTGCCGCCCGTGATGAGGGCAACCCGCCCGGTGAAGTCGTAGTTCATTATCGTTCTCCCAAAAGTGGCGCCACAGGCGCGGGGTTACACCGATAGTGGCTTAGAGCCTATTATGATGGTAGCTCACAAATTTAAGTTCGCAGGCGTTAGGCGTTCCCGAGTTAAGCGGACACCCGGATTTATGTAAAGCGCATGAGCTGCGATGAATAGTTTTTCGCCGCTGCGATGGTGAAAAGTAGATGATTAAGGTTCATTTAAGGAATAGCGACTAATCTTTGAGCTGCAACCAACCACCTGAGGATTACCCATGAAACCTATTGCATCATTGATTATCGCGGCAACCCTTTCTGCTTTTACGGTAGGCCCCGCCTTGGCGGATGATATCGGCTATACCGAAACGGCTGACTTGGTATCCAAAGGCACCATCAAAGATCCACGCGAGTTGGATAAGGTGGCGCTTGAGCTTCACCCTGGTGCCAAGATCGTTGATACCGAGCTGGAGAATGAGTACGGGAAATACGTCTACAAATTGGAGCTGAGAGACAGCGACAATGTTGAATGGGACGTCGCTATTGATGCAGCGAACGGCGCTGTACTGGAAAACCGTCAGGACGATGATGACTGACCTGCGTATCGTTTGCCTGCTCCTGGCGGTGCTGCTGTCATGTAGCGCCGCTAGTGCGCGGGATATCAGCCATAACGAAGTACTCGAACTACGTCGTAGCGGTGCCCTTGTGCCCTTCGAGCGACTGCTAAAAACTGTCGAGACACGGTATCCCGGCGCGCGCGTGCTGGAAGTCGACCTTGACGAAGACGACGGTGTTTATCTTTATGAAATCGAAATTCTCACCCGCGACAGCCAAGTGAGGGAGCTAGAAATCGATGCCGGCACAGGAACCATTGTCGCTGACGAGCTTGAGGATTGATGCGATTACTGTTGGTCGAGGATAGTGTTGCCCTGGCCGACGAGCTTCTTCCGCGCTTGCGCGCCGAGGGTTACGCCTGTGATTGGCTGGTGGATGGCCGCGACGCGCGGCGTGCCGCATTCGATGAAAATTACGATGTCGTGGTGCTAGACCTGGGTCTGCCCGGCGTGAATGGCCTTGATATTCTGCGCGAGTGGCGGGATGCCAGTTTGAGGCTGCCCGTCCTCGTGCTGACCGCTCGCAATAGCTGGAGTGAACGGATCGAGGGGCTCAACGCGGGCGCCGACGATTATTTGGGCAAGCCTTTCCACCCGGACGAGCTGGTATTGCGCCTGCGCGCGCTCATTCGTCGCAGTCACGGGTCCGGAGCTGCACCGTTACTCAAAGTCAACGGCGTCGTTCTGGATGAAGCCCGGCAGTGCGTCGAGGTCAATGGCCGGGACGCATCACTCACCGGCGGAGAGTTTGCTCTGCTCCGTTATTTCATGCTCCATCCAGGCCGTGTGTTGTCGCGCTGGCAATTAGCAGAGCACCTCTATGACTTGGAAAGCGAGCGCAATAGCAATGTCATTGAGGTCCACATTAGCCACCTGCGCGATAAATTGGGTAAAGGCATCATCGAAACCCGGCGAGGGCAGGGCTATGTTTTCCGCGGGTTGACCGAGTGAGGCTGCTGAGCTCCGCTTCATCGCTCAAGCGTCAGCTCGCCATCGCCACCTTGGTGGTGCTGACGTTGCTCGGCGTGCTTGTCGCCGGCGGTGCAAGCCTTCTTTTCGAGCGAATACAAGCGCGCGTTATGGAAAGTCGCATTGAGGCGGACGCAGAGCGTGTACTGGCTGCGGTGCGCCGCGGCCCCGATGCACTCTATCTCGATCAGACCCGTTTGGATGCTGCCTACAGTCGACCATTGTCCGGGCAGTATTTTGTCATCCATTTCAATGACACAAAGTGGCGCTCACGCTCTTTGTGGGACAGCGAGCTGCCGGCGGTGGGTACGGCTGACGCCTTCGTACGAGCTCCCGGGCCGGGTGGGCAACAACTGTTGCTGACGACGAAAGAGTTCTATCGTTTTGGTCAGCGCTTCTCCATTACCGTGGCGAGTGATTACGGTCCGCTGGTGAAAGAATTTCGGCGCGGTCTGTATACCTTTACGGTGCTTTGGGTAGCGGCCCTTGGGGCGGCTCTGTTGGCTATGAATCTCTGGCTTGGTCGGGCATTGCGACCGCTTGCGGAGGCGCGGCGGCAGGTCGCGGAAATCCAGGCCGGCACGCGCCAGAGTCTCGATGACGACGCCCCCATCGAGCTGGCGCCCCTGATCCGCCAGGTCAATGCTTTGTTGGCCGAAACCCATCACGCGTTGTCGCGCTCGCGTCAGGCTATGGGCAACCTGGGCCATGCCCTGAAGACACCGCTGGCGGTACTCTATACCTTGGTCGATCGTGAAGAGATCCGTGCCAATTCTGAGTTGCGTGACGCGCTGTTGCTTCAGTTGCAGCAACTCAGTCAGCGCGTCGGTCGCGAGCTGGGCCAAACGCAGGGCGCCGCGGCGAGCGGCACGCGTGAGCCCTTCGTAGCCAGTCGTGACCTGCCTGCGGTGATCGATGCCCTACGTCGAGCCCACCATCGCAATCTGAGGGTAGAGTTAGTGCTCAAAGACGATGAGCGCTGGCCATTGGAGCGGGTGGATCTTCTCGAAGTGATGGGCAACCTGTTGGACAACGCCTGGAAATGGGCGAACAGTCATATTCAGGTGAAGATGGAGACCGAACCCGACAATTGGCTTATCCAGGTGGATGACGACGGGCCGGGCATCGCTGATCCGGCGCAGCGCCAGCGCGCCCTGCAACGGGGTTTGCGTTTGGACGAGTCTGTCGCGGGGCAAGGGCTTGGACTCGCCATCGTCAGGGATGTTGTGGAGGCCTACCACGGCAAACTCACACTCGGCCATTCCGTGCTCGGCGGACTATCCGTCTGCATCCGGCTGCCTCGCCAGAGGGGACTTGCGAAGAGCGGTGACCCAGGCTAATGTAGCTCCATGGCCACAGCATTGGTTTTTCTGATTCCTGCTTGCAGCGTACGGGACACATGTCCTGTCAGCGCCTTTCACGCCGTGGGCGGTTAAGCGCGCGAGCCAGCCTTAATCGCCTGCGTTACCTGGCTACAGACTTACACTCTAAACAACGTTGAATACCGGTGAGATTGACCACCGGTCGTAACCATTCAGGAGCCACAATGACAACTGCTGCCACCATTACCGTCAGCGAACGAGACTATCAGCAATTGATGAAACTCATCGAGTCCATTGATACGCCCGCCGCCGAGGCGCTCGATGAAGAGCTTTCGCGCGCCGATGTTGTCCCGACGCGAGAACTGCCCTCAGATATCGTCGCGATGGGCTCGAAGGTGAGCTTTCGCGACCTCGACAACGGAGAGGAGACCACTGTTACGCTCGTTTACCCCCGTGAAGCCAACGTAGATCGCATGTGTATCTCTGTGCTCAGCCCCGTGGGTAGTGCGCTCATTGGTCTGCGGACGGGCGGCACCATCGATTGGCCGCTGCCGGGCGGCAAGTTCCGTCGCCTGGAGGTAACAGCCGTGGAGCAGGCGGAGGACCCCTTTTGACTGATGCCGACTTCTGGAATCAGTTGCTCGCGCGGCGTGAGTACATAGCCGCTATCGATCCCTCCTCGCCGCAGGCGCAGGCCCAGCTTGAGGCTCAGTTGGCCACGCTTGCCGAACAGTACGACCGCGCTTTTGACCCGGCGGATAATTTCGAGGCGTACGTGGCCATAGCCCTCTGTAAGACCGTGGCCGCGAAGGTCGCGGCTCTCAAACTCCGCTAGCGGGCTCTCCCTATCTCTGACATCGCAGTAGCTCAGCACGAGGCGCGGTGTGTCAGCGTTCCCCTACCGTGGCTGCGGCAGGCGCCCGTCTTGCTGACGTGCGTTGTTGCACCTCTGGAAAGGACCGCCCCTGCGTAAAAGGGCGATTCTCGCTAGTGGCAAACGGCGCCCTTGACCATCTAACAGTCTGTGCGCGTCACAGGCATGCATAACCTGTAATGTCTGAGCGGGTGGCGACGTCGACACGTGCGAGCCGTGTTAGGGGGCAATCTTGCGCAACTGCCCGACCTCGCGCTGTTCGACGGGCGTTGGTTGCGGGCGGTGGCAGGTGGTCGCTCGCAGATCTGGGCGGATGACCGGCGCAGCCTTGACCACCGATTGTCGTCGTACAAGGCTGTGCCGCTTTCTAGCATCGAGCGCAGGTCAGCCCCGCGACGCCTCGAGTGCTTGTTCGATGTCCGCAAGGATGTCATCAATATGTTCGATACCAATGGATAGACGCACCAATTCGCGGCTGACACCAGCGCGCGCAAGTTCCTCGTCGTTGAGTTGGCGATGCGTGGTAGAGGCGGGGTGGCAGGCGAGAGATTTGGCATCACCGATGTTTACAAGGCGCAGAATCATCTGCAGTGCGTCGATGAAGCGAGCGCCGGCTTCTTCGCCGCCCTTGATGCCAAAGCTGAGAATACCAGCTGCACGCCCGCCCAACAGTTTCTGGCACAACGCGTGATCTGGGCTAGACGGCAAGCCTGCGTAGTTGACCCACTCCACTTGCGGATGCTGCTCGAGGTATTTGGCAACCGCGAGGGCGTTCTCGCAATGGCGCTCCATGCGCAGTCCGAGGGTCTCTAAGCCCTGCATGATCAAAAAGGCGCTCATCGGGGACAGCGCCGCGCCGGTATTGCGCAGGGGTACCACGCGGCAGCGACCAATATAGGCAGCTTCACCCAGAGCTTCTGTGTACACCACGCCGTGGTAGGAGGGGTCGGGCTCGTTGAGCATGGGGAAGCGCTCGGCGTTGGCTTTCCAGTCAAAGCGACCGGAGTCAACGATGATGCCGCCAATGGTGGTGCCGTGTCCCCCCATGTA
>Ga0172382_10012144_pt1 | contig 11277 bp, 8 predicted proteins | sample Leawel138RmetaG_FD_122245 | JGI IMG/M metagenome (GOLD analysis project Ga0172382, IMG submission 122245) | Leachate microbial communities from a municipal landfill in Southern Ontario, Canada - Leachate well 138R metaG | ecosystem: Engineered > Solid waste > Landfill > Unclassified | place...
CGCGTTCGAACGACAGCTTGCCGCGCGGCGGGCTCGGCAGCGCCTGCGGACGTTCGGGCGCGGTGATCGCCGGGCGTTCGTGCAGCAGTTCGTTGAGCCGGCTGGCCGCGCCGGCCCCGCGCACGAGATCGCCATAGACTTCGCTCAACGCACCGAACGATCCGGCGACAAGCCCCCCGGTCAGCACGAAAGCGGCGATCGTGCCGCCGCTGATCGTGCCAGCGGCAACGCCCAGCGCGCCCTGCCGCATCAGCAGGGCGAGTGCGGCGAAGATCATGAACATCACGGTCGTGGTCATCACCGCGCGGATGCGGATGCGCCGCCGGGCGGTATCGAAGGTGCGGTCGACCGCGCCGCGAAACCGTTCCGCCTCACGCGCTTCCTGGTTGAACGCCTGCACGACTTTCATCGCTGAAAGCACTTCGGTTGCCAAAGTGCCGATATCGGCCACGCGATCCTGGCTGCTGCGCGAAACCGTGCGCAAGCGCCTGCCGAACCACACGGCCGGCGCGACGACCACGACGATCCCGGCGATCAGCACCATGGTCAGTTTCGGCGCCAGGGCGAACAGATAGGCCGTGCCGCCGACCGCCATGATGATGTTGCGCAAGGCGACCGAAACCGTGGTGCCGACCACTTGCTCGATCAGCGCGGTGTCCGCCGTCATGCGCGACGAGATTTCCTTGGGGCTGTTCGTCTCGAAGAACGACGGCGGCAGCCGCAGCAGGTTGGCCTGCACTGCCAGCCGGAGATCCGCCACGACCCGCTCGCCCAGCCACGACACCATGTAGAACCGCAGGCCCGTGCCCGTCGCCAGCACGGCGATGACGCCCACCAGCACGAGGAACCAGTGTTCGATCGCCGCAGGGTCCGCCCCGCGCGAGAAGCCCTGGTCGATGATCTTGCTGAAGCCCCAGGGAATCGCCAGCGTCGACAACCCGGTCGTGACCAGCGCCGCCCCGGCTGCGGCCACGCGCCCCGGATAGGCAAGCGCCGCCTTCCACACCATGTTGAGCGGCCCGAGATTGCGGGCAGGCCGGGGTTCGGCCGTGGTCACGGTTTCGCTATCGGATTCCATGGCGCGCACCTAGCGCAGGTAAGAGGGCAAGGCAAAGCGGCTGTGCGATTCTTCATTGTGTCTTCATTGTGCGATGCAAATCGGCATTGTGCGGTGCAAACACGAAAATGCCGCGTTGCACAAAAATCGGTTTCAGTGCAGGTTGCGACCGTGCGGATGGGGCGCGGCGGGCGCTTCGGTCGATAGTGCCTGCGGGCGCGAAAGGTTATGGAACATGCTGTACAACGCCTATGAATTGCAGCGCGCCTGGCTGACCGGGCTGGGCGCGTGGGCTTCGGTTGGGGCCGAACTGATCAACAATCCGGTTTTTCCGACATCGTTCCCGTTTTCGGACTTCGGGCTTGGCCCGGTCATGGGATCGGCGCTGGACGTGCTGGCCCATGCGTCGGCTCCGCGCGGCAAGCCGGCCTTCGATATCGAGACGGTGACGGTCGACGGCGAAACGCACGGCGTGGTGGAAGCCATCGTGCTGCACCGGCCGTTCGGCAACCTGCTGCGGTTCTCGCACGCGGGCCTGCCTGAAAACGCGCCGCGCCTGCTGATCGTCGCGCCGATGAGCGGCCACTTCGCGACGCTGCTGCGCGGCACCGTGGCGCGCATGGTGGAGCGGTGTGAAGTCTATATCACCGACTGGGCGGACGCCAAGATGGTGCCGACCGAGGCGGGGCGCTTCGATCTTGATGACTATATCGACTATCTCGTCGGGTTTCTGGAACATATCGGCCCGGGCACGCACATGATGGCCGTGTGCCAGCCGTCGGTTCCCGCGCTGGCCGCAGCCGCGATCATGGCGGAAGACGGCCATGCCTGCCGCCCGGCAACCCTGACGATGATGGGCGGCCCGATCGACACCCGCGAAGCGCCGACCAGCGTGAACGACGTGGCGATGCAGCGACCGCTGGCCTGGTTCGAGCACTCCGTGATCGCCACCGTCCCGCTCAACTATCCGGGCGCCGGGCGGCGGGTCTATCCTGGTTTCCTGCAACTGGCCGGTTTCATGGCGATGAACCTCGGCAGTCACCTGATGAGCCACTACCAGATGTTCAAGCATCTGGTGGCGGGCGATGGCGACAGCGCCGAACAATCCAAGGCGTTCTACGAGGAATATCGCAGCGTCAGCGACCTGCCGGCCGAATATTACCTGCAGACGATCGAACATGTGTTCCAGCGTCACTCCTTGCCCAACGGCGAATTCGTCCACCGCGGGCGCCGCATCGATCTGGGCGCGATCCGCGAAACCGGACTGCTGGCCATCGAGGGCGAGCGTGATGACATTTCCGGCATCGGCCAGACCAAGGCCGCGCTGAAGATCGCCACCAACCTGCCCGACAGCCGCAAGCAATACCTGCTTGCGCCTGAAGTTGGCCACTATGGCATCTTCAATGGCAGCCGTTGGCGCAAGGGCATTGCCCCGGTGGTGGAGCAATGGATCGCCCGCCACGACAAGGCGCGGCTGAAGGTGGTGACTTCGGCCTGATCCTAAGGCTCTGGCGGCCGGGCTGCGGGGCGCGTGAAGATGCGCCGCAGAACCCGGCGGGCCAGCAGCAAGAGAGCAATGGCAAGGACCAGCAGGACAGCCGCGATCAGCCCGGCGATCAGGGGGAACTGGTAGGCCAGCACCAGCAGGCCACCGGTCACGACGTCTTCCGCGGTGGACACCGCCACATTGCTGAAGGGTTCGGGGCTGGCGTTGACCACGGCGCGCGCTCCGGCCTTGCCACCATGGGCCAGCAGCGTGGCGCCTCCGCCCAGGATGAAGGCGATGGCCTGAATGACCGGGTCGGCCGGATCGACTACTGCCAGCGAAAGCAGCGCGCCGCCCAGCGGGCGCACGAGCGTATGGACCGTGTCCCATGCCGAATCGAGCCACATGATCTTGTCGGCGAAGAACTCGCAGAAAGCCGCGACACCGGCTGCCCCCATCACCCATGGATTGGCCAGCACACCCAGCGCCTTCAGGTGTTCGGGCAGCGGCAATACGCCGAAATGCATGGCCAGGCCGGTGGCCAGCACGCAAAGATAGAGTCGCCACCCGGACAGCAGGCTGAGGCTGGCGGCCAGTCCCAGCAACTGCACGATACTCGGCGGTTCGGTCATGCGGTCACCCTCTCACGGCCGTTCGACCTGAAAGGATGCGCGCATCGGCCTCCCCGCGCAAGCGCGCTGCGCCGGTTCAGAGCACTTCGAACAGGCCGGCAGCACCCATGCCGCCGCCGATGCACATGGTCACGACAACATGCTTGGCCCCACGCCGTTTGCCTTCGATCAGGGCGTGCATCGAACAGCGCGTCCCGGTCATGCCATAGGGATGGCCGATCGAGATCGCCCCGCCGTTGACGTTGAGCAAGTCGTTGGGAATGCCCAGCCGGTCCCGGCAATAGAGTACCTGCACGGCAAAGGCTTCGTTCAGCTCCCACAGGCCGATGTCGTCCATCGAAAGGTCGAATCGCTCCAGCAGCTTGGGGACGGCGAAGACCGGGCCGATGCCCATCTCGTCAGGCTCGGTACCGGCGACTGCCATGCCGACGAAACGGCCGAGCGGCTGGAGCCCTTTGCGCGCTGCCGTGGCCGCTTCCATCACCACGACCGCCGCCGATCCATCGGACAACTGGCTCGCGTTCCCTGCCGTCACGATGCCGCCGGGCACGACCGGCTGGAGCGACTGGAGCCCTTCCAGCGTCGTTTCGGGCCGGTTGCCTTCGTCCTTGGCGAGTGAAACCTCCCGCTGGCTGGTTTCGCCGGTGGCCTTGTCTTTCACCGCCATCGTTGCGGTAACCGGCACGATCTCGGCGTCGAAGGCGCCGGCCGCCTGCGCCTTGGCCGTGCGCTGTTGCGACTGGAAGGCATATTCGTCGCATTTCTCGCGGCTGATGCCATAGCGTTGGCCGACCACTTCGGCGGTCTGCAACATCGGCATGTAGGTGGCGTTGTGCATGGCGACGAGGCTCATGTCGAATTCCAGCCGCATCGCCGCTGTCTGCACGGTCGAGATCGAATCCTGACCGCCCGCGACGACGACGTCCATGCGGTCCATCACCACCTGACGCGAAGCCGTGGCGATCGTCATCAATCCCGACGAGCATTGCCGGTCGAGCGACATGGCCGGCACGCTGACGGGCAGGCCCGCCTTGAGCGACACCAGACGCGCGATATTCGGGCACTGGCCGCCTTGCTGAAGGGCCGAACCCCACAGCACGTCATCGACTTCGGCTCCGTCGATCCCGGCGCGTTCAACCGCAGCCTTGAGCGAAAGCGCGCCTAGCGACGGCGCCGGCGTGGCATTGAACGCGCCCTTGTAGGCGCGACCGATGGGGGTGCGGGCGGCAGCAACGATCACGGCATCGCGCATGGCAATTCTCCTGGGGTAAGGGTGCAGGGGGTGGCGGCAATCAGGCGGCGGGCACGCTGGTGAAGTGCTGGAACAGCCATTCGGCGACCATCGCGGGCTTGTCGCTGCCTTCGATCTCGACCGTTGCTTCGTTCTTTTGCTGCCATTGGCCGGGGCGTTTTTCCACCAGTTCGAGCAGCTTGAAGCGACCGCGGATGCGCTGGCCGGATTTCACCGGGGTCAGGAAGCGCAGTTTGTCGAAGCCATAATTGAGCGAAAACAGCACTTCGGGTTTTTCGCAGGCATTTTCCATCAGCGACGAGAGCATCGACACCGTCAGGAAGCCATGCGCGATGGTGCCGCCGAACGGCGTCATCCGTGCCATTTCGGGGTTCACGTGGATGAACTGGTGATCCTCGGTGCAATCGGCAAAGGCGGTGATGCGGTCCTGATCGATCAGAACCCAGTCGGATGTGCCGATGTCCTCGCCAACCCTGGCCACCATGTCCTGCAGCTTCATTTCAGGCCTTCTCCCGCGCGTGGATGCAGTGGATGCAAAGGCGATCATGGCCCAGCCGCAGGCGCGACGCAACGCCGCTACGGCATGGCTTGCGTAATGTGGTCAAGGCTTTGGCATAAGGGGCGTTTCATTTGCTGTTCGAAAGCGGCGAGTCCCCTTGCGTTCAGCGCCGGGTGTCGAGCGACCTGAGCCAGGGAATCTCGGCGGATACGCGCAGGCCCGGCTTGATGCGATGGTGCGCGGTCGGCACGTCGACCCGGCGCAGATAGCTCCACAAGCCGCACTGCACGGCAATCAGCATCAGGATGAACGGCTGGAAGGCGATGCCGACGAACACCGATCCCAGCAGGTAGATCAGTTGCGCGTGCTGGAGCGCGGTGGCGAGCGGTGCCTGCCATTGCTCATCGGGGGCGGTGCGTTCGCGCCAGCGCCGGCGCAACCGCTCCATCTGCCACAGCCCGGAAACCTGAAGCAGCAGCCAGATCGTCAAGCCCGGCCAACCCTGTTCGCCCAGCATTTCGAAATAGCTGGAATGATAGGCGCGGGCTTCATCGTTGACTTGCGCCGATTCGATCGAGGTTACGCTGCCGGTGCTGGTCGTGGCGGTCGTGTTGTAGCTGATCTTGTTGCTGAGATAGGCATAGAAGCCGCCGCCCATCGGGTGGTCCTGCACGTATTCCAGCGTCCACTTCCACACGGCGATGCGGGTGGAGGCCGACTGGTCGGCCTTGTGGTTTTCGATCGTGCTCATCCGTTGCGTGAAGCTTTGCGGCAGGAACGGCACCGCCATCATCGCGACTGCCCCCATCAGGCCCAGATAGAGAAACCGGCGCTTGACCGCGCGCAGCGACAGCACGGCCAGCAGGCCGATGCACAGCAGGCCGGTGCGCGCAGCCGTGCCCACCGGCATCAGCAGGCAGGCAAAGCTGAGTGCCACGGCGAAGATCCTCACCCGCCAATCGGGCGGGAACACCGTGCCGTGCTGGGCCAGCCACAGCACCAGCGGGATGATCGCGATGGCCACGCACGAGATGATCGAGCTTTCGTAAAGGCCGGTATTGTCGTTGACGAACAGCCGCAGCACGCCATAGCCGCCACCGCCCATCGCCGTCTTCATGCCGCCTGAAATGATGATGGCGCCGGCGGTCAGCACCATGACGAGAACGGCGGCTTCGATCCGCAGCCGGGTGCGCAGGGCGAGCGGCAGGAACGTGGCGAACAGCAGCGCCTTCCATACCCATGACCATTTCCCGGCCGCTTCGACAGGAAAATCCGCCGTCAGCGTCGTCAGGCCGCACCATACCAGCAGGGCCAGCAGCAGGCCCTGCCGCATGGTGAAGCGGCTGTCGTCCTTCGGGTCGGCCAGCACCCAGCCCAGGAATGCCAGGACGAAAAGGATCAGCGAAACGGGCAGTTTCGCCAGGATCGCCCACGATATCTTCTGGGGGGCGAGGATATCGACATAAAGATAGGCCAGGATCCACAGGAACGGCCGCCGTAATCCCATCGCGATCAGCGCCGCCAGGAATCCGGTGAGGAACAGGTCAATCATTGCGCCCTGCCGCCTCATGCCCTGCCGCCTCAGGCCCGGCGTCGGCCCGGTTGCTGGCCGGTTGCGCCTGCTCGTCGTCCAGTTCGTCGCGCATCAGCAGGCGCCAGCCCGCGATCGCCAGAAGGCCATGAATCAGCACGAGGGCGAAATTGTCGAGCATGCGACGGCGGCGATAATGCAACGCGGTTGACGGCGCGTTAAGGGTGCTGTGCGAGAGACATCGCCATGACCCGCGTGCTCCATGTTCTCGATCATTCGCTGCCGCTGCACAGCGGCTACACCTTCCGCACCCGCGCCATCCTGAAGGCGCAGCAGGCGCACGGCCTGACAGTGGCGGGCATCACCGGATTGCGCCATCACCATGCCGGCCCGGATGTCGAGGAAATCGACGGCATCCGCTTTCACCGCACGCGCGGTTCGGCAGAAGGGGCGCCCGGTCTGCGCGAATGGCGCGAGATCGACCGGCTGGCCGATGCCATCGTTGAACTGGCCCGAACGTGGCGGCCCGATGTGCTCCACGCGCATTCGCCAGCACTCTGCGGTGCGGCCGCCGTCAGGGCAGGGCGTCGTCTGGGCCTGCCGGTCGTCTATGAAATCCGTGCCTTCTGGGAAGATGCGGCCGTGGGCAATGGCACCGGACGCGAGGGATCGATCAAGTATCGGCTGACCCGCGCACTGGAAAATCGCGTGGTGGCCCGCGCGGATGCGATCGTCACGATTTGCGACGGCTTGCGCAATGACCTCGTGGCGCGCGGCTGCGATGGCGCGCGTATCACCGTGATGCCCAACGGGGTCGACTTCGCCCTGTTCGGCGAGCCGGTCCCCCGCGATGCCGCACTGGCCGAAGCATTGGGGCTGGGCGAAGGGCCGGTGATCGGCTTCATCGGCAGCTTCTATCCCTACGAAGGCATCGACGGCCTGATTGCGGCCATGCCGGCGCTGGTGGCGCGGCATCCGGATGCGCGGTTGCTGCTGGTCGGCGGTGGCCCATGCGAAGGCGAATTGCGCACCTTGGCCGAGGCATCCCCGGCCAGCGCGGCGATCCGTTTCGCCGGGCGCGTGCCCCATGCCGAAGTGGAACGCTATTATGCGCTGATGGACATTATGGCTTATCCGCGCCGCAAGAGCAGGCTGACCGATCTGGTCACGCCGCTCAAGCCGCTGGAAGCCATGGCGCAGGGCAAGCTGGTAGCCGCATCGGATGTCGGCGGACATCGGGAGCTGATCGAGGACGGCCGCACCGGTATTCTCTTTGCGCCGGACAGTCCTGCCGCCTGCGCCGAGGCGCTGGCCCGGTTGCTCGATCGTCGACCGGAGTGGGACGCTTTCAGGACGGCCGGACGGGCTCACGTGGAAGCGCGGCACGATTGGGCTGAAAACGTTTGCCGTTATCTGGGTGTTTACCGGAATCTGCTAGGCAAAGACGGTAAACGCGGGATCCAAGCCGCCGCATGACGGCTGAAGGCCCGGTGATTCGCACAGGATGACGGACTTGGACAGGCAAAAGGGCATAACGGCGGACAAGATGGCGGGCCGGCACGGCAAGGGCCGTCCATCGATCACGCGGCATCGCCTGTTTCCGATCATGGTGGCGGTCTGGTTCGGCGCCTTGTTCGCGCTGGGCATCCTTGTCCTGCGTCCTGCCGTGATCGAGGCGATGGTGGCCAGGGCTCATCTGGTAACCGTGCCGCCGGCTGCCGCGCCGCCGCTGGGCATGACAGCCCGGCTGTTGCTGGCGCTGGGACTTGGCCTGATCGGGGCTGTGGCAGGCTATGGTGCGGGGCGCATGTTGGCGCGCCCGTCCCGTGCACTGCAATCATCGGCAAAGGACGTGGACTTTGCCGGCGCGGCAGCCGATCTGCCGACAATCCCGACCGTACCAATCCAGCCTCAAGCGGCAGAGGCCGAGGCTGTAGCGACCCGGCGGCGGCGGCCGCTGGCGATAGCGTCCGATCTGGGGCCGCGCTTCGACGAAGAATGCGCGCCCTTGCCGGGCAGTGCGCCGCAGGTGCTGGATGTCTCGGCATTCGATTTTTGCGATGACCTGCTGCCCGAACCTGCGGTTGGTGATGAACCGGCCCGCATTATCGTTGGTGACGCGATCGAATGTCCACGCGCCGATGCGGTGGAAGATCCCGCGCCGACCGCCGTTTCGCAAGTGTCGGAGCGCCGAGCTTTTGATCCTCCTGCCGGAACTGTCGCAACGCAGTCGCTTGCCGAGCCGTTACCATCGGCGCCTCCGGCCCACCCCTCCCAGAACCAGGCCCCCCAGAGTCAGGTTCAGGCCTATCCCTTGCCGCCGATCCTGCGCCAGGCGTTCGGCAGTGTCGAAGGCCGGATTCTCGACCGCGAGATTTCGGAACTGAGCCACCTCGAACTGGTCGAGCGCCTGGCCTATGCCTTGCAGCGCCGCCGCGTCGATGCCGCCATGCGTGCAGCCGAACCCCAGCCGCCACTTCCCCGCGGCGGCGCAGACTGCCCGCCCGGATACGCGCAATCTGCCGGTTTCGCGGAAAACTCCGTCACGCGGGAGGCCGAGGCCAACTGGGGTGTTTCGGAACCGGTCGACGATTACCGCGCGTTCATCCCGCAACGCCGGGCGGCAATCACCCTGAGCCCCCACGCTGACTGGGGCGACGAAGCGGAAGAGGATGTCGACGTAGTGGAAGACAGCTATAGTTCGCTCCTCGCTATCGGTCGCCCCGCCGGTCTGTGCGACGCGTGGGAAATGGAGGAGGAATCCGACGACTCGGACGGCTATGACGGGGTCGTGGCCTTCCCGACCCATGCCGCGATGAGCGAATTTGCCGCCGAAACAGCCGATGATCACGCGCAAACCGAACGCGCGCTGCGCGAGGCTCTGGCGAATCTCCAGCGTCTGAGCGCCACCGGCTGACCCGTCGGGGGCCGGCTGCCTCAGGCACGGCCCTGCAGCTGCGATAAAGCGTCTGGCCCAAGCCGCTGAATTCGTTTTCATCGCGGCAAAAAATGCCAGCGACGGGGCTTCTGGCCCCTCTTCGCAGTTGCAAATGTATCGACCTGTCGCCATGGGAGGCGCCCGCGCAACTTCTGCTGCTTTTGGCGGCGGGGTGAGTCGTGTTTCATTGCCGGAGTGCTGCAGGCGACATTTCGCTGCCCGGTGCCCGGCCCGTGCCAAGGATGGGTTTATCGATGGGATTTCCTGAACCTCAGGGCCTTTATGATCCGCAGAATGAACATGATGCCTGTGGTGTGGGCTTCGTCGCCCATATCAAGGGACAGAAAAGCCACGCGATCATTTCCCAGGCTCTGGAGATTCTGAAAAACATCGACCACCGTGGCGCGGTGGGCGCGGATCCCTTGCTGGGCGACGGTGCCGGCATCCTGATCCAGATGCCCGACCAGCTGTTTCGCAAGTGGGCGACCGATGAAGGCCTGAAGCTGCCGCAGCCGGGCGATTATGCCGTGGCCATGTGCTTCCTGCCGCAGGACGAAGCCAGCCGCGATTTCATCGTCGGCACGTTCGAAAAGTTCATCGCCAAGGAAGGCCAGAAGCTGATCGGCTGGCGCGACGTTCCGGTGACGCTCGACGGGCTGGGCAAGGCGGTGATCAACCAGATGCCGGTGATCCGCCAGTGCTTCATCGCCCGCGGCGAAGCGTGCGAGGATCAGGACGCGTTCGAACGCAAGCTGCTCGCCATCCGCAAGCAGACCCAGAATCCGCTGGCCGCGCTGGCGGAAAAGCATGGGTTGCCCGGATTGACAGAGCTCTACATGCCGAGCTTCTCGACCCGCACCATCGTCTACAAGGGCCTGCTGCTCGCAACCCAGGTCGGCTCGTTCTACGACGACCTGCGCGACCCTGATTGCGTCTCGGCGCTCGGCCTCGTCCACCAGCGGTTCTCGACCAACACGTTCCCCAGCTGGAAGCTGGCGCACCCTTATCGGTTCATCGCCCACAACGGCGAAATCAACACGGTGCGTGGCAACGTCAACTGGATGAACGCGCGCCGCCGCACGATGGAATCGGAGCTGCTTGGCGCCGACCTCGACAAGATGTGGCCGATCATCCCGCACGGCCAGTCGGACACGGCCTGCCTCGACAACGCGCTCGAACTGCTCGTGGCCGGTGGCTACAGCCTCGCGCACGCGGTGATGATGCTGATCCCCGAAGCCTGGGCGGGCAACCCGCTGATGGATGCCAAGCGTCGTGCGTTCTACGAATACCACGCCGCCCTGATGGAGCCGTGGGACGGTCCGGCCGCCGTAGCCTTCACCGATGGTCGCCAGATCGGCGCGACGCTGGACCGCAACGGCCTGCGCCCGGCGCGTTTCCTCGTCACTGACGATGATCTCGTCGTCATGGCGTCGGAATCGGGCGTGCTGCCGATCAAGGAAGAGAACATCGTCCGCAAGTGGCGACTCCAGCCCGGCAAGATGCTGCTGATCGACTTCAAGGAAGGTCGCATCATCGAGGACGAGGAAATCAAGGCGCAGCTCGCCAGCGCCGAACCTTACGAGGACTGGCTGGAAGCAGCCCAGTACAAGCTCAAGGATCTCGAAGTCGTCGAGCCGGAAACTTCGCAACTCGCCATCGAGACGACGAGCCTGCTCGATCGCCAGCAGGCCTTCGGCTATACGCAGGAGGACGTTACCAAGTTCCTTGAGCCGATGGGCGCCAATGGCGACGATCCGATCGGGTCGATGGGTACCGACACGCCGATCGCGGTGCTGTCGAGCCGCGCGCGCCTGCTCTACGATTATTTCAAGCAGAACTTCGCCCAGGTCACCAACCCGCCGATCGATCCGATCCGCGAGGA
>Ga0172382_10012145_pt1 | contig 11276 bp, 11 predicted proteins | sample Leawel138RmetaG_FD_122245 | JGI IMG/M metagenome (GOLD analysis project Ga0172382, IMG submission 122245) | Leachate microbial communities from a municipal landfill in Southern Ontario, Canada - Leachate well 138R metaG | ecosystem: Engineered > Solid waste > Landfill > Unclassified | place...
CGAGGCCACCAAGTTCACCGAGGTGGGCTATGTCGGCCGCGACGTCGAGCAGATCGTGCGCGACCTGGTCGATATCGCCATCGCCCAGACCCGCGCCGCGATGCGCGAGGATGTGAAGGCGCGGGCCTGGAAGGCGGCCGAGGACCGGGTGATCGCCGCCGTCGCCGGGGCGGATGCGCGCGAGGGCACCCGCGAGATGTTCCGGCGCCGGCTCAAGGCCGGCGAGCTGGACGATACCATGATCGAGATCGAGGTCGCCGATACCTCGAACCCGATGGGGTTCGAGATCCCCGGCCAGCCCGGCGCCATGGGCGGGATGGGCGGCATGATGAATCTGGGCGACATCTTCGGCAAGGCCTTCGGCCAGCGCCGGGTCAGGAAGCGCATGACCGTCGCCGAAAGCCATGACATCCTGATCGCCGAGGAGGCCGACAAGCTGCTCGACGACGAGGCGGTGACGCGGGCCGCGCTCGAGGCGGTGCAGGAGAACGGGATCGTGTTCCTCGACGAGATCGACAAGATCTGCGCCCGCGCGGATGCGCGCGGCGCCGATGTCAGCCGCGAGGGGGTGCAGCGCGACCTGCTGCCGCTGATCGAGGGCACCACGGTCAGCACGAAGCACGGGCCGGTGCAGACCGATCACATCCTGTTCATCGCCTCGGGGGCCTTCCATGTCGCGAAACCCTCGGACCTGCTGCCGGAGCTGCAGGGGCGGCTGCCGATCCGGGTCGAGCTCGGGGCGCTGGGCGAGGAGGATTTCACCCGCATCCTCACCGAGACCGAGAACGCCCTGACCCGGCAATATGTGGCGCTGATGGCGACCGAGGGGGTCGCGGTGCGCTTTACCGACGACGGGGTGGCGGCGCTGGCGCGGATCGCGGCCGAGGTGAACCGCACGGTCGAGAATATCGGCGCGCGGCGGCTGCTCACGGTGATGGAGAAGCTGTTCGAGGACCTGTCCTTCACCGCCCCCGACCGCGCCGGGGCCGAGGTGGTGGTCGATGCGGCCATGGTCGAGCGGGAGCTGGGGGAACTGGCGCGCTCGGCCGACCTGAGCCGCTATGTGCTGTAGGGGGTCCGGGCCGGCGGCCCGGCGGAACCGCGCGATCGGGCCGGGGGATTGCGTCGCGTCGCAATGACGGAGTTTTACCGCCGGCGCAGATAGACATAGAGCGCTCCGCCGCCGCCGTGGCTCTGGTGGGCGGGGGTCACGTCGAGGACCAGCGCGTCGAGCGGCGGCAGGGTCAGCCAGTCGGGGACCTGTTCGCGCAGCAGGCCGCGGCCGGGGGGCAGGGGGTCGGCGGTCAAGGCTCCGGCGCGCGGGCGGCCCTTGCCGGTGATGACCAGCACCAGCCGCTGCCCCGAGGCCCGGGCGCCGAGGATGAAGCCGGTGAGCGCGCGATGCGCCTGCGCCAGCGTCATGCCGTGCAGGTCGATCCGGGCCTCGGGATGCAGCCGGCCCTTGCGCAGCCGGCCGTGGATGCGGGCATCCATGCGCAGCGGCTTGCGCGGCGGGGCCGAGGCGGCGAGGGCGAGCGCGGAGGTGCCGGCAGGCGCGGGGCCGGAGGGCGGCGCGGCGCGCTCGCCGATGCGGAAGGCGGGGAGCGGGGCGGCCGGGCGGGGCGCCGGTGCGGCGGCGGGCCCGGCGGGAAGGAGTGGGCCCGGCGGCATCACGGCAGGGGCCGGCGGGGCCGCGGGCGGGCGCGGGCGGCCGGGCAGGGGCTCGGCGCTGCGGGCGACGCGGTCCCAGAGCGCGCGCTCCTCGGGCGAGAGGCGGCGGCGCATCATCCGCCCTCCGGGCGCAGCACCACCAGCCGGCCGCCGGCGCGCTGGCGCCCGGCGCGGCGGCCGGCGGCCTCGCCGGTGCCGAAGAAGATGTCGGCCCTCTGCGCACCCCGGATCGCGCCGCCGGTATCCTGCGCCACCATCAGGCGCCGGAAGGGCAGGCCGTCCGCCTCGGTCTCGACCAGCACCGGGGCGCCGAGCGGCACATGCGCGGGATCGACCGCCAGCGAGACCAGCGCCGCGAGCGGCACGCCCGCGGTGCCGGGCGGGCCGTCCCCGGGGGCGAGCCCGGTGAGGATCCGGAAATAGACCCAGGAGGGATTGAGGGCGAGGATGGCCCCGGTCCGGCGGGGATGGGCGGCGAACCAGGCCCGCATCGCATCGGCGCTGATGGCATCCGCCGGGATCAGGCCGCGCGCCACCATCTCGCGGCCGAGCGAGCGGTAGGGATGGCCGTTCTGGCCGGCATAGCCCAGCCGCAGCTCCCGCCCGCCGGGCAGGCGCAGGCGGCCGGAGCCCTGCACCATCAGGAAGAAACGCTCGACCGGATCGGCGAGGAAGGCGAGCTCCAGCCCCCGTCCGGCAAGCGCGCCGGCAAGGATCGCGGCATGGCTGTGGCCGCGTCCGGGCCCGTCATCGGGCGGCAGGGCGTAGAGCGGGTGGCGGAAGCGGGCGTCGGGGGTGAGGCGGGCCTCGATCTCGGGCTCGTAATAGCCGGTGAAGAGCGGGGTGCCGCCGTCGGCGGGCAGATGCGGGCGGAAGGCGTCGCGGAAGAAGGCCGCCGGCGCCTGCCCGGGCGAGGGCAGCGGCCAGCCCGGAGGCCGCGAGCGCAGATAGGCGGCGAGCGCCGCCTGCGCCTCGTCCGGGGGCAGCGGAGGCAGGGGGGCGGTCATGGGGAAGGATCACTCGCCGGTGGCGACCAGCGACCAGTTCGGATTGTCGGCCCCCATGGCGCGGGCGAAGGTCCAGACGTCGCGCTGGCGGCGGATCTCGCCGGTGCTGCCCTCGATCACCTCGCCGGCGGCATCGCGGACGATCCGGGTCATCTCGCCGGTGAAGACCACGGTCAGCTCGGCCTCGCGCGAGGGGCTGTCGAACTCGGCATCGCGCAGCTGGATCGCGGAGATGCCGGCGAACCGGGCCTCGACCCGGTGGCCCTCGGCCTCGCGCGCGGCGATGGCGGCGGCGAGCGCCTCGGCCACCTCGGGCGAGAGCCAGCCACGCACCTCGTCGAGATTGCCGTTCTCGTAGGCCATGAGGATGGCCTCGTAGGCGGCGCGGGCCCCGACGAGGAAATCATGGACCCGGAAGCCGGGCTCGGCGCGCTTCATCCCGGCCAGCGCCTTGGCGGCGGGGCTGCCCTCGGGGACGTTGTCGATGATGTCGCGGTCGGGGCCGCCCTCGATCACCTCGAATTCGCGCCCGGGGCTGCGGGCATGTTCGACCGGGGCGGATTCGGGCGGCTTCTCGAACCCGTCGCGGGTGCCGAGCACCGAGCGCAGGCGCAGGATGAGGAAGATGGCGATCCCGGCGAGGACGAGTAGCTGGATGATGGGCGAGTTCATGCTGTCCTCTTGGCCGGACCTCTTCCGGCTGGTTCGCAATCCGCGGCTGGTGTCCTATGTAGGTGAGCGACCGGCCCGAGTCCACCGGGAGCGGTGGATCGGACACATGATCGGGCGGGGCCGCACGGCGCCGCCGGACGGCACCGGGAGCGGGGCGCATGACATGGATACGGCTGGCGCTGATCGCGCTCCCCCTGGTGGAGATCGCGCTCTTCGTCGAGATCGGCAGCCGGATCGGCGCCTGGGCCACGATCGGCCTCGTGCTGCTTGCGGCGGTGGCCGGGGTGCTGCTGCTGCGCGGCGGCGGAATGCTGGCGCTGGCGCAGGTGCGGGCGGCGCTGCGCGAGGGCCGCGATCCCGGGGCGGGGATGCTGCGCGGCGGGCTGGTGCTGCTGGCGGCGCTGCTGCTGATCGTGCCGGGATTCTTCAGCGATGCCGTGGCGCTGGTGCTGCTGCTGCCGCCGGTGCAGCGCCTGGTCGCGCGGCGGCTGCGCGGGGACCGGGAGACCGGGGACGGCCGTGCAGGGGACGGCCGCGGGTTTCGCGGCGGATCCCGCGCGGGCGGGCGGGCGGCGCACGATATGGTGATCGAGGGCGAGTTCACCGAGCTCGGGCCGGAGGAACCCGGGGACGGCCGGGACGGGCGGCGCCCGCCCTCGGGCTGGACCCGGCATGACGGTGCCTGAGGACGGCCCCCCGGATACCCCCGATGCCCGCTGCCGGTTGCCGGCTGCCGATGGTTGAGAAGCCGCGCCCGCGCTGCTAAGGAACCGGGCAGCGCAAGCAGGAGCCGCAGCAGATGACCGACACTCCCGATCCGACCGATCCCGCCGCCCCGGGCACCCCCGGCAATGCGGCCGCGCCCGGCACGGCCGCGGATCCTGCGCCGGCGGGACAGGGCACGGCCGCGGCGGCGCCCAAGGTGACGATGCGGGTCATCGGCCAGTATGTCCGCGACCTGTCGTTCGAGAACGTGCTGATGCAGAAGGGCCTGACCGGCGAGCTGCAGCCCGAGATCTCGGTCCAGGTGAATCTCGACGCCCGCAAGCGCCAGGCCGAGCATCAGTTCGAGGTCATCACCCGGCTCACCGTCACCAACAAGGCCAAGGGCTCCGGGGCGGTGCTGTTCCTGCTCGAACTGGAATATGCCGGGGTCTTTCAGGTCGAGGGGCTCTCGGACGAGCAGCTCCATCCCTATCTGATGATCGAATGCCCGCGCATCACCTTCCCGTTCATGCGCCGGATCGTCAGCGACGTGACCCGCGACGGCGGCTTCCCGCCGCTCAATCTCGAGATGATCGACTTCATGCAGATCTACCGCGCCGAGATCGCGCGGCGGCTCCAGGCCCAGCAGGCCGGGGGCGCGGCGGCGCCGGGCGGGCCGGCGGGGCCGGTCGGCACCGCCTGACGGACCGGGACGGGCGGGGCCGGGCAGCCGACGTCGTGGCGTCTCAGTCTCCGCGCCGCCACAGCGCCGCCTCGCCGAGGCGGGCGACGAAGGCATCATGGGCCGCGCGTTCCTCTCCGGTCAGCCGGGGGGGGAGCGGGCGCGGCCGCGCGCCGCTGCGGGCCGGACCGGCGGTGACGGTGCTGCGGGTGGCGCCGGTGGTCGCGAGGCCGAAATCGGGCTGCCGGCCGCCGATCAGTTCCAGATAGACCTCGGCGAGGATCTCGGCATCGAGCAGCGCGCCGTGCAGGGTGCGGGCGGAATTGTCGATGCCGAAGCGCCGGCAGAGCGCGTCGAGACTGGCCGGCGAGCCGGGAAAACGGCTGCGGGCGATGGCGAGCGTGTCGATGGCGCGGGCCTCGGGCAGGCGCGGCAGCGCGAGGCGGCGCAGTTCGGCATTGAGGAAGCGCATGTCGAAGGCGGCATTGTGGATCACCAGCCGCGCCTCGCCGATGAAGGCGAGGAACTCGGCCCCGACCGCGGCGAAAACCGGCTTGTCGCCCAGCGCGATCCCGCCCGGCCGCAGCGGCTGCGGCGGCGAGAGCAGGTCGGCGCCGAGCCCGTGGACCTCGAAGGCGCCCTGCGGCATGTCGCGTTCGGAGTTGATGTAGCGGTGGAAGCTGCGCCCGGTCGGCATGTGGTTGAGCAGCTCGAGCGCGCCGATTTCCACGATCCGGTCGCCCTGGTCGGGATCGAAGCCGGTGGTCTCGGTGTCGAGGACGATCTCACGCATCGGCAGCCTCCCGGCGGATCCCGGCGATGATCGCCCGCACCTGCGCCCGGGCCTGTTCCGGCGTCACGGTGTCGATCACCCAGCGGGCGCGGGCGCGTTTTTCGGCATCGGGGAGCTGGCGGGCCAGCAGCGCCGCGAAGCGTGTCCCGTCCATCCCGGGCCGGGCGAGGGCGCGGGCGCGCTGGACCCCGGCCGGGGCCGAGACCACCGCCACCGCGTCGCAGAGCGCATCGGCGCCGGTCTCGTAAAGCAGCGGCACGTCGAGGACGACGATATCGCCCGGAGCCGCGGCGAGGAAGGCGGCGCGGTCGGCGGCGACCAGCGGATGGACCACCGATTCGATCCGCGCCAGCGCCCCGGGATCGGCGGCGATTTCGGCCGCGAGCGCCGGCCGCGAGATCGCGTCGCCGGCCAGCGCCCGCGGGAACAGCGCCGCAAGCGGGGCGACCGCGGCGCCACCCGGGCCGTAGAGGCGGTGGACGGCGGCATCGGCATCCCAGACCGCGAGCCCCTCGGCGGCGAACAGGGCGGCGGTCGCGCTCTTGCCCATGGCGATCGAGCCGGTGAGGCCGAGGATGAAGCTCATGCCAGCACCGCGGCGCGCAGGGCGGCATCCACTTCGGGGCGGCGGCCGAACCAGCGCTCGAACCCGGGCGCGGCCTGGTGGAGCAGCATCCCGAGCCCGTCGACCGCGGTGGCGCCGGCGGCACGCGCACCGGCGAGGAGCGGGGTCTCGAGCGGCGCGTAGACGAGATCGGTGACCACCTGTCCGGCATGGAGGGCATCGAGCGGCAGCGGCAGCGGCGGCTGCCCGGTCATGCCCAGCGAGGTGGTGTTGACGACCAGATCCGCACCGGCGAGCGCGGCGCCGGCCTCCTGCCACGGAATGGCGGTGACGGCGGGCCCGAATTCGGCGCGCAGTGCCTCGGCCCGGGCGGGCGTGCGGTTGGCGAGCAGGAGCCGCGCGACCCCGGCCCCGAGCAGCGCATCGAGCACCGCCCGCGCGGCGCCGCCGGCGCCGAGGACCAGCGCGGTGGCGCCTTCGGGGCGGAATCCCGGCGCGCCGGCGGCGAGGCTGGCGAGAAAACCCTCGCCATCGGTATTGTCGGCCGCGAAACCGCCGCCGGGCAGGAAGGTCAGGGTATTGGCGGCACCGATGCGCAGGGCGCGGGGGCTGGCCCCGGCCGCGAGCGCGAGCGCGGCCTGCTTGTGGGGGATGGTGACGTTGCAGCCGGCGAAACCCATCCGCGGCAGCGCCGCGAGCACCGCGGCGAGATCTTCGGGCGCGACCTCGAGCGGGAGGTAGTGGCCGGGCAGGCGGTAGCGCGCCAGCCAGTGGCCATGCAGCCGCGGCGACAGCGAATGGCCGACCGGATGGCCGAGGACACCGGCGAGCGGGATGCGGGGGCTGGTCATCGCGGGCGGGTCCGGAGCGGAGGCGGGAAGGGTGCCGCGGAAGGATAGCGGGGTTCGGCGCAGGGGGGAAGAACCGGAGCGGAGCCGGCCCGGGCACGGCGGGCTGTGGACAGATCCGGGGACGGGGACGGGGACGGGGTGGTGGCGGTTGCGGAAAGACGGGTCGGCCCGCGGGCCCCCGAGAGCCGGGCCGGACAAGCGGCGCGGTGATCCGGGACCTGTCCACAGGGGACAGGGATGGAGCCGGGCTGTGGACGGAATCGTGCCGGGGCGGTTGTCAAGAGAGGAGGCCGCAATATCCGGAATGATATTCCGGTGATATCAACGAGTTGCGCAATAACGATTTGCCATTCGCAGGGAGCGGCTGCGGAAGGGCGGTGGGCGGAGCTGTGGATGAAGGCGAGTCGCGGTCTTGTCCGCAGGCCCATCTCCATCATCTTTTCTTCTTTATCTTTATTACGGAAAGGAAGCAGGCTAGGGACCGGCATGGTTCAGGATCTTCTCGTTGCGGCCTACCCATGGGTGAAGGCCCTGCATGTGGTCTCGGTCATCGCCTGGATGGCGGGGCTGTTCTACCTGCCGCGGCTGTTCGTCTATCATGCCGAGAACAGGCGGGAGGCGGCGGCGCTCGACGCGACCTTCCGGGTGATGGAGCGGCGGCTGTTGCGGGCGATCATGGTGCCGGCGATGGTGGCGACCTGGCTGTTCGGGCTGCTGCTGGTGGCCACGCCGGGGGTGGTGGACTGGCAGATGGCCTGGCCATGGCTGAAGGCGGCGGGCGTGATCGGGATGACGCTGGTGCATTTCTGGCTGGCCGCGGCCCGGAAGCGGTTTGCGGCGGGGCGGAACCGGCATGGGGGGCGGGTCTACCGGCTGGTCAACGAGGTGCCGACGCTGCTGATGCTGGTGATCGTGTTCATGGTGATCGCGCGGCCGTTCTGAGCGGGGACCACGGGTTCCGGCTCCCGGGGTGAGCCGCGGATTGACTCGGGCCCCGGCGGGCCTTATCTGGCGCTGTCCCCCGTCCGGGGTGACGTTTCAGCAGTCATGATATCGGGGGCGCGGCAGGAGCCGTGCGGCCGGTCCGGGGTGTTCCCGCGATAGTGCAGGATGGGGCGATGAGCGAGAGCCGTCTGAATCTGGCCGACCTGAAGGCGAAGAGCCCGAAGGATCTTCTGGCGATGGCCGAGGAACTCGAGATCGAGAATGCCTCGACCATGCGCAAGGGCGACATGATGTTCGCCATCCTCAAGGAACGGGCCGAGGACGGCTGGGCGATCGGCGGCGACGGGGTGCTCGAGGTGCTGCAGGACGGATTCGGGTTCCTGCGCTCGCCCGAGGCGAACTATCTGCCGGGGCCCGACGACATCTATGTCAGCCCGGAGATGATCCGGCGCTATTCGCTGCGCACCGGCGACACGGTCGAGGGGGTGATCGAGGAGCCGGGCGAGAACGAGCGCTATTTCGCGCTGGTCACCGTCGACCAGATCAATTTCCTCGATCCCGAACGGGCGCGTCACAAGGTCGTGTTCGACAATCTCACCCCGCTCTATCCCGACGAGCGGCTGAAGATGGAGATCGAGGACGAACAGGGCACCAGGGATCGTTCGGCGCGGATCATCGACCTGGTGGCGCCGATCGGCAAGGGCCAGCGCAGCCTGATCGTCGCGCCGCCGCGCACCGGCAAGACCGTGCTGCTGCAGAACATCGCCCATTCGATCGAGCGCAACCACCCGGAAGTGTTCCTGATCGTGCTGCTGATCGACGAGCGGCCCGAGGAAGTCACCGACATGCAGCGTTCGGTGAAGGGCGAGGTGATCTCCTCGACTTTCGACGAGCCGGCCACGCGGCATGTGGCGGTGGCGGAGATGGTGATCGAGAAGGCCAAGCGGCTGGTCGAGCAGAAGCGCGACGTGGTGATCCTGCTCGATTCGATCACCCGGCTGGGACGGGCCTTCAACACCGTGGTGCCGAGTTCGGGCAAGGTGCTGACCGGCGGGGTCGATGCCAATGCGCTGCAGCGGCCGAAGCGGTTCTTCGGGGCGGCGCGCAATATCGAGGAGGGCGGGAGCCTCACCATCATCGCCACGGCGCTGATCGACACCGGCTCGCGGATGGACGAGGTGATCTTCGAGGAGTTCAAGGGCACCGGCAACAGCGAGATCGTGCTCGACCGCAAGGTGGCCGACAAGCGGGTGTTCCCGGCGATGGACATCCTCAAGTCCGGCACCCGCAAGGAGGATCTGCTGGTCGACAAGGCCGATCTGCAGAAGACCTATGTGCTGCGGCGGATCCTCAACCCGATGGGGACCACCGATGCGATCGAGTTCCTGATCTCGAAGCTGAAGCAGACCAAGACCAACTCCGATTTCTTCGATTCGATGAATGCCTGAGCCGGCCCGGGCTGGACCCGGGCGGCCTGCCGGGCCAGTCTGACGCGATGGATACGATCTTTGCTCTTGCCACCGCCCCGGGACGGGCGGGGGTGGCGGTCATCCGGCTCTCGGGGCCGGAGGCGCTGGCGGCGGCGGAGCGGCTGGCCGGCCCGCTGCCCGCGGCCGGGCGCGGCCTGCGCTGGCTGCGTGGTGCCGATGGCGGGCGGATCGACGAGGCGCTGGTCCTGACCTTTGCTCCCGGGCACAGCTTTACTGGCGAGGCGGTGGCGGAGCTGCAGGTCCACGGCAGTGGGGCGGTGGTGGCGGCGCTGGAGCGTGAGCTCGGGGCGATGGCGGGGCTGCGCCGGGCCGAGGCCGGGGAGTTCACCCGGCGGGCGCTCGGGAACGGGCGGCTCGACCTCGCACGGGTCGAGGGGCTGGCGGATCTGCTCGCGGCCGAGACCGAGGCGCAGCGGCGCCAGGCGATGCGGGTGATGTCGGGCGAACTGGGCGCGGTGGTGGCGGGCTGGCGCGATTCGCTGGTGCGGGCGCTGGCGCTGGTCGAGGTGACGATCGATTTCGCCGACGAGGATGTGCCGGAGGATGTCTCGGCCGAGGTGGCCGGTCTGGTCACTCCGGTGGTTGCCGAGATGGAGCGCATGGTGGCGGGGACGGCGATGGCCGAGCGGCTGCGGTCCGGGTTCGAGGTGGCGATCATCGGGGCGCCCAACATGGGCAAGAGCACGCTGCTCAACCGTCTGGCCGGGCGCGAGGCGGCGATCACCTCGACCGTGGCCGGGACCACCCGCGACGTGATCGAGGTGCGGATGGATCTGGGCGGGTTGCCGGTCACCCTGCTCGACACCGCCGGGATTCGCGACAGCGGCGACATGCTCGAGCAGGCCGGGGTGCGTCTGGCCCGCGCCCGGGCGGCGGCGGCGGATCTACGGGTGCATCTGGTCGGGAGTTCGGGCGGGAGCCCGGTGCCGCCCGGCGCCGATGACATCGTGTTGCGGGCGATGGATGACGAGGGGCGCCATGGCGGCATCTCGGGCCTCACGGGCGCCGGGGTCGAGACGCTGGTCGGGGAGTTGCGGGCGCGGCTGGAACGGATGTCGGCCGCGGCCGGTCTGGCGACCCGCGAGCGGCACCGGCAGGCGCTGGTCGCGGCGCTCGGACATTTCCGTGCCGCACTCGCCGGGCCGCTGGCCGAACGGCCGGAGGAAGTGGCCGAAGAGCTGCGGCTGGCGCTGCGGGCCATTGACGCGCTGGTCGGGCGGGTCGATGTGGAGGATGTTCTGGACGTGGTCTTTGCCAGCTTCTGCATCGGCAAGTGAGCGCAGCGGGGGATTTGTTCCACATGAAACATCGTCAGGCGGATGTGATCGTGATCGGCGGCGGCCATGCCGGGGTCGAGGCCGCGCATGCGGCGGCGCGCATCGGGGCGCGGACCCTGCTGGTGACATTGCGGCGCGACGGCATCGGGGTGATGTCCTGCAACCCGGCGATCGGCGGCCTCGGCAAAGGCCATCTCGTGCGCGAGGTCGATGCGCTCGACGGGTTGATGGGGCGGATCGCGGATAGTGCCGGGATTCATTTCCGGCTGCTCAACCGCAGCAAGGGGCCGGCGGTGCAGGGGCCGCGGGCGCAGATGGACCGCCGCTGCTACCGCGAGGCGATGGGGCGCGAGATCGCGGCCACGCCGGGCCTGGTGGTGGTTGAGGGCGAGGCGGCCGACCTGATGGTGAGCGGGGGCCGCATCGCCGGGGTGCTGCTGGCCGACGGGCAGGAGCTGCGGGCCCCGGCGGTGGTGCTGACCACCGGCACCTTCCTGCGCGGCATGATCCATCTCGGCGGCCGGCAGATGCCCGGTGGCCGGATCGGCGAGAATGCCGCGATCCGCATGGCCGAGCGGCTCGACGATCTCGGGCTGCCGCTCGGCCGGCTGATGACCA